>Ga0172380_10001443_pt1 | contig 40749 bp, 42 predicted proteins | sample Leawe162metaG_FD_119747 | JGI IMG/M metagenome (GOLD analysis project Ga0172380, IMG submission 119747) | Leachate microbial communities from a municipal landfill in Southern Ontario, Canada - Leachate well 162 metaG | ecosystem: Engineered > Solid waste > Landfill > Unclassified | place...
GCTTTTTGTGAGCTTCAGGCCCGAACAAAAGCAAAGTGTAAAGGGTACTCATAATTTTCTGCTGAAAATTTGCTCAGTCTCGGCCCCGTCGGTCCTGCGAAGCCCCTTTAAACTTTCTTTTGTCCCGGCCGGACCAACTTTTCGCTTGTTTTTGTCTCCGTGGTACATTAGTCACCATGAGTTGGATACTAGTGGGGTTGGGCAACCCGGACAAACAGTACGAGGGAACGCGCCACAATATCGGCAAGGACATGTTGAACGCACTTCGGGACAAACTGCCCAAGAAGGCCAAGGTCGCCGAGCTTAACGTGTATATGAACAGCTCAGGAGGCCCCATAAAAAAGCTCATAACAAGCAAAAAGGCGGCAGAGAAGCTCGTGGTCCTGCACGACGAGCTGGACCTGCCCCTGGGCAGGGTTAAGATCTCATATGGATCGTCGGCTGGCGGGCACAACGGCGTTAAATCTATAGAGAGTGCCCTTAAGACCAAGGACTACGTGCGTGTGCGCATAGGCATCGCCGGAGCAACGCCGTCCGGCAAGCTCAAGCGCCCCGCCCCGGAAAAGCTTGCCGACTTTGTCCTGGCCAAGTTTAAGCCCATAGAGACCGACAAGATTAAAAAGGTAAAAAAGATAGTTGCAGAGGCGCTCGAGATTCTCCTGGAGGACGGCGTCCAGGCCGCCATGACTGCAACTAACGCCAAATAAGGATTGTTGTATAGTGCGGAGCAGATTGGAGGTGAGCGATGAACATAACGATAGCGGTCACTAGGCCGCACATACTGCCTATTGTTGAAAGTAGGACGGTCCCCCTTGTGTTTGAGGTGGGGGACTTGGCCCTCAACAATCTGGACAAGGTTGTCAAAAAGGACGGCAAACAAGTGCCTCTTGGCGAGCTGCAGTACGCCTTGCTGTATGCATTGGCTCGTCATGCGTATAAAGGCATGCGGCATCCAATGCCAAAGCAGGCGCTCCTGCACGAGGTGTACGGGACGAATCCGCCAAAATCCAACAGCTTGGACGTCCGGTTATGGGAGGTACGCGCTGCGCTTAAAAACGCGGGGTCGCCCCTCATCATCCAGAACGTCTACAAGCTCGGATTTAAATTAGTCGTTCCGAACTAAAAACCGCCGCGGCCCTAAGGCCGCGGCGGTTTCTCTTTATATTTTCTTACGTTTACGCCTTCTTCTCTCCACCTAGTGCCGGTCGCAAAGCGACATCGGCACTTGCTCTAGGAGAGCACCGGAGAAAAGAAAATTAATTTTTCTTTTCTCCAAAGTTGAGCGCCATGCGCATGTCCTTGGGCTCGAACAAAGAGATAGTGAACGGGTAGCGCTTGCCCAGCTCGAGAGCCGCGCGCAGCTTTTCCTCGCTGCCAAACTCCGAGACGTGCACCAGGCCGGCGATGCCCTCCTCTATGGATGCAAGCGCGCCGTGCTTGTTAAACTTGATGACAACGCCCTCCACCTTGTCGCCCTTGTTGTAGCGGCCCTTGGCTGCCTCCCATGGGTTTTCCTTAAGCGCCTTGACCGAGAGTGAGACCTTGCCGTCCTTGATGTCTATAATTTTTACGCGGACCTTGTCGCCCACCTTAAAGAAGTGGCGCGGGTCGTCTACGAGGCCCCAGTCAATCTCCGAGATGTGCACCAGGCCCTCGAGGCCCTCCTCCAACTTCACAAAGACGCCGAAGTCCACCATGCCGGTGACCTCGCCTGCAACGGCGTCGCCCACGGCGTAGTTGGCAATGAGCTCCTTCTTTTCCTTATCATCGGCGCCCTTCTCGCTAAAGATGAGCTTGCCCTCCTTAGGCTGTGCGCCGATTATCGAGACCGGCAGCTTGGTGCCCACCAGTTTGCGCAGCTCGTCGAGTATGCGGTCCTTGTCGCCGTCGGCCACGCGAGGATAGTGCTCGGCCTTAAGCTGGCTGGCGGGGAGGAAGCCGGCGATGCCCTGCCACTCCATAATGAGTCCGCCCTTGTTGGCCTCCTTAACGGTAAGCTCGAGCATGGTCTTGTTCTTGACCATGTCCTCGGCCTCGGCCCATGCGGCCGCCTGGCGAGCCTCCTTAAGGCTCAGCTCGATGTAGCCGTCCTTGGTGTTGGTCGAGATGACCTTGGCGCTTATCTTGTCGCCCACGTTGGTGCGCTTGATAACCTCGCGCGCGTTCATGTACTCGCGGCCGTATATAACGCCGGTGCCAAACGGGGGCAGGTCGACGTACAGGCGTGCGCGGTCCAAGGACAGCACGGTGCCCTCGATAATATCGCCCGGTGCCGGGGGCATCTGGGCCTGGTCGGCAAACATCTGCATCACAGATGCAGGCAAAGTCTCCTCCTGAAGGTTGTTTTCCATATGATTATTGATTTGTCGGGCAGGCCCCCTTTCGGGTTAGTCCTACGCTCGGTTAATAAAGGTAGATTCCTCTATTACAGGGCACAATACACCACTATATATAAAAAGAAAAGACCCCGTGTCAGCGTGAAAGCTGACACGGGGTCCCTGGGGCCGCTGTATGTTTACAGTCGGCCTCCCTCCTGGATCTCCCTAGACTTGGACCTTGGTGCCGCTGTTGCGTTGTGGCACCAGACGCTGCTGGTGCGGCTCGCGCGCCTGCTGTTGTTGCTGCACGGCCATCGGGCCGGCGGTCTCACGGCCTTTTTTGAAGCCGGAGCCCTGGCTGGACATCGAGCCGACCGGTGGCCTGTTGCCGTAGTAGCGGCTTGGCGGAGGGTTTCTCCAGGCTTCGTCGGCGGGATGGGGCTGCCCCGAAAGATTGCGCTTGGGTGGCATTCTTGATCTACCTTCTGTTGGTGATGAACTCGCATCCCGTCGTCCCCAGAAACAAAAAGTCGTCCTCCAGTTAAGAAGGGCGGCTTTTTGAGCCTGCGGCGGATACTTAATCAGTAGTATATACCACACCTACGTGATTGTCAAATGAAGCAAAATAGGTGGCAAAAAGGGCTCAATTTTGATATAATGAAGGTATATGGTTATCAGCTATTTGGGGGGCGAGTGCTTTAAAATCTCGCAGGGCGACCTTACCCTCGCCATCAACCCGCCCGCCAAGGGGTCTAAGTTGGCCTCGGCCAAGTTTGGCGCCGACATAGCGCTTGTAAGCCTCGACCACGAGGACTTTAGTGGCACGGACAACGCCAGCTTTGGCGAGCGCCAGCCGTTTGTTATAAGCGGCCCGGGCGAGTACGAGGTTAAGGGAGTTGCGGTGCGCGGGTTTGGCGTGCCCACAGTGTACGCAGGGCAGGCTACCATTAACACCATCTACTCTGTCTCCTTGGAGGGGATGAACCTCTGCTTTATGGGCGCCTTAAGCTCGCCGGAGATCCCGGCCGCCGCCAAGCAGGAGCTGGACGACATAGACATACTGTTTGTCCCGGTGGGCGGCGGAGACGTGCTGGAGGTGGCCCCGGCCTACAAGCTGGCCGTACAGCTGGGCCCCAAGGTTATTGTCCCGATGCACTATGACGACAAGAGCCTCAAGGCCTTTTTAAAGGAGGCGGGCGCCGAGGGTACAAAGGCCGAGGAAAAGCTCACGATAAAAAAGAAGGACCTGGAGGGCAAACAGAGCGAGGTTGTCGTTTTGGGCGCATAATACAGATATACGAGCATGAAAAAGTATTTCGACCACATCCAGACCAAAGAGCCCCACGAGCGCCGCCAGCACGCGATGCAGATTGCGGGCGTGGTTACGGCCATGGTCTTTGCGGTATGGATAACGACGCTGGGCTACCGGCTTACGGCCGGCAACGCGCAGTTGGCGGGCGAGGAGTACGACCAGACGGCGCTTACCGCGGCGGCGGTGCAGGCGGGGTATAGTGGCCCCAACACCTTGTACGTGGCGTCTACAACAGGCTTTTAAATATGGCGGATAAGGACGAGAACAAAACTAAAGAGCAGGGAGGCACGGGCATAGTCGGCCGCAACATCTCGGCCGAGATGCGCGAGAGCTTTATAGACTACGCCATGTCGGTAATAACCGACCGCGCCTTGCCGGACGTGCGCGACGGGCTTAAGCCCGTGCATCGCCGCATCCTCTATATTATGCACCGCCAGGGGTTGACCCCGGGCGCGCGCTTCCGCAAGTCGGCAACCATTGTAGGAGACGTGCTGGGTAAGTATCACCCGCACGGCGACCAGTCGGTGTACGACGCGATGGTCAAGATGACGCAGGAGTTTAGCATGCGCTACCCGCTTATACTCGGCCAAGGTAACTTCGGCAGCATAGACGGCGACTCGGCCGCAGCCTACCGCTACACCGAGGCCAAGATGTCGCGCATGTCCGAGGCTCTGCTTAACGACTTGGACAAAGACACGGTAGAGTGGCGCCCCAACTACGACGGCACGCTTAAAGAGCCCACAGTCTTGCCCGCGGGCGTGCCCAACATCTTGCTTAACGGCACATTGGGTATTGCCGTGGGTATGGCTACCTCTATACCGCCGCACAACCTGGGCGAGGTGTCCCGTGCGCTCACACACCTTATAGAGCACCCGGACGCCACCGTAGAGGACCTGACAGAGTTTGTAACGGGCCCGGACTTCCCCACAGGGGCTGTCGCGTTTGATAAAAAGGCATTGTTGCACGCCTACACCACCGGCAAGGGCGGGGTAGTGGTGCGCGGCAATGCCGAGATAGTCGAGGGCAAGAAGGGCGACTTTACCATCGTCATTAGCTCCATACCGTACCGCGTCAACAAGGCCGACCTCATTATGCGCATAGCCGACCTGGTGCGCGACAAAAAGCTCGAGGGCGTGCGCGGCCTGCGCGACGAGTCCTCCAAGGACATCCGCGTTGTTGTAGAGCTTAAGTCCGGCGCGCACCCGCAGAAGGTCCTTAACTATCTGTACAAGCACACCGCACTGGAGGACACGTTCCACTTCAACATGGTGGTGCTGGTAGACGGCGTGCCGCAGACCTTGTCGCTTAAGGGCATACTCGAGGAGTTTATCAAGCACCGCCGCGAGGTGGTGCGCCGCCGCACACTGTTTGACCTCACTAAGGCTCAGGACCGCGAGCATATATTGCTGGGCCTGGCCAAGGCGCTCGATATTATAGATGAGCTTATTAAGACCATCCGCGCGTCTAAGGACGTGCCGGAGGCCCACGCCAACATTGTTAAAAAGTACAAGTTTAGCGACCTGCAGGCGCAGGCGATACTCGAGATGCGCCTGTCGCGCCTGGCCAACCTCGAGAGGCAGAAGATAATGGACGAGCTGGCGCAGGTGCAGCTGCTTATTGCCGAACTTTCGGCGCTCCTGGCCAGCGATAAAAAAATGCTTGGCGTTATTAAGGGCGAGATAGAGGATCTGGCCAAGCGCTTTGGCGACGATAGGCAGACCAAGGTGATGAAGGGTGCCGCCGGCATTATAAATGTCGAGGACCTGGTGGCCGACGAGGAGCAGGTGCTGGTGCTAACCCAGGGCGGCTACGTTAAGCGCACCAACCCGGAGGAGTACCGCAAGCAAAAGCGCGGCGGCGTGGGGGTTATAGACCTCGACACCAAGGAGGAGGATTTTGTGACGACATTCCTGACCACCTCCACACATAGCGACCTCTTGTTCTTTACCGATGTGGGTAAGGCCTACCAACTTAAATTTTATGAGATCCCGGAGGGCAAGCGCTCGACCAAGGGCAAGGCTATAGTGAACTTCCTCCAGCTGAGCGACGCGGAGCGTGTCTCGGGCGTGTTGCCGATGCGCAAAATCCAGAAGGAAGGGGAGAAGTTTTTGTACATGATAACCAAGCAGGGCGTTGCCAAGAAGGTAGACGCGACGGCCTTCCACGACGTGCGCCGCTCGGGCCTTATTGCCATCAAACTCCAGAAGGGCGACGAGCTTATCGCTGCCTTGCTTGTCGAGAAGGGCGACGAGATATTCTTGAGTACCGCCAAGGGCCAGTCCATACGCTTTAAAGAGGGTGACATCCGCGCCATGGGCCGCGGCGCGGGCGGTGTGCGCGGTATGAAGCTCAGTGCCGGCGACACGCTGGTGGGCGCCGATGTTATTAAGAAGGGGCAGAAGAACCTCGAGGTCCTGGTGGTGTCGCGCAACGGCTACGGCAAGACCACGGGGGTAGACGAGTACAAAAACCAAAACCGCGGCGGCTCGGGTATTAAGACCATGAACATGACGCCCAAGACCGGCCCGTTAATCGCCGCCAAAGTCATATCTAAAGAGGACGGCGTAGGCGAGGACGAGATAGTAGTCGTCTCCAAGAAGGGCCAGGTGATCCGCACCGAGCTTAAAGAAATCCCGTCCCTGTCCCGCAGCACCCAAGGCGTCCGTGTAATGAAGCTCCGCGAAGGCGATGCCATCGCAAGCTTTGTTTGTTTGTAAGAAATATGGAATTGAGAAAACCATATTTTATTGAAACTGGAGGTCACTTTTTTCTCTATCATCCGGATACGGGAAAAGTTTGTGGGGAATATACTAACGAAGAAGCAATGCAGGCAAAAAGTATAAATTTGTTTGGTGAAAGGGCAGAGAAAAAATGAAACCTAGGATAATTTACATACACGGGAACGGGGCTTCGCACTGGTCTTTTGCCTGGGCTAAGTGGTTTAAGCAAGAGCTGGAGGCGGCGGGGTACGAGACCTTTTTTGAGACTATGCCCGACTCCGTTATTGCTCGCGGCAAGTTTTGGCTGCCGTTTTTAGAGAACCACGTGGGGGCAGGAGAGAACGACGTAATAGTCGGTTGGTCCTCCGGCGCCTTGGCGGCTATGCGCTATGCCGAGACTCATAAACTGCGCGGCTCGGTGCTCATTGGCCCGTCTGCTGAGCATATGGACGACGAGCTGGAGAAGCAGAGCGGATACTTTGACGAGCCGTGGCAGTGGGAGAACATTAAGGCAAACAACGGACACTTAACACTAATCTACAGCGACAATGACCCGTACATCCCGCAAGCTCAGTTTGAGATGGTGGCTAAGGGCTTGTCTCCGGAGGTTATGGTGCTCCCAAACCGCAAGCATTTTATAGAGGACCAAACCTTCCCCGAGCTTTTGGAGCATATCAAGAAAACATACGCATAAATTACGCAATTGCCTGCGAAGTTGCGGGAGTGGCGCGAGTAAGGTAGGGTGGCTCAAGATCAATTGGGAGAGGAGCTGCCAATGCCTGCTACAAGCAACTTGCTCGAAGAAGTCGAGGCTTCTGTGAGTAGCCTGAGGACTCTGGTTACAGATGCGTACCCTGGCCTGATGCCGCAGCGCCACGACATTGTCTGCGGTCGTGTGCCGGAGCGAGCAGAAGCCTGCTACCACGCGCTGTATCTGATCGATATCATTTTGGGCGGACTCAAGGAAATGACCGAGCAAAAAAAGTCCTTGCCAGAGGAAGATTGGCCGGCGTTGCTGGCAAGCGTAACGTTTATCTGCGGTATTTTATGGGCCCAGGGTTTCGACACCGGACCCATGGAAATTGACTCCCAAGCCGCGTAGTTGTTTTGGTGTAGGATAGGGAGGTGCATAGGCCCTCCTTGCACATGTCGCGCTTCCATCCATTGACCCAAAAGGGAGATGCTATGGCTAAGAAAGCGAAGAAGGCGAAGTGAAGAGGCAACCCGTCCGCAGCGCAAGCTGCAGACGGGTTTTTTATTTTGGGAACCTATTTTAGTATTTTGCAAAATTCCAAAATAGAATTAAATTGCTGACGCAGCAGGGCTTTTGTGGTATTTTGGGGGCTGAGTTCCACAGACAACGTGAGAGAGAAAGATGGGCAGACTGTATAGCAACCCCAACGCCTGGCGGCGCGGGCTTAACCTGGGCCGGGTTACCGACCAGCAACTGAGGCTGGTAAGCAGCCGCGGCGTTGACGCCGCGGAGGCTAACAGCAAACTGGCCGAGCTCGACGAGGCGGTTGGGGACCACCACTCCAAGCAGGCCTTGCGCCGGATGCTCAAGATTAAGCCCCTGATGGAGGCGCGCAAAGATAAGCGCCGACGCCCCAGGGGCGTCAGCAAAAGGGACTTTGTCTTGTATCGCAAGCTCAGGCTCAAGCTCCCCTCCACCAAAAAGAAGAAGGCGGAATAGCCTAACTATCGATACCAAACCCGCCTGCAGCTTACGCTGCCGGCGGGTTTTTTGTATACTGGGAGCATGAATACTCCGCTTAAGTGGGCACTGGGCGCTGTTGTTTTAGTGGCTGTTGGAGCATTTGCGTACTGGACAATATCGCCGTTTTTTATAAGCGTTAAGGTAGACGAGGCGCTCCCCGTCGCCGGAACAAGCAGCGATGAGGGGCAGATGGCACCCGAGGCACCTATGGACGAGGCGATGCCCGCCGCACAAGCTCCAGCAGCTACTGCCGCGGCCTCTGTAGTTGGTACAACGGGCCACCCGGCGTCGGGCACAGCACGCCTGGTCGAGGCTGGTGGCGCGACCTACGTGCGATACGAGAACTTTAAAACGCTCAACGGGCCCGACCTGTACGTGTACTTGGCCAAAGACATGGAGGCCGGAGAGTTTGTCAGCCTGGGCCGGCTCAAAGCCACCGAGGGCAACATTAACTACGAGGTGCCCGCCGGCGTGGACGCCAAGGAGTATCCGTATGTGCTGGTGTGGTGCAAGGCCTTTGGCGTTTTGTTTAACTCCGCACGCATAAACCCCTAAGACTAGCTGTAGACACGCAGACAGTGTCGGAATATACTGTAGAGGTAAGGTTGATTCGCATCCACCCTACACGGGGCTCGTTTGACTGGTGCCGCACACCAGCTCAAACGGGCCTTTTTATTTTGTATATGAGCCTCGGCGCTCATACATCCTGCGCCGCTCGCGAGAATACAATTATTTGTATTTTGCTCGCTATCCTCGGGTATACTTAGCGCATGTCACATCAACCGGTTCCGGAGGTTCCCAGAGATGCGCCACGCGCGGGGGAGCAGTATCGCCACTACAAGGGCGATATGTATAAAGTTGTAGGCATCGCTCTGGACTCTGCGGATGCATGGGTCGTGGTGTACGAGCCACTGTACGACAACCCGGCCGCGCCCATGTTTACGAGGCTCGCCAGCGAGTGGCCGCAGGTAGTGGAGTGGGAGGGCAGGAGTGTCGCGCGGTTTTCAAAAATATAATGTCACTTAAACTGCTTTTGCTAGTACTCGTTGCCGCCGCAGTGTTGTACGCGGCGTATCATGCCGTGCAGGCGTACCGGCACATTAAGGTGTCTGCCAGGCTTGTCGAGGCCGCTAAGCCGTTTGAGGTCGAGCGCGGCGAGGGCGCTCCGCGCATGCTGGTAGTGGGCGACAGCACGGCCGTTGGCGTTGGCGCAAGCAGCCCTGCATACACCACCGCCGGGTACTTTGCGGCCGACCACTCGCAGTATTCTGTAACTAACCTGGCCAAAAGCGGCGCCAGGGTGGCCGATGTGCTCGCACAATTGCGTCAGGCTACTGGTACCTATACGGCCGTGCTTATACAGGCGGGCGGCAATGACACCATACAATTTACTAATTTGGGGCGATTGCGTGCAGACTATGCACTGCTCTTGAGCGAGGCCAAGGCGCGCTCGGCCACCGTGGTGGCGCTTTCCACAGGCAACGTGGGGCGCGCACCGCTGTTTGACTTTTTCCCTCTCAACTATATATACGAGGCACGCACCAAGGCCGTAAGGGCTATTATCATAGATGAGGCTGCAAAAGCGGGCGTTGCGTACGTAGATTTGTACAAAGAGGGCAGTGACGACGCTATAAGCCAAGACCCGGCCGGGCACTATGCCGCCGACGGCCTCCATCTAAATGATGCAGGCTGGGCTGTGTGGTACCAGGACATTAAGCGCGCGTTTGATTTGGCATTACAATGAGGGGATGGAAAGCTCGTTCCTTAACCCGCAGGCAACGCTCGGGGCTGCGCATATAAGCCAAGGCTCGCGCGTGGCCGACCTGTGTGCCGGCTCGGGCTTTTTTGCCCGTGCTGCGGCGCGCGCCGTGGGCCCCGAGGGCCTGGTGTGGGCCATAGACCCAAACCCCGACATGCTGGTACGGCTTAAAAACCTGGCGGTGGGCGAGGGGCTGCATAACATAGAGGTCGTGCGGGGCACGGTTGAGAAGGTAAACGCCACCAAACTGCCCGACGCCACGATGGACGTGGCTATTTTGGCCAACGCGCTGTTTGGGGTAGAGAACAAAGAGGCCGCGGCAGCCGAAGCCTACCGCGTGCTGCGTAAAGCGGGCAGGCTTGTGCTTGTAGACTGGACAGACAGCCACGGCGGCTTGGGGCCCCACCCCGGCCACGTTGTAACCCAAGCGCAAGCCAAGAAACTATTTGAGGCGGCGGGCTTTGCACAACCAGAGGATATCCCCGCGGGCGCCTACCATTGGGGCCTTATACTAAGGAAGCGCTAACTATGTCGATTTTTCAAACAATTGTCGTGGGGATCTTTGTGGCTTTGATTGTGGTCGGCGTGGGCGTGTTCTCCTTATTTGGGGGCTTTGGCGGCGACGGAGGTATCGGGCCGGTTGTGGTGTGGGGTACTGCCGACCAGACCGCCATGGACAAAGTGCTCTCCGGCTTGGTCCAAAAAGACAAGTCGCTCCAGGACGTTATCTACATCGCCAAAAAGCCGGGCACGTACGAGTCGGAGCTTATCAACGCCATAGCCGCCGGCACCGGGCCCGACCTTATCTTTTTGCCGCAGAGCGATATAGGCGTGCTCGCGGACAAAGTAACGCTTATTCCGTACGCTACGGTCTCGCAAAGCACATTTATCACCTCGTATGTGGACGAGGGCCAGCTGTTTTTGACCCCGCAAGGCTTGCTTGCCCTGCCGTTTATCATTGACCCGCTGGTTATGTACTGGAACCGCGACACCTTTACGGGCGTGGGGCAGGCCCAGGCCCCCAAGTATTGGAACGACTTCATCAGCTTGGCGCCCAGGATTACCTCGCTTGATGCGGGTGCCAACGTGCGCCGCTCGGCGGTGGCCCTGGGCACCTGGGACAATATCAATAACGCCAAAGCGATACTCTCGGCCCTCATGATGCAGACCGGCGACTTTATCACTACCCGCAATGCCTCGGGCGCGCTTGTATCAACACTGGGCGCCAAGCCCGACAGCGCAAACGTCTCGCCGGCCTCTGAGGCTCTGCGCTTCTATACCGACTTTGCCAACCCCTCCAAGACCACCTACTCGTGGAATCGCTCGCTGGCCAACTCCTACACCGCGTTTGTCGCGGGAGACCTGGCGGTCTACTTTGGCCAGGCTAGCGAGTACCGCTCGATAGGCGAGCGCAACCCCAACCTGCGGTTTGGCGTGGCAGTGTTGCCGCAGCTTGAGGGCGCCTCGGCACAGATTACCTCCGGCAACGTTGTGGGGCTTGCTGTCGCGCGCGGAGCCAAAAACCCGGCTGGTGCCCTGGCCGCAGCACAAAAGCTTACAAGCCCGGCCGCCTCGGCCGCGGTCGCCTTGCAGCTCGAGCTGCCGCCGGCGCGGCGCGATGTCGGGGTGGACACGTCGGCCTCGGCCGCGGCAGAGGTGTTTGTACAGTCGGCGCTTATGGCGCGCTCGTGGGCCGATCCAGGCACCCGTGCCACAGACAGCATCTTTAAAGAGATGATAGAATCGGTATCAAGCGGCCGGTTAACCCCAGAGCAATCCGCGTTTGAGGCCGCCGCGGCCATGCGCCAGCTTTTGCCAAACCAATGAAAAATTTCAACCGTGCCATTGTTGCTTTACTATTCGGCGTTATGGTCATAACCCCTGGGCTGGCACTAGCCCAGCCAACCATAGCGCAAAATTATCCTCCTTCCGGTGCAGGAAGCAATGTCCCGCCCTCTTCTGTTGGAAATAACGCGGTATATACTCTTGAAAATCCGCTTGGGGTCAAGAACTTCTGCGACCTGGTAAAAAAACTCCTCAATATCGTCATGGCTATCGGCGTGCCGGTGGCGGTCCTGTTTTTGGTCTGGTCGGGCTTTAGGTTTATCATCGCGCGCGGCCGACCTGAAGAGCTCGGCAAGGCGCGCACCAACTTCTATTACGTCATTATAGGGATAGCGGTGTTTTTAGGTGCGTGGACCTTGGCCACAATAATATCGGCAACGGTTCAGACGCTCGATAAAAACAACACGATACAGTTCTGCGGCCGCTAGTTCGACAGGCTCACTATAAATAATCTATGACTCTTGCCACTCTCGTATCCCAGATAATAACCCTTATTAACTTTGTGGTGGCGTTCTTGGGCACTGTCGCCCTTGTAATATTTGTTTGGGGCGGCGTGCGCTACTTGTACAAGGTAGACGACTCGCGCAAGCAGGCACAAAAGGAGTTTTTGGGCTGGAGCTTGGTGGCGTTGTTTGTGCTGGTGTCGGTGTTTGGGATACTGCAGGTGCTGCAAGGTGTCTTAGTGCCGTAAGGGCGGGGTGTTTACAGAGATATCCACACATGCAGGTCGGGCGCGGTGTGTGCCTGCTACTATAAAGGCATACTCATTAGTTTGCGCAGCCGTTTTATAATAATAATTGAACATGAAAAAGACATTCGCATCACTATCGGCACTCCTTTTGGTACTCCCCGCGGTCGCATCCGCGCAGAGCCTCCAGCCTTTGGCTAACCTTATAGGCGCAGTTGCGCGCTTGGTGGGTGCTTTGGTGCCGGTACTTATTACGCTCGCACTTGTCGCATTCTTTTGGGGTCTGGTGCGCTACCTTATGGGAGCCGGAGGCAAAGGAGGCGCCGCAAAAGGCAAAGACCTTATGATTTGGGGCCTGATCACACTGTTTGTTATGGTGTCGGTCTGGGGCATTGTACGCTTGGCCCAAGACGCCCTTGGCGTTAACCCCAACGCAGGTGCAACCTCGCCGCAGGTACTCTACCCGCAATGACCCCTAGGGTTCTCGCACTCGCGGCCCTTGTATCGTTGCCGCTCGTCTCCGCTGCGCAGACGCTTAACCTCTCGCCCCTGCAGAGCCTGATAAGCGCGCTGGCAAAGGTGGTAGGCTCGCTGGTGCCTGTCTTGGTCACCTTGGGGCTTGCCGTGTTCTTGTGGGGTCTGGTGCGCTACCTGTGGGGCGGAGGCGCCAAGCCCGACATCAAGAACGCCAAGCTCCTGATGAAGTGGGGGCTCCTGATACTCTTTGTCATGGTGTCGGTCTGGGGCATCATTGGGCTTATGCAGGAGGCTCTTAACATAAACAGGAATGCCGTAGGCAAGGCCCCCCAGATACAGTACAACGGTAGTGGTGGGAGCGGGCCCCTCTTTGGCCCTGACGGGTATACTCCATAATAATTTATGCTATCCGCTAAACCATGACGTCTTCCAACTCAGAGGTGTGCGATATTGTGGGTTCGCTGACCACTGCATTTATAAACCCTGCGCTCGCGCTCATCTTCTCGATAGCGCTCCTGGTGTTTATTTACGGCCTGGTGGAGTTTATGTGGAACTTGAGCCAGGAGAGCAGTAAGCGCGAAGAGGGCAAGCAGCATATGTTGTGGGGGCTTGTAGGCATGTTTGTCATTGTCTCCGCTATTGCCATAATAAAGGTTATCGCAAGCATAGTGGGCGGCACCCTGCCGTGCGGCAGCTAACAAAACAAAAACCGCCGTCCCGGATGGGACGGCGGTTTTTGTTTTGTTGTTATTTGTAGATGCTGGAGCTCCAACCAATCTGGGTGCCGGCGGCGGAGTAGCCGGACGGTGCGGAGTAACCCGACGGTGCGCTGTAGCCGGAGGGAGCTGAGTAGCCGGAAGGGGCCGAGTAACCCGACGGTGCGCTGTAGCCGGACGCTACCGAGCGGCCTGACGCTGCCGAGTAGCCCGATGCGGCCGAGTAGCCTGACTGCGCTGCGACGCCTGAGGCGGCCGCGCGGCCCGATGCGGCGGAGTACCCGGACTGTGCTGCAACGCCCGAGGGTGCCGAGTAGCCGGACTGTACGGCATAGCCTGACTGCACTGCGTAACCGGACTTAACTGCGTAGCCTGACTGTGCGGCATAGGCCGGGTTGTAGCTGATGCCGGAGGGGGCAGAGTAGCCGGAGCGAGCCGAGCGGCCCGAGGCTGCAGCGCGGCCAGAGGGCACCGAGTAGCCTGACGGTACGGAGCGGCCCGGGTTGACCGAGAAGCCGGAGCCTACCGAGATGCCTGAGGCCACTGAAAAGCCGGTGCCGGTAGAGCGGGCGGGGTTGTAGGAGCTGCCGCTGCCAGATGTGCCATACGAGTCGTAAGACGCCGGATAGGAGTCGGTATAAGACTCTGCATACCAGCCCATGGTGTCGTTAGACGATACTGTTGAAGCCGATGCTATAGCAGGAAGGGCAAAAACCGCCACAATCGCAGAGATAATGAGGTGTTTATTCATATACCTATATCTTATCATGGTTAAGCCTAAAAGTCAAGAGGTTGCCGAAATATGGTTGAAATATAAGGCTTTTAGCCAAAAGAAAAAGGCAGGCCCGGAGGCCTGCCTTGTTTGCTGTAATCGCACGGTGTTCTACTGCGCGATATTAAGGAGGGTGGTGTAGCGAGGCGGGTCCAGGCGATATTTGTCCTGGAACGAATATCCCTCCGCGCTCCACACGTACTCCAGACTCAAAGGAACTTCTCCGCGGGGCATGCCCGGCTTGTCGCACAACTTTACGGGAGTGCTGCTTTTGTAGCCGAGCGCCCAGACGCAGTACCCCTTGTACCAGAGTACCGGCCCGCATTGGCCCGCCTTGTTGAAGGGCCGGGCCGGCTTCCTTGCCTCGTAGAGGTAGGGAACCTCGCGGCTGTTGCAGGGAGAGGTGGGCGCTACCGCCAACCCCCATTCTTTTCTCGGCTCTGCGTACTGCCGAGGGGCAGATGGTGTGTTCCACCACGCGTGGACCTTCTCTGCCCGTGTAAGGCCGAGACTGTCGGTGCTGAGGAAGAAGACCAACGCGGCCAAGGTCCCCGCAACGATCGCCGCCCTCTTGCTGATAAACAAGAGTGCGACTGCTAATACTACCAGGACCAGAAACAGGTTGTCCGTGATGCGCTTCTGCGCGACAAGCACGTTGACCTGCGTCTCGAGCGGGAGCAGTGCGAGCAGGGTGTTCCAGAACACCACCAGCAGCAAGACCAGCACAATAATAACAACTGGGCGGGGTAGAGCCGCGATTGCATTTCTGGCAGCGGGGAAAGCCGCTGCCAGCACCAAGATAGCCAGTGCTGCAAGTAGTACGACATACTCCCACCTGGGAGCGCCGACTGCAGCGGCAATGCTAGCCCAGAATAGTATCGCAAGGGTGACGATTGCGATTGCGGCAACTACCGCTACACTCGCAATCCCCATCCAGGGCTTGTAGACGAACCTCCTTTCGGTTGTTTGTATGACTACGTTCTGATCTTGCGGGGTGGGATTCCCCGGCGCAAGAGCCGGATTGACAGGCCCCAGACGTCGCTGATGGCTGCGGCCGTTAACTAACAGGTTAACGAACGCAAGAGTAATCAGTATTCCTACGATAATCGCTACTATCGCCGGTATTGACATACTTTATGCTCCTACGGTGTGGTTGGTTGCTGTGGTTGTGCAGGAGCTTGCGGCTGAGACGGTGGTGTACCTCTCGGCCGCAGGATGTCCCGCAGGCTGCTTCCGAGAGGATTGTTCGCCCAAACGAACGTGTTGTTGGGCGAGTTAGCCGTTTCTCTAAGCGTATCGAGCTCGCGCTGGATAAGCCCTGTCTCCTTGAATTCGTCAACCTTGCGGTAAACGGATTCGATAGCATCGGTCTGGCCTTTAGCAAGCTCGCGAGCCGCATCAGCGTCGCCTTTGGCACGCTCGCGCGTGGCATTAGCTTGGCCTACTGCGGTTGCAACCGCTGCCTGAGCTTGGCGCTCGGCAACAATTTTGGCCGTTGTCGCTCGCGTAAGCTCCTCGCTGGCAATACCGGCGAAGGATACTTCGACAAGCGACGCTGCGGTTATCTTAACGCCGTAAGCGTCTTGAATGCCGCTCGTGCCAGGCTGGGTGGGCGAGTTTGTGTTGAGTTCATAGAGCTCTTGCGCAAACTCGCTCATGTTGCCGGTAGCGACTTTTGCCTCCCGTTTGACGTCGTCAAACGTTCTGCTGCCGACGTACATCTTGGAGGCATTGTTGGTGTCTGCCGACACGCGTCCGAGCCAATCGTCGATGCGAAATAACGCCCAGTAAGGATTGCTGATCTGGACAGTAAGTAGGTAGTCCAGGTCGAGCGGCTCATTGTCCTCATTTTCCGCGGCAATAAGCTTTATCCAATAGGCGAAATTCATTACATAGATGCGGTCGGTGTACTCGTCTCGATGCTTTGGAATCTGCCGGTTGTTCTCGCCCAGTGTCTCCTCGGTCCATTTGAACCTATAGATATGGATATCCTTGAACGGATACAGACCATACCAATAGATGCCAAACAGCTCAAGAAAACGCCAATGCAGCTGCCACCAAGCATACGGGGAAGGTTTATCAGACGGATTGTCTGTTTCTAAAACCTCCCATGCGCGGTTTGCTGGGTCGTATGTAAGTCGCCGTGGGTCGTTAAGCCGATGGCCTTCCCACCACATCAGTGCGTGGTCGAATACGCCGTTTTTAACAACGATTTTTGCCGCACCTTCTATACCAAAGGTAAAGCAAACGTTACTCAATGCGAGCACATAAGCGACGACTACGAAGGCCACCAAGACAAGTATGGCGGTCAGGATGATGTCAAACATGCTTATTCTCCTATGTAGTTTTCAAGGAATAGGTGGCCGGCTCGGATGAGCCGTACCCTTCGCCATCTATTATATCATATTGTGGGCTTTTGTCAAGCTAAAAAGCCCTTAAAATAAGGGATATTTTGGGCCTTTACGTTGTGCTGGAGGGGAGACTTGAACTCCCAACCCTTGCGGGACCAGTTCCTAAGACTGGCGCGTATACCAATTCCGCCACTCCAGCGTCATTTCCTATGTTACCCTCCTTGTGGTCACAAGTCGACTTGGCTCGTCAGCCAAGTCGCTCGCGACCCCGGCTCGGTATTTTGCCAGTGCAAAATATACCTGCGCCCCGCACAGCGCAGAAAATCCCCCTCAAGGGGGATTCTTCTGTCGTCTGTGCGCCTACCTGGATTCGAACCAGGGACCATCTCCTTAAGAGGGAGTTGCTCTACCAACTGAGCTATAGGCGCGAGCGAGGAAGAGAAGAAAGCTGGCTTTCTTGTCGCCCCGAGCGAGCGTCCTATATCAAGCAAAGCGAAGATATAGGCGCAAAACTACTTTATCAGAAAATCTTCCCCACAACAAACTTGTAAAGGATAGGGGGATAGGCCACAAACATAAAGCCGAAGTGCGACTTAAACTCGGAAAATCCCTTCCACCCCTTGGGCTGGCCCTTAAACCAGAAGTTAAGAGTCGCGGCGTAGCGGTAGCCGCGCTCCTGTGTCTGGGCCAGCCAGTGGTCCACAAGCCCGGTTGCTGCGTATATCGAGCGCCCCTGCGCGAGTATGAACGGAGCTATGTGCGTCGAGCTTTGATACGTCGGAGAGTAGACTATGCCGGTGCCGGCCACTATCGCGCCGCTTGCCGCATCGCGTATGCCCCAAAACTCTATATTGTCGCGCGTCTGCGGGTAAGGCAGGCGGTGCCGCACGTCGTCGAGCCTCGAGAGGTCTACGCGCGTAGCCACCAGGCTCTGCTTGTAGCTCTGCTCGAACACCTCCCACGACAATGAAACAATGGCGTAGCGGCCCTCTGCCAAGCCCTCTTTAAACAGTCGCAGGTCGCGCCGCGCATTTTTGTGCCAGCGCTCGGTGTAGTCTGCCCCTGGGCTTAGCGGTATAACGCCGTCTACCCGAGACGGCATCGAGGAAAACTGCACCCAGCCTCGGGGCGCCGGTACTGTGTGCACGCGCTCCCAGGTTATAACCCGCGTGCGCGCCAGCTTGCCTATGAGTGAGGCTTGTAAGTCGGGTGTGGAGTCGCCGTAGTAGTCCTCAAACGTAAAGGGCCACAGGCTCCAGCGGATGCCGCGCGGATTTAAGCCAACCCACTCGCGCGCGCATATGGGGACAGGCTGGGCAATGTAGGAGTACTCGGGCCACATCTCCGGCGGACAAAAGTCCTTGGGCGCCTCCTCTAGCGTGCCGTATAAAAATTCCATTGTGCCGGGGGAGAGACTCGAACTCTCATGAGGGTTTAAAACCTCTCGGGATTTTAAGTCCCGTATGTCTACCATTCCATCACCCCGGCAACACCCTATGAAGCCGCTCGGCCACAGGCAGGGTGTGTCCTATTTTTAGCACAAAAAACACTGGAGGCCACGGTGAACCGGTCAGGCGTTCAAACATTGCCGTCGCAATGTTTGCCGCACGACCCTGCCTCGCTCCCATGCCTGCTGGCATGGGACCCGCTCCGGCTTGCGATTCCCGACGAGAAGCATCCCATGCTTCTCTCCGTGGCCTCTGCGTCGAATGCTTCTCCTTGAGGCCACGGCGGGAATCGCACCCGCGCATACAGGATTTGCAGTCCCGCGCCTTACTACTTGGCTACGTGGCCGAACCCTCTCACTTTAGCGCACCAAAGCCTGTTACGAAAGCTCGTCTAAGCGCTGGCGCATCTTCTCGCCCTTGTCGATTATAAACTCGAGCTTGGGGATGCGCATGCCGCGCACCTTCTTTAAAAGAAACATCCCAAACTCCTTCTTGTTGCGGTTGGCAAACTCCAAGGCCTTTGCCTCGGCCGAGTCGGGGAGTACGGTTATAAAAATAAGCGCGCGCTGGCCGCGCTCGTCTATCTGTGCGGCGGTAACGGTTATAAGCGACTGCCCGTTAGACTCGCGGCTCAAAAACTCGGCCGCTGCCTCGCGTACCTTTACCTGCATCTGTTCTTGGCGCTGGGACATACAGTTATTTAATCACGATAGCGACGGCCTCTATCCGGTCGCCCGCGGCCACCAGTACCTCGGTCTTGAGCATCGCGCCAAACTCCACTCCGGCCTCTACCTTCTTGGTCTGGGTCTTGCCTGTCTGCAGGGACACTATCTTGCCGCGGCCTATCTCATCGTCGCGGCGCATCAGGCGCACCTCAGTGCCCTCGCTCAATGCCCCCTCCTCGACCCGGGCGCCCAAGACAACGCGTCCCGACTGTGCGCTAAAAAACTTGAGCACCTTGGCGGCGCCTTTTATCTCCTCTACCTGTGCTCGTGGCCGGCGCTCCTCGATAATCTCTGTGAGCCACTCAGTGAGCTTGTAGATGATGTCGAACGTGTTGACTGTCACGCCTTGGCGCTCTGCCAGCTCGCGCGCGGCCGCCTCCACTTTGACGTTAAAGCCAACCACAAGGCCTGGCGTGCTGCTGCCCGCGAGCATCTTGATGTCGCTCTCGGTTATGGCGCCCACCGAGCGCGCCACCACGCGGACCTCCAGGTTGTCGTGCCGGGGAAGCTTGGCGAGCTCGTGCACCACGGCCTCGCCGGTGCCGGCCACGTCGGTTTTTATAATAAGCGGGATGACCAGATGGGCCGCCAAACTAACATCTGCTTCGCTTCTCGTTGTCGAAGACGCCGCACTGTGGCGAGGCAAGGATGTTAGTTTAGCGGCCTGCGCCCTTGCCTCGGCCTCTTTCTTGTTTGCTACAACCTCAAACTGTGTGCCGACGGTCGGCAGGGGGCTAAAGCCCACGATGCGGATGGGGGAGCTGGGCCCGGCCTCTTTAATGGGCAAGCCTTTGAAATTTTCCATAATGCGCACGGGCGCCACGCACTCGCCGGCCACCACGTAGGTGCCGCTGTGCACCGTGCCGTCCAGCACAATAAGCATAGCCGTGTTGCCGCGCTTGGACTCGGTGTGCGCCTCGATGATAAGCCCGCGGCCCGGGAGTGATGCGTCTGCCTTAATATCCTCAAGTTCTGCCGCAAGCAGGATAAGGTCAAGCAACTCGGGGATGCCCTCGCCGCTCTTGCTGGACACCCCGACCCACGGCACGTCGCCGCCCATGCCCTCTATAAACACTTGGTGCTCGAGCATGGACAGTTTGGCGCGCTCGAGGTTGGCGCCCGGCTTGTCTATTTTTGTAAACGCGATGACGTAGGGGATCTCCGCGCTCTTTATAAGGTCGAGCGCCTCGACAGTCTGGGGCTTGATGCCTTCCTCTGCCGAGACCACCAGTATCGCCACGTCGGCAACCTCGAGCCCGCGGGAGCGCATGCCGACAAACGCCGCATGCCCCGGCGTGTCCAGAAAGGTTATTGCGTGCCGGCCCTGGGCATTCTCGTGCACGGCCTGGTAGGCGCTGAGGTGCTGGGTGATGCCGCCGGCCTCGCCGTCTACCACGTTGGTACTGCGTATGTAGTCGAGCAGGGTGGACTTACCGTGGTCTATGTGACCCACGACGGCAACTATGGGAGGGCGCGTGCCCGCTTTGGAGGTATTGTTTGGCATGGACTATTTTATGGGTCACGGTTTGCGGTGTTTGGCAATCTGCTCGCGGGCGCGCTCTATGGACTGCTTCTCCTCGTCGCTCAGCTCGTAAGTAGAGGCGAACGCGGCTAGCGGCTTGGCGTAGACGCCCACGCGGTCGCGGGAGTAGAGAGTCGACAATACCACGCCCTGCCCCTGCTCATCAAGCATGCATAGCGCAAAGCTCTGGTTGCCGCCTTGGCCCTCGCCGGTAAACGGATTGAACCGCACGACCCCCACGCCCGAGACCGAGCCGCGCAAACGGCTCTCGGCGAGCTTGAGGTACTTCTCCAGCTCTGCGCGGAACTCCTTAAACTCCTTCATGTCGCGCATAAGTATGGAGATGGTTTCCTCTATGGAGCCGTTGCGGCCTAAGCTGAGGCGCGCGAGCCGGCGGCGCAGGGACAGATGCATAAAGAACAGGACAATAAGCAGGACGACCGACGCAAATGCCAGGTACGGAGCGGCCACGGCAAGCCACTCTTGGGCCACGATGAGATAAGAGTAAAGCAGTGCCGTATTCATGCGTACAGTATATATTAGAGGTATGTGGTTTAGAAGTAAGCGCATATACGCAGATGCGGCGGCCTCAACACCGCTCTCGCGCCGTGCCAAGAAGGAGTTGGTGCGGGTGCTCGACCTGTACGGCAACCCGGGCGCCCTGCACAAGGAAGCACTAGCCGCCAAGCAAGAGCTGGATGCGTCGCGCAAGACAATCGCGGAGGCGATAGGCGCCCATGCGGACGAGATCGTGTTTGTGGCCTCGGGCACCGAGGCCAACAACCTGGCCATACTGGGCGCGCTGGGGCCGCGTTTGCGCATGGGAGAAAAACTTGCCGCGGTGACGAGTGTTGTCGAGCATCAGTCTGTCTTGGCGCCTCTGCAAGCACTTGAGCGCGAGGGGCTCGAACTCTCGGTAGTTGATGTGCAGCAAGACGGTCTTATATTTGCCAACGCGGTGCCGGACGCCATGCAGGCCAACACTGCCCTGGTATCGATCCAGCTTATAAACAGCGAGATGGGCGCAGTGCAGCCCGTGCGCGATATTGCCAAGGCTCTACGCCGCACAGAAAACAAGGTGCTGCTGCATACCGACGCCTCGCAGGCTCCACTGTGGATGGATATAAAGGTGGAGAAGCTCGGGGTGGACATGATGACCCTGGATGCGCAGAAGGTGATGGGCCCCAAGGGTATCGGTGTCCTTTATATAAAGAGAGGCACGCTTATAGACCCGGTTATATGGGGCGGAGGGCAAGAGAAGGGGAGGCGCGCCGGGACCGAGAACGCAGCCGCGGCAGCGAGCTTTGCCATAGCGCTCAGGGACGCACAGGATGGAGCGCAAAAAAGAGCCGATAAAGTTTCCGCAGTGCGCGATTTTCTGCTTTCTGAAATAAAAAAAGTTTTACCGGATGTTGTCGTGCATGGGCCTAGTGGCGCTTCAAGAGTGGCCAATAATTTAAACATATCCATTCCCGGGCTCGACGGACAGATGTGTGTGGTTGCGATGGACGCCGCCGGCATCGCGATATCAACCCGCAGTGCGTGCAGTACCGATGACGAGGAGCCAAGTTATGTTATTGCGGCACTCGGCGCCGACAAAAAAACAGCAGGGGAGGCTATCCGCATCACGCTCTTGCCCGACGCAACTATGGCAGACGCCAAACGCATTGCACAAGCATTGTCAGAAATTGCAAATAGGTACAAAAAATAGTAATATATAAGTAATGGACCTCGAGCAACTCACCAAGCATCAGATAGTCCTCTTAACGCTTTTGGTGAGCTTTGTCACGTCCATCGCAACGGGCATCGTTACGGTCTCGCTTGTAAACCAGGCGCCTCCGGGCGTAACCCGCACCATAAACCAGATAGTCGAGCACACGGTGGAGCGCGTTGTCCCGGCCACGCAGAGCGCCGCGGTGGCCCAGACAGCCACACAGGTCGTGACAGAGAAGACTGTCGTTGTTAAGGATGACGACCTGGCAGCACAGTCTATCGCCAAAATGCAAAAGTCGCTGGTGCGCATTGTGGCCAAGGGCGGCTCTATGCTGGTGTCGCGCGGCGTCATAGTGACGGCGCAGGGCACCACATTTGCCGACCGCGACGCCTTGGTGGGCAGCGGGTACCGCCAGTTTGAGGCGATATTGGCCGACGGCAAGCGCTACCCGGCCACTCTCAGGACTGCGCAAAAGGGCCAGGCGCTTGCGGTGCTCGACATTGCCGTTGGCACCTCGACCGGCTTTATACCGGCGCCGATGGCCGACCTGGGGAAAGTCCAGCTCGGGCAATCCGTCATACGCATTAGCGGCACCGGGGGAGATACGGTCAACACCGGCGTCATCGCGTCGCTGCCGGACACTCATCCGGGGCTCATCGAGTCCAGCGTATCATCGGCAACACCCGGGTCGCTTCTTATGACGCTGTTTGGCGACATTGTCGGCATCACAACCGGTGCGGCGCGCGCATCCGGACAGACGTTCTATAGTGTTCCTGCCCAGAGCCTTGTCGCAGCCGCTTCCTCCTAGCAGCTAAGCCACATACCTATGCCTCCATTCAATCATTTCACCACAAAAGCAAAAGAGGCCGTCCGCCGAGCCCACGAGCTCGCCGTGGAGCGTGCACAAAACCAGGTGGGCCCCACACATCTTCTTGCTGCGCTCTTGCTGCAGGAGGAGAGCTTGGTAGCCTCTGTGCTGGAGAAGCTGGAGGTAGACTTGGTGCTTTTGACAGACACGACGCTCGAGGCCCTGGAGGGCCCCTCGGGCAGCTCGACCCTTAGCCCTAGCTATCAGCTGTACCTGACCCCGGAGCTTGTGCAGGCGCTTGAGCGCTCCGCCAAGGTTGCGACCGAGCTCCACGACGAGTTTGTCTCGACCGAGCATCTTTTTATCGCGCTGTTGGATGTGCCGGGCGCCGCGCGCGACGTGCTCTCGCGCTTCCGCATTACGCGCGAGGCTATTACCCGCGCGCTTATGGAGCTGCGCTCCACCAAGACGGCCTCCGCCGAGCCCCAGAAAAAAAACAGGGCGCTTGCCAAGTACACGCGCTCGCTCACCCAGCTTGCCGCACAGAACAAGATAGACCCGGTTATAGGCCGCGACGAGGAGATAAAGCGCGTTATACAAATTTTGAGCCGCCGCACCAAAAACAATCCGATACTCATAGGCGAGGCGGGTGTGGGCAAGACGGCTATTGCCGAGGGTCTGGCCGCACGCATTGCCTCCGGCGATGTGCCGGACAGCCTGCGCGACAAGGAGCTTGTGTCTCTCGACCTGGGGAGTCTTATTGCGGGCACCAAGTATCGCGGCGAGTTTGAGGAGCGGCTTAAGGCTATTATGAAGGAGATTGAGCGCTCTGAGGGCAAGGTCCTGCTGTTTGTTGATGAGATACACACCATGATGGGCGCGGGATCGGCCGACGGCGCGTTGGACGCCTCTAATATGATAAAGCCGGCGCTGGCGCGCGGCGAGCTGCACATGATAGGCGCTACGACCCTGCGCGAGTACCAAAAGCACATCGAGCGGGACCCGGCCTTCCAGCGGCGCTTCCAGCCGGTCTACGTTTTGGAGCCCTCGACAGAGGACGCTATTGCTATACTGCGCGGACTTAAGGAAAAGTACGAGCTCTTCCACGGGGTGCATATTACCGACGACTCTCTGGTAGCCGCCGTCGAGCTATCGAGCCGCTATATACCGGACCGCTTCCTGCCCGACAAGGCCATAGACCTCATAGACGAGGCCGCATCGGCCCTGCGCATTAGCCTGGAGAACAAGCCGCCCCAGCTTGAGGACGCACACCGCAAAATTATGCGCCTGGAGGTAGAGAAGGAGGCTCTGCGCAAAGAGGCCGATGCCGAGGAGGCCGACTCGACCCCGAGCCGCAAAAGCGCCAAGGCGCGGGTCAAGACTATTGAGCGCGAGATTGCCGAGCTTAAGGAGGCGACGCACGAGCTGGAGTCCAGATGGAAGAACGAGAAGTCCACGCTCACCGATATCAAATCTATAAAGAAGGAGCTGGAGAGCCTGCGCATCGAGGCCGAGTCTGCCGAGGCACAGGCACAGCTTAGCCGCGCCGCCGAGATCCGCTACGGCGAGATCCCGGCCATGGAGCGCGAGCTGGAGCAGAAAATGAAGCGCCTCAAGAAGTTGCAGAGCACGCGCCGCATACTTAAAGAGGAGATTACCGAGGCAGACATTGCGGCCGTTGTCTCCAAGTGGACCAGCATCCCGGTGTCGCGCATGCTCGAGGAGGAGGCGCAGAAGCTTATGCGCATCGAGGAGCAGCTGCAGGCTCGCGTGGTGGGGCAGGAGGATGCGGTACAGAAGGTGGCAGATGCCGTTAAGCGCTCGCGCGCCGGCATTGCCGATCCTAACCGCCCTATAGCCTCGTTTATGTTCCTTGGTCCCACAGGCGTGGGCAAGACAGAGCTGACGCGCGCATTGGCTGAGTTTATGTTTGACGATGACCGCTCGCTCATACGCGTGGACATGTCCGAGTACATGGAGAAGCACTCAGTCTCTAAGATCATCGGCGCGCCTCCGGGCTATGTGGGCCACGACGAGGGCGGGTCATTGACCGAGCTGGTGCGCCACAGGCCGTACTCGGTTCTGTTGTTTGACGAGATAGAGAAGGCGCATCCGGAGGTGTTCAACATCCTCCTGCAGGTGCTGGACGCCGGCACCCTGACCGACTCCAAAGGCCGCAAGGTCAACTTCCGCAACACGATAATAATCATGACTTCCAACATCGGCGCGCAATACATTGACCGCATGGAGGCCATAGGCTTTACCGAGGCGGCAAGCGACCAGACCAACTACATTGCCGCCAAGGAAAAGGTGCAGGAATCGCTTAAGGACTACTTCCGCCCGGAGTTCCTCAACCGCGTGGACGAGATAATCATATTTAACATCCTCTCGCCCGAGGCCATTAAGGAGATTGTCGGCATCCAGGTTAAGGAGGTGGTGGAGCGCCTGGCTGCAAAGGATATCACCCTCACTATCAACCCGGGCGTGTACGAGTACCTAAGTAAAGAGGGCTACAACCCGCACTACGGCGCGCGCCCCCTGCGCCGCCTTATACAGGACAAGATCCTCACGAAAGTCGCGGGGCTCATGGTATCGCGCGGCGTGCTCTCGGGCGGAGCCATTACGGTAGATGTAAAAAACGGCGAGTTTACCTTTGACGTGCGCAAGTCCGGTAGGGCCCGCGTCTCAAAAACTACCGTGTTAGAGACAGCTTAATTGAAGGCACCAAAGAAAAAATCCCCTGTTGGGGATTTTTTCTTTGGTGCGCCGGGTTGGATTCGAACCAACGAAGGCTAAAGCCAGGAGATTTACAGTCTCCCCTCGTTGACCACTTGAGTACCGACGCGTGGCAGGGGAATACTCCTCTGCGTAACCCACAGAATACAATAAATATTGCCGTATCGCAAAAAAGCGATGCTATGCTTATGGCATGAAGGCCGCTGTAAGGCTCCTGCTTATTTTGGCGCTTGTGGCGCCCGCGTTTGCGTCGGCGCAGACATCTGCGGCGCCGGCTCCTACGTGCAAGATGTTTGCGAGCGCTACGATTGTTGCTCCTAACACCAAGGTACGGCTTGACTGGACGACGACCAATGTCACCTCAGGCTACCTCCCCGAGGTAGGCGCTCTGCCGCCCAACGGGTACGTTTTTGTGGTGCCGGGCAAGAACACGACCTATGCCGCGAGCTTTACGGGCCCGGGCGGCACTATTATTTGCCGCGTAGGTGTCGGCGTGAGCGCCGGTGCTCCCGCGGGCGGGGGCGGCGTCACTGTCCCCGCAGGGCAGCCCGTTAATGTGCCCACCGCAACCCTGCCTGTTGCGCCCAGCACGGGCATAACGGCGCCCTCCGGCAGCGGCTTTGTGGGCGGCATAGTGCCCCTGGAGTGCCGCGGCCGCAGCACTGTCGCTTATTGCGACCTGTGCTCGTTGGCACAACTGACCCAGAATATTGCCAACTTCCTCCTGGGGCTTACGGTGCCCGCGGCAGCGCTGCTGTTTGCCTGGGCGGGCATCCTGTACTTTTCATCGCGGGGCGACCCGGTCCGGATAGGACAGGCGCATAAGATATTTAAGTCGGTGGTTATCGGCTTTGTTATTGCGGTAAGCGCGTGGGTGCTGGTTATAACCGTTATGAACATGCTCGTGCACGGGGGCGAGCTGGGCACCTGGGACTGGAGCAGCCTAAAGTGCCAGGAGACCCGTGAGGCGCGCAAGTACAACATGAGCCTAAGCGAGTATCTAAGCAGCTCCCTGCCCGGGCTCTCGAGCGGGATAGTGAGGGTCCCTACTGGCGGCTCCGACACAGGTTGCCCTGCAGGCTCGGTGCCTGAAGGGGGAAGGTGTATCGACTATACCGGAGGACGCGCTATAGATGTCGGACCTGCAACTGGCGGTGGGGGTGGTTCAGGAGCAACCTCTTGCCCCTCAGGGTATAGCTATACGACAGATGAAGGGGGGTATTGTCAGAGTACCGACCCTACTACGCCCGACGCGTGGACGGAAGCCTGTCCCACAGGATATGTGTACACTTCAGCCGAAGGTGGATATTGTGAAAACCCAAACAATCCCGATGACTGGCTAGAAGTCCCAAGTTCAAGTGGCGCCAACGTGCCGTCAAGTCCGTCACAAACTCCTAGGGGAGACTGCTCTCTTGCTGCAGCAGAATCCTTTGGCAGCAATGCCGCTGTAATGTCATGTATTGCCGGCAGAGAAAGCAGTTGCAACCCACTCATAGCCGGAGACCAAGGGTATTCAATCGGTCTGTATCAGATAAATATGACAGCCAACAACGTAACGTGCAACGGCGCAACGATCAATTGTCCTCGCGCATTCAATGGTTCATATTCCTGCAGAAACGGCCAGTGCGGCGCATACAAAAACGGACAATATCTGGGTCCAGTCCAGACTATAGATGCTGGCCTTGCGGCAGAATGCAAAAGTGTTCTCCAAAATCCTGCGTGCAATGTTGAAACGGCTCAGCAGGTACTCAATACACCCCGCGGCCTTAACAATTGGAGTACGTACGCGCAGTGTAGGTAATATATACTAATACGTATGAGAAACTCTCTAATTATAGGTGCTGTAGTACTTGTAATATCTGCCGGCGCACTATATGTGATCTGGGACCTGTTTGATCAGGGGACTAGTCAAGAGTCCTCGCCGGGCACATCTTACACACCTGGCGGCTCCGATGCGCCCTATGTACCGTATTCCAATACTCAGCAGGGCACTACCGGCTCGGGCGACACAGCCGAACCTTACGTAGCTGTAGCAGCGCAAGGAGGCACTGCTATTAGAGTAAAGGACTTTAGTAAAAATCCGGCCACTGTATCGACCCCCACAATTCCGGGGCACTATTTCTTGGCCGGCGGCCTTGACCCGTCCGGTACCGGAGCGCCTTTTAGCACCTTTTACGTAAATGCGGATAACAGCTTTACTGTCACGATTCTTAAGGAACCCCTGGGGGAAACGCGTAAGGCAGCAGAGCAGGACTTGATACAAAAGCTAGGCATATCAAGCATTAGAATGTGTAACCTCAATTATTGGGTTGGAGTCCCTGGTTATCTTAACCCTGTCTATGCCGGTAAGAACCTGGGATTCAGTTTCTGCCCTGGGGCGACCCAGCTCTAGGTTGCCAAAATAGGGGGTATTTGGTAAGGTAGGAGGGCAATGTCACAAGACCGCCTCATAGTACTCAAGCACGCCGCCACGGGGGAGGTGTATTGGACGAGCAAGAACAAAAAGCTCGTAACCCGCAAGATTGAGCTTAAAAAGTACTCCAAAAAGCTCCGCAAGCACGTCATTTTTAAAGAGGCGAAAAAATAGCCACTAGGGGTTAGCCACTGGCCTCTAGTCGGATAAAAATAGGTACAAAAAATCGCACCCAGGAGGTGCGGTTCTTTGTGCTAGTATGCTTCGCCTAAACTATTGCTAGAGTAGGGTCCACATACCAGCCCCGTAACTATACGCCCGCCCAGGGGCATGTCTAGGGTGGGGTGTGGATAACTTAAAGTTGGGGTATACTCGGCCCTAAGGGCGATTGGTGAAATGGTATCACAAGGGCCTCCAAATCCCTTATTGTTGGTTCGATTCCAACATCGCCCGCATAAAGTTTTTAGCTAGTTTTAGAGCCTCGGTTTTGGAGGCAACCCAGTGGATGTCTTTGTTGCGCTTAAACCATGCGTTTTGGCGCTTGGCGTACTGGTTTATTGCGCGCTCAAGCTCTGTCATAAACTCGTTGTGGGTTAGTTTGCCCTGCAGCAGGTGTGCCAAGTAGCGGTACTCAAGTCCCAGCGCTTCCATGCGTTTGTACGACAGCCCCCGCTTGTGCAGGCGCTTAGCCTCGGCGAGCATGCCCGCCTGTATGCGGCTTACCAGACGCTTGTGGATATTTGCCGCAAGCTTCTTTTGCGGAGGGTTTATACCAAGCCAAAGCACGTCGTACTTTTGCTTTGTCGTGGGGGTGGGGGACTTGCCCAGAGCCTTGGCTATCTCTATGGCCCGCACCAAACGCCGGGGGTTGTGCCGGTCTATGGTGGCGGCACGGGCAGGGTCAAGCTTTTTTAGCATGGCAAAAAGCTGTGCGGCGGTCTTTTTTTCGAGCTTGGCACGCAGTGCGGGGTTGGGGTCTACTGCAGGGTAGCTCATGCGGCCCACAAACATATCCACGTAGAGCCCCGTACCACCCACCACAATAGCTATTTTGGAATTTTGCAAAATACTAAAATAGACTTTCTCAGCTTTTTGGACGAAGTCGTCTACGGTAAATTGCTTCTTGGGCGAGCAGACATCCAACAGATGATGGGGCACTCCTGCCATTTCTTTTTTGGTCACCTTGCCGGTGCCTATGTTGAGCCCTTTATATACCTGCCGCGAGTCGGCCGATATAACCTCGCCCTTGAGCTTTTGGGCAAGATAAACACTGAGGCTTGTCTTGCCCGAGGCGGTGGGCCCTACGATTGCGATGAGTTTAGGCTTGTGCATAACGTACCGCATACTACCGCAGAGGCTCCGTAAATGGTAGATTGGGTGCATTGCCGGAGTGGCGTAATGGTAGCCGCGCTCGACTCAAAATCGAGTCCCGCAAGGGGTGGGAGTTCAAGTCTCCCCTCCGGCACAGAACGTAGTGATGTAGCGGAGAGGGCTGTGCCAATGCACAGCCTGTGGGAGACTTGAAAGACGGAGCGATGTTTTGCACTTGCAAAACCGCGAGTCGGGGCCGAACGCGAATTTTGCGACGGCAAAATTCGACGGGTGGCCAAGCTCCTCTTGTCGTGACCAAGCCCCCTCCGTCACAAATTGTTACTTGTTCATGGTTCATTGTATAATCGGTCTACATGTCGCAGTTTTACAACAACGCCATTTTTTGGGTCGAGGTAGATAAGATCAAGCCCAACCCGTTCCAGCCGCGCCGCGAGTTTGACGAGGCCAAGCTAAACGACCTCGCGCGCTCCATACGCCAGTACGGCGTCATACAGCCGCTTACCGTTACGCGCCGCGAGATACAAAAGCCCGACGGAGGCATTGCCACCGAGTACGAGCTGGTGGCGGGAGAGAGGCGCCTGCGCGCCAGCAAGATTGCCGGTGTAGCCACAGTGCCCGCTTTGATACGCGAGACAGAGGACGACGACAAGACCAAGCTCGAGCTCGCTATTGTGGAGAATCTCCAGCGCGAGGACCTCAACCCCGTAGACCGCGCCAAGGCCTTTGAGCAGCTGGTGAAGGAGTTTGGCTTTAAGCATGTAGAGGTCGCCGAAAAGGTCGGCAAGAGCCGCGAGTATGTCTCTAACTCCATACGCCTGCTGGCCCTGCCGCAGGAGATGCTGGACGCGCTTATGGCAGGGAAGATCAACGAGGGGCACACCAGGCCGCTGTTGATGCTGGCCGACAGGCCTGAGGAGCAGAACACGCTCTTTAGGGAGGTGATGCTAAAGCGCTTAACCGTGCGCGACACGGAGGCAATAGCGCGGCGCATTGCCTATGACAAGGTCCGCAAGAAAGAGTACTTGTACTCGCCCGAGATTTTGGACATGGAGAAGGAGCTCGGCGAGGCGCTGGGCACGCGCGTGGCCATAGAGACAAAAGAGAACGGCGGCAAGCTGATAATAGACTTTATGGGCGAGGACGACCTGCGCGTGATATTTGCCAACCTCGCTAGCCGCTTGGCTCAGAAAAACTCCGGTGTAGCTTCAGCGGAAGTTCCCTCTGAAAAGTCCTCGGGTCTCCTGTACGCAGACAGCGGCCCTGCGTCAGGCCAGACTTTTCCTCATGAACATTCCGCTGCCGCTGGTGATACTTCTGCCGCCGCCCCGGCATCTAGTGATACCCCTGAGCTTGTAGCTGCCGCGCCCGAGCAACTTGTACCGGAGCTGGATGACCGGACAAAAGAGGAAAAGGAGAAGGACGAAAACACCTTCGACCCCAACAGTTTCTCTATTTAATTAAACTTTCTCCTCCTTCTCGAGCGCAAGCCTGATGTGGCGGCGAGCCAGCGTGGTCCGGGCTATGTCGAGCCACTTCTTGGTAGGGCGGGCGGTCTTTTTTGTCTGGATCTCCACTATGTCGCCGTTGTGGAGCGTGGTGTCCAAGGCAACCAGCTTGCCGTTGACCTTGGCCGCCGAGACGTGGTCGCCGATGTCGGAGTGTATTGCGTAGGCAAAGTCCAGCGGCGTGCAGCCGCTTGGCAGGTCAACCACATCGCCCTTGGGCGTAAATATAAACACACGGTGCGTAAAGATGTCGGTCTTGAGCGTCTTCTCAAACTCCGGGTCGTCGGCCTCCTCGCCCAGCTCGGCCAGCCACTCGGGCGCGGCGGGGCCGCCGTAGCGGTTCTGCGCGGCGCGTGTTGCGTCTGTGTCCGCAGTGCCGGCATCTTTCTTGCTGTCCTTGGCACCCTTGCTAAACGAGGGCAAGAGGCTCTTTATCCAGTCAAAGCTCGACTGCCCGCCCGTTGCACCCGCGCCGTCCTTGTAGGCCACGTGCGCGGCTATGCCGTACAGCGCCTCCTTGTGCATCTCTTGCGTGCGTATCTGGATCTCGACAATGCCTCCGTCGCCCGCAAACACGGTGGTGTGCAGCCCCTGGTAGCCGTTGGGCTTGGGGAAGGCGATGTAGTCCTTAATCTTGTTGGGCAGGGGCTGCCAGAGGTTGTGCACAAGCCCCAGTGCGCGGTAGCAGTCCTCGGTGCTCTGCACCACCACGCGCAGGGCTGCTATGTCGTAGACCTTGTCTATGTCGCCGCCTTTGCGCTTTACCTTTTGCGACAGGCTCCAGAGCCCTTTAACGCGGTAGTCGGTGTGGAACTTGGTGAGGCTGTTCTTGGCCAATTCCTTACGGAGCGTGCGCGCCATCTGGTCGAGCCTCTCGAAAGACTTTTCGCTCCGCTCGGCAACAAGGTTCTTAATTGTGGCAAAGTCCTCGGGGTAGGCGTACTCAAAGGCGCGGTCCTCCAGCTCGCGGCGCACCACGCCCATACCCAGCCGGTGGGCGATAGCGGCGTAGATCTCCAGGGTCTCCAGCGCGATGCGCTGGCGCTTCTCTTGCGGCACGTGCTCGAGCGTGCGCATGTTATGCAAACGGTCCATCAACTTGATGATAAGCACGCGCGCGTCCTGCCCGGTGGCTACCAAGAGTTTGCGCAGGGACTCGCGGTGCCTCTCCGCGCCGCGGTATTTGTAGCGGCCCAGCTTGGTGACGCCTTCTACAAGAAAGCATATCTCCTTGCCAAACTCGGCCGTTATCTGCTCGGGGGTGACGCCCACGTCCTCTATACTGTCGTGCAACAGGCCTGCGGCGACTGTCTTGGCGGACATGCCAAGCTCAGCCAAGCCTTTGGCGGTCTCGACCAAATGCACCAGGTAGGGCTCACCGCTAAAGCGCTTGTGGTCCTTGTGGGCCTGCGCCACAAAGTTGTACGCCTTCTCAACCAGGGCCCTGTCGGCCTTGGTAGGGGCGCTCATCTTGTCAATGATGTTTGCAAGCGTAGCCATTAGGCCTTAAGTATAGCCCTTATACGTACCCTTGACAAGCATTATATTTGTGTGTATGAATAAGGGAGGATTGGGTATCGTCAAAGTATCTTTAAGAGGGAGGTTGGTATGCTAAAGAGGATCGATGTTGAAGCTGAACCGGGTGAAAAAATTGAAAATTTTGCCCAGCGCACGGTGGATGCTGTCAAGCTCGGCAGCTATGTGCACGCCGTGTTTGAAGGCGTTGAGTTTGATGTCGGCGGCGGCGACACTGCAGATGATGTAGTGCGTCTATACAAAAGCCTAAAAAAATAGTCGCCAGTCAGGAGAGGTAAAAGCCTCCGATTGGCGGCTTTTATCTTTTCTACTCAGCTTTCTTTTTCTTGACGAACCCGCGGCGCTTTTTTTCCTCTTTCAAAATTTCAAGGGCACGCTCCAGCGTTATGTCGTACGGGTTGTCGGTCTTAAGGCTGCGGAAGTCGGCCTTGGGCTGCGTATGGTGCGCAATGTAGGGGCCAAAGCGCCCGGTGTTGGCGACAATATCAAGCCCGGTGTCCGGGTGCTTGCCCAACTCGCGCGGCAGTGCCAGGTACAGCGCGGCCTCCTCTATAGTTACCGAGGCCGGGTCTTTTTCTTTAGGCACAGAGGCGCGCTTGGGCTTCTTGGCTTTAGTTTTTCCCTTGCCTTCGGGCATCTCGCCCAGTTGCACATACGGGCCAAAGCGGCCGGAAAGTACATAAATATTCTCGCCACTGTCGGGGTGCACTCCTATCGGCTTTGCCGGGTCGTTGCTTATTACCTCACCCAGTTCTGTGCGCGCGCCAATGCAGTCGGGGAAGCGTGCACAGCTCATAAACTTGCCCTGGCGCGAGAGCTTAAACACCATCGCCGAGCCGCACACCGGGCATTTAAATTCGTCCGGTGCCGGCCCTAGGTCGGTAATCTTGCCGGCCTCTTTGTCTTTAAGCTTTACCTCCTTTAAGAACGGCGTGTAAAAATCCTTGAGGGTCTTGAGGTACTCACGCGAGCCATCAGCAATCTGGTCCAACTCGTCCTCCATCTCGGCGGTAAAGGTGTCTGATATATAGGTAGGGAAGTACTCCTCGAGGAAGCTTGATACCACGTCGCCGGTGTCTGTGGGTTTAAGGCTGCGGCCCTCCTTCTCTACATAGCCGCGCGCGTCGAGCGTGCGCATAATGCTGGCGTAGGTGGAGGGACGGCCTATGCCGCGCTTCTCTAATTCTTTAATCAACCCGGCCTCGGTGTAGCGGGGCGGGGGCGTAGTCTGCTTTTCCTCAGCGACAACATCCTTCACATCCAGCTCTTCGCCCACATCTACCTTGGGGAGCTCGACATCCTCGCCGCGCGCAGCCGGGTCGGCTTTAAGCCAACCGTCAAACATAACGCGCGAGCCCGTGGCGGCAAACGCCGGCACGGTTTTGTCTTTTGTCTTAGCCTCTATCTTCGAGCGCAGTATTTTGGCATCGGCCATCTGGCTTGCTATTGCGCGCGCCCAGATAAGCTCGTAGAGCTTCTTTTGCTCGGGGGTGGTGCCTGCAGACTCCTTGGCAATGTTGGTGGGGCGTACCGCCTCGTGCGCCTCCTGCGCGTTCTTAGACTTGGTGGCGTAGGTGTGCGCCTCGGCGTACTCTTTGCCGTACTTCTTCTCTATATGCGCGAGTATGGCCGCCTGCGCCGGCTTGCCGAGGTTGGTGCTGTCGGTGCGCATGTAGGTAATATGGCCGGCCTCATAAAGTTTCTGCGCGATGCGCATCGTGTTGCTGGGCGAGTACCCAAGGCGACTTGATGCCGACTGCTGCAAGGTTGAGGTGGTAAAGGGCGCGCGGGCCACGCGCTTGGCCTCGGTCTCGGATACGTCAGAGATAGTGAGTCCGTCTTTTTTGACAGCATCCAAAATCTTTTGGGTGACCGCTTTGTCGCGGGGCTCCTCAGCGCAGGTAAGCAAAAGCGCGGCCTTGGCGCGGGTAGCGGTGTCCGCCGTAATGGTCCAGTAGGTCTCGGGGATAAACGCGCGTATCTCGCGCTCGCGCTCCATAATGATGCGCAAGGCAGGAGACTGCACGCGCCCCGCGCTCAGGCCGTAGCGTACCTTCTTCCATATCAGGCCGGAGAGGTCGTACCCCACGAGGCGGTCGAGCACGCGGCGTGCCTCCTGAGCCATGCGCAGGTTCTCGTCTATAAGGCGTGGATGGGCAAGTGCCTCGGCAATGGCGTCTTTAGTAATCTCGTGGAACACGATGCGCGCCGGCTTCTTAAGCTTAAGCTCCTCCTTTATATGCCACGCAATAGCCTCGCCCTCGCGGTCGGGGTCGGTTGCAAGCAGGACCGCTTTGGCTTTGTGCGCGAGCTCTTTAAGCTCGGCGATAACATGCGCCTTGCCGGGTACTACCTCGTAGTGGGGGACAAAGCCCGCCGGAATGTCTATAGCCTTTTTGTTGGACTTGGGGAGGTCGCGCACATGGCCCACTGAGGCGCGCACGACAAAGTCACCGGACTTGTCTATGTCCTTGAGGTACTTCTCTATAGTTTTTGCCTTGGCGGGGGATTCTACAATGACGAGCTTCATAAGGATGTGGAGCGCACGAGAGAGATTGATACCGTACTACAGTACCATATGTCAACTTGCACGAGCGAAAAAGCAACCCCCGCACTGTGTGTGCGGGGGTGTTTAAGTATCGAAAACTCTAGAGCAAAAACATCACTACCTGGTCGGTCTGGGAGGTAGCCTGCGCCTGTCCGACGCCGGCTGGTACGCAATGCGCGAGTGGTGTGCGCAGTACGGCAGGCTAGCGAGGCTCCTCCCTCCGCAGAAGAAGAAATCTTCCGACTCCGGATCGCCAACGGGCCAGTGGCAGGTTGCATCGTTGAGCTGGAGCAGTGAGAGCCGCTGGCTCATCGGGACGATGTTGTCGTAGGCTGTCGGGTCGGGCTCCATCTCGACATCAAACGCGTGTGCCAGAGCCGGGTTGCCGCGTGCGCGTGCCTGGGGCGGCAGTGCAAACGGTTTTGTCCTCTCCGGCCGTACTTTACGCTTGCGGGGTGTAGCAGACGAGGGCGACTTGGCCCTGCCGGAGAGGCCCAGCCTGTGCACTTTGCCGATAACGCCATTGCGGGTCACGTTGCCGAGCTCTGCGGCTATCTGGCCGGCAGAAAGCCCTGCATCCCATAATTTTTTGAGCATCTCAACGCGGTCTTCGCTCCAAGTAAGGATCGGCATGACGAGTCCCTTCCTGTTTTCCTGCGGAAATTCGCAGGGTACTGACTACACTCACCATACTGCGTATCTTCATTCTTGCAACATGTGGATAGTGCCAGCTAGGCCCTCTCGATCTTGCCCAGGCGCTCGATGATTAAGCCGCGCAGTAGTAAGGACGAAAGCGCGATGTTGGCGTCCTGTGCGCTAAGGCCCGCCGCCTCAATGAGCGTATCTTTCTCTGTCGCCTCGGCTAGCGCCTCAAGCACGGCGGTCTCGGGCGCTGTGAGGTCGGTAGGCAATGCCTGTTGTACGGGGTTGTCGAGCGGCTTAAACCCGAGCGCTTGCAGTATGTCATCGGAAGTGCGCACCAAGGTGGCGCCCTCGCGTATAAGCCTGTTAACGCCGGCGCCCGTCTCGCGGCCCAGCTCGTGCGGTACCGCCAGCACCTCGCGGTTGTAGTCGAGTGCCAGCCGTGCGGTTATAAGCGTTCCCGATTTTTCTCCGGCCTCGACAATAAGAGCGGCTGTGCTCATACCGGCTGCGATGCGGTTGCGCTTAGCAAAGTCGTGAATCATAGCTTTGTGCGGCTCTCTATACTCGCTTATGAGTGCACCGCCGCGCGCAAGTATCCTCTGCGCGAGCGCCTTGTTGGTGGAGGGGTAAATACTTGCGTCGTCTAGCGACGAGGGCAGCACCGCCACCGTAGGCAGACCCACATCAAGTGCGGCCTTGTGCGCCTCGCCGTCTATACCCAGAGCCATGCCCGACACAATGGCTACCGGGTATTTGGCAAGCCCCGCTATAAGCTGCTGGGTCACCCGGCGGCCATAGACTGACGTGGCGCGCGAGCCCACCACGCACAGATACGTGGTCCCGGGCCCCGGTAGCTCGCCACGTATATATAAATGAGCGGGGTAGACGCTCTTTGGGATCTCGGCCAGGAGCGGCGGGAAGTCCTCTGGGGGCAGTTGGCGGATTGGGTAGTCCATTGTACGATTGTTTTACACACTCTATGCTCGATTTGCAATTTATCAGGGAAAACCCGGACATCGTCCGCGCGGCGATAAAAAACAAGAATAAGGAAGAGGTAGACCTCGACCGCATTGTGGCTCTGGGCGACGAGCGCAAGAAAGTTGCCGGCGACATTACTGAGATAAACCGCCAGCGGGGCGTGGCCCAGGCGGCGCGCGACGCAGAGGCCGGCAAGCGGCTTAAAGACGAGCTGAAAGCCGCTGAGGAAAAATACCAGGAGGTTGAAAGGGAGCTGGTGTCGCTGATGGTCAAGATCCCCAACATTCCGTCGGCCGACACGCCCGTGGGCCCCGACGAGTCGGCCAACCAAGTGGTACGGCAGTGGGGCGATAAGCCGCAGTTTAGCTTTGAGCCCAAGGCTCATTGGGATCTGGGCCGCGAGTTGGGGCTTATTGATAACGAAAAGGCCGCGGAGGTGTCGGGCGCGCGCTTTACCTACCTTAAGGGCGACCTGGCGCTTATGCAGTTTGCGCTCATACAGTTGGCTATGTCTGTTTTGACATCGCGCGAGACGCTCAAAAGCATAATCGAGAAGGCGGGGCTTGCGGTGTCGGACAAGCCGTTTGTGCCGGTGGTGGTGCCGGTGATGATGCGCCCGCAGGTGATGAACCGCATGGCGCGCTTAGAGCCGCGCGAGGAGCGCTATGTGTTTGACGACGACACGGTGCTGGTGGGCAGCGCCGAGCACACGCTCGGCCCCCTGCATATGGATGAGGTTATATCCGAGGACAGGCTGCCTATACGCTACGCGGGCTACTCGACAGCTTTTAGGCGCGAGGCGGGTGCTGCGGGCAAGGACACGCGCGGCATTTTGCGCCAGCACCAGTTTGATAAAATCGAGATTGAGAGCTTTACCCGGCCGGAGGACGGCTATGCCGAGCAGGACCTGTTTGTCGCTGTGCAGGAGCACCTGATGCAGATGCTCAAGCTCCCGTACCAGGTCATGATCATCTCGACTGGCGACATGGGCGGCCCGGACCAGAGGCAGTTTGATATTGAGACATGGATGCCCGGGCAGAACACGTATCGCGAGACGCAGACCAGTGACTATATGGGCGGCTACCAAGCGCGCCGGCTCAACTCGCGCATCAAGCGCGCAGACGGCACCACCGAGCCGGTGCATATGAACGATGCTACTGCCTTTGCCATAGGCCGCACGCTTATCGCGATAATGGAGAACTACCAAGAGGCTGATGGCACCATTGCGGTGCCCGAGGCATTGCGCCCGTACATGGGCGGCCGCGAGAAGCTGGAGAAGGTTAGTATCTAGTTCCGTTAACTTCGCAAAGCCTCTCCAAGAAAAACCCTTAGCCCCAGAGCGCCCCGCGCTCTGGCCGCCCCCACCTAGGTTTTTCTTGGAGAGGTTTTGCTTCGCTTATACTGTAGCTATATGGCTCGGGTTGACTTGCCGCAATCAAGACTGCGCGCACGGCGCAAGCGCATGCGCTTGCGTTTGGCTCTTGTCTCGCTCGCCGCACTCGCGCTCCTGCTTGTACTTATTGTGGGCCTGACCCACCTGCCGTTTTTGCAGGTGCGGCAGGCCGAGGTGTCTGGCACCCAGACGCTCGCCACCAGCACTGTTGCCGCTTATGTAGAGGAAGCTATTGCCGGGTACTACCTGTTTGTCATCCCCAAGCGCAATATTTTTATATATCCCAAGCGCGATATTGCGGACGGACTCCTTAAGAGATTCCCCGAGCTGCGCGCGGCCGATGTGCACGCCAGCGACTTTCATACCATTGCGGCCGACGTTGTCGAGCGCGAGCAGAAGGCTCTGTGGTGCGAGAGCCAGCAGTGCTTTCTTATGGACCAGGGCGGCGTAGCGTACGGATATGCGGAGGGCGACGACGGCTTTGTCTCCTATCTTGGAGCAACCGAGGGCGACTCACTGCCGCGCCAATATCTAACGCCTGAGAAGTTCGAGTCGCTGTTTGCCCTGGTGGATGCGATATCGCAAAAATTGCCCGACAGTCCGGTGGAGACGGTGGCGGTAGACGCACACGATGACGCCGAGGCGACGTTGACCAACGGGTTTGTGTTGCGGTTTGCGCTGGGTGACGCCGGCGGCGACGTGTTTGAGCGCTTTACGCTGGCGCTTACCTCCAAGCCTTTTTTGGAGCATGCACTGGCGGACTTCCTGTACCTGGACCTGCGCTTTGGCGACAAGCTGTATTACAAGTTGAAATAGAAAACCCGCCGAAAGTGGCGGGTTTTAGCTCGTGCCAGGGGCTAACCGTGGGTATATGCATCATCTTGCGGGATACTGAGGATGCTCGAGGACGAAATTTTCTTCGGCTGGGGCGGCGGGTTCACTTGCCCGGCAGGAGCATATCCTCTCGTAATATCGTGTCGCACGCGCGCCCAAAAAATTGATTCGGCATTGGGCTGCGAGTCCAAATACTGAATCTGGCTCATTGAGGTCATTTGCTATCCTTCCGCTGCTACGTGTCTGTTGACTACTATGCTGTTTAAGTTTAACCTTGTCAATAAGTAGGTATGAACAACTTCTGGGACAAACTGCCGCGGCCGTTTTTTGTATTGGCGCCTTTGGCGAACGTAACCGACCCTGCCTTCCGCAGCATTATCGCAAAGTACTCCAAGCCGGCGGGGCCGCATGTCTTTTGGACGGAGTTTGTGTCGGCCGACGGCCTCGTGCTGGCGCACGACGAGGGCAAAAAGAAGTTGATGCGCGACCTTATATATAGCGAGGCAGAGCGCCCCATAGTCGCGCAGTTTTTTACCGCCACGCCCGCGCATATGGAAAGGGTAGCGGCGCTTGCCCAAGAGTTGGGCTTTGACGGCATAGACATCAACATGGGCTGCCCGGACAAGACGATAGAGAAGCAGGGCGCGGGCGCCAAGCTGATACTCAACCCGCAGCTGGCGCAGGAGATTATCGAGGCAGCCAAGCGCGGCGCGCCCAACCTGCCCGTGTCTGTTAAAACGCGCCTGGGCTACAACAAAGACATATTGGACGAGTGGCTGCCCAACATTTTGGCGGCCAAGCCGGCGGCCGTAACCATACACGCGCGCACGCGCAAGGAGATGTCGCTGGTGCCCGCGCGGTGGGAGCGCGTTAAGCGCGCAGTGGAGATACGCAACGAGCTTGGCAGTGATGCTTTAATTTTAGGCAACGGCGATGTTAAGGATGTTGAGGAGGCGCGTGCGCGCGTGCAAGAGACAGGCTGCGACGGCGTGATGATAGGCCGCGGGATATTCGGCAAGCCATGGCTCTTTGCCGAAGAAAAACTTCCTCAGAAAAGTCTAGGCGGGGGCGGCCAAAGCCCGGGGGGCTTTGGGGGTAAGGACTTTTCTGAGGAAGTTTTTCGCAGGCTCAGAATCGCTGTCGAGCACACTAAACTTTTTGAGGCTATGCTCGGCGACATCAAGAGCTTTGCGATAATGAAGAAACATTTTAAGGCGTATGTGGAGGGCTTTGCGGGCGCCAAGGAGCTGAGGATGCAGATGATGGATGCTACAAGCGCCCAGGAGATTGAGAAACTCGTCGAGGATTTCATCAAATCAAATAACCTTGAAAAGATATAAAGGTGGGGTATAGTCATCACAGATGTCTCCAACCTGGGAGTAGGACATGGCTAAAACCAACGGCCATCCTGTCGACAGGTGGCAAAAAGAAAAGGCTGAGATAGTGGCGAATATGCCTAGTTTAAAGGCGTTCGCAATTAGTTTGTGTGGTGATGGGATCCGGGCAGAGGACTTGGTCCAGGAAACCTTGCTTAGAGCTTTTGCAAACCTCAATACGTTTGAAAAAGGCACCAATCTGGGCGCATGGCTCTTCACGATTCTACGCAATCAAAACAATTCGGAGTGGCGTAAACGGCGACGAGAAGTGGAGGATGTGGATGGTGTTTATTCCAAGACGCTGAAAGTAAAACCCGACGTTGAGTCATCAAATGAGCTCGACAGGGTACTTATGGGCATAGCGTGTCTGGAGCGGGAACAGGCTGACGCTGCGATAATGGTCGGCTACTTGGGGTACACGTACGAAGTTGCCGCGGAGCTGCTGGGATGTCCGGTTGGTACGGTTAAGTCACGGCTTAATCGCGCTCGGGAAAAACTTGCAAAACTGTTGGAGGAAGGAGAGTTTATTAGGGTGGATATCGAGCCGCTCAGGCATGCGAC
>Ga0172380_10001444_pt1 | contig 40728 bp, 36 predicted proteins | sample Leawe162metaG_FD_119747 | JGI IMG/M metagenome (GOLD analysis project Ga0172380, IMG submission 119747) | Leachate microbial communities from a municipal landfill in Southern Ontario, Canada - Leachate well 162 metaG | ecosystem: Engineered > Solid waste > Landfill > Unclassified | place...
CTTCGGCTTCCAGCCCTTCTTGCGGTGTTCCGCCACCACCGTGGTGAATATCCCCCCGCGTACGTAGAACTTTGCCGTCAGGCGCATGAAGCGCGGCCTGGTCGCTTTGGCCAGGTCGTCGAGAATTCGGTTGGTGACGGCCTCGTGGAAGGCGCCCTCGTTGCGGTAGGACCAGACATACAGTTTCAGGCTCTTCAGCTCGATGCAGGTACGGTCGGGGATGTAGTCGAGGATCAGGGTGGCGAAATCCGGCTGCCCGGTCTTCGGGCAGAGGCAGGTGAACTCCGGAATTTCCATGTGAATCAGGTAGTCCCGCGCCACTTCCGGGTTGGGGAAGGTCTCGATGGATTTGGAAGGTTTTGCAGGCATGCCGGTGGGTTCGGAGAGAGTGGCGAAGATGGTATTATAAGCACCCTTGCGGCGTACTCCATTCATGCCGTTCCCCAACAAAAACAGAGCCTTCTGAAGACGTGCGTTTAACCAAGCTGAAACTTGCCGGGTTCAAGACCTTTGTCGACCCGACCTCCATCCTGACGTCCGGCCAGCTCGTGTGCGTGGTCGGCCCCAACGGCTGCGGCAAATCCAACGTGATCGACGCCGTGCGCTGGGTACTGGGCGAGTCCAAGGCCACCGCCCTGCGCGGCGAATCCATGCAGGACGTCATTTTCAACGGCTCCGGCCAGAGAAAGCCCGTCGGCCGTGCCAGCGTCGAGCTGCATTTCGACAACGCCCAGGGCCGTGCCAGCGGCCAGTGGTCGCAATATGCAGAGATCGCCGTCAAGCGCGTGCTCGACCGCGACGGAGAGTCTTCCTACTACATCAACAATCTGCACGTCCGCCGGCGCGACGTGATCGACCTCTTCATGGGCACCGGCCTGGGCCCGCGCGCCTACGCCATCATCGAGCAAGGCATGATCTCGCGCATCATCGAGGCCAAGCCGGAGGAACTGCGCTTCTTCCTCGAAGAGGCGGCCGGCGTGACCAAGTACAAGGAGCGCCGCCGCGAGACGGAGAACCGCCTCGCCGACGCCCGCGAGAACATCACCCGCGTCGAGGACATCTGCAACGAGCTGGGACACCAGATCGAAAAGCTGGAAGGCCAGGCCGAGGTGGCAAAGCAGTACCACGAGTTGCACGCCCAGCTGACGCGGCGGCAGAACCTGCTCTGGCTCTACAAGCGCAACGAGGCGCGCGACCAGCGCGAGAAGCTGGCGCGCAATGTCGAGCAGGCGGGCATCAAGCTGGAAGCCGAGACCGCCAGCCTGCGCGATCTGGAAGCCCGCGTCGAGACGGCGCGCAGCACCCACTACGCCGCCAGCGACGCCCTGCATGCCGTGCAAACGGAGATGTTCGCCGCCAATGCCGAGGTGGCACGACTGGAATCCGAGCTCAACCACCTGCGCGACCTGCGCCAGAAGGTCGAGTCGCGCCTGGCCCAGCTGGCCGGGGAGGACAGCCACTGGCGCAGCCAGGCGGAGACACTCGATCGCGACGAGGCACGCTGGAAGGAACTGCTGGAAAACGCCGTGCAACGCGTGCAGGGCGCCACGGCGCGCCATGCCGAGGCCGCCGCCCGTCTGCCGGAGGCGGAAAGCGCCCTGAAGGCATCCGAGGAAGCTGCCAACGTCCTGCGCCGCGAGCTGGCCCAGGCCGAGCAGGGCCTTCGCGTCGAGGAGGCGCACAAGAGCCACGCCGACAAGACCCTTGAATCGCTCTCTCAGCGTCGCGGCAGACTGGAAAGCGAACGCGGCCAGTTCGAGCAGCCCGACACCGCGGCCCTGGCTGCCCTGCAGGCGCACGTGGCCGAACTCGGTGCCCAGGTCGAAGCGCGGCGCAACCGTGTCGCCGAGCTGCAGCAGCGCCTGCCAGAGCATGAGGCGCAGCGGCGCGAGGCCGCCGAAGCCCAGGCCAGCACGCAGAAGCGCCTGACCGAGGTGCGCGCCCGCCGCGATGCACTCAAGCAACTGCAAAGCCGCGTCCAGCAGGAAGGAAAGCTTGGCGACTGGCTGAAGCGCCACGGCCTCGATGCCGCGGAACCGATCTGGTCGAGCCTGAAGGTCGAACCGGGCTGGGAGACTGCGCTGGAAGCGGTGCTGCGCGAGCGCCTCGGTGCGCTGACGGGCGTTGACCAGTCGACCGCCGAGCGCGTATTGGCCGACCCGCCGCCGGCGACGCTGGCACTGGTATTTGCAAGCGACGTCGCGACGGCGGGCGAGACCACCGGTCTGGATGCAGACGTGCCGCTGCGCGACAAGGTACGCTGCAGCGACCCGCGATGGGAATCCGCCCTCAGCGAATGGCTGGCAGGCGTCTATGTGGCGAACGATCTCGGCGAAATGGCGGCGCGCCGAGCCAGCCTGCCCGGCGGTCGCCTGTGGGTTAGCCAGGCCGGCCACGTCGTCTCGCGCCACAGCTTTGTTCTCTATGTGCCGGAAGCGCGCACCCACGGCGTCATCGAGCGCCAGCGCGAGATCGGGCAACTGGACGCCGAATGCGTCGGGCTGGAGGACGAGGCCCGCATCGCCGCGGCGACGTTGGTCGCGGCCGAATCCGGCCTGGCCGATCATCGCAGCCACCTGGCCGACGCCCAGCGGGAAGCGCAGGAACTGCAGCAGTCGGCGCATGCGTCGCAGGTCGAGGCGGTGAAGCTGGGCGAGGCGGTGCAGCGCTACGAGGCCCGCATCGCGCAGATCAACGCCGACCTGGCGGAAATCACCGCCGGCGAGGAAACCGAGCGCAGCCGCCGGCAGATCGCCGACGGCGAGGTGGCGCGACTGACTTCCGTGGTACAGGAACTGCGCGGCAAGCTGGAGGCGGCGATCGAGGAATCGCGCCGCCGCGACGTCGCCCTGCGCGAGCAGCGCACCGTCGAGCAGGCCCTGGCGCGCGAACTGCAGGAATCGCGCTTCGCCGAACGCGAGTGCTCGGGAAAACTGGAAGAGATCGGCCGCTCGCGCGAAGTGGCGCGCGAGCAACTCGAGCGCATCACCGCCGAAACGGCGGCGCGACGCCAGGAAGGCGAGTCCATCAGCGAGGGTGCAACCGAACAGCAGTTGCAGCAGGCGCTGGCCGCGCGCCAGGGCCGCGAGGGTGCGCTGGCGACGCATCGCGACGCGCTGGAAGGCGCCGCCGCCGAACTGCGCCAGTTCGAGGAAGCGCGCCTGAAGACCGAACAGGGACTCAACCCGCTGCGCGACAGGATCAACGACCTGCGCCTCAAGGAACAGGCCGCGCAGATCAACGAGGAACAGTATGCCGCCCGCCTGACCGAGGCCAGCGCCAACGAGGAGGAACTGGCGCCGGATCTGACCCGTGAGATCAGGGAGCCCCTGCTCGCCGGCGACATTGCGCGGCTGTCCAGCGAGATCGAGGCGCTCGGCCCGGTGAACCTGGCGGCGCTCGACGAACTCAACACTTCGCGCGAGCGCAAGGGCTTCCTCGACAGCCAGTCGGAGGACCTCAACCAGGCCATCGGCACGCTGGAAGACGCCATCCGCCGCATCGACCGCGAGACGCGCGAGCAGTTGCAGGACACCTACAACAACGTGAACCGTCAGTTCGGCATCCTCTTCCCGCAGCTCTTTGGCGGCGGCGAGGCGCGGCTGATCCTCACCGGTGAGGAGATCCTCGACTCCGGCATCCAGGTCATGGCGCAGCCGCCAGGCAAGAAGAACAGCACCATCCACCTGCTCTCCGGTGGCGAGAAGGCGCTCACCGCCATTGCGCTGGTCTTCTCGCTGTTCCAGCTCAATCCGGCGCCATTCTGCATGCTCGACGAGGTCGACGCGCCGCTCGACGACAGCAACACCGGGCGCTTTTGCGAAATGGTCAAGCGCATGTCGGCGCAGACGCAGTTTCTCTTCATCACGCACAACAAGATCACCATGGAGATGGCCCGCCAGCTGGTCGGCGTCACCATGCAGGAGCAGGGCGTCTCGCGCGTCGTCGAGGTGGACATCGAAGAAGCCCTGCGCATGAGCGACGAAGCCGTGCCCGCCTGACCGGAAATCGACATGAGCGATCTGCAACTTTCACTCATCGGCCTGGGCATCGTCCTTGTGATAGGGGTGTTCGCCTACAACAAGTGGCAGGAGCGCAAACACCGCAAGCTGGCCGAGCGCGTATTCCGCGGCGACCATCCCGATGTCCTGCTCGGCCGGCAGCAGGCCGATCCCCCCGCGGTTGCCGGAGCGGGCGAAGAACGCATCGAGCCTGGCATGCAGATCGCCCAAGGGGATGAGGAGGCACCTGTCGCAGCGGTATTCGAGAGCGAAACGCCGGCCGGCTTGCAGGGCCAGCGCGTCGAGGAGGAGCCGCCGCAGGAACTGGCCGATCCCGCCATCGATTGCGTCGTCCGCTTCGAGTCCGCCGAATCGATCGGCGGACCCTATCTCTGGCAGGCGCAGAATCAGGCCATGGGCAAGTTGAGCAAGCCGGTCTGCTGGTCCGGCGTGAACGAGCGCACTGGCGCCTGGGAACGGCTGACGGCCCATGGCACCGGCAACTACCGTTGCCTACGCGCAGCGCTGCAACTGGCCGACCGCCGCGGCCCGTTGACGGATTCCGAGCTGACCCTGTTCCTCAACGGCGTGCAGCGCCTTGCCGACGAGTTTCTCGCCGTGGCCGACATGCCGGCGCGCAACGCCGTGCTGGCGCGCGCCGCCGAGATCGACCGCTTCTGCGCGGGCGTCGACATCCAGATCGGCGTGAACGTCGTCGCCGCCGGCGCTCCCTTCGCCGGCACCAAGCTGCGCGGCCTGGCTGAAGCGGCCGGCATGGCGCTGTGCGAGGACGGCATGTTCCATGCCGCCCCCGAAGGCGAGGACCTTACGCTGTACACCCTGTCCAATCTCGAGGCGGCCCCCTTCGTCGCCGAGGAGATGAAGGCCTTTACCACTCATGGCGTCACCTTTACCCTCGATGTGCCGCGTGTCGCCGCCGGCCCGCGTGCCTTCGACCGCATGATCGCACTGGCGAAACAGTTCGCCGCCAGCCTTGGCGGCACGCTGGTGGACGACAACCGCATTCCACTGTCCGACAGTGCGCTGGACATCATCCACGACAAGATCGTCGAGATCGAGCAGCGCATGGCGGAGCAGGGCCTGATCGCCGGCGGCCCGCAGGCGCTGCGCCTCTTTTCCTAGCTGGCATGCCTGTACAGCGCGAGGCCGCCGAGAGGATTCAGGCGCTGCGCGCCGAGATCGAGCGGCACAATTACGCCTACTACGTACTCGATGCGCCCAGCGTGCCGGATGCCGAGTACGATCGCCTGTTCAGTGAGTTGCAGGCGCTGGAAGCGCGGCATCCCGAGCTGGTCAGCCCGGAGTCCCCCACGCAGCGCGTCGGCGCCCAGCCGGCGCCGGAATTCACCCAGGTCACCCACCGCACGCCGATGCTTTCGCTGGCGAATGCCTTCAGCGAGGAGGATGTCGCCAACTTCGACCGCCGCGTCCGCGAGGGCCTGAACAGCGAAGAGGTCGAGTACGCCGCCGAGCCGAAGTTCGATGGCCTGGCCATCAGTCTCACCTACGTGCAGGGCCGCTTTGTCCTCGGCGCTACGCGCGGCGACGGCTACGCCGGCGAGGACGTCACCGGCAACCTGCGCACGGTGCGCAGCATTCCGCTGCGCCTGCAGGGTGAGCAGTCGCCCGATTTTCTCGAAGTACGCGGCGAGGTGCTGATGCTGCGGCGCGACTTCGAGCGCATGAACGAACATGCCCGCGAGGCGGGCGAGAAGGAGTTCGTCAATCCCCGCAACGCCGCAGCCGGGAGCGTGCGCCAGCTCGACCCGCGCATCACGGCGAAGCGGCCGTTGCGCTTCTTCGCCTACGCGCTGGCCGGACTGGAGGGGCAGGCTATGCCTATCACTCACGCCGAGGTGCTGGAGCGCCTGCGCGGCTGGGGTTTCCCGGTGGCGGCAGAGCGCGCCGTGGTGCGCGGCGTCGCCGGCCTGCTGCGCTACTACGGCGAGATCGGCGCGCGCCGCGCCGCGCTGCCCTACGACATCGACGGCGTGGTGTACAAGGTCAACCGCCTTGCCGACCAGGAGCGGCTCGGCTACGTCTCGCGCGCGCCGCGCTTCGCCGTCGCGCACAAGTACCCGGCGCAGGAGGAACTGACCGAGGTGCTCGACATCGAAGTGCAGGTCGGCCGCACCGGGGCGATCACGCCGGTGGCGCGGCTCAGGCCGGTCTTCGTCGGCGGCGTGACGGTGACCAACGCCACGCTGCACAACGAGGACGAGGTGCGGCGCAAGGACATCCGCATCGGCGACACGGTGATCGTGCGCCGTGCTGGCGACGTCATTCCCGAGGTGGTTGCTGTCGTTCCGGAAAGACGCAGCGGCAGCGAACGCGAATTCGTCATGCCGGTGCACTGTCCGGTGTGCGGCTCCGGCATCCTGCGCCTGCCCGACGAGTCTATTGCACGCTGCACCGGAGGCCTTTACTGCGCAGCGCAGCGCAAGCAGGCCATCCTGCACTTCGCTTCGCGCCGTGCGCTGGACATCGAGGGCCTCGGCGAGAAGCTGGTCGACCAGCTGGTCGATCGCGACCTGGTGAAAAGCGCAGCCGACCTCTACCGGCTGGACGCCGCGACGCTGGCCGCCCTCGAGCGCATGGGCGAAAAATCGGCGCAGAATATCGTCGCCGCCATCGAGCACTCGAAGGACACCACGCTGGCGCGGCTGATCTACGCCCTGGGCATCCGCAACGTCGGCGAAGCCACCGCCAAGGACCTGGCGCATTATTTCGGCAGCCTGGACGCCCTGATTGCGGCCGGCGCCGAGACGCTGCAGCGGGTGAATGACGTCGGCCCGGTGGTGGCCGAAAGCATCGCCGGCTTCTTCGCCGAGGGGCACAACCGCGAAGTGATTGCTCGGCTGGCGCAGGCCGGCGTGCGCGGACGTGCCGAAACGCGGCCTGCCGCCGACATCGCCGTAGTGGCGGGACTGACTTTTGTTCTCACCGGGACGCTGCCGCGGCTGACACGGGAGGAGGCTGCCGCGCTGATCGAGGCGCAGGGCGGCAAGGTGAGCGGCTCGGTGTCGAAGAAGACCGATTACGTCGTCGCCGGCGAGGACGCCGGCTCGAAACTGGAAAAGGCACGTGCGTTGGGGGTCGCCGTCCTTGACGAGAACGGCCTGCGGCGCCTGCTGAATGGGTAGGTCGGCCTTCAGGCCGACAGCAGTCGTCGGGCTGAAGCCCGACCTACAGGAGAAAGCGAGAATGAAAAAAATCACCAAGGCCGTCTTCCCCGTCGCCGGCATGGGCAGCCGTTTCCTGCCGGCCACCAAGGCCAGTCCGAAGGAGATGATGCCGATCGTCGACAAGCCGCTCATCCAGTACGCGGTGGAGGAGGCGGTCGCCGCCGGCATCACCGACATGGTCTTCATCACTGGCCGCAACAAGCGCGCCATCGAGGACCATTTCGACATGGCCTACGAGATGGAGGCGGAGCTGGAGGCGAAGGGCAAGCACGAGCTGCTGCGTCTGGTGCAGGAAACCGTGCCCGAGCACATCAACTGCATCTACATCCGCCAGGCCGAACCGCTCGGCCTGGGCCATGCCGTGCTGTGCGCCGCGCCGGTGGTGGGCGATGAGCCTTTCGCCGTGCTGCTCGCCGACGACCTCATCGACGGCGAGCCGCCCGTGATGCGGCAGATGGTGGATGTCTTCGCCGAGCAGCAATGCTCGCTGCTCGGCGTGCAGCTCGTGCCGCAGGCGGACACGCGGCAGTACGGCATCGTTTCCATCGAGGCCGACGGCGGTCGGCAGCGCGTAACCGCCATCGTCGAGAAGCCGGCGCCGGAGCAGGCCCCCTCCAATCTGGCGGTGGTCGGCCGCTACATCCTGACGCCACGCATCTTTCACCACCTGCGCAGTGTAAAGGCCGGCGCCGGCGGCGAGATTCAGCTCACCGATGCCATTGCCGCGCTGCTGGCCGAAGAGATCGTGCTGGCCTGCCCCTTCCACGGCATCCGCTACGACTGCGGCTCCAAGCTGGGCTATCTGAAAGCGATCCTCGCCTTCGGCCGCAAGCATTCCGAGGTCGGCCAGGCCTTTACCGAATATCTCGCCAGCCTGAATGTCGGGGGCCGTCCCTGATGCTCGCGACAGACGAGGCGCAGAGGATTTTCGACGAGGCCGATCTCGTCGTCTCCGAACAGGACGCTGCAGCGGCGGTGCGCCGCGTCGCAGGCGAGATTGGGGCTGCGCTCGCCGACGCGCATCCGCTGGTGCTCTCGGTGATGGGCGGCGCGGTGATCTTTACCGGCCAGTTGCTGCCGTTGCTGACTTTCCCGCTCGACTTCGACTACCTCCACGTCACCCGCTACGGCGATACCACCACCGGCGGCGAGTTGTCGTGGATCGTCGCGCCGCGCGCGGCCATCGCCGGCCGCACGGTGCTGGTGGTGGACGACATTCTCGACGAGGGCATCACGCTGGCGGCGGTGAAACGGCGCCTGCTGGAGCAGGGCGCCAAGGACTGCCGCATCGCCGTTTTCGCCGACAAGGACCTCGGCCACGAGAAGCCGGTCAAGGCGGATTTCACCGGCGTGCATCTGCCCAACCGCTATGTCTTCGGCTTCGGCATGGACGTGAAAGGCGCCTGGCGCAACCTGCCGGCGGTGTATGCGGTGAAAGGCTTGTAGTCGGCTTGTAGTCGTCTCGCGAGCTCAGGCCGCTTCGCGACCAGCACGGCGGCGGTCGTGTTCCTTCAAGTAGCGCTTGCGCAGGCGAATGGATTTCGGCGTGATTTCGACCAGTTCGTCGTCGGCGATGAATTCCACCGCGCTCTCCAGCGTGACCTGGATCGGCGGGACGAGCACGATGGCCTCGTCCTTGCCGGAGGAGCGGACGTTGGTGAGCTGCTTGGTCCTGACGGGGTTCACCACCAGATCGTTGTCGCGGTTGTTGATGCCGATGATCATGCCTTCGTACAACGCTTCGCCGGGGCTGACGAACATGCGGCCGCGCTCCTGCAGCTTCCACAGGGCGTAGGCGACCGCCTCGCCCTGCTCGGCGGAGATGAGCACGCCGTTGCGCCGTTCGGCGATGTCGGCCTTTATCGGGCCGTAGTCGTCGAAGACGTGGCTCATGATGCCGGTGCCGCGTGTCATGGTGAGGAAATCGCCCTGGAAGCCGATCAGGCCGCGCGCCGGGATGCGATATTCAAGTCGAACGCGGCCCTTGCCGTCCGACTGCATGTCCTGCAGATCGCCGCGGCGCTCGCCGAGCGCCTGCATGACGGCGCCCTGGTTGGCTTCTTCGCAGTCCACGGTGAGAAACTCGAACGGCTCGCATTTCACGCCATCGATCTCCTTGAGCACGACACGCGGACGCGAGACGGCCAGTTCGTAGCCTTCGCGGCGCATGTTTTCGAGCAGGATGGTGAGGTGCAGTTCGCCGCGGCCGGAGACGAGGAACACGTCGGCATCCTCGGTCTCTTCGAGCTTCATGGCGACGTTGCTCATCAGTTCGCGGTTGAGGCGCTCGCGCAACTGGCGGCTGGTGACGTACTTGCCTTCCTTGCCGGCCAGCGGCGAGGTATTCACCTGGAAATTCATGGTCAGTGTCGGCTCGTCCACGGTCAGCAAAGGCAGGGCATCGGCCTGGAGCGGGTCGCAGAGCGTGACGCCGATGCCGATCTCGTCTATGCCGTTGATGAGCACGATGTCGCCGGCCTGTGCTTGGTCGGTTTGCACGCGCTCGAGGCCATGGAACACCTGCACCTGATTGACGCGCGCCTTGATCGGGGCGGGATCGTCCGGGCCCTTCATGACCAGCACGTTCTGCAGCGGGCCGATCTTGCCGCGCGTGATGCGGCCGATGCCGATGCGGCCGACGAAGCTGGAGTAGTCGAGCGAACAGATGCGCAATTGCAGCGGGCCGTCGGCGTCGACCACGGGCTGCGGTACATGCTTGAGGATGGCTTCGAAAAGCGGGCGCATGTCGGTGCCGGGCTGGTCGGCGTCGAGCATGGCATAGCCGTTCAGCGCGGAGGCGTATACCACCGGGAAGTCGAGTTGCTCCTCGGTGGCGCCGAGCTTGTCGAAGAGATCGAAGGTGTGGTTGATGACCCAGTCCGGCCGTGCGCCGGGGCGGTCGATCTTGTTGATGACGACGATGGGCTTGAGGCCCAGCGCCAGTGCCTTGCGTGTGACGAAGCGCGTCTGCGGCATGGGGCCCTCGACGGCGTCGACCAGCAGCAGCACGCTGTCGACCATGGAGAGCACGCGCTCGACCTCGCCGCCGAAGTCGGCGTGACCGGGGGTGTCCACGATGTTGATGTGGGTGCCTTCGTACTCGATGGCGCAGTTCTTCGCCAGGATGGTGATGCCGCGCTCCTTTTCCAGGTCGTTGGAGTCCATGACGCGCTCCTCCAACTGCTGGTGGGCGGCAAAGGTGCCGGATTGACGAAGCAGTTTGTCGACGAGGGTGGTCTTGCCGTGGTCGACATGGGCGATGATGGCGATGTTGCGGATGGCGCGTGTCATTGTGCGGTGCGGCATGAAAAAAGTCCGCTAGTATAACACCTTAGCGTATCTGGTCGTAGTCCCATGCTAGAATCTCGGCAATAAATGGTTTGGGTTGAATTGTTTTAAAATCATATGCTTGCGATAATCGGCGGCAGCGGCCTGACTCAATTGGCCAATTTGGCGGTGGAACGGCGCGAAGTGGTGCGCACCCCGCACGGCGAGCCATCCGGCCCGCTCACCTTCGGCCGCCTCTGCGGCCAGTCAGCGGTGTTCATTGCCCGCCACGGCTACGGGCACACCATCCCGCCTCATGAAGTGAATTACTGCGCCAACCTGTGGGCACTGAAGCAGGCGGGGGCCACCTGCATCGTCTCGATTGCCTCCGTGGGCGGCATCCGCGCCGACCTCGGACCCGGCGCCATCGTCATCCCGCACCAGATCATCGACTACACTTGGGGGCGCAAGTCTACCTTTCACGAGGGCGGCGACGCGCAAGTGGTGCACATCGACTTCACCCAGCCCTACGATCCGGAACTGCGCCATGTGTTGCTGGAGGCGGCGCGCGACGCCGGCCAGGCGGTGACTGACGGCAGCGTTTATGCGGCGACGCAGGGGCCGCGCCTGGAGACGGCGGCGGAAATCGACCGCCTCGAGCGCGACGGCGCCGACATCGTCGGCATGACGGGCATGCCGGAGGCCGCACTGGCGCGCGAGCTGGAACTGCCCTATGCCGCCATCACCGTGGTCGCCAACCACGCTGCCGGTCGCGGCGACAGCAAGCTGGGCATCCATTTTGCCAGCCTGGAGGACATCCTGCGCGAATCCATGGAGCGGGTGCGGCACATCCTCGAAATGATCTGCATCGACGGAAAATGATCAGGGAAATCCTGAAGATGGGCGACCCGCGCCTGCTGGAAAAATCCCGCCCTGTGGAGGCCTTCGGCACGCCGGACCTGCGAGCGTTGATCGGCGACATGCAGGACACCATGCGCGCCGCCAGCGGCGCAGGACTGGCGGCGCCGCAGATCGGCGTCGGCCTGCGCGTGGTGATCTTCGGCTTCGAGTCGAATCCGCGTTATCCGCAGGTCGAGGCGGTGCCCTTCACCATTCTGGTCAACCCGGTACTGACACCGCTTTCGGATGAACTGGAGGAGGACTGGGAAGGCTGTCTCTCGGTACCGGGTCTGCGCGGTGCTGTGCCGCGCTGGACACGGCTGAGCTACCGGGGTTTCGATGCCGAGGGCGGGCTGATCGAGCGCGAGGCGGCGGGTTTTCACGCCCGCGTCGTGCAGCACGAGTGCGACCACCTCGACGGCATTCTCTACCCGATGCGCATCCGTGACCTCACGAAATTCGGCTACACCGAAATCCTCTTTCCGGACGCCGGCATTCCTGAGGACTGATCAGAGGAAGATGCAGGACGCCAGGTGGCCGGCGAGGTCTTTCTCGGTGGCCTTCGTGTAGTCCTTCTCGAAGCGGTCCGAGACGAGGCTTGCGGTGGGGCCGTCGAGTTTCTCGTTGAGCAGACCCATGAAGGCGGGCGGGGCAACCAGGATGAAGCGCTCGACCTGGCCGCTGCTGCGACTGTGGTTCAGTTCGCGCGCCAGTTCCTGGGCGAAATGACGTGCCTCATTGGTTTTCGGGTCGGTTTTGGGCTGACTGGCGCGATGGCCGTTTCCCGGGCTGTGCATCTGGCCGGGCCGGTCGCTGACGAGATCGGAAGCTTTCTCCCGGCTTTCCGGGTGCTTCAGGTCCTTGACGAGCTTGAGTCCCTTATTGGGGCCGGTGTTGGCGTAGAGCCTGGCTTGACTGGCATTGGCGACGAGGATCCAGGTGGTGGACATGTAGGCACTCCCTTGAAGATGCTAGACTTATTCCGAACGACTGGAACGAACCGTTTCAGTTTGTCACAAAACGGAGTTTCAGAGAAGGCTAATGCCCGCTGAGGCGGGCGTAATGCCGAAACCAAATTGCCGCTTACGGCTATCTGCCTTGAGGGGCCCGCAAGAGGTTAGAGAGGGTATGGGCAGTCATGTTTCTCTTCAGCAAAGATGAAGATTCGCCCCGCATCAAACAATTGCGGGCGCTGTCGCTGTTTTCAACCCTGAGCCCGCGCGAACTGAAGACGGTGGACGGGCTCCTGCACGAACGCAGCTTCCTCAAGGAGGAGGTGATCTTCGATCAGGGGGAAGAGGGCCAGGCGCTCTATATCATCGAGTCCGGCAAGGTGCTGATCTGCCGCCAAGGGCAGTCGGCGGACGGCAGGATTGCCGAATTGAGTCCGGGCCGACTGTTCGGCGAACTGGCGCTGCTCGATAATTCGCCGCGCGCAGCGCAGGCTCGTGCCGCTGAGAACTGCACATTGGCGGTGCTGTTCCGTGCCGACTTTCTCGGTCTGCTGGAAACCCATGCCGTCATCGCCTCGAAGATTTCCCTACAGCTGGCGCGCCACATCGGCCAGCGCCTGCGCGAGACCGTCACGGCACCGGGGAGCCAGTCGGAATGAACCGCAGCTCGGGGCCGGTCGTCTGGATCGGCATCATCGCCTCGACCTGCCTGCTGCTGTTTCTCTTCAAGAAGATGCTCTGGCTGGTGGTGCCCTTCCTGCTGGCCCTGATCATCTACTACTTCCTGCAGCCGGCAACGCACAGACTGGTGCTGCACGGCTTCCATCGCAAGACGGCTGCGGCCATCACCGGCGGCGGCTTCATCCTGCTGCTGCTGATCTGCGCGGCCCTGCTGTTTCCCTGGATCAGTTCGCATGCGGTGATCTGGCAGGAATCCATGGCACGCTACATCGAGGGAGGCAGCCGGCTGCTGCAGAGGACCATGGACGCGCTGGAAGCGCAGTTCGCCTTCCTCGAGCGAGCCAGCCTGAGCCGCAGCGTCACTGAAGAAATGGCCACCTTCACCGAGACCTTCGCCCAACGCCATCTGGCCAATTTCGTGGTGACTCTGGCCGCCTGGCTGCCGGCGCTCCTGCTGGCGCCCTTCCTGGCCTTCTTCTTCCTGCGCGACGGTCGCCGCTTCACCAAATTCATTGCCAACGCCGTGCCCAACGCCTTCTTCGAGCGCACGTTGTACCTGATGCACGAAATGGACAAGACGGCGCGCGCCTATTTCCAGGGCCTGATCAGCCTGACCATCCTCGATACCATCGCGCTGGCCATCGGTCTCTGGGTGATTGGCTTGTCTGGCGCCCTGATGCTCGGCCTGGTCTGCGCCGTGCTGGCCTGGATTCCCTATGTCGGCTCGATTCTCGGCTGTCTGCTGGTGGTGCTGGTGGCGGCGACGGACTTCCCGCTCGATCCGGGGATGGCCTATGGCGCCATCGTCGTTTTCATCCTGGTAAGGCTGTTCGATGACTTCGTCTTCATGCCGCTCACCATCGGCCGCAGCCTGCGCATGCATCCGCTGCTTACCGTGCTGATGATCTTCGTCGGCGGCGCGGTGGCGGGGGTGCCCGGGCTGATGCTGGTGCTGCCGCTGCTCGGCATCGCCATGGTAGTGGGGGAGACGATCGGCATGATCATCACTGACCCGCGACTGCAGGCTCGCTATGCCCATGCCAGACGCCTGCGCGCCGAGCAGGCCGCCGCCGACCTTCAGGCCTGAGCGGCCGGCAGCGTCACGCGGGCAATGAGTCCGCCGCCTTCGCGCGGCAGCAGATCGAAGCGGCCATCGTGGCCGCGTGCGACGCGATCGACAATGGCGAGGCCGAGGCCGGCGCCGGAAGCGCCGGTGCGCGCCGCATTGAGGCGCGTGAAGGGTTGCTTGAGACGATCGGCTTCCTCCTGCGGGATGCCCGGGCCGCGGTCCATCACATCCAGCACGACATTGTTTCCCTCGCGCCGCGTCGTTACCTCGACGGGAGCGGCTGCGCCGCCGTGTCGCAGGGCGTTGTTGACCAGATTGGCGGTGAGGCGGAGCAGGGCCAGCGGGCGCAGCATGAGCGGCGGCAGTTCTGCCAGCCGCAGATCGATGCGGGCGCCGCGCAGCCGCAGCGGTTCGGCAATGTGGGCGATTACGGCGTTGAGGTCGGTCGGCTCCGGCGGTTCCCCCTCGGTGTCGCGGGCGAAGTCGAGGAACTGGCCGATGATCTTGTCCATCTCGTCGATGTCGGCGCTGATGCCTTCCCGCGCGGCCTCGTCTGCGCTCATTTCGGCGGCGAGGCGCAACCGGGTGAGCGGCGTGCGCAAGTCGTGCGAGATGCCGGCGAGGATCAGGGCGCGGTCCTCGTCGAGGCGGGTGAGGTCGCTCGACATCTGGTTGAAGGCATGCGTCACGCTGCGGATCTCGCCGGGGCCGGATTCCACCAGCGCTGCGGGACGGCGGCCGCGGCCGATGTCGCGCGCAGCCCCCGCCAGCGCCTTGAGCGGCCGCGTGACGCGGAACATGATGAGGTAGGCGCCGGCCAGCGCCAGCAGCAGGACGGCCGCGCCCCAGCCCATCCATTGCAGGGAAAAGCTCCGCTCGACCCGCTCGCGCGGGAGCATCACCCAATATTCGTCGTCGCCATCGATGCGGAAACTGACCCAGAAGCCGGCCTCGCCGTCGCGCTCCATGGACAGGCGCGTATCGGCGCCGAGCTGGCGGCGCACTTCTGCGGCGACTAGCTGGAGCAGGGCGGCGCCTTCCGGCAGCGGCGCGACCTTGTCGTCATCCTCGACGGGATAGACGCGGATGCCCTCGCGGTCGGACAACTCCAGCAATAATTCGCGCCGCCGGTCCGGCTGGGCGGTGACGAGGGCGCTGCGCGTGAGGTTGACGACGCTGACCACCATCTGGGCGAGCTGTCGGGCGCGCGGTTCGCGTTCGGCGCGGGTAAAGATCGCCGCCCAGGCCAGCACCGCCACGACGATCAATGCGGCGATCAGGAGAAAGGTGCGCCAGAGCAGGCTTTGCGGCAGGAATCTCATGTCAGGTTTGCGATGCAAGCCGCGCGAGCGGCTTCTGCTCATTCACCCCCTGCCTCGGGCAGGGGGCCGGTGGGGATGGCAGTCATCTGCGCGGCTACGTGTTCGTGCCATCTGGCACGAACACGTAGCCGAAGCCCCAGACGGTCTGGATGTAGCGCGGCTTGGCCGGGTCGTCCTCGACCAGCTTGCGCAGGCGCGAGACCTGCACGTCGATGGCGCGGTCGAAGACCTCGTATTCGCGGCCTCGCGCCAGTTCCATCAGCTTGTCTCGCGAGAGCGGCTGGCGCGGGTGCTGCAGCAGCACCCTGAGCACGGCGAACTCGCCGGTGGTGAGGGTGTGGCCTTCGCCCTTGCGCGTCAGGTTGCGGGTGGCGAGATTGACGTTGACCGAGCCGAAGCTGACTTCGCCTTCCTCCCCGGCGGGCGCGCCGGCCGGCGGCGGAGCGGCGCGCCGGCGCAGCACGGCGTGGATGCGCGCCACCAGTTCGCGCGGATTGAAGGGCTTGGGCAGGTAGTCGTCTGCGCCCATCTCCAGGCCGACGATGCGGTCGACGTCGTCGCCCTTGGCGGTGAGCATGATGATGGAAATGTCGTCCTTGCTTCCCCGCAGGCGACGACAGACAGACAGGCCGTCCTCGCCGGGCATCATCAGGTCGAGCACGATCAGGTCCCAGCCTTCGCGCGCCAGGGCCTTGTCCATCGCCGGGGCGCCGTCGACGGCCTTCACCGCGAAGCCCTGTTCGCCGAGATAGCGGTTGAGCAGTTCGCGCAGCCTTTGGTCGTCGTCGACGATCAGGATTTTCTGTTTTGCATCCGACATAAGACGAATCCTACCGGGAGCCGCCGCCACTGGCCAGCCTGCCGGGGGAATCCGAAACAATCTTTTACAAAATTTCCCGATTCCAACACATAAGACTTACACCCGTCGTCTACGATTCCATCAATGCAGCCGTCGCCAAGGGAGAGCGCCATGAAACCCATGTTTATCAGCATGCATCAGGAAACGCATGATGCGGAACGCCGCTTCCGAGGGCGCCAACCGAAGACGCTTGCGCGATGATAGGATGATCGCGTGAAATTTCGGGCACTCTTTGCGGGCGTTTTCATGGCGGTGGCAGCGAGCCTGCCGGCCTATGCACAGCCGGCAGGCCGTGATCAGCCACGTCGTTTCGAGCGGCCGCAGCAGCGCGAATTCCGGCGGGATGAGGATCTCCAGCGCCGCCAGGAGGCGCGTCCGGAAAAGCCGGAAGCGCGGCAAGGCCGCCTCACGCCCGAGGAACGCCAGCAACTGCGCCGCGACATCCGCGAGCATGGGCGGGACGTCTATCGCGACCGTCCGCGACATTTTTAGGGGAACCGATGAAATCCAATTCACGCTTGAGGCTTGCGGCATTGACCACTGTCCTTGCCTGGTCCTTCTCCACCCTGGCTGCCGAGCCGGTCGGCAGGAAAGGCAGCCGGCAGTCCCTCGAGTTGAAAGAACGCTTGATCGAGCACATCGATGCCAAGATCAAGATCCTGCAGACGGCGCGGTCATGTGTGCGCGCGGCATCAGATACGGGAGCTTTGGCGGCCTGCCATGCACAGGAGCGCAAGCAGATGAAGGAACTGCGCAACAAGGGTCGCCAGGAGGTTCAGGCCCGGTAGGCGGAACGGGGCGAGCGCCAGGCGCCGCCGCCGGGTTTCGTACCGCGCTAGGGCCTGTTCACAATTGTTTTGTCGGTGCGAACGGGTGTTTCAGGGCGCATGGCAGCGTTGCTCGCTCCTTGTTGGGAATAACCCAACCGCGTAGCTCGCGCCTTGCCCTGCACCCTGAAACACCCGTTCCCTTCGGGTTGCGGCCAAAAGCGCCGGCTGCGTCGTTGCGCGTCTTGCCAAGGGAGTGGCCATTGGCGGCGACGCGCGCCTAGCAGGCGACGCTTTTGGCCACAACGCATCCGATAAAACAATTGTGAACAGGCCCTAGGCGTGATGGAAATGAAACAGGTCAATGCCGGCAAGCTGCGCGCCATCGGCTACGATGCCGGTGGGCGCCTCCTGCGCGTCGAGTTCGACGACCGCAGGCTGGTCGAGTATGCCGGCGTGCCGCCGGACACCTGGCGGCGCCTGAGCAGCTCCGTCTCGATGTGGAGCTATTTCCGCGACAACATCGAGGACGAGTACACGGCAAGGCGCGTGAAATAGAAAGTCAGTCCCCGTAATGCGGCGGACGGAGCCGCGCCATCGGGTAAAATCCTGTTCGTGAAACTCCTCGCCCTCGAATCCTCCACCGATCAGTTCACCGCTGCGCTTTTCCTCGATGGCCGCATTGTCGAGCGGGAAGGCGCGCGCGGCGTCTCCCATTCTGAAATCGCCCTGCCGCTGGTGCAGACCCTGCTCGACGAACACGGCGTGACAATGACCGACCTGGATGGCATCGCCTTCGGTGCCGGGCCCGGTGCGTTCACCGGCCTGCGGCTGGCCTGCAGCGTGGCGCAGGGGCTGAGCGTCGGCGCAGGACTGCCGGTCCTCGGCATCGGCAGTCTCGATGCGCTGGCGTTGTGTGCCGGCGACGGGCCGGTGTATGCCTGCACCGATGCGCGCATGAACGAGGCGTATTGCGCTGCCTACCAGGTGCATGGCGAGACTGTCGAGGCGGTCATCGCGCCGGTCGTGGCCGCACCCTCCTTGGCCCCCGTGCCGCCCGGCCAGGGCTGGCTCGGTTGCGGCAGCGGCTTCGCCGCCTATGGCGATACGCTCGCCGCGCGGCTGGGCGCATCGATCGGCCGCATCGACGCCGCTGCACGTCCGCGAGCTTCCGCCCTGCTGCGACTGGCGGCGCCGCGCTTTGCGCGGGGCGAAGGCGTCGATGCCGCCCTGGCGGCGCCGCTTTATGTGCGCGACAAGATCGCGCTGACGACGCAGGAGCGGCTGGCGGCGGGAGGCGACAAGTGAACGCCGTGCTGAAATCCGTACCGAGCTTCGAGCCGATGCGCCCGGAGGACATCGATGCCGTGCTGGCTGTCGAGCAGGGCGCTTATCCTTTTCCGTGGACGCGCGCCAATTTCGCCGATTCACTTGTCGCCGGCTACAGTGCCTGGACCTGCCGGATCGAGGGCGAGCTGATCGGCTACGCCGTCATGATGCTGGTGCTCGACGAGGCGCACCTGCTCAACATTACCGTCGCAACGGGCTGGCAGCGACATGGCTACGGTATGCTCATCATGCATCATCTTTTCACCATTGCGCGCATGCACGGCGCGAAGCGCATGTTCCTTGAGGTGCGGCCTACCAACGCGCCCGGGCAGGGACTGTACAAGCAGCTGGGCTTCGAGACGATCGGACGTCGGCGCGGCTACTATCCGGCCGGGGCGGTTCGCGAAGACGCCGTGGTGATGGCGCTGACTTTATGACAAGGCGGGATGGCATTCTGCGCGAAATGGGCCTTGCGCCGCTGTGGCGGCTGCGGGACAGGCCCCCTGCGGCTGAACCGGAACCCGTCGAGATCGTTACGCCGCCGGCCACGATCGTCGCGCCGGCAGGCGACGATCGCTCACGCCGCATCGCCGCCATGGACTGGGACGGACTGAAGACGGCGGTGGCGGCCTGCCGCGACTGTCGTCTGTGCGAACAGCGCAAGCAGGCGGTGCTCGGCGTCGGCGACCTCGAGGCCGACTGGCTCTTCGTCGGCGAGGGTCCGGGCGCCGAGGAGGACGAGAAGGGCGAGCCCTTCGTCGGCCAGGCCGGCAAGCTGCTCGACGCCATGCTGACGGCCATCGACTTGCAGCGCGGCCGCAAGGTCTACATCGGCAATGTCGTGAAGTGCCGTCCGCCCGGCAACCGCACGCCGGAGACGGAAGAGACGGCGGCCTGCTTCCCCTACCTGCAGCGGCAGATCGAGTTGATCCGGCCGAAGTTGATCGTCGCGCTGGGCAAGCCGGCGGCGGAGACGCTGCTCGATGCCGAGGTGAAAGTCGGTGCCTCGCGCGGCCGGCTGTTCGACTATCGCGGCATCCCCCTCATCGTCACCTACCATCCGGCCTACCTGCTGCGCAGCCTGCCGGAGAAGGCGAAGGCCTGGGAAGACCTCTGCTTCGCGCGGCGCACCATGCAAGGACTGTCCGATGTCGCACGGTAGCGAAGGTTCGGTCAGGGCCATCCTTTACGCGCTCGGCGCGAACTTCGGCATCGCCGTGGCCAAGTACGGCGCGGCAGTGTGGACGAATTCCGGATCGATGCTGGCCGAGGCGATCCATTCGACGGCGGACTGTGTGAACCAGCTCCTGCTGCTGCTCGGCATGAGGGAGGCGAAACGGCCAGAGAGCGTGGACCATCCGCTCGGCTACCACCGGGTGACCTACTTCTGGTCGATGATCGTGGCGCTGCTGCTTTTCTTCATGGGCGGCGCCTTCTCCGTCTACGAGGGCATCGAGCGCCTGCGTCATCCGCATCCGCTGGAGAACGGCCTGGTGGCGCTGATCGTGCTCGGCGTCGCCGTGGTGCTGGAGGCCTTCTCGCTCGCCGGCGCGATGCGCGAGATCCGCAAGGTGGCGGGCGGCAAGCCCTTCCTGCGCTGGTTCCGCGAGACGCGCGAATCCGAGCTGATGGTGGTGGCCGGCGAAGATATCGCCGCCCTGGCGGGACTGACTTTGGCCTTCGTCGCGGTGGCTGCGACGGCACTGACCGGGAACCCGGTGTGGGACGCCCTCGGCACCCTGAGCGTCGGCGTGGTGCTGATGGTCATCGCAGTGCTGGTGATGGTCGAGGTGAAGGGCCTCATCGTCGGCGAGTCGGCCGCGCCCGAGCTGCGCGAGGAAATCGGGCGCTTCGTCGCCGCCCAGCCCGAGGTGGCTGAAGTGTTCAATGTCATTACGCTGGCTTGGGGCGACAAAGTGGTGATTGCCGTCAAGGCGCGCATGACGGAAGCGGAGAACATCAGCGGCGCGCAGCTGGTGGATCGCATCAATGCCGTCGAGGCACGCATGCAGGAGCAATTCCCCACGGCGAAGTGGGTGTTCTTCGAGCCCGACGTAAAGTAGCTTGAAATCCGCAAAATCGCCTTAACATAGCCTTCCGCATCAACCAACAACGAAGGAGACCGCGATGCGCCTGAAACTTCTTGCCTTGCTGGCCCTTGCTGCCAGCCTGCTGTCCGGCTGCGGCTACAACCAGATCCAGACCACCGACGAACAGGTGAATGCCGCCTGGTCCGAGGTGCTCAACCAGTACAAGCGCCGCGCCGACCTGATTCCCAACCTGGTGCAGATCGTGCAGGGCTACGCCGCCCACGAGAAGGAAGTGCTGACGAGGGTCACCGAGGCGCGCTCGAATGTGGCCGGCATCAAGGCTACGCCCGAATTGATCAACGATCCGGCCGCCTTTGCCAGGTTCCAGGCCGCCCAGGCCCAGTTGTCAGGCGCGCTGTCGCGCCTCCTGGCCGTGGCGGAAAACTATCCCAACCTCAAGGCCGACGCCAACTTCCGCGACCTGCAGGCGCAGGTCGAGGGCACCGAGAACCGCATCGCCGTGGCACGCAACCGCTACATCAAGGCGGTGCAGGAGTACAACGTCACGGTACGCGTCTTTCCGAACAACCTGACCGCCATGCTGTTCGGCTACAAGACCAAGGCCAACTTCACGGTCGAAGACGAGAAGGCGCTGTCGACGCCGCCTGCCATCAAGTTCGACGGCGGCGCCAAGCCAGGTGCGGCTGCCGACAAGCCGGCAGGCAGCGCCCTTTCGGCCGGCTATTGAGCCTGCATGGATTTCGCCGCGAGGCTGCTGCTTGCGCTCTGGTTGCTGGTCGCAGGTGTCGACGGTCTGGCGGCGGATGACCCTGCTGCCGTGCCGCCGCTGAAGGCGCGGGTCACCGATCTTACCGACACCTTGAGCAGCGACCAGGCAGCGGCGCTGGAAGCCGACCTGGCCCAGTTCGAGAAAAGCCGTGGCAGCCAGATCGCCATCCTGCTGGTGCCCTCCACGCAGCCTGAAACCATCGAGGCCTATTCAATCCGCATCGCCGAGAGATGGAAGCTCGGCCGCAAGGGCGTCGACGACGGCATCCTCCTTCTCGTCGCGAAGAACGACCGCAAGCTGCGCATCGAGGTCGGCCGCGGGCTGGAAGGCGCCGTGCCGGATGCCGTCGCCAAGCGGATCGTTGCCGAAGTCATCAGCCCCCGTTTCAAGGAAGGCGATTTCCACGGCGGACTCAAGGCCGGCGTGTCGCAGCTGCAGGCCGTCATCGGCGGCGAGGCACTGCCGCCGCCGAGGAGCGCTTCGCGTTCTGGCGGTGCGGCCATGGACACCGAGACGCTGCTCATCGTCAGCCTGGTGATTGCGACCATGCTGGGGGCGGTGATGAACAGCTGGCTCGGACGCCTGGGCGGTTCGACCGTCACCTCGGGCGTGGTCGGCGGCCTGGCCTGGCTGGTGACCGGCTCGGTTCTTGCGGCGTTGATCGGCGCCGTCCTGGTGTTCATTTTCGTGCTGGCCTTTGCTTCGAGCGGCCGCGGCGGCCACTGGTCCTCGGGCGGCTGGGGCGGCGGAGGCGGCGGCTGGAGCGGCGGTTCCTCCGACGGCGGCTTTTCAGGCGGCGGCGGAGACTTCGGCGGCGGCGGCGCATCGGGAGACTGGTGATGAACATCAAGCGCATCCTGCGTCATCTGTTCTTGCCGCAATGGAGCATCGGGCTGGCCTTCCCGAAACGCGTGCTGCAGGCGATCGAGCATGCCATTGCCGCCTCGGAGAAGCGGCACGACGCCGAACTGCGCTTCGCCGTCGAAGCCGGCTTGCCGCTGGTGGCGCTGTGGCGTGGCCAGACGGCCCGCAGCCGCGCCGTCGAGATGTTTTCGCAGCTGCGCGTGTGGGATACCGAGCACAACAGCGGCGTGCTGGTGTACGTGCAGCTGGTCGACCGCAAGGTGGAGATTCTCGCCGACCGCGGCATCAACGCCCTGGTACCTCAGGTCGAATGGAACGCCATCTGCCGGCGCATCGAGCAGAGTTATCGCGAGGGGGCGTTTGAAGCGGGAACGCTCGCAGCCATCGAGGAAATCAGCCTCCGCCTGGCGCGGCATTTCCCGCCGCGCCAGGTGAATCCGAACGAGCTGCCGAACCGGCCGGTCGTGCTGTAATCAGTGCCCGGTGTTGACGTTCTTCGCCGCGGCGAGGAGTTGCTGCAGTTCCTCGCCGTGCTCGCGCATGTTGCGGCGATGCCAGAAGCCGACCAGCAGCATGGTCAGGCTGACGAATACGCCGAACAGGACGATCACCGTGAAAATCGACAGATCGAGGTACACCAGCAGGGCGTAGAGCCCGAGCATGGCGAGGATGCTGGTGTTTTCGTTGAAGTTCTGCACGGCGATGGAATGCCCCGCACCCATCAGGATGTGGCCGCGGTGCTGCAGCAGGGCGTTCATCGGCACGACAAAGAAGCCGGCCATCGCGCCCACCGCCACCATCATGACCAGCGCCACCGGCAGGTCGGTGACGAAGACCATGCCCATCACGACGATGCCCATCGTGATGCCCACCGGCAGCACCCGCACCGATTTGTCGAGCGAGACGATCTTCGCCGCAATCACCGCCCCGATGGCGATGCCCAGCGCCACCACGCCCTGCAGCACGGTGGCCTTGTCGAGCGGCAGGCCGAGCGCTTTGTCGGCCCATTTCAGCACGATGAACTGCAGGGTGGCGCCGGCGCCCCAGAACAGCGTGGTCACGGCGAGGGATATCTGGCCCAGCTTGTCGCGCCAGAGCAGACGCACGCAGTGCCAGAACTCGTGCATCAGGTACACCGGGTTCCGGTGCAGCGGCTTGTGGTCGACGCCGGTGTCCGGGATGTAGAGGTTGAAGAGTGCCGCAATCAGATACAGCGCGGAAATGACCAGCATGGCGACTTCAGCCGGCGTGTCGATCGGGGTTTCGATGCCTGGCACATCGAAGGCCAGGAGCGTTCCGCTGACCGTCGGATTGATCAGCACGCCGCCCAGCACCGTGCCGAGAATGATGGCGGTCACCGTCAGGCCCTCGATCCAGCCGTTGGCGATGACCAGCTTGTCGTGCGGCAGGTACTCGGTGAGGATGCCGTACTTGGCCGGGGAGTAGGCCGCGGCGCCGAGCCCGACGATGGCGTAGGAGAGCAGCACGTAGTAGTAGATCGGTATGCCGAGCAGATCGAGAACCGGCACCGTCGCCACCAGCATCATGAGGCAGCCGGCGATCTTGATGGTGTTGCTGATGAGCATCACGCGGCCCTTGGCCATAGAGTCGGCGAAGGCGCCGACGAAGGCCGCCAGGGCGACGTAGGAGACGGTGAAGAACAGCTTCAGCAGGGGTTCGTACTGCGCGGGGGAATGAATGTCCCGCAGCATGGATATGGCGGCGATGAGCAGCGCATTGTCCGCCAGGGCGGAAAAGAACTGCGCCGCCATGATGATGTAGAAGCCGAGATTCATGCAGCGGAATGCGGCGGAGCAAAGAGGGCGGCCGGCATCGATTTTTATAGGAATAATGTGGCGGCTTTATACCATGAAGCGCCCGCATATGTCGGAAGACGTATTTGAATCCGCGGTTTTGCCATGCATTTCAGCGAAGATGCGAGGCGTTGGATCGCGAATCAGGCTATCTTATGAAGCCAATTTGTGCTTGAATATCTGACTATAAGAGAACACTAAGGGAGTCGGTTATGGCCGATCGGAGATTGCAGGTATTCCACGCTGTCGCCAGGCAGCTTTCCTTCACCAAGGCGGCGGAGGTCCTCTTCATGACGCAGCCGGCGGTGACCTTCCAGATCAAGCAGCTGGAAGAGCATTTCAACACGCGGCTGTTCGATCGCGGCCACGGCAAGATTTCACTCACGCCGGCCGGCGAAACGGTACTCGAGTATGCGGAACGCATCCTCGGCCTGTCCTCGGAGATGGACGTGCGCCTGGCCGAAATGACCGGACAGATCGGCGGCCCGTTGCTGGTCGGTGCCAGCACCACCATCGCCGAATTCATGCTGCCGCGCATTCTCGGCGAGTTCAAGTCGCAGTATCCCAATGTCCGGCCGCGCCTGATCGTCGCCAACTCCGAGTCGATCGAGATGCGCGTATCCGAGCATACGCTGGACATCGGCCTCATCGAGGCACCTTCGCACCAGGGCAACCTGCAGTGCGAGAATTGCTGCGAGGACGAACTTCTCGCCATCTGCGCGCCGGGTTCGCCGCTGGCCAAGAACAAGGAACTGACGCCGCAACTGCTGGCGACGCATCCCTTTGTCAGCCGCGAGCCGGGTTCCGGCACGCGCGAGGTCACCGACAACTACTTCCGTGGCGCCGGCGTACCGCCCGAAAGCCTCAACATCGTCATCGAGCTGGGCAGTCCGGAGGCGATCAAGGGCGTGGTGGAGACGGGCATCGGTTTTGCCATCGTCTCGCGCGCCTCGGTCTTCAAGGAGAAGCGTCTCGGCGACCTGCTCGCCATCCCCCTCAAGCCGCGCCTCATCCGCACGCTCTCGATGGTTTATCCGAAGGAAAAATTCCGCTCGCGGCTGGTCAATACCTTTGTCGAATTCGCCACCGCCAAGCTCAAGCAGTTTGCGGCGAAGCAAGGCTAGGGAACATCTGATTTAGAAATTCCTGCTCTTGTCCCGCCCGATCCGCGCCACCCTCGACCTGTCCGCCCTGCGCGGAAACTTCTCCATTGCCCGCCAGAGCGCGCAGGGCGCCGCCCTGTGGGCGGTGATCAAGGCCAATGCCTATGGCCACGGCCTGATGCGCGCGGCCGAGGCGCTCGACGACCTTGCCGACGGTTATGCGCTGCTCGATCTCGATGACGCCGTCGCCCTGCGCGAAGCCGGCTTCCGCCAGCCCATCCTCCTGCTCGAAGGTTTTTTCGAGGCGGACGAGCTGCTGCTCTTCGCCGAGTACGGCCTGACGCCGGTGGTGCACACGCTGGAGCAGGCGGAGATGCTGACGAGCACCGCCCTGCCGGCGCGGCTGCCGGTTTACCTCAAGCTCAACACCGGCATGAACCGGCTCGGCCTGTCCGCCGAGGAATTCCATCCCGTCCTTACCGCACTGGAGACCACGCCTTGCGTCTCCGCCATCACACTCATGACGCATTTCGCCGATGCCGACCTGGAACGCGGCATCGCCTGGCAGATGGCGCATTTCGAGGAGGCCATCCGGGGGTGCGCCTATCCGGTCAGCCTGGCCAATTCAGCGGCGCTGCTGCGCTTTCCTGAAGTTCGCCGCGGCTGGGCGCGACCCGGCATCATGCTCTACGGTTCCTCGCCTTTCCCGCAGGTCGAGAGCGCCGAGGCGCTCGGCCTGCGTCCGGTGATGACGCTTTCCAGCCAGCTTATTGCGGTGCAAGAACTCAAGGCGGGCGAACGCGTCGGCTACGGCGGCATTTTCGCCGCCGAGCGGCCGATGCGCATCGGCATCGTCGCCTGCGGCTACGCCGACGGCTATCCGCGCCATGCGCCGAGCGGTACGCCGATCCTCGTCGAGGGCCGACGCACTCGCACCGTCGGCCGCGTCTCGATGGACATGATCATGGTTGACCTCGAAGGCATCCCTGACGCCGGCATCGGCTCGCCGGTCGTGCTGTGGGGCGAGGGCCTGCCGGTCGACGACGTCGCCGCCGCCGCGGGAACCGTCAGTTACGAGCTGCTCTGCGCGCTGACCGCACGGGTTCCGGTAATCGAAAAAAAGTAGCGGGCTCACGCAGCGAGCCCGCCTGCCGGTAGTATTCCCGCATGGCCAAACAGAAAACCGTCTACACCTGCACCGAATGCGGCGGCAGTTCGCCGAAGTGGCAGGGCCAGTGCCCGCAATGCAACGCCTGGAACACCCTGGTGGAGTCGCTGGCCGAGACGGCGGCGACCAACCGCTTTTCCGCCATCGCCGGCACGGGCAGGCTGCAGCGCCTGGCCGAGATCCGCCCGCGCGAGGAATCCCGCATCGCCACCGGCATCGAGGAGTTCGACCGTGTGCTCGGCGGCGGATTGGTGGCGGGCGGCGTGGTGCTGATCGGGGGCGATCCCGGCATCGGCAAATCGACCCTTCTGCTGCAGGCGCTGGCACAACTGGCCGGCCGGCATTCGGCGCTGTACGTCACCGGTGAGGAATCCGGCGAGCAGGTCGCGTTGCGCGCGCAGCGGCTGCAACTCGACGCCGGCCGCATGCAGTTGCTCACCGAGATCCATCTTGAAAAGATCCTCGCCGCGCTGATGGAGCACAAGCCGCGCATCGCCGTGATGGATTCGATCCAGACGCTGTACTCCGACGTGCTGCAGTCGGCGCCCGGTTCGGTGGCCCAGGTGCGCGAGTGCGCCGCGCAGCTGACGCGCTACGCCAAGCAGGCCGGCACCTGCATCGTCTTCGTCGGCCATGTGACGAAGGAGGGTGCGCTGGCCGGGCCGCGCGTGCTGGAGCACATCGTCGATACCGTGCTCTATTTCGAGGGCGATCCCAACTCCAGCTTCCGCCTCGTCCGCGCCTGCAAGAACCGTTTCGGCGCGGTGAACGAGCTCGGCGTCTTCGCCATGACCGACAAGGGCCTGCGCGGCGTGTCCAACCCCTCCGCGCTGTTTCTATCGCAACACGAGCAGCAGGTCGCCGGCTCCTGCGTGCTGGTGACGCAGGAGGGCACGCGCCCGCTGCTGGTGGAGATCCAGGCGCTGGTGGACGAGGCGCATTCGCCCAGCCCGCGCCGCCTTTCCGTCGGCCTCGAGCAGAACCGCCTCGCCATGCTGCTGGCCGTGCTGCACCGGCATGCCGGCATCGCCTGTTTCGATCAGGACGTCTTTGTCAACGCCGTCGGCGGCGTCAAGATCAATGAACCGGCAGCGGATCTCGCCGTGATGCTGGCCATCGTCTCCAGCCTGCGCAACCGGCCGCTGCCGAAGAAGCTGATCGCCTTCGGCGAAGTCGGCCTGGCCGGCGAGATCCGCCCGGCGCCGCGCGGCCAGGAGCGCCTCAAGGAAGCCGCCAAGCTCGGCTTCACGCACGCCCTGATACCGAAGGCCAATGCGCCGAAGCAACCAATCAAGGACATCGAGGTCATAGCCCTGGAACGGGTTGAACAGGCGGTCGACAAGATGCGGGATTTGAATTGAACAACTGGCACCTTTCATGGCAGATGCTGAAGCGCGATTTCCGCGCCGGCGAATTGCGCCTGCTCGGTGTGGCGCTGGTGATCGCCGTGGCCAGCCTGTCCAGCGTGAGCTTCTTTTCAGACCGCCTGTCGCGCGCCCTGGCGCGCGAGGCGCATCAATTGCTCGGCGGAGACCTACTGCTGCTGGCCGACCATCCCTGGGACACGGCCTGGCGCGCGGAAGCGGAACGGCTCGGCCTGCGCGTCATCGGCAGCGTGAGTTTCCCGAGCATGACGGCGGCGAATGGCGCCAGCCACCTCGCCGACCTCAAGGCGGTGCAGCCGGGCTACCCCCTGCGCGGCGCGCTGCGCACCGCCCCCGCGCTCAACCAGTCCGACAGCGAAACGCATGAGACGCCGGCGCGCGGCACGGTGTGGCTGGACGAGCGGCTCACCGCCGCGCTGGAGGCGAAGGTCGGCGATGTCGTGCGGCTGGGCAGCGCCAGCTTCGCCGTATCGGCGGTACTGACTTTGGAACCGGACCGCGGCGTGAATTTCTTCAATATCGCGCCGCGCCTGATGATGCACATCGACGACCTGCCGGCGACGCAGCTGATCCAGGTTGGCAGCCGGGTGACCTGGCGCCTGCACCTGGCCGGGGAGGCTAAGGCCGTCGCCGCCTACGAGAAATGGGCGGAGGCGCGCCTCCGCCGCGGCGAGCGCATCGAAAGCCTGGACAACGCGCGGCCCGAAGTGCGCAACGCCCTCGATCGCGCCGAGAAATTCCTCCGCCTGGCGGCACTGCTGGCGGCGGTGCTGGCGGCGGTCGCCGTCGGCCTGGCCGCACGCCGCTTCATGCAGCGGCACCTCGACGGCTGCGCCGTGATGCGCTGCCTCGGTGCGCGCGAGAGCCAGCTGATCCGCATCTACCTCGGCGAATTCCTGCTCTTTGGCGCCATCGCCTCGGCGCTCGGTTGCCTGATCGGTTTCGGCGCGCAATATGCGCTGGAGCGCCTGCTGTCGAACCTGCTGACAGCCGAATTGCCGGCGCCTTCTGCCTTGCCGCTGGCCTACGGCTTTGCCGTCGGCCTGGCGCTCCTGGCCGGCTTCGCCCTGCCGCAACTGATGCGCCTGCGCAATGTGCCGACGGTGCGGGTGCTGCGTCGTGAGTGGGCGGACAGCGAGCCGCTGGCGTGGACCGGCTACGCCTTCGGCGCGGCGGTGCTGGCGGCCCTCATGCTGTGGATGGCGGCCGATCTCAAGCTCGGCCTGTGGGTGCTCGGCCTGTTTTCCGTGGCCGTGGCCTTCTACGCCGGCGTGGCGCGGCTTGCGCTGGCCGCGGCCGGACGGCTGCGCGGCGCGGCGGGCGCCGGCTGGCGCTATGGCATTGCCTCACTGCACCGGCGGCTGGGCACCAGCGTGATCCAGGCCGTGGCCCTCGGCCTGGGCATGACGGCGCTGTTGCTGCTCACCCTGGCGCGCGACGACCTGCTCGCCTCCTGGAAGCGCAGCGTGCCGCCGGATGCGCCCAACCGCTTCGTCATCAACATCCAGCCGGAGCAACGCGAGCCGGTGCGTGCATTTTTTGCCGGAAAGGGGCTTGAGCAACCGGCGCTGCTGCCGATGGTGCGCGGACGCCTGGTGGCAGTGAATGGCCGGCCGGTCGTCGCGGCGGATTACGAGGAAGAGCGCGCCCAACGCCTGGTCGAGCGCGAATTCAACCTTTCCTGGGTGAGCGACCTGCCCGAGGGCAATTCGCTCACGGCGGGCCGCTGGTTCGGGGCGCAGGATGCCGGCGCGCCGCAGTTTTCGGTGGAGCAGGGACTGGCCGACACGCTGAAGCTGAAGCTGGACGACCTCCTGGTCTATGAGATCGCCGGCCGGCGGCTGGAAGCAAAGATTACTTCGCTGCGCAAGCTCGACTGGGATTCGATGCGCGTGAATTTCTTCGTCGTCACGCCGCCAGGCGTGCTGGAGCCGTTCCCGACCAGCTACATCACCAGCTTCCACCTGCCGCCCGAGCGGGCCGGCTTCGTCGGCGATCTGGTGGCGGCCCATCCCAACCTGACGGTGATCGACGTCGCCTCCATCCTGCGCCAGTTCCAGTCGGTGATGGACCAGCTGGCGCGGGCGGTGCAGTTCGTCTTCGCCTTTTCGCTGATCGCCGGACTGGCCGTGCTGTACGCCGCGCTGGAATCCACCCACGACGAGCGCGAGTACGAGATCGCCGTGCTGCGCACCCTCGGCGCGCGCAACCGCCAGCTGCGCGCCGCGCTGGCGGCGGAGTTCGCCGTCCTCGGCGCGATTGCCGGCGTGGTGGCCGGCATCGGCTCGGCCGCCATCAGCTGGCTGCTCGGCCGCTTTGTCTTCCAGATGCCCTATGAGCCGGCCTGGCTGGTGCTCCCGGCAGGTGTGCTCGGCGGCATTCTCGGCATCACCCTGGCCGGGCTGGCCGGCACCGCGCGCACCCTGCGTGCGCCGGCCCTGCAGAGCTTGCGCGCACTGGCATAAGCGGCTCGTGACAAATATCACGAAAGGGATAGGCAAGCCAAAATCGCGCTGCTATACTCGACCTCAAAAATAGAACGCAAGCCTCTGTGACGGCATGGATTTCCGTGCCGGGCTCCACGGGGGAATTTGAGGAGGTCATGCCCGAGCTTTGGACGGCGGTCGCGCTCTTTGCAGCGGTCGCGGCAGTTTTTTTTATCCTCTGGCGAATCGCCGCACTCCATACGGCGACGAAGGATCTCCCATCCGGCATCGAATCGGCACTGGCCGAGAAGCATCGCGCCATGCTCGCCGACCTGCATGCGGGCCTGAACAGCCAAGGCGACCGTCTGCTCTCGCAAAGCGCCGAAGCCGGTGAGCGCCTGCAGAAGACGCTGGCGGAGCTGAATGCCTCCTTCCAGGCCAAGCAGGATCAGCTTCGCGCCGAAGTTATCGAACAGATCATGCTGAAGCTCGCGGAACAGGCGCGCGCCGACCGCGAACTGCTGCAAACCGGCCTCGTCCAGGCCACGACCCAGCTTTCCGCCAGCATGGAAAGCCTCACCCGCAGCATCAACGAGCGCCTCGAGCAGATCAGCGGACGCGTCAGCGAGCGCCTCGACGAAGGCTTCAAGAAGACCAACGAGACCTTCGTCAGCGTCATGGCCCGGCTGGCGACCATCGACGAGGCGCAGAAGAAGATCGACGGCCTTACCACCAATGTGGTCAGCCTGCAGGAGCTGCTCGGCGACAAGAAGGCGCGCGGCGCCTTCGGCGAGGTGCAGCTGGAAGCCCTGGTGCGCAACACCCTGCCGCCGGGCAGCTTCGCGTTCCAGTACACCCTTTCCAACGGCACGCGCGCCGACTGCGTGCTGAAGCTGCCCGAGCCGACCGGCCTGGTGGCGGTGGACTCCAAGTTTCCGCTGGAGAACTACCACCGCATGTTCGCGCCGGAGGCTTCGGAGTTCGAGCGCCGTGCCGCGCAGACTGACTTTCGCGCCGACCTGAAAAAGCACATCGATGCCATCGCCTCGAAGTACATCCTGCCCAACGAGACCTCCGACGGCGCGGTGATGTTCGTGCCGGCCGAGGCGGTGTTCGCCGAGATCCACGCCTACCACCCGGAAACGGTCGGCTACGCCATGCAGAAGCGCGTCTGGATCGTCTCGCCGACGACGCTGATGGCCGTCCTCAACACCGCGCGCGCCGTGCTGAAGGACGTCGAGACGCGCCACCAGATTCACATCATCAAGGACGCCCTCGGCAAGCTGTCGAAGGACTTCGCCCGCTTCGACGAGCGCATGCAGCGCCTCGCCACCCACATCGATCAGGCGCAGAAGGACGTGCAGGACGTGCAGGTCAGCAGCCGCAAGATCAGCGGCCAGTTCGCCCGCATCGAAGGCGTCGAGCTGGACGGCATCGAAACCCCGCCGGCGATCGCCGCCGTGCCGCTGCGCAAGGCGGGGGAGGAATGAGTACACTGCGCGCCCTGGCGGCGCTGGCCGTCCTCTGCTCCTGCGGCGCGGCCCTCGCGCTCGGACCGACCGACAGCGGACAACCGGTCACCTTGTACTGGTTCGCCGGGCTGGGCGGTGCGAGTGCGTTCGGCGGCTGGCTGGCGTGGAACTCGATCGCCTCCAGCCGGCTGCGCGACCAGCTCAACCTGATCGACACCGCTTTCCGCTGCGTGGATGTCGCCGTGATCGGCGTAGACGACCGCGGCCTCATCTTTTTCGCCAACGCCGCCGCCGCCAGGCTGGCCGGCTTCGATCAGATCGAGTTGTCCGGCCAGGCCTTCGGCGATGCCTTTCCCCTGCGCAGCGCCGCGGACGGCACGCAGGTGCTGCTCGCGCAGCTGCAGGCCGGCTGCGGCGATGCGGCGCCGGCGGTGCGTGCGGTGCTGCGGGACAGCGCGGACAACGAACACGTGCTCGACATCAGTTGCGCCTGTGAGGACAGCGGCCGCCAGGTGAGTTTCCTTGCCATGGCGGACGTGTCCATTCCGCACGGCATCTCGCTCGAGCTGTTCTGGCAGGCCAACCATGACGCCCTGACGGCCCTGGTGAACCGCCGCGGCTTCGAGGACAGCCTGCGCAAGGCCATCACCGTCGGCGGCGAGCAGGCCAAGCAGCACACACTGCTCTTCCTCGACCTCGACCGCTTCAAGCTGATCAACGACAGCGGCGGTCACGCCGCCGGTGACGAGTTTTTGCGCCAGATCGCCGCCGTGCTGCGCGCCCGCGTGCGCACCACGGACGTGCTGGCGCGCATGGGCGGCGACGAGTTCGCCGTGCTGCTGCACGCCTGCCCGGTGGAGCAGGCGCTGCGCATCGCCAACGCCATCCGCATGGACGTCTCGAATTTCCGTTTCGTCTGGCGCGACAAGGTGTTCCATGTCGGCGCCAGCATCGGCCTGGTGGTGCTGTCCGACCCGGCCGCCAGCGCCGAGGAAGTGATGGAGCAGGCCGACGCAGCCTGTTATGCGGCCAAGGAAGCCGGGCGCGACCAGATCCGCGTCTATCACGCCAAGGCCGCCAGCCACCAGCCGCGCGCCGACATGAACATCGTCGAGACCATCCACGACGCCATCGAGCGCAACGGCTTCCGCCTGTTCCGCCAGCGGATTGCCGGCCTCGACGAGGCGGGCGCGAAGACGCGACATTTCGAATTGCTGCTGCGCCTGGTCGATCGCGACGGCAAGATCGTGCCGCCGATGGTGTTCATCCCCTCCGCCGAGCGCCACAACATGATGCAGGCCATCGACCGCTGGGTGATTGCGAATGCCCTGCCGGCGATCCGCCGCGAGTGCGAGGTCACGCCGAACGACCTGCCGGTATTCGACATCAATCTGTCCGCCGAGAGCATCAACGACAGCCGCTTCCCGCAGTTCGTGCGCGAGCAGATCGCCCTGAACAAGATGCCGCCCGAAGCCATCTGCTTCGAGATCACCGAGACGCTGGCGGTGGCCAACCTGACCAAGGCAGCCGAGCTGATCCGCGAACTGAAGGAGCTTGGGCTGCGCTTTGCGCTGGACGACTTCGGCGCCGGCATGTGCTCCTTCGCCTACCTCAAACACCTGCCGGTGGATTACGTCAAGATCGACGGCGCCTTCGTGCGCGACATGTTCGCCGAGCCGATGAACCTCGAGGTGGTTTCCGCCATCAATAACATCGCCCACTCGCTCGGCATGAAGACCATCGCCGAGTTCGTCGAGACGGAAGGCGCGCTCAACAAGCTGCGCGAAATGGGCGTCGACTACGCCCAGGGCCACGCCGTCGGCCGGCCGTTCTATTTTTCGTAGGTCGTGTCGTAGGTCGGGCTTCAGCCCGATGAACAAGGGAAATCCCTGTGGGACTCGGTGCCGGAGCAACCTCTGTTGTCGGGCTGAAGCCCGACCTACACCAGTCCCTCGAAGGGCTGCACATCGACCATCTCGCCCGGCTCGACGTTGCCGCGCTCCGGCTCGACGGCGATGAAGCAGTTCGCCTCGGACATCGAGCGCAGGATGCCCGAGCCCTGCGACCCGGTGGCGCGAACCGCCCACGCGCCATCGTCGAGGAACAGCACGCCGCGCTGGAACTCGCTGCGGCCGGGCCGCTTCTTCAGCGCGGTGACGCAGGGCACGCGGAACCGCGGCAGCGGTTCGATCGGCGAAACGCCCATCATTTTCAGCAGGGCTTCGCGCACGAACTGGTAGAAAGTCACCATCACGGCCACCGGGTTGCCGGGCAGGCCGAAGAGGAAAGCGCTTCTGTCGCCGCTGACGATGCGGCCGAAGGCCATCGGCCGGCCGGGCCGCATGGCGATCTTCCAGAAGGCCACCTCGCCCAGTTTTTCCATCAGTCCGCGGATGAAGTCGGCTTCGCCGACCGAGACGCCGCCGCTGGTGAGGATCACATCGGCCTGGGCCGTCGCCTGTTGGAAGGCAGCCTCCAGCGCGGCCGGCTCGTCACGCACCACACCGAGGTCGATCACCTCGCAGCCCAGCCGCGCCAGCATGCCGTAGAGGGTGTAGCGGTTGCTGTCATAGACCTCGCCTTCCCCGAGGGGCGTGCCCACCGAGCACAGTTCGTCGCCGGTGGAGAAGAAGGCGACGCGCAGGCGACGCCTGACTTTGACTTCAGCGACGCCGAGCGAGGCGATCAGGCCGAGTTCCGCCGGACGGATGAGCTTGCCGGCGCGGATCGCCGGCTCGCCGGCGCGCAGGTCCTCGCCGGCGCGGCGCAGGTGCTGCCCCTGGCGCTGCTTCGGCGGGATGACGATGCGTTCGCCCTCCGCCCTCACCGCTTCCTGGACGACCACCGTGTCGGCGCTTTCGGGAATCACGCCGCCGGTCATGATGCGCACGCATTGACCGGCTTCGACGCGGCCCGCGAAAACGCGCCCGGCGAAGGCGCTGCCGGCGAGCGTCAGCACGGTCTCGCCCTCGGCGGCCAGGTCGGCGAAGCGCACGGCGTAGCCGTCCATGGCCGAATTGTCGTGGCCCGGCACGTTGGCCGTGGAGGTGACATCCTCGGCCAGCACGCGGCCCAGCGCGTTGCGCACGAAGAGGCGCTCGCTGCCCGCAACCGGCTCGACGAGGTCGAGGATGATCTCGCGGGCGCGCTGGACGCTAAGGGATTCCGGATCGTAGTCATCCGCGCAAGAAAGGGTTTTCAGAAGCGAGCTCATGGTTCCAGTTCGTTCAGTTCTTCAAGCGTGTTGATGTTGGCGAAGGCGCGCTCGTCGGCGAAAGGCACCTCGGCCACCTTGAGGGCGGCGTACCAGGCGTCCACCTTGCGGCCGCCGGCTTCGAGGAAGGCCGTCAGGCCGTCGAGCACCTCGCGGCGCACCATGGAGAATACCGGATGCGGCTGGTCTCCGGTTTTTGCCACGGCGATATCGGCACCGGCCGTCTCGAGTGCGAGGCGCAGTCTCGCGACCAGATCCTCCGGCAGGAAGGGGGAATCGCAGGGGGCGGTGGCCAGCAGCGGCGTCTCGCAGGCGAGCAGCCCCGTGTGCAGGCCGGCCAGCGGGCCGGCGAAGCCGGCGATGCGGTCGGGCACCACCGGGTAGCCGAAGGCGGCGTAGGCCTCCAGGTTCTGGTTGGCGTTGATGAGCAGGGCATCCACCTGCGGTGCCAGGCGCTCGATGGCCCATGCCGCCATCGGCTTGCCGCGGAAGGGCTGCAGGCCCTTGTCGCGTCCGCCCATGCGGCGGCCGAGTCCGCCGGCGAGAATGAGTCCGGTGATCTTCATACGACGGGTGCGGCGGACCTGACAAAGCGCTCCGCGCCGGTGAACAGCAGGTAATGCTTGCCCTGCGAGCGGCCGATCATGGTCATGCCGACGCGGCGCGCCAGGTCGTAGCCCATCTGCGTCAGGCCGGAGCGCGAGATGAGGAAGGGGACGCCCATCTGCGCCGTCTTGATGACCATTTCCGAGGTGAGGCGGCCGGTGGTGTAGAAGATCTTGTCCTCGCCGGTCAGGCCGTCCAGCCACATCCGGCCGGCGATGGCGTCCACCGCGTTGTGGCGGCCGATGTCCTCGACGAACATGAGGATTTCCGTGCCGCGGGCAAGGGCGCAGCCGTGCACGGCGCCGGCTTGCTTGTAGATCGACTCGTGGTGGCGCACCGCTTCGAGCAGACCGTAGAGGGTGTCCTCGTCGAGGCGGGCCGCCGCCGGCAGCGAGACCTTGTCGATTTCCGCCATCAGATCGCCGAACATCGTGCCCTGGCCGCAGCCGGTGGTGACGGTGCGCTTGCCCATGCGTTCTTCGAGATCGTCGGCGGAGCGGGTCGTGGTGACTGCCACCGAATCCGTCTCCCAGTCGACCTGCACGGCGGCGATGTCCTCCAGGCGCGAGACCAGGCGCTGATTGCGCAGGTAGCCGATGGTCAGCGCCTCCGGCGCGCCGCCGAGCGTCATCAGCGTGACGATCTCGCGCTTGTCGAGGTAGAGGGTCAGCGGATGTTCGCCGGCGATCTGTGTCGGCACGGCTTCGCCGCGCTCGTTGGTGGCGGAGATGGTGACGGTGGCCGGGCGGGCGGCGTCGGTGAGCTGCGGGCGGTACGACACGAGGGTTCAGCCCCCCGTCATCGACATGAAGCGGACGACCTTCGGGTTGTGCATCTGTTCGTTGAAGTCGTGTCCCTTCGGCTTGATGCCCATCGAGTCGACGATGGCCCGGTGCAGCGGCGCGTCGTCGTCCGGATGGCTGCGCAGTACCGGCATCAGGGGCAGGGCGTCGTTCTGGCCGAGGCAGGGATAGAGTTCGCCCTTGCAGGTGATGCGCACGCGGTTGCAGCTGTCGCAGAAGTTGTGCGAGTGGGGCGAGATGAAGCCGACCTTGGTCCCCGTGCCGGGAATGCGCCAGTAGCGCGCCGGGCCGCCGGTGTTCTCGGCTGAACTGACCAGTTCGAAGTGCGGGCGCAGCAGCGCCAGCGCCTCGTCCGAGCTGAAATAGGTGTCGGCGCGCGGGTGGTCCACCGTACCGAGCGGCATCTCCTCGATGAAGGAGAGGTCGATTCCCTTGCCGACGGCGAAGCGCACCAGGTCGACGAACTCGTCGTCGTTAACGCCCCGCATCATCACCGTGTTGAGCTTGATGCCTTCGAAGCCGGCGGCAATTGCCGCGTCGATGCCGCGCAGCACCTTGTCGAGTTCACCCACGCGGGTAATGGTCTTGAAGCGGTCGGCCCGCAGGGTGTCGAGGCTGATGTTCACGCGCCTGACGCCGGCCTCCGCCATCTCGGCGGCGTAGCGGTCGAGCTGCGAGCCGTTGGTGGTGACCACCAGTTCCTTCAGGCCTTCGAGCTTTCCCGCCTCGCGCAGCAGCCACAGGGCGTTGCGCCGCACCAGCGGCTCGCCGCCGGTGATGCGCACCTTGGTGACGCCCATACCGACGAAGCTGCGGATTACGCGCAGGCACTCCTCCAGGCTCAGCACCTGGTCGCGGCCGAGGAACTCCATTTCCTCCGCCATGCAGTAGAAGCAGCGGAAGTCGCAGCGGTCGGTGATCGACAGGCGGATGTAGGTGATGTGGCGGCCGTACTTGTCCACCAGCGTGCCGGGCGCGTGGGGCGAAGTGGCCGGCGTCGTCGGCGGCACGAACTGCTCGAGGCCGGACGGAACCGATTCGGGATTCAGGGATTCGTTGTGCATGGCTGACTCATTTCTGACAATTCAACTTTCCGACAATTCCATGGCTTATGCAAGGGCTGCCATCAAAAAATGAAACCCTCTTTTTTGCATGGGCATCGCTTGCCATATTGCGACAGTAGGAAATCCGCATGGGACAGAGACTGACTTTGCACTCGGCAAGGTGGAGGGGGCTATAAAGACAAAGTGTCCATATTGCCTGGGACAGAATGATCCAGATAATGCTTGAGCATGCCGCAATGCAGGCCTAACTCATTGAAAAACAATAAATCGATACTGCGGCATGGATATTGCAAAGATAGTCCCGATTCACCAAACCGGCCCGCGAGGCCACCACAAGAGGAGGAGACGACGTGCAAGTCAACAGGCGGCAGTTCTTCAAGATCTGCTCCGCCGGCCTGGGGGGATCCAGCATCGCGATGCTGGGCTACTCCCCCACAGCTGCCCTGGCGGAAGTCAGAGAATTCAAGCTCACCCGCGCCACCGAAACGCGGAACATGTGCCCGTACTGCTCGGTGGGTTGTGGCGTACTGGCCTATTCGATCGGCGACAAGTCGAAAAACGCCAAGGCCGAGATCGTCCACATGGAGGGCGATCCGGACAACCCCGTCAGTCGCGGCACGCTTTGCGCGAAGGGCGCCGGCCTGCTCGATATGGTGCACAGCCCGAACCGCCTGAAGTATCCGGAAGTGCGCGAGGCCGGCTCGAACGAATGGAAGCGCATTTCCTGGGACGAAGCCATCACGCGCATCACGAAGCACATGAAGGCGGACCGCGACGCGAACTTCATCGAGAAGAATGCCGAGGGCACCACGGTCAACCGCTGGAACACCTTCGGTTTCCTGGCGAGCTCCGCCGCGGCCAACGAGCCCGGCTACCTCAGCCACAAGATCCTTCGTTCACTCGGCGCGGTAGCGTTCGACACCCAAGCACGCATCTGACACGCCCCCACGGTATCCAGTCTGGGTCCGACATTTGGGCGTGGCGCGATGACGAATCATTGGGCCGACATCAAGAACGCCGACCTCGTCATCATCATGGGCGGCAATGCCGCCGAGGCACACCCCTGCGGCTTCAAGTGGGTGGTGGAAGCCAAGAAGGAGCGCAAGGCCAAGCTGGTCGTCGTCGATCCGCGCTACACGCGCTCGGCATCGGTTTCGGATTTCTATGCGCCGATCCGCGCCGGCACCGACATCGCCTTCCTCGGCGGCGTCATCCACTACCTTTTGTCCAACGACAAGATCCATCACGATTACGTGAAGGCGTATACCAATGCGCCCTTCCTCATCGACGAGGGATTCAAGTTCGAGGACGGCATCTTCTCCGGCTACAACGCAGACAAGCGCAGCTACGACAAGTCGACCTGGAAGTACCAGCTCGACAAGGACGGCTTCGCCAGGGTCGACGAGACCCTGCAGGACCCGAACTGCGTCTTCCAGCTGATGAAGAAGCACTATTCCCGCTACACGCCGGAACTGGTGAGCAAGGTCACGGGCACGCCGAAGGAGGATTTCCTCAAGATCTGCGGGATGATGGCGGAGACGTCGGCGCCGAACAAGACCATGACCATCCTCTACGCCCTCGGCTGGACGGAGCACTCGGTCGGTTCGCAGAACATCCGCACCATGGCCCTGATCCAGCTGCTGCTCGGCAACATGGGCATGGCGGGCGGCGGCATCAATGCGCTGCGCGGCCACGCCAACGTGCAGGGCATCACCGACATGTGCCTGTATTCGGAGGTGCTGCCCGGCTACATGAGCGCGCCGATGGATGCCGACAAGACGCGCGCCGAGTACCTGGCCAAGCGCACGCCGAAGGCGCTGCGGCCGAACCAGATGAACTTCCCGCAGAACTTCCCGAAGTGGAACACCAGCCTGATGAAGGCCTTCTACGGCAATGCCGCCACCAAGGAAAACGACTTCTGCTACGACTGGCTGCCCAAGCGCGACGTATCCTACGACGTGCTGGCGATGTTCGAGCGCATGCACCAGGGCAAGATGAGCGGCTTCGTCTGCCAGGGCTTCAACCCGCTCGCATCCGTCGCCAACAAGAAGAAGGTGGGCGACGCGCTGGCCAAGCTGAAGTACCTGGTCATCATCGATCCGCTGGCCACCGACACGTCGGAATTCTGGAAGAACCACGGCGAGTACAACCAGGTGGATTCCGCGGGGATCCCGACCGAGGTGTTCCGCCTGCCGGCCAACCTCTTCGCCGAGGATTCGGGCAGCTTCACCAGCTCCAGCCGCGTCGTGCAGTGGCACTGGAAGGCGGCCGACGGTCCCGGCGAGTCGAAGGGCGACACCGAGATCATGGCGGCGCTCTACCTCAAGCTGAAGGAGATGTACGCCAAGGACGGCGGCAAGTTCCCCGACGCCATCCTCAACCTCGCCTGGCCCTACCGCCAGCCGGCGAAGCCCGCGCCCGAGGAGCTCCTCATGGAGATTTCCGGCAAGGCGCTGGCCGACGTCACCGATCCGAAGGACCCCACCAAGGTGCTGGTCAAGGCCGGCGACCAGGTCCCCGGTTTCGCCATGCTGCGCGACGACGGTTCCACGTCCTGCGGCAACTGGATCTACGGCGGCTGCTGGTCGCAGGCGGGCAACCTCTCGGCGCGGCGCGATGCTTCCGATCCGTCCGGCCTCGGCCAGACGCTCAACTGGGGCTACGCCTGGCCGGCCAACCGGCGCATCCTCTACAACCGCGCCTCGGCCGACCTCGCGGGCAAGCCGTGGGATCCGAAGCGCACGGTGCTGAAGTGGACGGGTACCGCCTGGGGTGGCAACGACATCCCTGACATGCGCCCGAACGCCGCGCCGGAGGAAGGGGTGATGCCCTTCATCATGGCGCCAGAGGGTGTCGCCCGCCTGTTCTCGCCGATCATGGCGGAGGGGCCGTTCCCCGAGCACTACGAGCCCTTCGAAACCCCGCTGGACAACAATCCGTTCCACCCGAAAAACCCGAAGGCGGTTTCCAACCCCGCCTCGCGGATATTCAAGGGCGACCTGGAGACGTTCGGCAAGGCCAAGGACTTTCCGTACGTGGCGACGACCTATCGCCTGGTCGAGCACTTCCACTTCTGGACCAAGCACTCGCACATCAACGCCGTGCTGCAGCCCGAGCACTTCGTCGAGATCGGCGAGGAACTGGCGAAGGAGAAGGGCATCAAGGCCGGCGACAAGGTGAAGGTGCGCAGCAACCGCGGCTACATCAAGGCCGTCGCGGTGGTGACCAAGCGCATCCGCACGCTCGACGTCGACGGCAGGAAGGTGCACACCGTCGGCATACCGCTGCACTTCGGCTTCAAGGGGGTGACCAAGCCCGGCTTCATCACCAACACCCTGACGCCGTTCGTCGGCGACGCCAACTGCCATACGCCGGAGTACAAGGCGTTCCTGGTCAACATCGAGAAAGCCTGAGGGAGGAACCATGGCACTGCAATCGCTAGACATCAAGCAGCGCTCGGCGACCACCACCCCGGCGCCCTCGCTGCGCCAGACGACGGAGGTGGCGAAGCTGATCGACGTGTCCGCCTGCATCGGCTGCAAGGCCTGCCAGGCGGCCTGCATGGAGTGGAACGACATCCGCGACGAGGTCGGCATCAACTATGGGGTGTACGACAACCCCATCGACCTGACGGC
>Ga0172380_10001445_pt1 | contig 40675 bp, 57 predicted proteins | sample Leawe162metaG_FD_119747 | JGI IMG/M metagenome (GOLD analysis project Ga0172380, IMG submission 119747) | Leachate microbial communities from a municipal landfill in Southern Ontario, Canada - Leachate well 162 metaG | ecosystem: Engineered > Solid waste > Landfill > Unclassified | place...
CCCGAGAATCACCCGTCCAGTTGGTTGAAAACAAGGACCCAGAATATTTAATGGATTCGCGGGGTTACACATATGGCGACGTTCTAAACCTGGCACGGTTGATAACACTAGGCTTTGTGTTGAGTAAATAAATGTTATGTAGTTCAGTTGGGCAAGCGGCATGCCAACAGGCTAAGTGCCTATACCCCTAACAAGGCGCTGCGCGCGGCCCGCTGTTAAAGGCATGGCACGAGCGAGGAGCTCTATCGCTAACGAGGCGCTGCGCGCGGCCCTGGGCTTACCAGGCCACGAGAGCAGGCGTTGCCCCCTGCTTAACCTCGGGAGCGTCGCAGAATACAGGCATGTTGTGCGTTATGCGGCCATCGCGACTAATGATCGAGAGGCTTTGTTGAGCAGGCTCGGGAGGAAAGTTGTTTTGAAAGGCATACTCATCGTATCCCTTGACGCTGCCGTTAACGATCAGGCTTTGCGTTTGGATCAGTTGATGCCAGTGGCCCATCATCATTATATCGAAAGGCTTATCGAGCGCGCTTTGGCGTTTCTGCTTTCGGTGAGCCCCTAGCATGAGAGGAGAGAACACGCCGGCGATGCCTGATCCTCCCTTGAATTGATCACCGTGCGTGAGCAGAAACTTTAGCCCGTGGATATCAAACTGCACATCGGGCGACACGGGCGCATGTATTTTTATCCGCTTATCGTCTTGCAGGATCATGCCAACCATTTGGTAAATGAGCCAATCGAAATTGTCCTCGGATCGATTCTTACATTGCCATTGCTTTTTAATCCGGCCGTGGTTTCCGGTCACGCATGGCACGTATACCTCGCCAAAGGAATCCGCGAGCGATCGCAGGCCGGCCGCGAGATAGCGCGAGAGATCGAGGCACGTGCGCAGGATTCTATGCTGATTGGTTTCCGCGAGCTCCTCGTGGATATTCCCGCTAACCATATCGCCGCCCAGGGCGCAAACGATGCCGTCGTATTTAGGAGCGGCGAATTGATTGTGGCAAAGCCACGTGGCCATGCGAAAGGTGCGCTCGAGGCGCTTAACGGCGATCTCCCTGTTGTATGAATTCGCGCCGTTGATCTCCGCGATATTCACAACCTCATCAAAGTGCACGTCGCTGATAAAAAGGAGAGGAATCCCCATGATTCCTTTTTTCTGGCTAGTGTCGTTGAGCCATTTAGGCGGATCCCGCACAACCATGCCGGAAAACTTAGAGAGCGCCCGCGATCGGCGCTCCTCGCTGTCGAGCGCGTTCTCGAGCTCTTTAATCCTCGCCTTGAGTGGAGCGATCTCGGGCGCCGGCTTTGAGCTGTCGCGCCTCTCGGCGAGCAGGCCGGCGGCCTTGAGCGCATTCGAGTAACTGCCAAATTCTTTTCGCAGGATATACTCGTTGAGCCCTTTATTTTTGGCTTTGATAAGGTCGATCGTTTTAGGAGGATTGCCCAATTTGCTCGCGAGAGCCTTGAGCGCCGCAATAAGATCCGAGCGTTTTGCCATATAACGAATGTTAAAGAGCTGCGCGCTATAAATTCAAACTGTTTTTACGCGGGCTCTCATTTACACGTTTACGTGGCTAGCAAATATCTATCCCGCCGCTCGAGCTCGCCAGGCGCGCATCGGCGGCCGCGCATCGACGGCAACAATCGCTTTTTTTATCAGGCCGCGCCCCAATACTATGCCCGAAACTAATGGCGGAGCTCTTACAGAGAGACACGAGCTCGTGGGCGGCCGATCGGTGCAAGGGCTTATCGAAAGCATGATATTTTTTCGCGCCTCGAGGGCGCTGCCAAAGGATCATTGCCGAGTTTCCCAATACACATACTCAAAGAGCTCGAGGAGCGTCGGCTCATAGGAAAGTTTGCTAATGAGGATCCGGCGGATCCGCTCCATTTCATCGATTCCGATACTGAGTTTTGGCTCGCCTTTTTCGTCGTAATAGGCGGCCGCCTGAATCGTGCCGGGATACTTTAGCGTTATGGCGCTCAATCGCCAACCTTTGGGCGGGCCGAGAATCGAGCGCGGATCATGGCGAGCTCAAATTGTTGCGCGAAATGTTGCCTTACGGCGCGCTCAACCTGGGCGCCGAAATTGAATATGGGCGCGTAGGACGTGGCAGCGTCGAAAAACATGAGCACCTTAAGACGCGTGCCGCCGCCCTTGATCGATACGACGGTGCCGCGTCTTTTTTTGGTAACGACGCGATTAGGCATGCGCTGATATATCCCAGGCCGGAGATGCGATTTCGCTCCCACGGGCACGATGAAAATACCTCGAGGATCGGCGCCGTCCGGTTTCTTTTGCGCCTCGATGATCGCTTTGCGCATCGCCTTGGTTAGGTTTCCATACGAATCGAGTTTCGCATCCTTGCCCGGAATCATCTCCCCGGTGGCGTGGATCGCCTCGGCCAAACTGCGCTCGAACGGCGTGGATTTGCGGCCGCCGCCCGTAATCTCGGCCTCGAGATACTCGGCAGCGCCCTGGCGTTGACCTTTGCCGCTTAGGAGGCCAACGACGGCCGTTAGATCACGCTTTGACGATGGCTTTACAAAAACGGCATTGAGCGTATAGGGCCGAGGATTATCGAAAACCCGGCTCATCTCCTCGCGTGCGTTGGCCTTGCCAAAAGCGGCCGTTTTATTGAGCGCGAGCGAGGCCGCAAACGGGATTTGCGATCGCGCGAGATCGTCCAGGTCTTTGGTTAGTCGCTCGAGGTCACTCGAAATATTGATGATCATAGGCTTAGGCCTATTAGGGTATCAGGATTGCTCGAGGCGGGAAAGAATCTCTCGCAGGTGGCCGGCGGAGAGCTCGAGATCGATCGCCTCGCGAGCGAGCTCCTGCGCGCTGTTACCTGTTAGGGCGGCGACGGCCTGGGCGGCGTGCTCACGCGATTCGAGCTCAAGCGCCTTGATTTGCGTCTCGAGGCGGCCCTTAAGGATTTGCTTTATGCGGATATTCATCGGCCGCCGTCGTAACACGGTACCCGCCAGGTTGCAATCAACGCCGGCGAGTGCCACGATTTTCTATCGCTCCTTTTTCTTGCAGCTCTCCACGTTATCCCGCCCGCCCTGGGCGGGATTTTTTTGCTTAGGAAACGAGATCGTGTCTCCGTTGGCGCCGCCGGCATGGCTAGATTTCGTCCACTCTCCCGAGCCGGCGGGAACGCGATAGTCACGATGCCGCTCGAGCGCCATGGTGCGGATATAAAGGCCCAGGTTGCCCCCTGCGAGGCTATCGGCCCCTGCTTGCAGCTCCTCCCGTTCTTTCGGCGATAGACGCACGCCCACGGGCTTTTTTGCCTCCGGGCTAGTGGCTCGTTTTGGTTTCTCAATTTTTTGCATTCTTTGCTCCCTTGTTTTTCGGTGGATATTTCTTTGCGAGCTCGCGCCATGGCTTTGATCGGTAATCCCGCCAGGCCCGGCCAACCATATCGAGATAGCTAGACGCGAGCAGGAACACGATCACGCCCAGGCCGGCGATCGCAATAAGCACGTCGAGGATAAAACTCGCGCGCAGGTAATGCATTAAATCGGCGTCGCTCATTTGTGTTTCCCCTTTGGCTCGAGGCCGGCCGCGAGCGCCGTATGCGCATTGCTTAAACGGATAAAGTGCTGCCCGTTAATGCGGCCGCTGTTTTGATACTCGGCGAGCGCCTCGAGGAGCTCGGGCAGCGCCTCCGGATAGCGGATCCCAGCGAGCGCATTCACGCATGCGACGATTCGTTTAGCGTCGGCCTCATCCAACCGATCCGCGATCTCTCGCCGGCTTTCCAGCGCACTCGAATCCGCCGGCGCCTTTCCTGCGTATATGGAAAAGGCGGATCCGCTCTTTTCCGCAACCCAGGGCGCTCCCGCCGGCTCGGGCGCGAACGTTACCTCAACCGTCCCGCCGATCTCACACGGCCCTAGCATTTTGATCGTTATGGCACCGAGCTCGCCGGGCGCCACGCCAAAGCGAAAATCGGTGACGCCTTCGAGCGGCCGGCCGTCGATGAGGATTTGGCAGTTTTTTCCGCTGATCGGAAATTTGGGATCGATCGGTTTCACTTCTATTTTATGCAGGCTCATTTTCTTTTTCCTTTTTTCGAGAGTTGGTTTTCTATGTATCCAGCAAACCGCCTGAGCGTATACGTATCAGCGCCGCGCATGAAAGGGCGCAGGAGCTCGAGAGCCTTAACGATATCGGCATGTGGCTTTTTTAGCTCCATAGCTTTCCTGTTTCGCAAACGGTAATCCTTTGCGAGCTCCTTGTGCACCTCGTAATCGATCCGCTCCCGTTTTGTTGGCTCGAGGCCGGACGGTGGCTCATAAGGAGCCTTTTCCGGGCGCGTTTGAATGCTCCCCTCGCTCGAGGTCAAGTAAATATCGCCATACCACAAGTGGCCGCGCAGGCCCTTGAATCGGAGAATATCTCCGGCCGGAGTGCGGAACACGTGGCGAATTCCGGAGAGAACCTCCACGCGCTCGCCGAGATAAATCGCCGGCACGTTGAATTTTGTTTTTGCCGCTTTTTGCACTTTGCTTTTCTTTTTCATTTTTTGGCTCCTTTGTTTTTCTGGTAAGTTTTTGCGCGCCGCCTAGCGCTGTCGAACGCTGTTACAAAATCCTCCGCCCAGGCCGGCCACGGCGTGCAAAACGAATTGCACAACCGGCCGATCGCTTTGGCGGTTTTATATTGAGCTCGCGACGCCCATAGAGTGGACGCCGCGAGCTCGCGCTTTAGCTGCCCGGCCATTAGCCGGCCGCCTTTACTTGTTGAATGATTTGTTTTGCCACCTCGGGCACTACGGCGTTTCCGAGCAAGTGCACGGCCGCTTTTTTGGAGCTCGGTAGGATGTAACCGGCCGGGAATCCCATGGCCTGGCGAATCTCCTCAATCCCGAGCATGCGCATATGTTTGCCGTCAACGAGCGCGAATCGCTCGCGCGTGGTTACGGTGCCGAGAGGCTTTGCGAGATCGCGGCCGCCCTTTTCACGGCCGTAGTAGGCCACTAAAAAGCGTTTCCCGAAACGTTTGCGGCCCTCGCATACCTGGGCAAGCGTCGAGGCCGAGCGCCCTGGGCGCGCGATCGCATTCCAATTGCCGGCATTCCAATCGATGATCGTGCTCGCGGCCACGTGCTCGAGCTCCGGGTTGGCGATCGTGAGCTCGCCGCCCAGGCGCGCCACGATAAAGAGGCGCACGCGCGATTGAGGCACGCCAAAATCAGCGGCGTTGAGCACGTTCTCCGTGAGCCGGTAGCCGAGCGCCTGCATGGCGGTTTTCCAGGCCGGGTAAAGCGCCCAAGTGAGAAACTCGGCCACGTTCTCCACGATCACCGTTTTAGGCCGGTGATACTCGGCGCACGACACAACCGCCCAGGCCGTCGAGCGCGATTCATCCTGCGCCGGCGTCTCGCGGCCTGCGCGGCCTCGAGCCCTGGAATGCCCTTGGCAGGCCGGCGAGGCGAGCAGGAGATCCATGCCCGGAACCTGGCTCCAATTCGCCTGGTGGAGATCCTGGCACGCGTGGATCGCGGCCGGGTGATTGGCCGCGTGATACTTGACGGCGAGAGGCCAGTGGTTTCCGGCCCAAACTACGTTAGCGCCTGCGAGACGCGCGCCAGTAGAAAACCCGCCGGCGCCGGCAAATAAATCAACAACTCTCATGGGAACCTCCGATATTGAAAAGCGGCCGCGATTAGCGGCCTCCGATTTGTGTTTTGCCGGCCGAAAGGCCGGTTGTATAGCGCCCGCGATTAGCGGGCTCCTAACGCTCCCTGCCCGTGCAGCTCCGCGCTTAAGCCCCGCCACGGCCGGAGGCCATCGTTCCGATTTTTTTGCTCTCCTCGAGCTCCGCCGCGATCGCGGCTCGCTCGGCACGCTCGATCTCGCTGCCGTAAAGCAGGCGCACGCGTTTTTCGAGATCCTCCGGGCTCTCGCAGCGCCACCACCCAGAAATCGAGCGATCATCGATCCTGAGCGGTTGGCCGTTGATCCAAATCGAGCCATAGAGCTCGCCGCTACCGCCGCCGCGCATCCAACAAATTTCCGATTTAACTGATAACTTAATGATTCCACTTGTTTGCATGTTTTTGTCTCCTAGATATAAGTTTAACATTAAACGTATAACATTGAAAGTTATACGTTTCCCCCGGACCCCAACCCGCCAGGGAGGGAGCACGTACCCTGTTTAAAGCTATGCAATATCAATAACTTAGATAGCAACAGGGTACGTAGGGTACGTAGGGTAGGCGTTTCTAGGGAGGGATATAGGAAAGAGGCGCTAACTAGTTGATGCAACTAGTTATTTTTCTGCCTATTAATTATACATACATTACATACCCTACATACCCTGTAAGGGGTTAAAGCCCCGAAAAGAGGGCGGAAAGTGCAGGGTACATGTACTAAAAACATTTACACTGTAGACGTACCCTGCCGAAAAAAAGGCGCACAAGTGCCCGTTTTTGTATAGTTTTTAATTTTAGCGTTGGTACCCTGCGGATTCCGCGGAATCGTAAGTATATGAAATCAAACGAACATATCTGATTTTTTAGGCGGGAGGCGATAAACTAATTTTCCGTTTGACTTTGCGCCCTCGGCTCCGGTGATCTCACGCACGGCCTTTGCCACGCCCTTGAGATCCTTAGCCGTGGGATTGCCGATGCCGAGGCCCTGGGCGATCGCGGTTGCCGTGCGAGGCGTCCACAAATCATCTTTAGCCTCCCAGTTGTAAGCGTCGCGAATGCGCTCCTCCATGGGATCGGGAGCCTCGAAATTTTTGTTGTGCTTATTGAGGAGCGGCATTTCGTCGGGAGTAAGGCGCCATGGCTCGCCGCTCTTATAGAGCTCGTAAAACTCCGCCCAAACTTGCTGCATATCTAAACCATGATTGTGTATAATATTCGCGCAGGGAATCGTCCAGAAACGACGGTTGCCGGTTGGATCGGCGAGGTAATCTTTCGGGTTAACGCTCGCGAAAAAAACAGTCCTCCGCGCAAATTCCGATTCCGTGCGCGCGTATGGCCGGCGGAGCATATCGCGATCCTTAGTGAGAAACGCTTTGAGCTGCGCGATATCGGATTTGCGAAACGTCGCGTCCACCTCTCCGAGCTCCACGAGCCATTTCGTTACGGTCTGAAAAACGGAATCCTTATCGTCGGGCCGCAAAATGCAACCGTCCATCGTGAGCTCGAGCTCGCGCGGCACGAGGGATTTAAACCAGGCGGTTTTTCCCGAGTATTGCTCGCCCTGGAAAACGAGCACGCCGCCCGTGGATGCGCCGCTCGGCTCGAGCGCGGCCGCGATCGCCGAAACCATCCACCGCTTGATCAGGAGCTCTTTAAGATTTTTAACCTCATCGTCCATTTCCTCGCCCACGGCAATTACGGTGGCGTAAAACATGGCGAGGCGCGATTCCTTGTCCCAGGCCTTTGAGTGAATCCAATCGGCCACTGGATTCATCGGGTTTTGTCCGCCGATAAAGGAAACAAATTCCGGAATCGTCGAGGTCGGCAGGCGCGCGATCGACGCTAGCGAGATGATCAAAGTCATCTTATCGTTTCTCGCCGTGTCGATGAGGAACGTGGAATTTGGAATCGAAATTTCGAGATCCTTCCGGATCACGTTGTAATTTACTTTGATCCCGCAATGCTCGAGCAATTTCTCCGTGTTTTGAATCGAGGCCGTGGGCTTTGCGTCTTTGCCCGTAGTGAGCGGCCACTCCACGCCGATCGGCAAAACCATGGGCGGCGCTTTTTCTTTCGGCGCCATCGCTACCGGCACGAGGGCCGTTTTCGGAGCGGGATCCACGGCCGCGTCGATGAGCTCCTTAACGCGCCCGAGGCCCTCTCTCGACGCGAGATCGTTATAGTCCGTGGGCTTTCCCTCGCCAACGAGGAATTGCACGACGGCGAGGCGCCCGCGAGCTGCAATGGCGGCCTCCGTGGCGTACTTAACCCCGCCGTTTCCCTTTTCCGGCTTCCAGCAATCGTTATCGGCGCAAAGGATGAGCTCGGCGCGCGGATACTTTTTGCGCAGGCCGCCGGCCACCTTCGCGAGATTCGACGTGTCAAAGGCGATCGCTACCGGGTAGCCGGTGGCCTCATAGATCGACGCGGCCGTGGAAAACCCCTCGGCGATGCAAATTTTTAGCGTCGGGCTCTCGGGATCCACCGTGCCAAGGCAACAATAAGATCCGCTCTTTTCGCCGTCCTCGAGATACTTTTTCGCGCCGCCAAAGCTGATAAATTGCAGCGATCGCAGCTCGCCCTGCAAATTCCATAGGGGAATTACGAGATCCCCTCTCGAGAGGCGAGCGAGGTGCGGCTTAATTTTTTTGTTTACTAGGTATTGATGATCGGCCGGCGCCGGCGTGCTCTCCTCCCAAATGCGCAGAGATTTTTCCGCCGCGAGCGCCGAAAGCCTAGCCTCCTCCTCATCGCGCATGCGCCGGTGCTCGGTGATCCTCCGCTCGAGCTCTTTGCGCTCTTTGCCCGTTAGCTTTTTATTGTTATGCGCGGCCCACGTGTATTTATCTCCACCCCAGCGGCCGTAGCTGCCGGCCGGCCGCTCGTCGATGTGCAGCACGCACCACCCGTTGAGAGAGCCGGCCTTGTCGCCGATCACGTGGAAACGCTCTATTTTCCCGGTGCCCAGAATAGGATCAGTGGTTTCTAAACCCTTATCCTTTAGGGCCGAGAGAAACTCGGCGATAATTTGTGCGTGGAGATCCATTCTCGATATTCCTTAGCGCGTGCGTTTAACGAAAATTCCGCCGCAATAAGGATCGATCGTGTAAGAGCGCCGGCCGCTCCGCACGGGATGAACGCCGCCGGGAATCTTTCCACGGTAGGCGCTTTTTGGAATCTTAACCACGTCGCCAACGGGCAACGCCTTGAGCACGGGAATCCAATTTTTATTTATCGTAAACTCATTCCTGATCACTAGTTTCATACATCCCCCCGGATAAAAGTTTTAGGATCCGCCGCCCACGTTGGCGGCGAAATGCGCGCCCCAAAGTAAGACGAAAAGGATCCACGCGAAAAGAATCAGTCCGCCCACGAGCCAGGCTTTGCCGCCGATTCCGCTCGAGCTCGAGGCCGGCGCCGGCGAGCCCTCGGCCTGGGCGGGAGATGATTCTATTTTCCGCAATTCCTTATCGCGCCGGTTGGCAAAATGCGTATGCGTCGAAAAGCTAACCACGTGCTCGCGCGCGAGCTCATCGAAAGCATCGGCGCGGCCCTCTATTCGCGCCTTGTGCACGGCCTCATCAACAGAGTTAAGCGGCTCATAGGATGCCGGCCGGGTAAATTCATAGATCCGAAATTTTGAAAAGCGGAGCTCGCCATCAACCTCGATCGCCTCGTGCACCTGAATTCCAGGGCATCCAAAGATTTGGAAAATTTCATCGCGCGAAAGGTGCGTGCCCTTGTTGAGCGTTACGATCAGGCCTTTATCGGTAGGCTCCACCACTCCGATCGATGGCAGGCTCGAGTTATACCGTTGAGTTATTGGGATCGTGATCATGGGCGGCGCCTTTCGCTTTTTGTTTTCGGTAATCAGAGTAATCGAAATAGAGATCCTCGGGCCCGAGGATTATCGGGTAAGAGATCGCGGAAATTTCGGAATCGCGCCGCTCTTTAATGCGCTCGAGTTTTTCCGTGGCGCCAATGGGAGCCGGATCGGCATGGAATCCAATCGCGCGCCGTGGTTTTATTTTCATACGCCACCACATCCAACGCCGGGATCGTTCGAGAGCGGTTTCGCGCAATGCATGCACGTGCCTTTTACATCAACGTTATCGCTCGGCGGATCGCACTCGCAAACGCCGGCGCCGATATTCACGATCCGGCCCACAACCTTGCCGCCGCGATCGCGAAACTCCGCCTCGCCGGCCGGCATCTCGGGATCCGCGAGGAGAGGAATTTGATGCACGCCGTTTAGCTTTACATCCTTTTCGCACACCCAAAAGTCACTCGGCAGAATCCCGCCGGCGCCCTCGAGGCGCTCAACGTTTCTTTTGTGGAGCCTCTCCGCGTCCTCGTAATCGGCTTTTGCCTGATCAAAGATAATTTTAGAAACGAGCAACCCCATGCTCGTGAGCAGGGTAAGCGCCGTTTTCGCGCTCACATCGGCATTGCCCACGCGGTGGAGCATGAGCAGGTTGCGCGCCTGAATCGAAATACGCCGCTGTAACCATGGCGGGCATGCGTCGATCGCGTCTTTAATTTCCTTTTCCATTTTCTAGCGTTCCTATTTTGTGCCCAGGCATTTCGCGCACGCGGTAGCCGGAGCGGTTATCATTTCATAGTGTCCACACGCCGAGCAGGCCCGGCGTTTGGCTCTTTGCTTCCCCGGATTCTGCTCCGGCGGATCACAAAGCCGGCAGTAAAGCCTCCATTTTCCATCGATCAAAAAAACAAATCCCTCGTATGAGCTCACGTGCCGGCGGCACTCAAAACAACTTCCAAATTTGTCGTTTTGCAAAGCCACTCCGTTAGCTCCACGCCCAGGGCCGCGATCGCGCCCAGGCCACCCAGCGCCACCACTTTGTATCGTGGCGCAGGGTTAGGCGCGATGGCGTTACGTGCGTGATCAGGCGGCGCCCGATGCCCGGAAATTCCGGCGTGTCGCCAACGTAAAACCCGAACGTGCTCGGCAGCTCGAGGATCATTTTGGTAGGCGTCGGATAGAGCAGAAACCAGACGCCGGCCACGAGCGGGATCCACTTGCCGCTAGCGTCCGTGCGAAAGTTGGGCACCACTCCGCCGGCCCAGGTCGAATAGGCAAACCGCCATCGCTTCCATTTATACCACGCCATTAGTGGAGCTCCGGCGGCCTGGGCTCGGCCTGATCAAAAAGCACGAGCTCGCCTCTCTCGTAAATTCTAAATTCCATGGGGCTCTTTAGCGTGCGAACGGCGCGCATATACGCGCGCTCGGCCGCCGGAAATGCGTGCACGCCGGCGTAAGCGGTTGCCCGAATTTCGCCGTCGTGGAAAACCGCGAGCACCACGGGCGCCGCATTCCAATCGTGATTGGCCGCGAGCGTGGCCTTAACGGTGGCAAACATTGTGCTCGTGAGCGATCGCGCGAGATCGCGCGTGGATACGGTAGCTCGAGCGGCCGCGTCGCCTAGTCGGATCATTGACCTAAGCATTAGTGTCTCCTCGAGCAATCTGATCGAGAGCCACGGCCTGGGCGGGAGCGATCACGAGCGGATTGCGGATTAGGTCGCGATCGAGCTCCGAGAGATCCTCCTTTTCCTCAACCTGCACGCACGTGATGTAAGCCACCACGGGCACGCCCTCGCTAGTTTTTCCTGTCCACGCCCTGGCCGGCGCGCCATTCATATGCACGATTTCTTTTGTCGATGTAACGGTGATTTGCACTTGATCCCCCCATAGATTTCCGCCAGTGCAGCGGTGTTAGTCCGGTTTTGCTCCCCTGAGCCGATGCACCGGCAGCGCCACCGCTGCCGCGCATCCATTGTGAACGCCTAAAAATGCCCGCATGATCTCGCTCGGTTGCCCGAGCGGCAAATCGAGTGGCAGGTTGGCGGCCTGATTACAGCGGCCGCACTTGATCTCCGCCGGCTTTTGCGAGTGATCGATCGTGATCCACACGAGGTGTTTCATCGCCGCACCTCATAGGCCGGCCGCGTGTCGCCTGCAACGCCGATAAAGATTACCGCCGCCCAGGCCGCCGCAATAAACGTGATCGCTATTAGGATCTCACGCATAGGCATGTTCGATACTCGCGATCGTAAAGGGCGCATAGACGCGTGCCGCCCTGGGCGCCGGCGTCTCGATGCCGGCCACCTCGAGGCGCTCCTCGCGCACGGAATTGCGGCGCGCTTTGGCTCGCGCCTTTGCGGCCGCGCCCTCGTGCGTCTTTCGGCATTCCTTGCAGTATAGGCTCCGGCCGGTCAACCTTTGCATATCCACATGGAATTCGTCGCGCGCCTTTACGATCGTGCATTTACGGCACGCGATAAAATCGTGCTCGCTCATTGCGGAACCCATTGGCCAAAATCGAAAACTTTAGCGGCGTCGTAATCGAGACTTTTGCCGCCGCACTTTTTGTTTACCGTTTGCGCGAGAGCATATTCCCCCGTTGGCAGGAGCGCCTTAGTGCCGCGCCACGCCCACGAGCTCGCCGCGATCATGCATAGAGGCTTTTTCGATTTGTCGGTTGAGCGATCGATGAGGCCGGCGGCAATGAGATCCTTACAGTTTCCTCCCGAGCCATACATGCCGCACCGGAATCCCCCCGCGCGGATCCGCGTGCAAACGCCTTTGGCGTAAGAGGCAATCAACTTAAAAGGAAAATCGCCGTCGAATCCCACATACACGGCGCTCCCCTTTGGTTGCCGCCATAGCTTTGCGAGCTCGAGGATCCGCGCGGCGTCTATGGCCGGCCTCGAGGCGTCGCGGAAAGTGGATTCGCTGGAATTGTAATGCTGGAAAACGCCGGCGAAATAAAAACCGCTACCAAAGATGCGCGCGAGCTCATCGGCTTTCGGAGTTTTCCCTCTGATAGATTCCTTTTCCCAATCGTAATAGCGCATAATCGTATGCACTTTGTGCCTGCGCATGAGCTCTAAAAACTTTTGGTCGGTAGGTTGCGCCAAATCAACGGCGCCGTAGGTGCCTGGCTCAAAACATTTCTCGCCGGCCGCGAGCTCCGGGAGAGGCTTTGCCGCCGGCGCCGAGGCGTCCGGCTTATTATCGCGCAGGCACTCCCGATACGCCTCATCGTTTTCCATGAGTAGTTGGCAGGGAAATCCCCTAAGCGGATTTTTAATTTCCTCCTCCTCGGCCGGCGCCGGCGGCTCGTGCCCAGCTCCCTCGCGCGCGAGCTCGGCCGGCGGATTTAAAACGCCGTCCGATTTTGGCGGCGTGGTTGTGCAGGCGAAAAGCAACGGCAGCAACAAAAAAGCCACCGTGAAACAAAGACAATTAAACGAGATACGCATTCTATTCCTCCACTTTCGTTAGTTGATCGTTATCTGCCAACGCTCGCCAGGCCTTTACCTGCACGTGCGGTAGCTCCGGAAACGCGGCGCCGGGAGATCCATACCACTCGAAATCCGTTCCCCTGATCGCGGGAGCAACCACGAGCTGGAACCACGAGCGATCGTATAGATCGTTACCCTGATTTTTAAAGAGGTCGAGGGCGGCGTTGTAATTGTGGGCGGATTCGCCAAATCGCGCGCGGCTCGCGCCTCGGTGAAATACCTCCTCCTGATCCTGCCGCCCGCGCCCGGCGCAGGAAATGTGCGCCTCCGGGTGTTTGAGCTGCAACGCCTGAAACCACTTGAATAGGCCAAAGTGAAAACCGCTATAGCGTTGGATGATCGAGAGGCACTTAAGGCACTGGCCATCGTTTTTATGTTTATACATATAATTTTCCTTTCCGTGGCCGCAAAGCCTTACCTATTTTCTCCACCGAAACGGCGGCGATCACATACAAAAACACGATAACGGCAACGGTTGAATCTTTCATTGAATCGCCGCCTCCGTGGCTTCCATGAGTTTAACCAGGGCGGAGCGGTAGCCCTCGCGATTGCTCCACAATCCGTTCGCCTGATTTTTTACATCGGCGAGCTCGTGCGCCTCGCGGAATGCCTTGAGCCTCTCCTCGAGCGGACGGATCGAGCGAAAAACGGGATCCTCAATAATAGGGATCACCACGCCGGGATCAACGAGAGGGAAACTCTCGTGCTCGACACATATCACCCAATTATTTGTTTCCACGTCCGTGCCCAGGCCAACAAATTTCGCGCCCTCGGGGATCCCAGAAACGCAGGTAAAAGATTTTCCCGGCGCAAACATTTTCAACAATGCTTCCGGTCTAAATTGGATTCGTTTTAATCTTCTGGCCACTCTATCCCCCCGGTTAGAAATCATGCCGACGCGTCGGCTCGCTGTTTTCGCACGCGCGCGCGAGCTCTCGCCTGCTCTCTTTTTTCCCGTAACTTTTGCTCATCCACGGGCGCGAGCTCGCCCTCAACCTGGCGAGCTCCACGCGTCTTACTCGGCAGCGGCTCATCGCACTCCGGGCAAATCTCCGGGCCCCGCTCGAAAATCGCGCGGCATGGCTCGCTAGCGCACTGGGATAGTTTTACGCCTCCCGGCCCGCCTCCGCCGTTACCGTCGCCGGCGCCCGAGCCCTCGAGCGTCCACTCCTGATCCCAGGTTGGATAGCCGTGGAGCCCAACGTTATCCACGTGATCGAGCACGTATGCGCATTCCTTCCCAGGGCTCGGCCGGAGCGCGCGGCCGATTTGCTGCAACCAAAGCGCCTTGCTCATCGTCCGGCGGAGCTGAATCACGGCGCCGCACGCCGGCACGTCCACTCCCTCGCCAATGAGATCCGCGCTCGTGAGCAGGTCAACGGATCCGTTCCCGAGGCCCTCGATCGCGCGCCGGCGCTCGAGATCATTCATCCCGCCATCGACGCTCACGGCGCGGAATCCCCTCTCGCGAAACTGCGCGGCCACGTTCTCGGCATGCTCAACGCCAGAGCAAAACACGATCGCCGGCACGCCTGGGCAAAGCCTTATATAGTGATCAATCGCGCAACCCGTGATCGTGGGCCGATTCATCCGAAAGGCCTGATCGCGCTTTGAGTAATCGCCCATGCTCATACTCATTCCGGAGAGATCGGCGCCCACGTCGGGCGCGTGCACGATCGGCCTAACGAGATGGCCGGCGTTGATGAGCTCCGTGATCGACGGCCCCAAAATGAGATCATCAAAAATCCCGCCGAAATCTTTGCCCAGGCCGTCGCCATCGCTCCGGATCGGCGTCGCTGTTACTCCGAGCACTTTGGCTTTCGGGTAGGCGGCGATTATTTCGCGGTAGGATTTCGCCGTTGCGTGGTGCGCCTCATCCACAATGATCAGGTCGGGCGGCGTTTGATTTCCGAGCCGGCCCACGAGCGTTTGCACGGAGGCGATTTGCACCGCCTGCCGCGTTTGCGTATAGCGCGGCGAGATAATCCCGTGATCCACGCCCAGGCGCGCCAGAGAGCTCGAGGCCTGCGTAAGGAGCTCCTGCCGGTGCACGAGGATCATGGCGCGGCGGCCCCTCTCACGGGCCCCCATGGCGATATAAGAGAACACCGCCGTTTTGCCGCCGCCCGTTGGCAGCACGTAAAGCGGAGCTCGCCGCTCGGATCGATAGGATCCGCGCAGGCGCTCCACGTCGCGGGATTGATATGGGCGGAGCGTGAAACTCATAGCGGCAATCCAATGAGGTTGAACCCGCTCATAAACACCGAGGCAAATAGCCTCGCGAGTATGCCGAGGAGAAACGGCAAAACGATGAGCGCGTAAAGAATTTTCGGAATCTCTTGAAAAAGTTTAGAAATCATTTGTGATCACTTTTATCTCATTTGGCTCACGTTCGGTCACTAAAAATGTTGAATGATTCCGGAGAGTGAATTATAAAAGGTTAGTCAACAAAAACTTTTGGAAACGGGAGGAATTTTGGCCGCTCAAAAATCGATATGGCTTTCGCCCGAGGAGCTCTCCGCCAGGTGGAGAGGCAAGCCAAAAACGAGCACGCTCCGCAATTGGCGCTATCGCAGCATTGGCCCAAAGGCGCAGCGCATCGGAAAAAACGTGCGCTACCTGCTCGCGGACGTTGAGGCCTGGGAGGCCAAAAACGCCGAGAGCCAGGCGATGCCGGCCGCCATTTAGTTAGGCGCCTCGAGCTCGAGATCGCTCCCAGGCGCGAGCTCCACGATGCCGGCGGCCGTCGCCTCATCGCTCGGAAACTCGCGCATATAGGCGGCCACGATGCGATCGGCGGGAACGTACTTCCAATACCGCTGCACCTTGTTGAAAAATTGCCCGAGCCGCTGCATATCCTCGTAAGTGCACCGCTCCGGCGCCCACGAGCAGAGTTTTTGCTGGACGGCTTTCCAATCCGCGAACGTCTCCGCGTAAGTGCAAATCATGGGATGCGAGAGATCCTCCCACATGCGTTTAAATTCCGCGAAAGGAACGTGGCGCTTATCGGTCTTGAGCGTATGGAATTCCGCTGCGCCGTCGCGGCCGAGGGATCCGAGCCAAATCGAATCCTTAATTTTAACGTGAGCGCCGCAACCGCTACTTATGTTTAGGAATAAAGCCATCCCAATGAATGAGATCGCCCCACGAATCCATGCCCTTTTCGATCGCTTTTTTATGCGCATCCTCATCTCCCGCCTGTTGAGCTCGCTGTAATTCCGCGAGCGATGTAACTGTTGCACTGAGCTCGGCGCCAACCTGGGCATCGACCACGATAGAAATCACGCCATCCTGCACGCCGAAAGAAAACTTGCCGGCGAGGTTATTGATCACGCTCTCGAAAATTTGCTTGATGATCGGAAACTGCAAAAACGGCAATTGCGTATAGGCGAAAGAAATAATCAAGGGCGCCGAGATGCCGGTAATAAGCATGGCGACAATTCGGTTTATGAAACTGCCAACAGGATTTATTTTTACCGGCACGGCGCCCATGATTTTTTCCTTTCGATCGACTAGGCTTTTTGCTCGCCCGATTGCTCGGCGGCGATCGCGGCCGTAATCGCGGGATGCATTTCCTGGCCGGCGCGGAAATCGGCGAGGCCTTTGGCGAGGAATTTAACGATAGGGTTATCCACTTTGCCCAGGCCATAGGCGGCGAGCGCGAGCGGATCGGAATCCACGTCAACGACGGCCGAAACTTTTACCACGAGAGCGCCGGGCACGGCCGGGATCAGGTCTTTTTTCGGCATGCCAACTTCCACGTTAGCGTTAACCTTGAGCGCGGGCGTGATGTCCACTTTCACGGTGCCGAAATCGCCTAGCTTCTCATCAACTTCATTTGGTTTTTCAAACATGAATTGTCTCCTTAAATAAAAAAACAGTCTTACGGTAGCGAATATGGTTGCACACGTGAGCTCAAAAGCAAAGTGCCGAGCGAATGCGGCAAGGTAAAGATAGACCGATTTCACTTTGCGCTTAGTGCGCCCTCGATGCGCGCCAGGCTCTCGCGCACCTCGGAGAGCTCTTTCGCCACGCAGTTATCGAGATCATAGTGGCGTTTTTCGATAATGTTTATCCGTTGCGCGTAATTAAAGAGAGACGCCTGGCATGCCGTCTCCTGCGCTTTGAGCGTTTCTTTCATCGCCTCGAGGCGGGCGGTAAACGCTCCGTATCCATAAACAAAAGTTAGCGCGCCACCGAAAACAGTTACCAGGAGTGCCACGAGCTCAAGGCTTATTTGCATCCCTTAATGTTAAGGTTGAGGAGCGCGGATCTCAACAAATTTCGAGATACACGCTCTCGTGGATCACCAGGAAATACGCAGGAATCCGGCCACGCCTGCCGTGCCGTTTGCGCCGTGTCCGCTCGCGCCAGTAGCGCCGCCGCCGCCGCCGCCGCCGCCGGCGCCGTAGGACGTTCCCGAGGGAGCGGCCGGAGTGGATGCGGGAGAGCCGGCGTTACCGCCCACGCCGCCGTTGCCGTAACCGCCCGCTCCGCCGCCGCCGCCGCCGCCGCCGTTTCCGGACGCGGAGCCGAGAGCGCCTCCGCTAAATCCGGTTGTGCCGTTGGATCCCGCCACGCCGTTAACGCCCTGGGATCCGCCCGTGCCTCCAGCTCCGCCAAACGCGCCGCCCGCTCCGGCCGAGGTGGAGAGATTTCCGGCCAATCCCGCGCCGCCGCCGGCAATGCTCGCGAGGAGCACGGCGCCGGACGTGGTAAGGGTTGTGGCTCCTCCGGCCGATCCTGAGCTGCCGTTTGCTCCGCCGCCGCCGCCCGATCCCAGGCCGGCCGCACCGCTCGCGCCGATCACAACCGCCAACGTATCGCCAGGGTAAGCGGTCACGTCGATTGTTTTTAGGAACGTCGCCGAGCCGCCGCCGCCGCTCGCGCCGCGTCCGCCGCCGCCCTGATCCTGTTGGCCGCCGCCGCCGCCGCCGCCGGCTCCGCATCCCTCGACAAATAGCCGCGTGATGCCGGTCGGAATCACAAAGGATCCGCTCGCCGTGAAATCCTGCACGCCGGTTGCGGCGCCGGCGCCGTTTGCGGCGGCCGTCAACCGGCCCTGGGCATCCACCGTAATGTTAGCGTTAGTGTATGAGCCCGGAGTTACGGCCGTGTTTGGGAGATCGGCGGCCACGAGTGCAACCCCGAGGCTTTTCCATGCGCCGTTAACGCGAATTTCCACGGCGGGAATCGTGCTGTTGTAACGAATCATGCCGTCAACCGGAGTGCCGGGCCGCTGCCCAGTGGTGCCGCTCACGAGCCGCGTGGCGCCGGTGCCGGAGAGTTTTACTCCGTCCACATCCCAGCGCAAAGCCTCAATGCCGCCTGCCACGAGCGCGGCGATATCGGCGCCGGGAGAAAAAATACCCGTGTCGGCATCTCCTGCAAAAGAGAGCGACGGCGTGGCGAGCAGGCCGGCCGCGAGGATCGTGCGCAGCTCGGCGCTCGAGAGATCGGCCACCGTAATCCACGCGCTGTTTGCGGCGTTGCGGATTTTGAGAAAACTCGTGGCCTCGTCGAGCCACCACATATTCGCGGCGGGAGAGGCCGGCGCGGAGGATCCCGAGTTATTGGAAAGGATGGCCGCGAGGGCCGAGTTGATATCCGCTCGAACGGTGGCACCGTTCGCGTTGGCAATGTTAAAATCGTGTTGGCTCATATTTCTCCTTTTAGGCTACCTGTCGCCCGTATCCTTTAGCAACCACATTAAAATTACGGGAAACGATAGTGTCCCCCGCGTTTTTGAAAACCACATCAAACCCGGTTTCGCTCTCGTTTGAGATCGTGTAATAGTCGCCGCTCGCCATGTTGTTAGCGGTGATCGCGACGGCCGGCGGCACACGGAAAGGCTCGGGATAATCAAAACGGTAGGTCGAGCCCAGGCCGCTCGCGAGGCCCACGCCGTTAACGGTGCGATCATCCATATCCACAACCACGGAAAGGGAGCGGACCCAGGCGTTATGCGTCGGCGACGGCGAGAGCATCGTTAACTTAAATTGGTAGGCGCGCGCTCGATACTCGGTGGCGACAAATCGTTTCCAATCGCTCCACTCGGGATCGTCCTCGGGATCGTCCTCGGTGGATCGCACATAGAGCTCAACGGCCACATCGCTTACGCTCTCGCCGTCGAGATCCTCCCAGGAATCCATATCGTCGTAACGGAGATCAAAGATTTGCCCGATATCAAAAGCCTCGACGGCCACGAGCGCGGTAAGGTTAGAAGTAAACACGGCGCCGAGATCAAACGTTTCCTCGAAATTATATTCCCCGAAAATACCAACGCCGCCGGCCGCGTCGATCGGGCCCTCGAGGTCGAGATCCGGGATCTCATCGAACGTGATCCGGCTCGCGAGCGAAATTGCCTGCTCGGTTTCATCAAAAACCATATCCACTTTTTCGCCGGGGAAACCGGGGCTCTCGGTGATCGTATCGATCACGTTGAGCGCGAGCGCCTCGGGAACCGTCGTTGTGATAATGGTTTCCTCGAGCGAGGGATTGCCCGACGAATCCACAAATTTCGCCATGTAAGTTCCCGAGAGGAGCGGGAGCTGCACGCTCGTTGCGTTGCCGGGAATTCCGTCGTCGATCCGGATGGCGTCTCCCCACGCCTGCCCGGTGATCGCCGGCGTCCACCTGATTTCTATGTAACCGCCCACGAGCACGTCGAGATCAGTGGACTGATTCCAATTAAGGCGAGCCATGCCAGAAACCGGGAGCAGGGAGAATCCCGACACGCTGGCCGGCGGCGAGGTCTTTCCGAAAACCTCCTGCGAGAGCGAGCTCGTGGGAGAGCGCACGCCGAGCGAGTTGAGGGCGATGAGCTCGAAAACATACAGGCCCGGTTGCGCGTCCGTGAGCTCGGCGGAGATATTCGCCGTCTCGGGAAACTGCACCCAGTTATCATTATCGCGCCGGTATTGCAGCACGTAGGACACGGCGCCGATTACTTTTTGCCATCCCACGGAAACTTTTACTTTTACCGTCGAGCCCGATCGATATAGCGATTCCTCGGCCACGAGGCCGGCCGGCGCCGGCGGCGCGATGCGCAGGCTGGAATAGGAGCGAGGCGGGAGATCGATGCCCTGCTCGATAAGAGCGTATTTTTCGGGATCGCTCGCGAGCGCCGTAACCTCGAAAACGCCGCCCTCATCCTCTTTGATCGTGATCACGCGGAACGTTTGCGGCTCCACCTCGAGGCTCCGGATCATCCACGTGGCGCCAATTTTTGGCGCGGCGGTGAATGCCTCGGATACCGTAACGGCGTTGCCGCTGATCTCCTCGATCAGGCGGTGATCAAACGAGCCATCCGGCAGCATTACGTAAATGCGGCCGCCGTCGAGATCGCCATCGGGAATCGCATCGACGGTGATTTGCGTCGTGGTAGCCGCCGCAATGCGCCCGCCCATGCGCGCGCCCGCGCGCGTAGGATCCGCCACCTGTATGAGCTGCCCAGGCCGGCACACGAGCGCATCTAGCCCGGCCTTGAAAGTAACCGTCTCGGCTTCGTTTTTCTCGGTATAAAGGAGCCATTTCCCGAGCCGGTGCGCCTGCCCTCGAGAGGTGCAACCGAAAGCCACGATCTCCGTTTCGTTGATTCCATATTGCAATATGGAATCTCGATCCTCAACGTACTCCACTTTTTGGCGATAGAGATCCTCGGGATCATTCCACGCCACGAGCGCCACGTTGTGCCGCGTGCGCGCGCTAGCGCCTTGGTAAACAAAGTTTCCATCCACCACGTTCGCCGGCGTATAGAGCGCCACCGCATCGCTCGGCGCATCCTGCGAGGCGGTCACGAGGCCGGCCGCCCAATAGATCATCGATCGGAAAATAGACGCCATGTTTTGCAGGACGGTATAGGCCTCCTGCCGCGATTGGAGCATGAGGTTGCAGCGGAATCGCGGCTCGAATCCCCCGTAGCCGTCCGGCACGAGCTCATCGCAATACTTGCCGATCGAGTAAAGCCCCCATTTATCGATATTGCCCTCGGCAATAAAGGATCCCAGGCCGTAGCGCGAGCTCGTGCAGATATCAAAAAAGCACCACGCGGGATTATCGCTCCACGCCGTTTGAAATGTGCCGTCCCAATCGCCGGTATAGATGCGCGTTTCCGGATCATAGTTGGAGGGGATCCGGATTTTTAGGCCGCGCATATCAAAGTAGCGGCTCGGCACGCTCGAGAATTGCTCGGCGTTAAGGCGGATCGCGACGAGCGCGCTGTTGGGATAGCGCAGTTTTGAATCGATCACCTGCGTATAAGAGGCAACCGTTGCATCGTCCACAACATAGGCGGAATCCGATTCCGGAGTTTCGCGAACTATTTTTATATTCCACGGCGCATCGCCCGTGAGCTCGGCGCCGAGCTGCACCTCGAACCGGCTCGAGGATTTTCCGCTTACCGTGCGATCGGCGGCCTTTGCGTAACTGCCGCCGCTCGGTTGGATCCAAAGCGTAAAACGCACGCTAGCGCCCGAGATATCTCCCGAGCTCACGTCCGTGCGCTGCAATCCCGCGAGCTCGAGACGCACCTTAATGCGGTTAATGTTAGTGCCGTTGATTTCCCGGATCACCGGCTCGGCGTGTTTGAGCGGCACGTTTAAACTGATTTCATTTTCCACCGAGCCAAAGCCGGGTATATAGCTTTGATCCTGAGTGCCTTTGCGCTCGATCACCGTAACGCCGGTAAAATTATAACTGCCGTCCGGATTCTTTAGCGGCGTTTCGTCGAGGTAAACCGATTCCTCGCCGTTAACGAGGCCCTCGATTTCTCCCTCGCCGATCAGGTCAACCACGCGGATAAAGGCGCGCGTTTGAATCGTGTCGGATCCCTCGACTGGGATCCTCGGCGTGCCCGCTGAATCATCGTCTCCGCCGGCGCCGCGAATCACGCGCTTATTGTTGCTCATACGATTCCACTCCTGCGCTCACAACGCATGTGCCAACTAAAAGGCGCCCGTAGAAAACCGGGATCGCGTGGCCCTGGGCGGTCACGTTCGCGGGCCCGTTGAATAGGTAAGAGTTTTTATTTATCGATCCCTCGCGCTCGAGCGGCCCCTTTGGCGGGCTCGTAAGCAAATCGGCCACGCCGCCAAAGATGAGGCCGGCGCCTACGCTAATGAGCACGCCGCCAACCTGGGAGGCGCTGCCGAAAGACATGCCCGTTACGATGATACCGGCGGCAACCAAAACGGCGCCGAGCAATACCTTAAACCAACCTGATCCCGCGCCGAGCAAAACGGGCACGATCCGGATCGAGCTCGAGGATCCGCACGGGTTGCCGAGCTCATCGTAAGTGAGAAAACTGCCGCCCGTGAAAATTTTAAACCCGTAGCCGTCCAGGTGCGCGCGGCCCATGTAAGAGGCAAAGCCGGCGAAATTAGCTTTGAGCGCCCTGATCGCCTCGTGCACGTTTTTTACCGCGAATTTGTGCTCGCGCCCGAAACGCTTTGCTAGCTCGCCGTATAAAATAACCGTTCTCATTGAACCCCGTGGCGCACGATCATGCGCGTATTTTTCTGCCAGTATCCGCCGTAAACCTCGCGGGCAGAGAGTTTTTTTCTGAGGTGATGCAGCATCAAATTAGGGCCGATATACACGCCCGCGTGATTTGGTACCCTCGATCCGATTTGCATAATGATCACGTCCCCGATCTCGAGTGTATCAACGCGAGAGAAACCGGCCACCCGAAAATTATCCATGTAAAGATTTTGGCCGGCTTTCCACCACTCATCGACGCGAGGAAAATCCGGCAGCGTGATTCCTCTTTCCTGCGCATACCAATCCCTGATCAGAGAGTAGCAATCAAAAATGCCGTGCGCAAAATCGCGGCCCACGAGCGGAGCCCGGTACCCGCTAGGCCGTAGGGATTCCCAGGCGCCGCTCGGCACGCTCACGATATACCAGGGCAGGCCCGATTCCTCGCAACCCTTGAGATCGGCCTGGCTCGGCCTGGGCGGGAGATCGCAATGAGAGTGCACCACGGCCACCACTTTGCCGCTATCCTCCGCCCTGGCGTAATCCTCGGCCGCCATAACGAATTGCCCACGGATCGAGCTCGAGACGTTGCGGCACGGAATATAATCCAACCCGCCCGGCCGCTCGATCACGAGCCCGCACGCCTCGCTCGGATACTCCGCGCGCGCCTGGGCGAGAGCGGCGGCCCTGATCATCTCGTTGATCACTTGGTTAACCCCGCGCCAGGGAAGGAGCCAAAGGAAAGCGGCGAATCATTGCCGAAACGCAGCTTGCAGCTCGCCAGGCGCTTACCGCAAACGTCCAGGGCATAAAGCGGATCATCCTCGGGCAGATCCTCAAAGGCCTCCTCGAGGAGCTCCTCGGCCGCCTCGAGATCCCCTGCCGCCGCATCTCGCGTCGCCAATGCCGCATCGTATGCGCTCGTAGCGGCCGCGCACGCGGGATCGATATCCCACGTCTCGAGGTAATAGATCACGTAGGCCGAGCGGCCGATCGATGCGGCATTGGGCTCGCTGCGATAATAGGCGGCGCCGGCGCGATAGGTCGAGCCCAGGCTCACGAGGGATCCCGAGAGGTAAGCCTTTGGGCCCGTGCCGTCGAATATGCTCTCGATTACGCAATGCTGAATATCAGAGAGCGCCGGCACGCCGCCCGGCCGCTCCGTGATCGTGATCGAAATTTGGTTGGCCGTGCGGATCATCATGCAGGAGTTTCCCTTTGCCTGCGTCGCCAATTCGAGCGCGGCCTGGGAGCTCGAGAGAGCGGCAATCGCATCCTCGAGCGCGATTTTGGCGGCGATCAGGGCACTGGCCTCCGCGCTATGCGTGCCGCTCGCCGCAATGATTTGATCCTGCGTCGTGTAAAGCGGCCCGCCCGTATACCCGCACTCGCTCCCGCGATATCTCCACGTGCAAAGATTCTGCACGATTTGCCGGCGCGGCAGGCGAATCCCCATGAGGTCACATGCCGAGGCGAGCTCAAACTCCACCTTGTCGCGATCCTCGCTCGCTTTACGATCGATAAAATAAACGTCCGGCTCAAACTCCGCCTCGGGATCCTCGCTCGGGTTGCCGTCCGCGAAATTGACGGCATCCAAAAACTGCGCGAGCGTTCGACGCCTTGTTACCTTTCCGCCGTGGAGATCGCCATAAACTTGGATGAGCGCCGAGATCGCCGAGAGCGCATTCGAGACGGCGAGTTTTGGCCGAGGAAATTGGCCGTTGCCGGAAAACTCGTAACCGCTCGCGGCCACCGGATAGCGCACATAAGTTTGCCCGTTCCAAACCACGTTTTGCGTGAGCTCATTTGTGCCGGCGTGGAATCGATACACCTCGCCGCCCAGGTTGGTAAGGTCGAGCTCAAAGAGCTCGATGATTGCCGAGGGCGCGAGTTTCTGAATTTCTGTCGCGAGCACCTCGGGAATACTCATAGGTCAAACACCTGCTCAAAATTGCAAACGAGCGAGCGCATGCCGGCCACCGGCTTTGTGGCGCTCCACTTTGCGCAAATCCATTTAAGCGCCGTATCCTCATCGGGCGGCGTCCAGTAAAAATATTCAACGCCTCCCTGCTCTTTGAGAAACTCCTCGATTTCGTCGATGAGATCGGTTTCCCGGTTTTGAAAACTAAGCGCCCACGTGCTCGGCAGAGTGTTAAGGCCGCTCGCCTGGCGTTGCTCGTAACCGTCGCCAAACTTGATGCGGTTAACCCTCGGCTCCACATCCTTGCCGGCGCCGAAATCGGGATTATAATCAAAAGTTGGATGGCTCATTTTGCGAGTAATCCTCCCGGCCTTAGCTCACGTTGAATCGCGGAATTTACGACGGCGGCCACAACCTTGCCGAGTTGTTTGCCTTGATCGCTCGCGCCCGGATTGGATTCCACCTGCGAGCCGGCGCCGTTGACGTTGACGGTAATGCTCGTTCCGCTCCCGCCCTGCATGGCCACCGGGATCCGCCGGCCGTCCGGCAGCGGCACGTAAGCCTCGGGCCGCGAGCCCTCGCCAAAGAGCGCCACCTGTGGAGAGTTGGCCACGCCGCCGGCCGCGTATTTTTTGAGCGGCACGGGCCCGCGCGAGCTCATAATTCCGCCGCCGGCAAACGCCGCTCCGCCGCCGCCGGCGCCGGCCGCGCCTGATACGGCAGCGCCGAAAATTGCCGAGCCAATGCCGGTAATCGTTTTGCGGAAAGCGATGCGCAGGAGATCCTCCTCGATCGATTTTGCGAGCGAGGAAAAACTAAGTTTCCCCGTGCGGACAAAATCAACAAAGGCATCCTCGGCTCCGCGGAATGCATCGGTCAAAACCATTTTCGTTTGCGCGGCCGTGTCTCTCGCGGCCTCCGCATATTCCCGCCACGCCTGGCGCGCTCCCTCGCCGACGCTCCGGCGCTGTTGCTCCTCGAGATCGATGAGCTCGTTTTTCATTTGCCGCACCGATTCCGCCGCCTCAACCATGGCAGCGGTGCCCTCTTTGGTCGATCGCTTTGTGGATTCGCTAACGGCAATTTCCTGCTTTTTCGCCTCGACTAATTTTTGATACTCGGCCGTGCTGTAACGCGATTGATTGAGCTCGAGTTTACGCAGCTCCGCCTGGCCTTTTTCTTTTCCGAGGTAATCGGCGGCCTGCTGTTTTTCTTTGGCAACCTCGCGCGCGTAGGTAACGCCCTCGAGCTCTTTGCGCAGGCGCGAATAGGCGGCCGAGGTTTTATCGGTAAACTTTGCGTCGAGCTGCGCGAGCTCGCTGGCGATCGCGCGCGTGGCGTTGGAATCGTTTAGCGCGCCGGTTTCCGCGCGGATTTTCTGGATGCGATCCTCGATCGCCTTGATCGCGCTTGCATTTCCCTGATCGAGCTCGCCTCCGGCGCCGGCGTCCGTGCCGCCTTTTTTCGCGGTTGGCTTTGTGCCTTTGCGCTGCCGCTCGCGGATCTCGGCAGCGGTGCCCTCGCCGAAAATCAGCGAGTTTCTCTGTAAGGCGTCGAAACGCTTTTTAGCTTTTTCAAAACCCGCGATCGTGTCGGCAACATACTTGTCGCCTCGAGCGGTAGCAGAATCGTAAAACTTGCTTTGGCTCTTTTGCTGCGCCTCGGAGTAATCACGCCAGGCGGCGGCGGCTCCCTCGAAATCTAATTGCAGGCCACGGATAACCGCCTTGCCGGCAATGCCGAGATCGAAAAATGTATCCTTGAGGTAAATGAGCGCATCGGCGGCGAGTAGGATGGCCACCTTAAATCCATAGTATGATTCCTCGAGCACGAGCCATGCAGCAACGCCGATCGCGGCCACCTGGCGCAAAGCCTCGCCCAGGCCCTCAACCCAATCGAGAGTTTCCTCGGCGTTACCGCTGGTAAAGGCATTGGCGATTTCCTGCAATGTGGGCAACAGGCCGTCGAGGATATCGACGCCGATTTGCTTTGCCTGCACGCCCATGATCGTGAGCGAATCGTTAAACTGATCGGCGCGCAGGGCGAAATCATCCGAGATGCGCAGGCCAAATTTTTGGATCTCCTCGCCTCCCTGGTTGAGGAGCGGGATCAGGTCGGCGCCGGCGCGCCCGAAAAGTTTTACCGCGATCGCCGCTTTATCCGGGCCGTCTTTCATTTTCTCAAAACGGTTAGCGAGCTCGAAAAGAAGCTGGCTAGTGTTTTTGATATTGCCCGAGAGCCCACTCCGGAGAGAAACGCCGGCGGCCTTAAACGCGCTCTCGGCCTCTTTGCTCCCGTGCGCGGCGCCCGATACCACTACGTTAAATTTTTTGAGAGATACTTGGAGCTGATCAAAACTAACTCCGTTTAGCTCGCCGGCGGTCTTAAGCGCCGAGAGCGCCTGCACGCTCACGCCGGTTTTCTGCCGGAGATCATTGAGATCATCGCCCAGGTCGATGATCGATTTTCCGTAATTGATTATTTCCCTTACGGCGAGCGCAGCTCCGAAACCACGGATCGCGTTGGCGGCTCCCTGGAATGCCTGTATGGATCCGGTGGCCTGGGCTTTGAGATCCACGATCCCGCGTTTGGCCTGATCGACGCCGGGTTGCCCTGCCCAGCTCGCAGTTATTTTTATCGCGGAGGTATAATCTAGGCCCATTGCTTACCCCTTTGGCGCCGGCTTTGGCTCGTGGAAAACGCCGAGAGCGCCTCGCTCGATCAATTGCAGGTCACTAAAGATTTCGTCACGTTTTTTGTACTTGTATAATTTAAGCACAAATTCCACCGATTGATAATTCAAACCGATCACGGTGCCCATGCCGGCAAAAAGCCATTGCGTATTTACCGCCAAAAATAGTTGGATCGCCGGCCAATTTTCCTCCCACACGGGAAAACAATCCTCCTCCGGGAGAGGCGCGGCCGCCTCAATCACGCTAGCGGGCGCGCCCAGCACGGCGAGATCCTCGGCGATTCTATTTTTAGGCGGGCCGCCTCGCGCCCAAAACGCTCCCGCCTCTGTTAGTTTTTTGCTTTGATCCCTCGAGCGGAATCAAAAAAGGCGTTGGCGATCGCGGCCGCCACTCCCGTTACCTCGAGCAATTTTTCGAGCGCATCGGAGGAAAAGGGAATCTCTTTTTTATCGGAATCGTGCACGCGCTTCCACCCGAGCACGATCTCCCGCGTTACATCTAAAACGGTATTCTCTCTCTCCCCAACCTTGTCGAGGAGCTCGAGCACGCGCGATTGCGGAATGCGCTTAAACTCAACGTCGAAATCGCTTTCCTCGAGACGGCCGCCGTCCGCCGGCAGCTTTACTTTTACAGGCCAGAGATAGGAATGAGACAAATTTAAAACGAACACGTTAGCGATCCTCCAAAAAATGCGGGCTTCCGGGCCGGGCAGTTGTGGCCGCCCGGCCCGGTATTCCTCGGGCCCCCACAAGGGCCCGAGGTTTTCGCCCTTCGGTTGTGTTTCTTAGGCGGCGGTAATTACTACCTCATCGTTGCCACTTACTGGCGTGGCGCTGATCGGAATGTTGAGCATCGCCGTGCCCTGGCTATCCTGGTAAGAGGGGTTGCCGATCGAGACGGCAGGAGCCGCGAGCGTAACTTTGTGCCCGTTGGCGGTGCCGTGCGTGATCGTGAGAGCGCCTTTAGTGCCATCGCGCGCGAGCGTAAAATAGTCTTTATCCGAGATCGCCGGAGCCTCGATCACGATATTGCCGGCAGGTTGGCGATCCGAGATGATAACCGATTCCTCGCCGATGAGCGCCCGGAATTCCACTCCGCACGCCATGTTGAGATTTACCTGCTCGAGCAGGCCGGCGTATCCAAAGAGCGAATAGCCCGTGGTATTGGAAGTGTTAGCCACTTTTGGTTGCTGGAACCCGGTGAAATCCGGAGTGTCGGCGGTATCCTCAACCGGAGCGGCATACAGGCTAATGAAAGTAAATTTCATTACGGGAATGTTTTTAACGTTGATGCCGATTTCCACCGAGCCGCGCGCGCCGAGCATTTTATGCAGAATGCCGTCGAGGTTATAGTAGAACGTGAGCGAGGGAATATCGTCCGTGATCGGCGCGTATACGGCCGCCACGCGCATAAGCGGAGTGCCGTCCGCCGAGGCATCGTCCGCCGCGATCGTGGCGAAAGTGAAAGTGTTTCCGTTGGGCACGGTGGCCACGGTTTTTTGTCCGTTGAGCTCCGTGTCGGTAAAGCCGGAGGTAATGATTTTGTCACCCACGGAGAGCCCGTGCGAGGATTTGGTTACGGTGGCCACGCCGCTCGCCACGACGGCCGAGATCGACGTGGTGTTAATCGTCTCGCCGAACCCGCATGCGAGGAGCAATCGCGCCCAGGCCGGAGCCAGGCCCTTTACGCCGGCGCCGGCGAGCTCGATCTCGAATCCCAGGCCGCCGCTAGATTGGGCAATGAGGGAATCGCTGATTCCGAAATATGGGCGGATCGGATTGCGGCGCACGAGCTCGGCGTTGAGCGGATTGGCCTCGAGGTTGCCCACGAGCATTGCATCGGATCCGGTTGGCTCGGCGTCCTCGCCGTAAGTGTCTTCCAGTTTCGCAAACAGGATGCGTTTATTGTATTTCTGGCCCATGGAAATCCCCCCTTAAATTCACGCCGTGTCTATCGCGGCTAGGTTAGTTCTGTATGTTACTTCAAATTGCAGCGTCGCCCAACAAATGCTCATATCCGCATCGTCGATTTTCCAACCAACTCGGCCGGGCTCGCGCGCGATGAGGAGCTCATTTAGCGAATCGCTGGCCATGATCGCATTGTGCACCTCAACCAGAATCGGATCGCAAATCTCATCGGGGATCTCATCCATGGCGGCACGGACGCCTACCTGCACGGCAAAGATAAATCCCCAATCAATCTTTGCGATATTTGGGCGGCTCGGAATATCGCCAACGGGCGAGAGCACGACGGCCGGGAATTCGTCTTTAGCAAAAGCGGCCATGCGCGAGCGATACACTTTCGCGGGCGCGATCGAATCCATATCCTTAAGCAAGGCATCGACGGCGACTAAAATAGAATTGCGTAAACTGTTAGTCATTTAATTCCAGAGTTATGCGCGCCAGTTTGCCATCGGCGATTTTGCGAAACGCGCGGACCTTGTATGCCACGCCGTCAACCTCGATCTCGGCGCCACGCGTGGCGGCGGCCTGAAATTTCTCGGTGATCACGGTAACGGAGCGATCCGAGGAGATGGCAATTCCGCCAACGTCCTCATCGGACTCATCGAAAAGGCCGAGGCCCGACGCGCTACCGCACGTGGTTTTTACACCACAATCCGCGAATAGCGCCTCGAGATCCTCGGTGATCATCGTCGATTAATCCTGATACTTGTTAACGCCGAGAACCTTGGCGCTAAGGAGATACTCGGGATCATCGGTGCCGCCGATAACGCGGTTGAGTTTTACGTAGCGGTGGAGCTCGCCGCGATTGAGCGAGATTTTCTGCACGGAGGCAACCGCTGCGTAGCTCGTGAATCCGCCGCCGGTAACGTCGGTATATGATCCGCCGCTCGTTTCGCAATGCTGGAGTTTGAGCGCCAACGTGGGCAGCGTGCCGGCCTCGTTTTTAACGTCAACGATCACGGCAATTTCGCCGTCCAGGCCGTCGAGGTCGAGAGCCGAGCTATCGCCATTGTCGGTAACGGCCTTTACCGCCTCGAGGTTTTTAACTTGTAATCTGTCGCCTAAATTATTCATAATCCCCCTAATTAAAAAACGTTTATTGACGGTTTGCTTTGGATTCTTTCGCGGCCTTTGCATCGGCATCGGCTTTCGCTTTTGCCTCCGCGTCCGCTTTTTCCTTAGCCTCTTTTTCCTCGGCATCGGCTTTCGCCTTTGCCTCCGCGTCCGCCTTTTCCTTTGCGGCTTTTTCGTCCGCATCGGCTTTCGCTTTCGCGGCCTTTGCGTCGGCCTCGGCTTTGGCTTTCGCCTCCGCGTCCGCTTTCGCCTTTGCGGCTTTCGCCTCGGCGTCGGCCCGTTCTTTGGCTTTCACGGCATTAGCGCCGCCTGGCGCGGCCTGGGCTACCGGGATAGGATCCGCGCGCTCGGCGCGTTTCATACCGATCAGGAGCAACGCCTCATCGCGCGCGAGCGTGCGAACGTCTCCCTTTTTAACCTGTTTTTTCTCGGCCACGGTGCTCTCGAGAAAACGGACCTTGATAACTTTTTCGATAGGCTTATTTTGCATGTGCACAATTCAAGGGCGGCGAGTTTCCTCGGCCGCCCTTGATCCTTTGAAGGTTGATGATTAGAGAGTGTTGTTACCGCGAGCAAAGGAGGCGGCGTGGCGCACGGCCACATCGCAATCTTGCAGGGCAACCAGGCGAACGGCTCCCGAGGTCGAGAGGGAGAAAGGATCCATGGTGAGATCGAGCCCGCTCCACATACCGATCATCAAATCGGCCCAGTTAGCAAAGAACACGTCGCCCGATGCCACTTGGTTAGAAGTGATCGAGTCAAACCCGTTCATTTGGCCTTTATCGTCCATGATATAGATCGGATGGCCGCTAGCTTTTTCAGCGGACTTCAGGGCCCCGCGCATAGCTGCGTTAACGATGTATTTCATAGACCCGATGCCGGCGTTGGCGGCGGTGAGTTTGGTTTCGAGCTCCACGATCTCAGCGAAAGTAGGAGTAGCGGCGCCGAAATCCTTGGTACCGATACCGCTCACGAGCTTAACGCCAGTGGGTTGGTTATCGGCGCCAGTGCCGTAAAGGGCGGCGAGGTCGATGGCGAGAGCCACGATCGCGGCGAGATCGCTGCGAACCATGCTTTCAACATCGATCGAGGATTGCAGGAGGAGCTGCCGAGAAATATCGGTGTAAGCACCGAGAGTTTTCGGACGTAGCGTTACCTGGCCCACGGTCTGTTGGCTCTCGGTAGGCGCTCCGCTTTCGGCAACCCAGTAAGCGGTTGCGGATCCGGTTTGCTTCGGGATGGCTACGTTACCAACAAGGCCGTTCAGCATACGAGCGCCGGCGCCCATTACTGCCGATTGGTTGCGCAGGATCTCGATAAAGGACTGGCTCTCGAGATCGGTGGAAACCAAGTTTCCGCCGCCGGTGGCGCTGCCTACGGTGAGATCGCGGCGGCCGTCGAATTTCGCGCGGAGGATATCCACGGGAACAACGAGGCCGGCCGTTTGGCGTTTCTGGGAGTGGAGTTGCAGCTTAGAGGCGGCGGCCGAAACCTCGCGCTCGAAAGCGGCGGCCTCGAGGGCTTTGGAATCGTTAGGATTCGCCAACGCGTTAAGGGCGCGCAGGAAAGAATACTGACGAATCTCTTTTTGATTCAGGCCAACGACGGCCTCGTTGCCGGTGATCGGCTTTTGCTCTTTGCCCATGCGCTCGAGGAACGCGGCCTGAGCCTCGCCAATCGATTTATCGGCAGCGATGAGCTCGCGCGCGAGCACTTGCATGCCGTGCTTTTCGCCGATCGCGAGGATCGTTTCGGTGCGCTCACGCTCCGCCTTTTTCGCGTTTGCGGCGGCTTCGTCTTTGGCTTTTTGCATTTCAACTGGATCCATAATCGTTATCTCCCTGGTCTTTGTTACTGGTTTATCGTTAATTACCGGAACCTCAATTTCCGCATCCTCATCGGCGCGGCCCAGGCCAACGGTAGGATCGGCCGGAATGCTCACGGAGGAAACCTCGAACGGCATCCACTTGGTGATCAAATATTCGTCGCCGTCGTCGCCGCTCTTTTGCAGCTTTACCTCGAGCACGCGGTAGGCAAAGGACACGTTAGGCAACGTGCCGTTTGACATATTCCGCATTTTCTCCTCGGCAAAAGGGCCCTCGCAAAAACGCATATCAACGTAGCCACGGCGATCGGCGCCGATCTCCGCGCCCGTGCACACGCCTAGCACCTGATCGCGATCGTGATTCCAAAGCACGTTAGCGCCGCCAACGAGGCGAGAGAGATCCGCCGCGCCCTGGGCATGGCTTAGAATCTCTTTCCCGAAATAACGCTCCACGGGATACTCGCTCGAGAAGGAAAATCGAGCGGTGCGTTTTTCAACGTCAACAGAAATCGAGGCCGATTCTAGGGCGCGATACAGAGTTTTTAGCTTCATATGCATTTAGTGAAGCACAAGGGACAAGATTCCCCAAATATTTCTCAAAATTCCCCGAAAAATATTTATCGCAGCGTGCAATCCGACACGGAGGCGCGTCAAAAGTTAAAGTGAAAACTTAAGGAACGGCTCTATTTTAGGAGCGCGGAGTTTCCGGATACACGATCAGGATATTGGCGCGCACTGTGAGCACGGAGGCGCCGGCGTTTTGCGTGATCGTGGTTTTGATCTCGCGGCCCTCAACTTTTTTTATTTGCTCATCGGTGGAAATCTCGAGGAGCGCCGTATCGGTCGGCGTGAGCGCGAGCGTAAACGTGCCGGCCACCGCGCTCGTGATCGAGTGTTTGCCGTGGGCGAAAGTAACGGCCTTGCCGCCAGGCCCGCGCATTTGCGTGGAAAAGGAGGCGCCCGTGAGATCGTGCGGCGTCTCGGGCGCACTGAGCGCGGTAAGGCGGAGCGTGGCGGAATCGCCCTTGGTTAACTTGATCATGTGGTGGCCTCCAAAATTCCGGCGAGCTCCTGCCCCTCGAGCTCGTGGTTTCCAATTACGTTGGTAACGTTATCGAGCTCACCCACGAGCTCCTCGGCGTTCACTAAATACACATCGTCTTTAGCCACGCGGCTCGGATCGAGCGCCGTCCACCTCTCGGGCGCATAATATTCCCCGGTGCCGTCGTTGGCGGCGACGCCGATTTTAGTGGTAGCCTTTGCGGCCGCGATCGCGGTGCCGGCCACAACGGAGCCATCCTGCGTTTGACTATTTCCGCTTAGAATCTTATCGGCCGCGAGGGCCGTATTGAGATCCGTTCCGCGATACGTGCCGGTGCCGTCGTTAGCGGCGACGCCGTGTTTTGTAGTGGCGGCTACGGCCGCGATCGCCGTTCCGGCCACGGGCACGCCATTAATGGTTTCGCTGGCGCCCGTGAGAATGTTTCCGGCGCCGGCGCCAGTATTGAGCGTGCCGTCGAAATCGGCACAAGTTAGCCAGGCGGTGCGTGCGGCATAAACGTGCGGCTCGCATGTATCCCATATATTAACTTCGTTTATAAACCCATTAAAAGGGTATTGCCCTAGCACTATTTGCCCGGCGACGGCCCAATCTAAATCATATCGGGCATCGGAAGGATTCCCCACGGATCCGGTGCCGAGTTGGACGCCGTCCACGGAGTAATACCAATTCGTCCCGTCTGACGTGAGCATGTAATCCTTAAACACGCCGCTCGTGAGCGAGATCCCAATGGACGCGCTAAGGAATAAATCGGAAAATCCACTTTTTGGTTGCGCCTGAATGCGGATAAGATTGTTATCCTGCCAAACCAAACGAGCGCCGCCATAAGTTGGAGTGCCTCGCGACGGCCCCACGCGGATTAACTGTAAATCACTCGAGGGCGTGCCGGTAAAGTTTGGAGCGGCCCGAATCCTCATGCTGAAAATTTTTCCGCTAGCCGGCCAATTTTTCCGGGCGGGATAAAATATTTCCTTATAATCATCCGGCGGCCGCGTTATCGCAATCGCCCATCCTCCAAAGCAGGATGCATCGGCGCTTGTAACCGGCAAGGGCGGCGAATTTGCGGTAGTCCCGCCGACAAAAGTGCTAAACCCTTTCCCGCCCATAGCATAACGGGGGGTTAGGCTATCTCCGCGCAAAGAAAAAAGGAGCCCCATATTACTCCTCCGATCCCGGCTTAGGCTTTGTGCCGGCCGGCGGATCATCCTTAGCCGCTCCGGCCGTGGCTAGCGCCTGCGAGGATCCTTTGCCGTCAACCTGCGCGGGATCGGTATCGAAAACCAGGCCGAGCTCTTTGGCGAGCTCGAGCTCGCGTTTGCGCTGCACCATGAGCTCCTCAAAATCGCCGCCGCCCTGGGCGACGATTTCCGTTTGCGTCGAGAGGCCGGCGCGGATCGAGGAAATGCCGGCGGCAACCTCGCGCGCGGGATCCACCCAGCTCCACCCGCGAGCCGTCCAACGAGGAGCAAGGTAATTTTCCTCGTTAGTGTAAAAATCTTTGATCACGATTTCGCCAGAGAGCACGGCGAGATCGAGCCACTCGACGAAAAGCGGTTGATGAAAGTTCTCGATGAGCCACGCTTGGATTACTCTCCAAACGTCGCGCTCATTATTGAGCGAGAGGCGGCTCGAGCTGTAATTGGTTTGCGAGTAATCGCCGGACACGCTCTCGTAAGATTGCCCGAGGCCAGTGGCCACGCCACGGAGCATCGATCGCATAAACGGATCAAACTGCCCGCCTGGGCGCTTAAGGTCGGGAACAACGATTTTCTCGCCCTCGGCCAAATACTTAAACACGCCGGGAGAAAACTCCGTGAGCCGCTCGGCCGTGTCGGGATCCACGGCATCGCCCTGGAGCTCGCCGTTAGGCGTCTCGATGAAACCCATGAGGGAGGCGGTTGCGCGCGCGGAGATAACCTCGGCGTCCTCGTAACCTTTCATGTGGTGCAGGCGGATCGCGGTCGAGGCTAGCCACGGCACGCCGCGCGTTTGCTTTATCCGCTCCGGGCAAAACAAGTGGTGGATTTCGTCCGCCGGCACGCGCATGCGCGCGCCCGTGCGTTGCCATCCGGAATTTACATCGCCCGGATGATTCGCCAAAAAGTGATAGGCAATCGGGCGGTGCCACTGGTTTTTTTCCACGCCCATTTTTATGTAAGCGCCGCCGGGCAAGTTGGTTTCGTTGTAACTTTCGTCGAGCAAATCCGCCTCGATCAAATCGAGCGCGAGAGGGATTTTCATATTCCCCATGGGCTTGCGGATTTTGCGAATGAGGATTTCTCCGCTCTCGAAAACGGAGCTCATAATCATCTGCTCGATGCCGGCGAAAGAGAGCATGCCGGCGGCATCGCAGTTTTCCTTTTGCTTCCACTTTTTCCACGCCTTTTCGATCGCCTCGTTGGCGGCCTTGTCGGGCTTGCCTCCGCGAGCTCGCTTTGAGGTGGCCTGCATTTTTATGCCCTGCCCTACTACGTTAACAACGACGGTGCGACGCGCGGCCTTTGCGTAATCGTTATTTTGGCAGAGATCCCTCGAGCGATTCCGGAGCCTAACCATGCCGGCGCGAATATCGGCGTCAATGCTCGCGGTTGCGGCTCGCCACTCCGATAAAGTGCGATCAGGTTGCGAGGCCTGGAATGCGCGGCGGCGCGGTTGCCTCTCGAGACGGCGAGCAAAAATATTCAACGGCCAAATCATTTAAACCTCACGTATAAATTGTGCGGATCGCCCAGGCCGTTTTTAATTTTGTCGGCTTTTTCCTCGCGCGCCACGTCGCTTTTGAGTTTGCTCTCGAGTTTCAGGAGCGAGGGAACGTCAACCTTACGCACGGTGCGGTTGGCAATCGTATACTCGGAAACGCCACTCGAGGAGAGAGCGCGGATCGCGGCCTGCACCGCCTCGAGATCCTTTTTCGCCTGGGAGCGGCCATCGAAATTTTCGCTCGCGCTCTCGAGGCTCGGTTTTACGACGGTGCGCCCGGATCCGAGCGTTACCTTTGAGGATCCGCTTTCGGCGCGCGCCTGCCAGAAATAAACGCCAGGAATGAGGAGCGCCGAGGCCGTGGCCGTGATCGCCGTTTGCCAACTTGAGCCGTTCGCGGTGGCCGTGAGATCGAGTTTTGAGGCGCCACGCAGGAAATATTTTAGCGTCCACGTCGGCGCCGCGATCGAATTTCCCTGACTATCGCTCGTGGGAGCATCGTCCCAAGTAACAGAATCACCGGCCATTAACTCGCTTGGAATCCGCATTTTCCCCCGTTTAGCGCCCTAAATCGCCTTACCAACGTGTTACAAAGCCTTTTTTGCCACGATTTAAGCCAATTTTGCGGCTATTTTGGGCAGGCTGTAAAGGTGTATTTTCGTCCTCGGGCCCGGTTTCGGGCGGGAGATCACCTGTTTCCGGCTCGCTGCCATCCTCTTTTTTCGCCGTTAACGCGCCCAGGGCACGCTCGAAAATATCCCAAATTCTCGAGCGGTGATAACGCATATACAAAGAATGCATCGCAGCCACGGCATAAACGGCGCAATCCAAACTCTCGTTGCGCTTTCCGGGCGGCAGGATCCATTCCTTAAACTGCCGGCCGCGCTCAAATCTCGTTACCTGCTTTTCGGCCGTGAATTGCTGATAAAATTCCGGAGTAAGGGCGGCATTCATATGGATGTAACCAGGCCCAGGCTCGTTGTGCTTTAGCCGGCCAAAGATGAGATTTTTGATCGTGTCCGTGCCCACGATATAGAGCTGCACTCCGCTTTTGATAACTTGCCCGCGAAAATTCACATCCATTTTTTTCGGTTTCGATATGGATTGCTGCCCGCGCTGCGAGGATCCCTTTACCGCGATCACCCCGTGCCGGCGCCGTTCGCGCGCGTACTGGTAAACCTCGTGCGTATAGTGGCCGCCCGTATCGATTCCCGTGGCCGCCACTTTGACGGTGCCGCCGAGCTCGTGCCGCCATGGCCGTAAAATGATTTCGTCTAGCTGTTTCCAAATCTCCGGGCGCGCGGGATCCCCGAAAATTTCCTGATGATTGATGATAAAGGCCTCCTCATCGCGCGCCCAACCCCATAGGCTAACGGCAATGCGGTTATCCTGCACATCGACGCCGGCGGTAACGAGCACCGCGCGCGCCGGGATTGCGGCCGGATCGAAAGTTTCAGCGCGAGATTGCAGCGTGTCGGCGCCAACCTTTGCGCTGTATTCCTCCTCCCATAATTCGCCCAAAATTGTGTTAACAAAAGTTTTTAGGCTTTCGGAATCGCCCTTTGATTCCAGAAATTCCGCCGCGAGCTGGCCCCATGCAGCGTTAGGGCTAAAGGAATACGCTGCCCAAATATGAAAGCCGGCGTGCTTTCCGTTTCCGGGAGCGGTGGCGCGCCACCCATAGCGATCATCGCCGGCGAGGTTGCGGCGGTCGGCCTCCTCAACCATCCACATTTTTTGCGCGTGCTCAATTTTGCACTCGTTATCCTCGCACTGGAAATACGCGAGCTCGGGCTCGCCCTCCGGCCATTTCAAATTTTTCCACTGTAAAACTTGAGGCGCATCGCAAACAGGGCACGGCACAAAATATCGGCGCTGATCCGATTGCAAAAATCGCCGCTCGATCCTCGAGGCGTCTTTAACGGTTGGCGTGGAGCCGTCCGCAATTTTTCGGTTGTGGTAATACTCCGTGCGCCTGATCGCCAGTTTGATTTGATCGCCCTCGGCGCCGGCCGAGGCGGGATAGCCGTCTGTTTCGTCGAGGAGCACGATCCGCCGGCTAACGCGCCGGAATCCTCGAGGGGAATTTGCGCCGATCATCCCGAGCACCCAACCGGGCCCGGATTTCTGCAATATCGTGCTCGCCGAGGATTTGGATTTTTCCTCGCTTACCAGGCTAGCGAGCGCCGGCGTGTCGCGCAGCATAGGCGCGATCTCCTCTTTGGAATAGCCCTCGGCATCCTCGATCGTGGGTTGCACGAGCATGATCGGGCAAGGATCCTGGTGGATGTGGTAGCCGATCACGTTATTGAGAATTTTCGTCCACCCGACGCGGGCGCTTTTCATACAGGTGATTTGCTCAATAATGGGATCGGTAAAGGCATCCATGATTCCGCGCTGATATGGAATCGTTTTCCAGCGGCCGGCCTCGGCGCTAGATTCTGCCGACAAAAACGCGTAACGATCCGCCCAGGCCGAGAGGCTTAGTTTCGCCGGCGGCTTGAATGCCGCCAAAAACTTGAGGGCGGCCTGGGCGAGGGAGCTCATTTTAAAATAAAATCTAAAATCTTATCTCGTGCCGCCAAAAAATCGGCGTGCGTCTCGTTAGATAAAATCTCTGCATCCGGGAAAGCTGCGATTATGTTTTTTACTTTCGTTGCCCTGCTTTTTAAAAATGTTTCATTTTGCGAATCACCTCGAGCGCGGTGCCTGATTGATTTAGTTTCTAACGACGCCGACAAAACAAATATTTTGGTTTCGGCGATTGACTTGGCTAGCGTTAAAAACTTTACATTGCCGAGGCGATCGCCCTCAAAAAACACTCTAAAATCACGATCAGAGTTTTTCCTTAAATAGTCCTCCGCGTGCGGTTGCACGGCCATCGATAGGCGATCAGTGCCAGGAAATTTCTCGAGCGGCGCGTATGATCCAAAAACGGCCACGCGCTCGTGTAGCATCCCCCTCAACAGGCCATGCGCCAGGGTTTGGCCGGGCGGCAAGGCTTTTATTACCTCGAGGGCGAGCGTTGATTTTCCGGACGCCGGCTCCCCTATTAACGCTGCGAGTTTCATTCAGTGCCCTTTTTATTTTTAAGCATGTTTAGAAATTTCTGCTCCCAACCAAGCCACAAATAAAACTTATGCATACCGTGCTCCTGAGCCTCCGCCCAGGCGCGCGCCGGCGTCCAACCGCAACGGGTTACTCGCCAATAAGCGATCACGATTCCGGTGCGGTCTTTGCCGTGTTTGCAGCAAACAAAAATCCCACCGAAAGAGCCCGAGCGGCGGTGCGATTCGATTCTGGTCGCGCACCACTCGAGCACGTACTGTTGCGGGAAACGGATATTGGAAAAAGGCATAAAAAGGTATTCACAGCCGAGGCGCACCTGCCAATCCTGAGCCCCAAAGGCCCAGCGGAAAAGGCGCTGAAATCCGTTCTCGATGTGGAGCCACCGATCAATGCCGCGATCGCGCAGGCGCAGGAGATCATCAAACCCCTTTGGGTTTTCTCCGCGATAAATCTTTTCCTCGACGCTAAATATTTTCATTCTGAAACTCCCGCCAGCTTTTGCAGCTCGGCCCGAAAATTCTTCCAAGTTTTTTCAAGTAATACGTGCGTCACGTGGAATCCGCCGGCATGCATTTTCTTTTGGCACTCCGGGCAAATTTGCGCCTCAACCGAGCCTCCCAGCAATTCCATTTTTACTTTCGATAGCTGCCAAAACTTTTTGCCTGGAAACTTTTTTAGGCAAATGCTGCAACCGAGCGTATCGATATCGTTTTTTTGCGTTTCCATTTTTTAATCCTCGTATTTGAATTCTGGCCGATCATCCACGATCTCCGCCGGCTTTCGCTCGAGCCGATCCTCGCAACCATGGCATTCTAGTTCGCCGTAATCGTCTGTCCAACATATTTCCGTGCACCGCTTCCACGATCGCGGCCGCCAATCCGGCGCGCACGAGGCGAGCAGGTAGGACGCAAAGCAAAGGACTAAGGCAAAAACAAAATTCCGGCTATGCACCGGCCTCCAATGCGGCCGTCCTCGCCGCCTCGCGATCTCCGGTTTCGCGCAATACTCTCGAGTAAATTTTTCGCTGCCGCTTTCCGAGCTCTTTGATCTCCTCCGGCCTGGGCTCGGCGGGCTCGGGCCGGAGCAAGCCAAAGGGATCAGTTTGAGCAACGCCGCCCAGGCTCGCGAGCATTAAAGCCACCGCCATCGATGCCGTGCCAAATCCGCTAGACCGCATTTACCGCCTCCGCTTTTTCCATTTCCTTTTGCTCCCCGGCGCTCGCGAGATCCGAAAGCGCCTCATAGATCAAACCCTCGAGGATAACCGCGCCGGCCGGCGTGAGCTCGGGAATCGCCTGCCGCGCCCTCGAGGCAATCCCCATTACCTTTGTGCGCGCGATCGCGGCCGCGTTGAGCCATTCCTTTTCCACGTCCGCAACCTTGCAAAGGGATCCCTCTTTAACCGCGAGCTCGAGCTCCGCGAGCTGCGCCATCGCGTGCTCGCGGCGCCCGCGCGCCTTTTGGTAATCCAAAACGGGCGGCTCGGCGTGGAGATGTGGGTTTTCCCCAAGTGGTAGGGCGAAGCCCCCTGCTCGCGATTTTTTTTCCGTTTCGGAATTTTGCGCCGCGATCGCGGCCGCTGCCACCTCGCCGCGCATCTTTGATTGATCCGAGTTTTTCATCCACTCGAGATCCGCGAGCTCGGAATTGATTTTCGGTTTCTTGCCGCCGTCCGGATCCGGCACGATCGAATCACGCAGGCGCCCGGCTTTCATAGCCTTAGAAACGGCCTGAGCGGAAACGCCGCGATGCGCGGCATATTCTTTTTGCGATAGGAGCGGCATCCTTACAGGATGGCGGCCCAGGCCGAAAAAATCAACGTCCCTATATCAAAACTCAACTCATTTCAATACTCATTGCCTAGTTAATCAACGCGCCCGAGAATCACCA
>Ga0172380_10001446_pt1 | contig 40669 bp, 39 predicted proteins | sample Leawe162metaG_FD_119747 | JGI IMG/M metagenome (GOLD analysis project Ga0172380, IMG submission 119747) | Leachate microbial communities from a municipal landfill in Southern Ontario, Canada - Leachate well 162 metaG | ecosystem: Engineered > Solid waste > Landfill > Unclassified | place...
CGGGGAGGGATTTTCCTTCCCCGATTTTTTTAACTAAAGAGAATATAGGTGTATAATGTTAGAAGAAAAAATGAAACTGTCAGATTTTAAGTATAATCTCCCAAAAACTTCTATACCAAAATTTCCGGTTGAACCACGCGATTCAGCAAAATTATTAGTTCTCGATAAAAACACGGGCGAAATAGGACATAAATTGTTTTCTGATATTGCTGATTATATGGATAAGGGAGATGTTATTGCAGTTAATCAAACTAAGGTTATGCAGGCACGTCTTTATGGCAAAAAAGAAAGAACGAATGCTAAAATTGAAGTTTTTGTTTTAAGAGAATTAAATAAAGAAGAAAAAATTTGGGATGTGATAGTTGACCCGGCTAGAAAAGTAAGAATTGGCAATAGAATTTATTTCAATGATAATCTATGGTGCGAAGTGATTGATAATACAACTTCACGCGGTAGGACAGTAAGATTTAATGAAGATGCCGGTGATATTTTTAAAGCGATAGAAAAGATAGGACTTACTCCCCTACCGCCTTATATAAAGAGAGATGCAGTACCTGAAGACAGAAATTCATATCAAACAATATTTGCAGAAATTGACGGTTCAGTAGCAGCTCCAACTGCCGGATTACATTTCACTCCATCATTAGTAAAAAAAATTACTAAAAAAGGGATTAAAATTGTTCCGGTTATTCTTCATATCGGTTTAGGCACATTTAGGCCGGTTGAAGTAGAAGACTTAACCAAACATAGAATGGACTCAGAATATTTTGAAATTCCTGATGAATCTGCGAAAATTATTAATAAAGCTTTAGAAGATAAGAAAAAAGTTTTTGTAACCGGTACAAGTTCTACAAGAGCACTTGAAAGCAGTGTTACAGCAGAAGGATTTGTAAAAGCCAATTACGGTTGGACCGATAAATTTATTTTCCCTCCATATGATTTTAAGATAGCGAAAAGATTAATTACTAATTTTCACGCTCCCGAATCAACTTTAATGATGCTTGCCGCAGCATTCGGCGGATATGATAATCTGATGAAAGCTTATAAAAAAGCATTAAAGGAAGATTATAGATTCTTAAGTTATGGCGATGCCATGCTTATTAAATAATATGAAAATATCTGTTATTATACCTTCAGGCGGTTTAGGGAAGCGGATTAATACTCCGCTCCCAAAGCAATATCTTAAAATATTCGGTAAAGAAATTATTGCTTACACTCTTCTCACATTTCAAAAAATTAAAGAGATTGATGAAATAATTATAGCTGCCGATCCATTCTATTTTAAACTGCTTCAAAAAATCATTAAAAAGTATGATTTATCTAAAGTATCTTTTTTAGTTGAAGCTGGATCTGAAAGACAATACTCAGTAGAAAACGCCATTAAATTAATCAATCCAACTTCCGATAATATAGTATTGGTTCATGATGCAGTTAGACCATTGGTTTCTTCTAAGATTATTAAAGATGCTATTAAAGCTGCGATTGAACATGGCAATTCTGTTGTGGCTATCAAATCAAAAGATACTCTTCTAAAGGGTACTGATTTTGTATCTAAATATTTGGATAGGGATGAAATTTTTTACGTTCAAACCCCACAAGTATTTAATGGAACAGATATTAGAAAAGCATTTTATAAAGCTAAAGAAGATAATTTTCTTGGAACGGATGAATCAATGTTGGTAAAAAAATGCGGAAAAAAGATATTTATCGTAGAAGGCTCTTCACTTAATTTTAAGATAACGAATAAAGATGACCTTCATTTGTTTAAGAGTTTAGTCAAGCCAAAATAGTGCAATAATATTCCATTGTATTATAGACTAAATTTCTATAAATTAGAAAGAATATATAACTTATATAGAATAAAATATGCTCAATTTAATAGTAGTAGTAATTCTTGCATACTTAGCAGGTTCGATACCGACAAGTATTATAGTAAGTAAAATAGTAAAAGGAATTGATATACGTGATTTCGGAAGCGGAAACGCTGGTGGAACCAACGTATTCAGAGTTATGGGCTGGAAATATGGTGTTTTAGTTATTTTACTTGATGCACTTAAAGGTGCATTAGCTGTAATAATTATTGCCCGTCTATATTTAGACAATTTTCCATTCGCAAATGTTACACCATTTGACGATTTTACTTTAGTTCAAATTTTTTGTGGAATTGCAGCAGTAGTGGGACATATTTGGACAGTCTTTGCCGGATTCAAAGGCGGAAAAGGTATTGCTACTGCTTTGGGATTTTTAATTACAATTATTACTGTGGATATGCTTTTAGCATTAGCTGTTTTCTTTGTAGTAGTTTATTTATCCAAATATATCTCTTTAGGTTCAATATCTGCAGCTATCTCAGTTCCACTAATTCTTGTAGTTAGAGAAAATTTATTTCATGCTGAAATTAGCGGTTATCATACAATACTTCCCTTTTCCATTATAACTGTTCTACTTGTAATTTATACACATAGAGCAAATATTGATAGGCTGATAAAAGGAAGCGAAAGAAAAATATCTTTATCAAAAAAGAAAAGCTAAATGAAAATTTCTGTATTAGGTGCCGGTGGGTGGGGAACAACCCTCGCCATCCTTCTTCATAATAATGGGCATAACGTTGATATATGGGAATACAAAAAAAGTTATGCTAAAACCATGCACAAAGCACGGGAGAATAAATTATATCTACCCGGTGTGTCCATACCAAAAGAAATTAATATTACACACGATTTAGAAGAAGCTTCCAACAATAAACACATGCTTGTCATTGCTGTGCCCACGCAATTTATTCGTTCTGTTATGCATGAACTCCGTAAATATGATTTTAAGAATACTACCTTTATAAGTGTGTCTAAAGGAATTGAAAAACATACGCTAATGACTGTATCAAATATTATTAAAGACGAGTTACCCGGACTTGCGAGTTCAAATATAGGTGTGCTTTCCGGACCTAGCCATGCAGAAGAAGTAAGTAAAAAAATCCCTACTGCAGTTGTTTCCGCATCGGAAGATTTAGAAACCGCTAAAATGATTCAAAATGCTTTTATGAATTCATATTTTAGAGTTTATCATTCGGATGATATGCTTGGTGTAGAATATGGTGGTGCATTAAAAAATGTAATTGCAATCGGTGCAGGGATTGTTGATGGTGCTGGATTTGGAGATAATACAAAAGCGGCAATAATGACACGAGGAATAGCAGAAATTTCTCGTCTCGGAATTTCACTTGGTGCAAAACCGGAGACTTTTTCGGGACTTTCAGGTATGGGCGATCTTATAGTAACTTGTATGAGTAAGCATAGCCGTAATAGATTCGTTGGAGAGCAGATCGGAAAAGGAAAGAAATTAAAAAATGTAATTGAAAGTATGAATATGGTTGCCGAAGGTGTGGAAACATGTAAATCAGTTTACAAACTTACTACCGAACATAATATTTTAGCTCCTATCTGTCATGGAGTATATGAAATTCTCTTTGAAGAAAAAGATCCCATCAAATCAACTTACGAATTAATGACTCGGGACATGAAGTCTGAGCATTAATTATGGCTTCCGAATTAGATAAATCAGTCCAATACCTTAAATCAATCGGTCAAAAGCGCGCTGAATCATTTTCTAAAATCGGTATTAATACTGTAAAGGATCTCCTTTTTTATTTCCCATCAAAATACTTAGACCGCTCAACTATTTTAAATTCGGTTAAAGTCTATGATTATATATTGGATGGTTATGCCGGGGAAGTAACAATAGTCGGTGAAGTTTATGATAAAGAAGTAAAAAGATTCGGCAAGAAAACAATCCTTACGATTATTTTCAAAGATAGTACTGGTTTTTTTGAAGCGACTTGGTTTCAAGCCGTTTCTTACTTTAAGGATATGTTTAAGGAAGGCGATTCTTTTGCTATTTCGGGTAAGCCACAGGTAAATAAATTTCATAAGTTGCAATTCGTTCATCCCGATTTTGATCGACTTGGGAAAACTGAATCGGATGATTTCCTTCATACAGGTAAAATTATTCCTTTTTATCGAATACCTGGTGAGCTTAGGAAAACTAGCTTCGGTGATTTCTCTATACGTAAATTAATTCATTCAGTTGTAGAGAATTATGCAGATTTAATTACTGAATCGCTTCCCGATTTTATTATTGGTGAACAGAAATTATTATCATTGAAAGAAACAGTTAAAAACTCTCACTTCCCTGTAAGCAATGAAATTCTAGAAGAAACAAGACGCAGATTAAAATTTGAAGAGCTGTTTTATTTTGAATGTCTCGTTGCAATTAGAAAAAAACTACACGATAATATAAAAAAAGAATCGATAGCAAAATTAGATACAAATTATGCGAATGATTTCGTAAAAAAACTTTCGTTTAAGCTTACTAATGATCAAAAAAAATCTTTAAACGAAATTAAAGAAGATTTAGAAAGTCAAAAGCCGATGAACCGATTGCTTCAAGGAGACGTTGGTAGCGGCAAGACAATTGTCTCTTTAATATCTATCCTAATGATGTGCAAAAGTGGCTACCAATGCGCTTTAATGGTCCCTACGGAGATTCTGGCTGATCAACACTTTCGAGTTATATCTAAACTGCTTGATGGATTAGGATTGAAAATTGAACTCCTTCTCGGTGGTCAGTTATCTAAGAAAAGAAAAGCAATTTTAGAATCGATTAAATCAGGAGAAGCAAATATTGTAATTGGAACTCATGCACTAATAGAAGGTAATGTCGAGTTCCACAATCTCGGACTTATAGTAATTGATGAACAGCATCGCTTTGGTGTCATGCAAAGAGGTACATTAATAAAAAAAGGGACTATACCAAACGTATTAATCATGACTGCTACTCCAATTCCTAGAACATTGACAATGACAATTTATGGAGACCTTGATGTTTCCATTATAAAGGCGATGCCACAAAATAGAAAACCAATTAAAACAGCTCTCAGAGGCGAAAGCAAACTCCCTGAAATTTATAAATTCGTTATACAAAAGAAAGAAGAGGGATATCAATCATTCATTGTTTATCCATTAGTAGAAGAATCCGAAAAGCTAACTCTAAAAGCAGCCGAGACTTATTACGTATCACTTAAAGAAGAATATTTATCAGGATTATCTATTGGATTAGTTCATGGAAGAATGAATTGGAAGGAAAAAGAATCTGTAATGTTCGATTTTCTTAATAAGAAATTTGACGTTCTGGTTTCTACAACGGTTATTGAAGTTGGAATTGATATTCCTGATGCAAATATCATCATTATTAATGATGCTCATAGATTTGGATTATCACAATTGCATCAATTAAGAGGAAGAGTTGGTAGAAGTGATCAGCAAGGTTACTGCATTTTGATTACAGAAGATTCACTTGCAAATTCCGGATTCGCTTCTAATTTTGATCTTAATTATTTATCCGAAAGAGAGATAGAAAAATATAAAACATTTATCAGACTTCATTCTATGGTTCAACATACTAGCGGATTTAAACTTTCTGAAATTGATTTGAAACTAAGAGGTCCCGGTGATATCTTCAGCACTCAACAAAGCGGTCTGCCTAATCTCATTTACACTGATGTAACAACCGATATCGAGCTTATAGAAGCGGCTAAGAGCCATGCCTTCAAAATCATCTCGAACGATCCTTCCTTAAGAAAAAGGGAAAATTCTCTCATCAAAACCACTCTGAAAAAAAATTATGCTCAACATTTAGTGATTAGTAACATTGCTTAAAAAAAAAGAATAACATTTTTATTAAGTAGTGTTGCATATAATTTTTAAAACATTATATTGGTGGAAAATTTTTTAAAATTTTTTTTAGGAATTTATATTAATTCATATCTACCAAATAAAAAAATTAAAGTAGCTCTCACTTATAATCTCAAACCCGAAGTTCAAGAAAACTTCGAACCGGATAACTTTCCCAAAAATTCAACCGACCAAAAATTTGATGATAAATATGCAGAGTGGGATACTTTGACGACGATAACTGCCGTTAAAAATGCTTTGGAACTCTATCATGAAGTTGTAATGATTGAGGCAGATATAAATGCCTATAACAAATTTAGAACCGAGCAACCTGATATAGTTTTTAATATAGCTGAAGGTGTAAATGGTATAAGCAGAGAAGCCCAAATACCTGCTATACTTGATCTTCTTTCAATCCCTTATTCAGGTTCAAATCCCCTTACTTTATCATTATGCCTTGATAAGGCGAGGACAAAAGAAATTTTATTCTACCATAATATTCCCACATCAAAATTCCTAAAAGTAAAATCTTTAGATGATCTACAAAATTTTAATTTGAAATTCCCTGTAATCTTGAAACCGTTAGGTGAAGGATCAAGTAAGGGGATTTTTAACTCGTCATTTATTTCAGAAAACAATGAATTGAAAGAACGCTTAGGCGAAATGCTTTTACAATATGAACAGCCATTTATTATTGAAGAGTATCTACCGGGAAGAGAATTTACTGTGGCTATTTTAGGTAATGATGAAGAGATCACTGTTCTTCCGATAGTTGAAATTAATTTTTCCGAATTACCTGAAGGGATTGTACCTATTTATTCTTATGAAGCTAAATGGGTACTTGATACCAAAGCCAATCCTCTGGATATTTTTACATGCCCCGCTAAGTTAGATGAAATAACCGAAAAAAGAATTAATGAAATCGTATTAAAGACATACAAAGTTCTTGAATGTAGAGATTGGAGTAGAATTGATGTCAGATTAGATTCAGATGGAATTCCGAATATAATAGAGGTCAATCCATTACCGGGTATTTTACCTGACGTTGATGATAATTCATGTTTCCCTAAGGCAGCACGTGCCGCCGGATATAATTATGAAGAGATGATTAATTCAGTCTTATTCGCTGCGGCGAAAAGAAATAAACTTTTATGAAACTCAATTTTCGTGTTCTTATTTGTTATAATGAGCCTTTTGCCTTATACCAAAATTATCTTGGCAAAGAGCTTGAATCGGGTTCAGAGATTTTAGATTTATCGGAAAGAAATTTTTTATCTCAGCTGAATTCCACTAAAAAACTTCTTTCTAAAAGATTTAAATCCGTGAAAGCACTTGCTATCGGAGGCGATTTAGTAAAAAGTATTTCTGAAATTAAAGAACTTTCTCCTGATATAATAGTAAATTTTGTTGAAACGATCGAGGGCAAGTCAAATTTTGAAAGCTACTTCGCCGGTTTATACGAGATTCTTGGAATCGCTTATACCGGAAATACACCTATGGCTTTGGAAAATTGTCTTTATAAATCGAGGACGAAACAAATCTTGACTTCCTTCGATATCAATACTCCAAGATTTATAAAATTAGAGAGCAATGGAAAATTATCTAAATTAAAATTTGATTTGAAGTTTCCGATCATTGTTAAACTTCTGAATGAAGATGCTAGTATTGGCATTTCGGAAAATTCGGTGGTTTATACATTTGAAAATTTATTAAAGAGAGTAAAATACTTAAAAAATAATTTCAATCAGCCAATGCTAATTGAAGAATATATTGATGGACGAGAATTTAATGTAGCAATTCTTGGGGAAGAGCTTTTACCGATTTCAGAGATTGTTTTTGAATCATTACCGGATCATTTACCTAAAATTGTTACTTACGAGGCAAAATGGTCAGAGGATAGTATTTATTATAAAAATACAGTCCCGAAATGTCCGGCGAATATAAAAACCGGAATTAGAAAACGATTAGAGAAAACGGCTTATGAAGCATATAGAGCGCTCGAATGCCGTGATTATGCAAGAGTCGATATAAGATTGAGTAAAAAAAATGTTCCATTTGTTATAGAGGTGAATCCGAATCCTGATGTGTCTTCTGATGCAGGGTTTGCTAGAGCAGCAAGGGCTGCCGGAATTAATTATGAAGAGTTACTTTTTAGAATTGCAATGCTTGCAGCTAATAGGATAAAGAAATGATCAGAGACTTTCAAAAGGACGACCGTGATTCTATTGAATCAATGATTCAAAGAATTGATAATTTTACTCATGAAGAAAAACTAATTGCACTCGAATTAATTGACGACAAAGTTTTAAATGGCGATAAAAGCCATTATACAATTTATGTATATATGAAAGATTTGAAATTAATAGGCTACTATTGCATTGGTTTGAGACCCTTAACCGATGGCGTTTATGATATTTATTGGATAGTAACCGATCCGGATTTTAGAAAAGAAGGTGCCGGAAAAAATTTGCTTGAACATGCTGAAAATTTTGTAAAAGAAAGAAATGGGAGGTGGATTTTGGCAGAGACATCATCAACTGACAAATATATCGCAACCCAAAAATTTTACTTAAGAAACAAATACACAATTGTCTCTGAGATTAAAGATTTCTATAAACTCCATGATGATTTGATGGTATTTGGAAAATATATAATAACATAAAGGGTTATAAAATGGAACTATGGCAGCAAATGGTCCGTGACAGCGTTCATTCGGTTGACCAGTTGGTGGATAAATTTGGTTTGGATCGTAAAGTCGCTGAAGAACTTGATGAATTTTTTCAAGCGAGAATTAATCCATATTATTTGAATCTTATTCGATATCCCGGCGATCCAATTTGGCTTCAATGTGTTCCGGATAAACAAGAATTAAATGATCTCGATGGATTTGAAGACCCTCTTAAAGAAGATGAAATGAGCCCGGTTCCTAATATTACTCATCGATATCCGGATAGAGCTTTGTTCCTTACTACTAGCCAATGTGGTATGTATTGCAGATTCTGTACTAGGAAAAGAAAAGTTGGCGATTCGGAAAAAATTTCTATGAAACAGCTTGAATCCGCATTCAAATATCTAGAAGCTCATTCTGAAATTCGAGATGTAATTCTTTCCGGCGGCGACCCTTTAATGTTGACAGATGTAATGCTCGAAAAAATAATAAAGCGTCTGAGAACAATTCCTCATATCGAAATAATTCGAATTGGATCAAAAATGCCATGCGTTCTTCCACAAAGGATTACACCAAAGTTAGTGGAAATGTTAAAAAAGTATCACCCTATTTATGTAAATACTCACTTTAATCATCCATGGGAAATTACTCCTGAATCTACAAAGGCATGCGAAATGCTAGTTAATGCGGGTATTGTTGTTGGTAATCAATCCGTACTAATGAAAGGCGTTAATGATAACGCTGAAGTAATGAGAGAACTTTTAATAAAACTTCTTAAAATTCGCGTTAAACCATATTATCTTTTTATGGCAGATGAAACAAAGGGAGCTTCTCATTTTAGGACTTCTATCGATACCGGTATGGAAATTATCTATAAACTTCGCGGACATATAAGCGGACTTGCAATTCCTCACTTTGTAATTGATGCACCGGGTGGAGGTGGAAAAATTCCCATTCTTCCTCAATATGTTCTTCATAGAGATGAAGATAGAATAGTAATGAGAAATTATAAAAACGAAGTTTATGTGTATAGAGACGTTAAAGAGAATAAGTATTCAGAGAATAAGATTGTAGTAGAAATTTCTGATAAGAAAAATGGCGAGACTAAGAAGCCAAATAATTATAAGGATATTACTGAAATAAAAATGCCTGAATTTCTTTCTAGTAACAATTAGATGTTTTTATGGAACTATGCCTTTAGAGGCATAGTTCCAATATTTTAATTTAATAAAATACATTTCAAATCTTCTTCCAAGCTTTTCTTTGGGCTTTCAACAATTCGCCCGATCTCTTCTCCATTCCTAAAGACAAAAAATGTAGGGACTAATTCAACATTTAATTTTTCTAATTCTCCATCAGGGCTAATTTTTTCACGGTCAACAGCGTACAATTCTATCTGACTAATATCATAGTTCATGGTCTCTAACATTTTAATGAATCTTGGAACTTCTCTTTTGCTATCGCCACACCAAGAACCAAAAACTATTTTGAAAGTAACCCCTTGAAGAGATATAGGAGCTGGGAGGTTAGTTGAATCAACATCATAAAATTCATATTCAGGATCGTACCATCTCTTAAAGCTGCTATCTTGGAATGCTTCCATATCACAAACACCAAATAGCATTGGCTTACCTGACTTTGAATCAGGCAGTACTTTATTATAAGTCTGTGCGTTTAATGAAAAAGTAACTGCAAAAAAGATTAATAATAAACCACTTATTTGATTAATTTTGATTATTTCTTGCATCGATACCCCAATATAATTTATTTCTAAGTACTTGAAAATAACTTATTTCTTTTGAGTGAACAAGTCTGATCGGATGGCTACTTCTTTTTATTTTAATACTCAAAGGAGGCGAAGCAAAATTCACTCTCTGTCCATCGCAATTAATTTGAATTTTTTCTTCACCTGATTTTACTTCCACATTAATCTCTTCATTACTATCCAAAACTAATGGTCTCATCGTTAATGTATGTGGTGCAATTGGAATGATAGTAATTACATTCGATTTCGGACTAACAATAGGACCACCTGCTGAGAGGGCATAACCTGTTGAACCGGTGGGAGTAGCGATAATCAGACCATCAGCGGCAAATGTTGATACAAATTCACCATTAATGGCTAAGTTCAGTTCTATCATCTTAGGCCAATAACCTTTATCAATTACAATATCATTCAGAGCAAAGAGTTTTTCTCCCTCTTCATTAAGAACTGCTTCTAATGCAATTCTATCCTCAATTAAATAGTTCCCATCGAGCAATTGTGGAATAAAGGCATCAAAGCTATCAAAATCAAATTCTGCAAGAAAGCCAAGTTTACCAACATTAACACCTAGAATTGGTGTATCATAATCTTTTGCTTCAAATGAAGTATTCAACATCGTGCCATCTCCACCAAGTGAAACAACAAAATCAGATTTTGCGATTAATTCCGGCTCAGGAATAATTTTAGTACCCTTTATTGTTTCACTTAACGACTTTTCCAAACGATAAATTGTATCACCAAGTAAAGCATCTACATTATATTTCTTTAGAGAAAGTAAAATTTTTTCTACTGCCTCAATAATATTATGCTTAGTGGTATTTGGTATTATGCCGATTTTCATTATTTGGTCCGTTTAAATTCCCAAAGTTTAGTATATTTTGTGAATACATAGAAAGATGAATATGATGCGAGTAGAAATCCATGAATACCATCCAAAAACCCTGCTTTAATTAAATACATTTTTACAAATATCCATAATGGTCTAAAAATAATATCTATTAATGTAACACTTTTTCCCTTATCCCTTAATTCTTCCGCTGCTAAACTTGTATATGAATTTAGCTTATTAAGATAATGAACTAAATTTCTATCAGTATAATGGATAATATCTTTTTTTAATTCAATTATTTTAACATGTGAGTTGAATTTTAGTCCCTCGTGTACTTTATTATCATTAAAAGAAGCATCCTTCTTATTAAAAAGTCTTACTACCCTACCCGGATACCAACCGCTATGCTTAATCCATTTACCAATAAATATAGCTTTACGAGGAAATGAATAGGTATCACTTAAAATATTATCGCTCTTCAATTTATTTATCTCTGCAATCAATTCTTCTGATAATATTTCATCTGAATCGAGCCATAGTATATAATCATTTGAAGAAAGGGAAACAGCATACTGTTTAGTTAAAGCAAAACCTTTCCACTGAACTTCTTCATATCTAATAGAGGATATCGATTTTATAATTTCTAAAGTTTTGTCTGAAGATGAAGAATCAACAAGTACTATTACTTCATCAACGCACATCTTCAGACTATTAATGCAATCTGCTATATTAGCTTGATCGTTCTTAACAACTGTTATAGAAGAAATTTTTTTCATAATTAGTCGGCATCTTTATTTACTTTGAAAAAGGCAATTGATAAACCGAGCACAAACCAAACCATAGTAATAATTTCCTGGTCTCCGAAATTCCATTCAGCTAATCCTGAAAATAAAAATCCTATAAAAGAAGCAAAAGCACCGATAGAAAATGATGATGCAATCGGAATATCTTTAAGAGAATTATATATGTTTTTATATATAAGTCCCATCTTATAAAAAAGAGCTAATACGATGAAGAAACCAAATAGACCAAGAATCACGATAAAATGGATATAGTTATTATGAAGATGACCAAAATTTTCTTTGAGATAATAATCCTTGTATTCCGCATAAACATGCTGCAAATCAATATCGCCAACACCGAATAGTGGATGATCTTGAAATATTTTATATCCGGTTCGCCACTGGTTCATTCGTTCAATATTTGTATCATGATACAAATCAAACATTGAAGCTAATCGATTTCGTTTAAAATCACCTACCAAAAGCTGATTTTTTATTATATCAAAATCAGTGATTCTTTTTTGATGCTTATAGAACTCTTCCAAATAGAATTTCTTCTTCTTTTCTATTTTATAAATAACTCCGGCAGTAGATGAAACATATATTTCATTATTTATTTCTTTTAATTTATCAATTGGAGTTTTGGTGGCTATCTCCTGAACTTGTTTTATTCCTTCAATTCCTAAGGAAAAAATATTTAAAATATTATCTTCCTGTATAAACATTAAGCTATCTGATAACCAGATACGCGTGTAATTACCATTCAATTTATCGGAATAAACCAATTTTGAAGGAATACCCTCTTTTATATTTTCTATGAATAATGAATCTCTCTTATTTGAATACCATGCAAAATAATTTTTATTAATTGAGAAACCATTAATCTCTTTATAATTACTCATTCTTACAGTATCATCAAGTTCTTCAGGATTGTTATAAATTGTAAGACCACTATCTAAATCTGCCGCATATAATTTGCCCGCAAACGTTTTATAATCCATTGTTCTGCCGGGTGAAACAAATTCATTTGTTATTTCCAATTTATGTGATACAGTATCTTTTTTATATAGTAATATTCTTGAATCAACAAGAAATGAAATTAAATAATTCTTATTCCAGTCTCTTACCCCGGATACCGGTGAAGGAGCTTCATAATTTCTTAATAGTTGGTTATTATAAAATATTTTTAACCCACCTTCGTAATCAGCAGCGCAATAAAATGAATCGATTACAGCGAGTTCTTGTATCCTTCCGTCTGTTTTATTAATCTCAAAAAGTTGATTTCCATCTTCTCTAAGATTAATAATACTAATATTGCTTTCATTATGAGAATAAAATAAAAAGAAAGCTATCACAGCAGTTCCTATGGTTAATACCAACCATTGTCTCTTAAGGATCAAAATAGTAATTAGAGCTGCGATTGTACCTAACCATGCAGCTCTTGTATAACTCGCTATTAGACCAATGATACCAACAATAAAAAACGAGAGATAAATAAAAAACTTTTTTTTATTAAACTTTTCATTAATGAGGAATGCAAAACTTATAACAACGAAGAAACTAATTAAACCTCCGGCGGTCATTACATACTGAAAAGTGGAAGGACCCTTTGACTCAAGATAATATAGCTGATGAGCAAAATGCTTATAAGCCGCTCCTATATATATAATAATTGTAATAAAAGCAGAATATAAAAATGCATTTAATATTAATTCCGTTCTCTTTTTATTATTAAGTGAAGCAACCATTACGTACACGATAGGGATAAGAAGAGCCCGCTTGGATAAATTTTGAAATGCTTGAGCTTTATTCCCTGATAAAATTGCAGAGATAAATTCTGCAGTTAGAAACAAAATAAATAAATATTCCAAACCGACTTTTGAAAATAGGTTTTTTCTATCTTTAATATATTTGAATATTATAATAAGTAAAGCACCGAAATAACCAATTTGATTTAGAAAAATAGAATTAGTTAGAGTAGAAGCAAAAAGGAATAATAAAACTATAACCCCTTTATCAAAATATTTTTCGATTTTTTCTTTCAATTTTATTAGTCTCTAAATTGTAATTCATATAATTTTCTATATAGTCCTGAATGGTCTTCAAGTAATTGGTCGTGCTTGCCATCTTGAACTATCCTTCCATTATCTAATACCAATATTCTATCAGCATTTCTGATAGTACTTAAACGATGTGCAATAACAAAAGTGGTTCTATCAATCATTAATCTTTCAATTGCTTCTTGGACTAACACTTCAGATTCGTTATCAAGTGCGGAGGTAGCCTCATCAAAAATCATAATAGGGGGATTCTTAAGAAGTGCTCGTGCAATAGAAATCCTCTGTCTTTGACCACCCGAAAGCTTAATTCCTTTCTCACCGATAACCGTATCGTATTTCAAAGGGAGATGTAAAATAAATTCATGTGCATTAGCTGCCTTTGCCGCATTAATTATATCTTCTTCGGGATATTTCTCCAATCCATATGCAATGTTTTTAATTATGCTCTCATTGAATAAAACAGTTTCTTGAGTAACAATTCCCATAAGCTTTCTTAACTCTTCGAGTCGAATCTTTTTAATATCAATTCCATCAATTTTTATTAAACCCGAAGTAGGATCATAAAATCGTGGGATTAAATCCACCATAGTAGTTTTGCCAGAACCACTACTTCCGACTAATGCAATAATCTCCCCTTTTTTAATTGAAAAAGAGATATTATTTAAAACAGTGTCATCTTTTTCAGCATCATCATAATGGAAGCAAACGTTATCGAACTCAAGATTACCATTGAAATCTTTAAAACTAATTGGGTCATCGCTATTTTTTATTCTTGGCTCTGTATCAAGTATTTCAAAGATTCTATCAGCAGCAGCACTCGATTCTTGAATTCTATTATTAACACTGCTTAATTCTTTTATCGGTGGCATTAATTGAAATATCGCAAAAAGAAATCCTAAAAATTCACTCGCCTTTAATGTATTATCAACTAATACTAACTGAGCACCGAAAAAGATTATCAGAACGCCAACCGTTACGCTTAAAAATTCAGTTACAGGTGCCGCCGTATTTCTTATCCGAACCATCTTAAGAGACAATTTGAAGAAACCCTTAGTCTGCTCCATAAATTTTCCATTCTCATATTCTTCCATTCCAAATGCTTTAACAATCTTTACACCTGTGATTGTCTCATGAAGAACTGTTGTAATATCAGCCATCTTCTCTTGGAGGAAACCGGAATGTTTTCTAAGTTTTAATCCGATCCAACTTATTATTATCAAAGAAAATGGAAGTATTACAAAGGAGAATAGTGTCAGCTTCCAGCTAATTGATATGGCTATTCCTAAAAAGACTACAATAGACAATGGCTCTCTGACTAAATTTAAAAAGACCGCTGAAACACTGGTTTGAACAACATTAACATCATTTGTAATTCTTGAAATTAAATTGCCTGTCTTTTCATTTTTGAAATAACTCATTGGAAGTTTATGAAGATGTCTATATGCTTCATTTCTAATATCTTTAATTACTCCTTGCTCGACGTGTGCAAGAAAATATGCCTGTAAATAACCTGAAATATTTTTTAATAAAAAGGTTATAAGAATAAGGATACAAATTTTCATTAATGTATCAACTGTAGTACCGGAGAAAATCCAATCCGAAAAGAAACTTTTGATATTATCTATAAATTGTGAAATAAAATTTAAGTTTTCGGGAATTTGATTTTGAGATACAACCTGAACTTCATCTTTCTTATTAAACAATGTATCCAATAAGGGTATCGTTAGGTAAACTGAAGCACCGTTGAGCAATGAATATAATATTGTAAAAAACATAGATAATGAAATATGCTTTTTATATGGTTTTAGGTATCGTAATAAACGTGAATAAGTTTTCATAAATAGTTAATCCATTTTCCCGCGTGGATGGTGATCATGATGTTCCTGTTTTACAAAATCATTATCTATGTGAGTATAAATCTGGGTTGTTGAAATATCCGAATGTCCAAGCATCTCCTGCACCGATCTTAGATCAGCTCCACCTTCAATTAAATGAGTTGCAAATGAATGTCTGAATGTGTGCGGATGAATATCTTTTTTGATACCGGATTTCTTCACATAAAAATCCACGATCTTCCACACGCCCATACGCGATAATTTTCGTCCTCTAACATTTAGAAAGAGAATGTTTTCACTTGTTATTTTATTTTCAAGATGCGGACGTGAATATAATAAATAATCTTTAATGCAACTAAGAGCAGAAGAACCAACAGGAACTAACCTCTCCTTAGAACCCTTACCGAGAACTCGTACCATCTCTTCTTTGATAAAAACATTATTGACCGTAAGATTAATCAATTCGGATATTCTAAGTCCGGACGAATAAAATAATTCAAGCAGTGCTTTATCTCTTCTTCCTCTGATATCATCACTCTCGGCTGAATTTAGAATTAATTCAATTTCCTGAAATGAAAGAACATCGGGAAGATTTTTTTTCTTTTTTACAGAGGGAATTTTTGTCATCGGATTTTTTGTAATGTATCCATTCTTAAGCAGAAATTTAAAAAATCCTTTAAAAGCAGAAATATACCGTGCAATTGTTGAATTACTTAATCCCTCATTTTTAATTGAAGAGAAATAGTTAATCAAAGTTTCAGAATTAATTTCGCTATAATCAATAATATTTAATTTCTCAAAAAAATCTAACAATTTCATTAAATCATTTTTATATGAGAAAATAGTATTATCAGATAAATTTTTTTCCAATTTGATAATGGATAAGTATTCTTTAACAAACTGCTCCATACTAAACACTTATGTCGGTTGATTTGTTTTCAATCTCAGATTGGTTAGGATAACGTATTCTTTTATGATGCTGAGTTACTAAGCTCGCAAGGAAAGATTGTTTTATCTTGGTTATATCGCTAAAAGTTATAGGTGCATCATTAAGCTGACCATCACCAATTCTATAATTTATTAAATTATTAATAACGTTTTCTATTTTGCCCGGTTCGGGATCATTCATTGCTCTAACAGTTGATTCGCAGGCATCGGCTAACATGACCAAAGCTGTTTCCTTTGTGTTGGGTTTAGGCCCTTGATACCTGTATTTTTTTATATCCACTTTATCCTCACCATAAAGTTCTTTTGCCTTTTCATAGAAAAATGAAATTACAAGAGTACCATGATGCATTGGAATAAAATCAATAATTTCCGGTGGAAGCTCATATCGTTTAGCCAATTCAATACCTTTTGAAACATGCTCAAGTATTATTCTAGCACTTTCCTCTGGAGTCATTTCTTCATGTTTATTCCCTTTATCCATCTGATTTTCTACAAAACTCGATGGGTCGATGATCTTGCCAAGATCATGATAATAAGCACCTACGCGAGCGAGAATCGGTTTTGCTCCAATTGCTTCGGCTGCACTTTCTACCATTGTACCAATTGTCATTGAGTGAGTAAAAGTACCTGGTGCTGACCGTGCAATCTCTTTTAATCCGGGTCTATTAAAATCAGTTAATTCAAGCAGTGTTAAATCTGTTGTAATTTTAAATATCTTCTCGATAAAAATTATCAAGCCGTAAGTTAGAATAGGACTAACCAATGCATTAGTAAATGCAAATCCTGCAGTAATTAATATTTGATCATAAGATTCAAATCGCTCTAAACCAAATGCAAGAATACCCAAAGCATAACCGAGAAATATATATAAGAAGGAACGAAAAATTTGAGTACGATTTTTAATATCACGCACCGTATACGCAGCGAATGCACCTGCTAATATGTTAATCACCGAGAATACATAATCATTACCTCTAAGCCCACCGCATGTAAGAGCAATTACGATAGTGCCATAAAAACCAACTCGAGAATCAAAAATAATAGTCAGTAACATTGATGCTACGGGCACTAATACAAGATACTCAACCGGAGCTTTGACATTTATTTGAAAAACTATAAAGGTTAAGAAGCCGATAAATAATATGAGTATTGCAATAAGAAGAAGTTTTAGATTATCCTCAAATATTCTTTTTCGGAATAAATACAGATAGATAATCAGAAGAACAATAATTAAAATAATATGAAGAAATTTTCCAAAAAGCTGTGCTAGACGACCCCAAACCCCGATTTCCTCACCTTTAGCTATTCTATAAGAATCTATTTTTAGTTTTGCTTCAGGAGTTATTCTATCATGTTTTGCAATAATTCTTTCATTCTCATTCACAATACCGATATTTTTCGATATCCGGTCTTTGGTTTGCTCGATAGCTTTTTCAGTAAGTACTTGAGAAAAAACAATATTTGGTTTAAGAAAATGATCTAAGTATTCTGTTAAAGCACTATTAAGGGAATTATCTCCACCAAACGAATTTCTAAAATATAGATTAATAAAATCATTTTGAGAATTATAATCTAAAAATATTCTTTTAGGTACAATTCTTTCAAATCTTCCATCTCTTAAAGCGATTGAATCTTTCCTAATTTCACCATAATTAATATCTAGCAAGCCTCTTTGATAAATCCTTTCTAAAATACTCTTAGAGAATGAAAGAAAATCTTGAAAAGATTTGCCGTAGACTCTTTTGGAAAGATTTGAACCAAAACGATTTTGAATTGTTTCTAATGATTGCTTGCTAAGAAATGTAATTTTTTCTATTGGCTCAGATGATTTAGATGATGAAATAATTCTGCGGCTAATATAGGAATTGTAATTACTAATAGAATCCAACGCAGAAAATATTGCAGAAGAATCACGAAGAAATATTTGATGTATTTTCTCTCCAGCTTCTTTTTGTTCTTTTGAGTATAGGTCTTTGCTCTTAAGAATTTCAAAAGTCAGAGAAGCAATTAGATCTTCTTCAATCCAAATTGATCCGATTGTAACCTCGGACTCAATAGATTCTCCTTTTGGGAACATCATGACGATCAATAAAACAAGGAGGAATAAAATTGTTATTTTTATTCTAAGACTATGCCTTATTTTATTTTTCTTTTCTTCATTCATTTTTAAGTTTCTTTTGCTTTCAAAAGAATTCTTAAGAAATCAGCAGCTCCATCTTCATCGTTAGTTCTTTTAGTAACCATATCTGCCATTTTCTTTAACTCAGGAACTGCATTTGCAACTGCTATCTTAAGAGCATCAGTTTCAAATAAAGATTTATCATTGTGCCAATCACCAATAACTGCAGATTCTCTCGGTTTTATTTTAAGATATTTACACAGTTTCTTAAGACCATTCCCTTTGCTCGAGCCAAGATTCCGAACTTCAAGATAATAAATTCCACCTTTTGAATTGGATTTATAATATGAAGTTTGCAATCCAAAAGTATATGGAAATATTAACTTTTGAGATACATGTTTTACGTAATCTCCATAATCACTGGTCATAACAATTTCTAATACTTCATTCAAATAATGCTCATAAGAATAAACCGGCTTATAAACAGCACCAAATTTATCCATAACTTCGGGAATAATTGAATTATCATCAGTATAATAAATAGCAGAAGGATGGCATAAAGCAATTTTCAAGAAATATTTATCTGCTAATCTAATAGCTTTTTTAACATATTTCGGTTTTATAAAAGTTTTATGAATAGGTTTTGTATCTGTATCTTTCTGAATTAATGCGCCATCAAGTGTAATAATAGGGGCATCAATTTTCATCTCATCTATGTATGCCGAAACAGCAGAATGAAGTCTTCCGGTAGCAAAAGAGAATATAACTCCATACTTTTTTAATTGCTCAGTTAATTGTAGTGTCTCTTCTCCGATCATCCCCTGATTATTTAATAAGGTTCCATCCAAATCGAAAACTACTAATTTTATCTTCTTAAGTCTTTCTTTGGTTATCATTTTCTATGAATTTTGTGTAAAATAATTGAAAAGTACTGCCAAAAAGTAATTATAGACTTTCGAGTTCTTTTACAGCTTCATTAACAGTATTAAAAACAGGTAATACTCTATCAAGCTGTGAAATCTCGATGAGAGTCTTTACATTTCTAGTAGGTGCAGCTATTCGAATATGCCCTTCCGAGGATTGCAATATCCTAAAAGCTAATAGAATTGCACTTAGTCCTGAGCTATCGCAATAGTCCACTTCCGAAAGATCGATTACTAGTTTTTTAGATTCTTCTGTGTGTAAAAGAATTGTAAACTCACCTTTTACAAAGCCGGCAATGGACGAATCAAATCGTTTCTCATTTAACTTAAATATAACGATATCTCCACTTTTCTTTATTTCATAATTGATATTATCACTCATAAATCGCCAAATTTTTATGGAAATTAAATATAATTTACTAATTAATAGGAATTATTAAAACATTATAATGAATTATTTATTACTAAACATCATCAAAAGATTTACAATATATTTCCCTTTATCTGACATATTATCAGATGTTTTTATAATTATATCATAAAATAATTCTGAATAATCTTTGTAATAACCAATCGACAATGAATTAGCCGGAATAGATGATAAAGTAGTTGCAAAAAAATCATCTTCATAATTTAGATCAATCACTAAATCTTTTTTTTCATTATTAAATTTTTCAATAAATTTTTTCTTTGGTAATCCCAATCGGGACAGATCATTTTCATTATACGTAAGAAACTTTGTTCCCGATAGAATCGGAAAGCTACTTGTATGATTTTCTTCAATAACAAAAATTGCTTTTTTTCCAAGCGACAGTAAGAAATTTATTAAATATGAATAGTTATTAAAATTGTTATCCCCCTTTGGGAAAATAAATACAATGATTTCGGAATTTAGAAATTTTTCTTTGATATTCTGTTGAATTCTTTTCTTTTTTGAATAGCGAAATTTCAAAATCATAAATCCGATTTTCTTATATATTTTCTTCATACTATTCTGTTCCAGTCAATTTTAGAAACGACTCTTCATTGATTATATTTAATCCCAATTTAACAGCTTTATCATATTTAGAACCCGCATTTTCTCCAACAATTACAAAATCTAAATTCTTTGAAATTGCGCTTAAGACTTTACCCCCATTGGCGATAATAATATCTTTTGCCTTGTCTCTCGACATTGAAGAAAGCGTGCCCGTTATAATAAAATTTTTACCCGACAATTTCTTTTCGCCTTGAATAGTTTCCTTTTCAAAAACTAATCCGGCTTGTTTTAATTTTGATATTAATTCTATGTTTGACTGTTGAGAAAAAAACTTAATAACACTACTACTTATGCTTGCTCCAATTTCATAGATGGAAGAAATGGCTTCGGAATCAGCATTCATAAGTTTATCAATCGAACCAAAGTGTTCCGCAAGTTTTTGGGCAGCTCCTAATCCGACATATCTAATTCCAATGCCATATAAAACCTTTTCAAAAGGGCGTGATTTACTATTCTCAATTGATATCAATAAATTGCTGATACTCTTCTCACCCAATCTATCAATTTTGATTAACTCATCTTTGTGAGTTATCAGTAAATAGATATCATCAATCGAATTTAAGTAACCTTCATCTACAAACAAGCTTATTAGTGCTTCGCCTAACCCATCAATATTCATTGCTCCACGTGAAGCGAAATGAATAATCCGACCTTTGACTTGAGCTGGACATAAATAATTTTCGCAATATAGAGCAACTTCTTCAGAGGATTTAACTAACACACTTCCACATTCAGGACATCTTACCGGCGGAAGAGTAATAATTGAATCGGGGTTTCTATTTTCTTTTACCACCGAAACTACTTTCGGAATTACATCTCCCCCTTTTTCAATTACTACTGTATCATTAATTCTTATATCTTTACGAAGAATTTCATCATAATTATGCAACGTGGCACGACTTATAGTAGAACCGGCTAATAAGATTGGTTTTAGTTCAGCAACTGGAGTTACAGCGCCTGTTCTTCCAACCTGCCAGGTAATGTTTTCTAAAATGGTTTCCTCTTGTTTTGCTTTAAATTTATAAGCAATTGCCCATCTTGGAGATTTTGCTATAGTTCCTAGTAAATCTTGTTGCTTTCTTGAATTTACCTTTATTACCACGCCATCAATTTCATAAGAAAGACTGTCTCTTTTAATCTCCCACTCGTTGCAATATTGTATTACTTCATTTATGTTATTACATAATTTATAATTCGGATTAACTTTAAAACCCAATTCATCCAATAATTTCAAATTCTCATTTTGCGAAGCAATGAAAATATCGTCAGTAAATAAATAATATAAAAAAACTTGCAAATTTCTTGAAGCTACTGTTTTGGGATCAAGAAGCTTAATTGTACCCGCAGCAGAATTACGTGGATTGGCAAATAATTTCTCGTCATTTAATAAACGTAGTTCATTAATTTTTTTAAACGTAACTAAATCTAAAAATACTTCTCCTCTTACTTCAAAATTTAAAAGTTCCGCTGATTGTGATAGGGCATTAGTAACCTTGAGAGGGAGAGATTTAATAGTTTTTATATTTTGAGTTACATCTTCACCGGAAATGCCATCTCCGCGAGTAACTGCTTTTGAATATCTACCATTTTCAAAAATGATACTTATTGAAGCACCATCAATTTTTAGTTCGCAAATATATTCAATGCTTTCATCCGGAGGAAGATTTTCTTTTATACGTCTATCAAACTCCAATAATTCATTTTGGTTATATGAATTAGAAAGACTTAGCATCGGAGCTGAATGCTTAATTTCGGGAAAAGATTTTGATATATCTGAGGATACTCTCTGCGTGGGAGAATCAGACGTAATTAATTCAGGATGTTTTTTTTCTAAATCTAATAATTCTTCTAACAATTTATCATATTCAAAATCAGAAATCTGAGGATCGTTTTTAACGTAATATAGATGCTCATGATTCCTTATTGCTTCGCGAAGCAATAAAACTCTTTTTTCAATTTCCTGAATCATTTTTAGTATTAACAATTTTAAATGATTTAAAAACTCCGGTCGAATCGATCTTTAGATGCCAGAGCTCATTTCCCGAGGCAAGGACACCAAGATTTTTCCCATTCAATTTAGCGATTATAACAGCCGGGAACTGAACAGAAACCTCAAATAATGTATCGGCTTTAATTTCGATCGGATTCTCTGGTGTAAGTACCTCTTTAAACATTTCTCTTTTATCAGCCATCACTTTAATCCAAGTTGCTGTTGTAGTCGATATCGAAAGAGTTAAACTATCCAGCTCAATAAGTCCCACAGGTTTTACGACAGGTTTTTGAATTTCTTCATATCGAGAACTTGGTGGCGGTGTAATTTCTATATCAGAATTATCAGTAATAATTTTTGGGCTCGAATCAATAAATAAATAGGTAGAAATTGATCCAACTACTAAAAATATAATTAGTATTGCTAATACACTAAAAAAAGTTTTCTTTTCTAATGTTAAACTTCCGATAGTGAATGTATTAGATTGATTTTCTATTTGTAGTTCAATAATATCTTTGGTAGGTTCTGTTTCTTTAGGATTTTTAATGGTAGTTTCGGTTAAGTTTCCGTCTGCAATTATTTCGCTTTGAACTAAACCTTTCTTTGCAAACTCATATTTGTTTATAGTTTCATTGACATCTAAATTCAAGTATTGGGCATATTCTTTAATAAAGGCTCGAATATAAATTTCAGGAAGTATTTCATAATCTCCATTTTCGATAGCAGAAAGAAACTTAACATCAATTCTAATTTTATTATAAACCTGTTGAAGTGAAACATTTTTCGCTTCACGAACAGATTTTAGTTCATCACCAAAATTTTTTAGTAATTCATTCATATATACCTTTTATCAACTAATCCTTTTAATTCTAGCGGAGAAAGAGCCATCAATATTATGCAAATGAGGGAATGCACTTAGACATCCATTTTCATCATATAACTCGTTTGGGAAAAAAGTTTTATCTATATCTAATTCAAAATGAGGATTGCCAAAAAGAAATTTTTGAATTATAGAATAATTTTCTTCCGGTTCCATTGTGCAAGTACTATAAACAAGATATCCTCCCTGTTTTAGTAAAGAAGCACCCTTTTCCAGAAGCTCAGATTGAATTGCGTTTAAATTACGAATATCTCCCAAATCTTTCTTCCATTTTACATCAGGTTTTTTTGTCAGTGTTCCTAAACCCGAACATGGAGCATCAATTAATACACGATCAAATAAACCATCATTATATTCAAGCGCATCGGCAACCACAATCTTAACATTAGTTACTTTTAGACGCAGAAGATTCTTTTCTAATATTTTTGTTCTACTTTCATATTTATCAAGAGCAACAATTTCACCTTCATTATTCATAAGGTCGGCAAGTAAACCGGTTTTGCCACCTGGAGCTGCGCAGAAATCTAATACTCTCATTCCCGGTTTTGGGTCTAATAAATAAACTGGAATACCCGTGCTTTCATCCTGAACGCTAAAATACCCATTTGCAAAATATGTCCAGTCAGCTATATTTGTCAATATATTTAGCTTGATGAAATCTTTTACATAGATTGATTCTGTGTATTTAAGATTAACTTTATCAAGAAGAGATTTTAGTTCTTCTTTATTTGACACTAAGTTATTAACACGCAGCGATAAAGAGGGCTTTCCATTATTGGAAATTAATAACTGTTCGGTTTGTTCATTGCCAAATCGAGCTAACCAACGTTTTACCATCCAATAAGGATGAGAATAATATGTAGCGAGATAATTAATTATGTCTTCATTAGGATCGGGATATTTTATTGCATCTTTGGTGCGGAGTATATTTCTAAGAACGGCGTTTGTTTGATCAGCATGTTTTTGCCCCTGTAATTTTTTTACAAAATCCACAGATTCATTCACAGCCGCATAATCGGGGACTTTATCTAAAAAGAGCATTTGGTAAACTGCAACACGGAGAGCATTTTTTATATTAGGAACTGCCTTAGAGAACTGCCCTTTATAAAACCCATTTAATATCCAATCAATTCTGCCTAGCCATCTAATAACACCATGTACAATTTCAAAAAGAAGTGCTTTATCTTGCCCGGAGAGATCGGAGTTTTTAATTTCGATTTCTAATAGTTTATCTAAATATGCGTCAGTCCTATCGATCCTATTAAGTATTTTAATAGCAAGCCCACGCACACCGAGATATAAATTAGGAGAAAAATTATCAGTTGTTTGTTCCATAATCACAAAAATAAATAAAAGAAAATAAAGATATGAAATTTGGAGAGTATCTGAAAACAAAAAGGGCTGCATAGCAGCCCTTTCTTAGAAAACTATTTGGCTTCTTTAAGCCCGTATTTTTTCTTAAATCTCTCAACGCGTCCTGTTGAATCTAACATCTTCTGCTTGCCTGTGAAGAATGGATGGCATTCAGAACAAATTTCTAATTTTATTGAGTTTACAGTTGATCTCGTAACAAAATTATTACCGCAGACGCATGAAACTTCGCAACGTTGATAATTTGGATGTATTCCTTTTTTCATTTCATATACTCTTTATTTTAGAATCATTAAAATAACTAATAGTTATAATAATATCAAATATTTTTACTTACTTAACTTTTGATTTAGCTTTTTTTTACGAGATTCCTTAATTGAATCTTGAATGGCTTTGTGTCTTGCGGCAGAAGCAGAATCAGGTTGTTCAAGAACTAAAAATTCATTAAAGCCAAATTGATCCTGTCCGGAACTTACTAAGGACCCTCTTTCCAAATTGCCTCGTGATACCTTATTACCTGAAATGGCATCATCTAAATTAACATTATTTCTTGGATTCAATGGAATTTGATTTACTGAACTTTGAGTTAATTGACCGGCTTTATTAGCAAGTGAATTTTCCTTAGCGGTTTCTTTGGAGGCAAATGGTTCTGTAATTTTTTCTTCATTAATAGAATTAGGTATGGAGGCAGCTTGTTGTGAAATATTTGCCTGGTATGGCAAGGGTTCTTGCATTAGAGGGTCAATATCCTCAATATTATTAAAGGGGAATAATACAAATAGCATTATAGCCGCAAACGAAATCCCTAAAGCAGGTGCTAAAAATTTAAAAATACTAAAAGATTTTTCTTCTTTTTTCATTTTCTCAAATTGACCATTTTGAATTTTCATCATCAATTTAAATTCAAAATCATCGGGAGCATTTACCTTAGGCAAATCCTTTAAATCATTAATTAAATTTTTGAATTTCTCATCTTCATTGTAAAAGTTTTTATTCATAAGCTACTCATGATAGATTTTTTTTAATAATTTTTGCAATTGTGTTCTCCCCCGATTAATTCTTGATTTTACCGTGCCAATTGAAAGCTCTGTTATTTCAGCGATCTCTTCATACGATAAATTCTCTATATCTCTCAAAATTACAACCTCACGATAAACAGGTTTAACTTTCAATAAAGCTTTTTGAACAATATCACTTTTAATTGAATTATCAGCAGCCCTTTCAGGCGAGATATACATTTTATCCTCTATCTGGGGAGTTCTTTCATCATCATCCCCCGAAACAGATATAAAACTTCTTCTCCTTCTTCTTTTTAATTCATTTTTAGCAAGATTTCCTGCAATAGTATAAATCCATGTAGAAAACTTTGCAAACGACTTATAAGAATCCTTATTCAGATAGAACTTGATCATCGTGTCTTGAACAATATCCGTACACGCATCCCTATCGCCAACAAATCGGAAAACAAAATTTGTTAGCGGGTCTTTATATCGTTTCACTAAAATCTCATAAGCCTGAATTGTGTTATTATCCTGAAACTCTTTTATGAGATCTTCGTCTTTTAGTTTGTCCAAATCGTTAATCAATATTTATACTTGTCTAATTATAAAATGTTTCAAAAAATAGTAAATAAATCGGAAAAATATTTGTTTCATTTAAACAAATTAAGATAAAATCTCCGAGAGTAATATGGTAATTATAGTTTTGGGGTCGGAAGAAGTAGTCTTTACCATTAAATCAGCAGCTAATAGAGCTTTAACTGATTTCATTAACCTTCTATGATTAAAAACTCTAATTCCCTTTTTGCAATTTATATAATAGTATGGACTGACATTAGCAATCTTAGCAGCCGTAAAATCATTAGAATGCAAAGGAGCTAATTCATGTATTTGAGCTACGGTAGATATAAATTTTGTTATAATTGTTATTATCTGAACAATTTCATAACTACCCTCCAATAGATTATATCCAATCTCGAGAGCTTTAGATTTATTACCAGCCGCAATTTGATCCTGAAGATTAAAAACAGTGTATTCCTTAGTGCTCGATGTCAGTTTATTAATGATTTCTGCATCAATACTCCCACCTCTACCAATATAATCAGAATATTTCCGGAGCTGCATATCAATCAGCCCTTTTTCCTCACCAACAATTTCGGCAACTAATAAAGCATTCTCCTCACTAATCTTAAAATCTAATTCTCCGCTTCTATGTAAAATCCAACTTACTAATCCTCTAGTATCTTTTTTAGGAGTCTCGAATAAAAATCCTTTACTTGCCAATTCTATAAAGGGCTCTTTTAATGGAGCACTAATCTTACCATAATTTATTAATATTAAGCAGGTGAATTCAGCAGGATTACTAATATATTCACTTAGTAATTTTTTATCGCTAACTTTTTCAAAATTTTTTACAGTAATTACCTTTTTCCCGTTGCCAAATGGAAAAGCAATTGCAAGATCAAGGATAGAATTAAAATTGTCATTCTTCTCTATACTAAAAGATTCTTTGTCAAAATCGGATTCAATTAAGGTCTCTGCAAAATCTGTAATTTTCGATGCCGTTTCGCTTATTAAGAAATCATCGTCTCCCGATAATAAATAGACCGACAGTAACTTATCTTTAGTAAGTGTTTTTAATGCATCAAAAATTGACGGAATAGATTGAGATTTAGGCATTATTAGATTTTTTCCTTTTTTCAAATTTTATGGCTGTTGAAACAAAAAAGGCAAATCCTCCCCATATAATTCCAACAATTATTATTGCCACTATTAACGGTAAATAATCATTCATTTATAAAAAACTTATTTAATTTTTTATTAAGTAAAAATAATGAAACAAGCACGATAGTCCACTGAAAAACACAAGTTGCGAAATTTTCTGAACGGAATGGATTTAGAAATTCTTTATCCCAAGAGATAGAAGAACTTAACCACCAAATAATCAGAACGATAGCTTGAACAGGTATCAAATATTTTATTATAAAATTATACCATTTCCCTATTTTAATATCACATCCTTCACCATTGATCAATCCCATTCGGAATTTGTCTACACCATATTTAATTACTGCAAAGGAAATAAATGCACCGCTAAGTATTAGAGCCATTCCCCAAACCCAATCTTGATTCAATAAAAATTTAATGTCCAATGCAGATGGGATTCCGAACGCAAATCCGATAAACGCAACAATGATTATAGCTTTCTTTTTATTGATTCCAAAATCCGATAGGGATTTGGATGCAAGTTCCACCATGGATATAAGTGAAGTAAGAGCCGCAAAACTTAGAGCCAAAAAGAAAATGGTCGTGAAAAAATAATTAACTGTATATGAGCTGGATAATGTAGAAAATAACTTTGGAAGATAAATCAAAGTTAGACCTGTATTAGCCGGTCCGGATTGAGAAATTTGAGAAAGGGGATCGCCTGAACCCAATGCAAATACAGTAGAAAAAATAATCATTCCTGCCATTAATGAAACTGAATTATTACCAAAACCCATAATAGCGGCATTGATAGAAATATCCTCATTCTTCCTCATATACACTGCGTAAGTCATAATAAGTCCCCATCCTGCACCCGTATCCCAAGCGTTTTGTGTAAGTGCATTGAGCCAAACTTTATAATCTAACAGATACTCAGCTTTAGGAGTGAAAAAATATTTCAAACCTTCAATTGCCCCCGGTAATGAAACAGCACGTATCAATAAAATGATTATAATCACAAAAAGAAATGAGATTAATACTTTATTTACTTTTTCGATTCCATTACTTACACCACGCAAAACAACAAATGCAGCCACAGCCAATGCAATAAAATTAAAAATGACAGGTAAATTGCTAGTTGAGAATTGATTCCAAAATTGTAAGTGATCCGGTGTAGCGAGAAGTGAACCGGATAAAGTAGCGTATAGATAATAGAAGCACCAACCGGTTATAACTGCATAATAAAACATTATAGCAGTGGATACAAAAGCAATCCATCCCCCCATCCAGCCATATTTGCTTCCCGCTGTTTTTATAAATGATCCGATAGGACCTTTACGAGAATTTTTGCCTAAAGCAAATTCAGTAATAATTAACGGTATTGACCAGATAAAAAGAAAAATAACCCATGGGATTAAAAAAGAACCGCCGCCATTCTGGGCGACAATTCTTGAAAATCTCCATATATTACCTGTCCCTATTGAAATTCCGAGAGCAGATAATATTAAACCCCACCTCGAAGTAAAGAAATCTTGCTTTTCCAATAGTCTATTTTTTGGTTAAATTAATTTTTTCAATCTTAATTTCAGAAAGTGGTTTATCCATACCATTTGTTTTAGCATCACCAATTTGCTCAATGATATCAATACCCGAAATTACTTTACCGAATACAGTATGTTTAGCGTTTAACCAAGGCGTTGGAACTAATGTAATAAAGAACTGACTTGTATTGGTATTTGGACCTCTATTAGCCATAGATAAAACACCGGGAGTATCATGAATTAAGTTAGCATCAAATTCATCCTTAAATTCGCCGCCATAAATGCTTTCACCGCCTGAACCTGTCGCAGTTGGATCACCTGTCTGAATCATAAAATCTTTTATTACACGGTGGAATGTTACATTATTATAATATCCGGTAACAGCCAATGTAACAAAATTTTTAATAGTCATAGGTGTTAATTTTGCATATAATTCAGCCGAAAAATTTCCTTTATTTGTTACAAATTCAGCTACTAATTTTTCATTTGGATTTACATCTAACAATTCATCTACGGTTTTTTTCTGTTCATCTGTCATTTTATAAGTTCCTTCTTTTTTTTGTTCATTATTACTACATGATATAATGATAATGGATAAAATAATTATAATAAAATTTTTTAATTTCATAATTAGCTCCTATGGAAGAATGATACCGAGATTTAGTAATGCAATGATAATTAATCCAATTACGACTCTATAGACAATAAAAACAAAAGTAGTATTTTTCTTTAAAAAGCGTAATAAAAATTCTATTGCCATATAACCGGAAATGCCGGAAATTATTGTTGCTGTCGTTAAGGTTAATAAACTATCGGGAGTGATAAACTCTAAAGCTTGATAGAATTGGAGCATTCCGCTTGCGAAAACTGCCGGAATACTAAGTAGAAAAGAAAAACGTGCAGCAGTTTCGCGGGTAAGACCAAGAAATAGACCTGCGGTAATTGTAGTGCCAGAGCGAGATGACCCTGGTATTAAAGCTAGAGCTTGTGCAAATCCGACAATAATTGAATCTTTCCAATTTAATTTTTCTTCTGTACGATCGAACTTCCCAACTTTCTCAGCTATCCATAATATTATTGCCAAAAGAATCAAGCTCCCTGCAATCACATATAAATTCTTAGTAAGGACACCTTCAATAACATCTTTAAATAACAGTCCAATAATAACAACAGGTAAAGTTCCTACAATAATAAACCAACCGAGTTTACTTTCGCGGCTCTGTTCTTTTATTTTTTTTCTTTCCGTTAAATTTTCTTTTAGAAAATTTCGCAATATTGCAAAAAGGTCTTTCCAGAAATAAATCACAACAGCCACCATAGTACCAAGTTGAATAACCGCCATAAAACTTGTCCACTCTTGAGGATTGTTGGGGTTAATTACTCCCATAAGTTTTCCGGCTAAAGTAAGATGCCCTGTGCTACTTATTGGTAAAAATTCTGTTAATCCTTGAACAATTCCAAGAATAATAGATTCAATAATGCTCAATTAATACCCCTTTATATTGAATATGAAACACCTATTTTAATTCCAACAGATACTGAATTTAGATTAAGATTTTCTTTTGTAATTGGATTATAAATATATCCGATAAGACTATTTTTCGGAGCACCCGGCGTATCATATCTTAAACTAACTCCAATATTAGCATAAAAATTCCCGCTTAATAATGTATTGCCTTCTGCTTTAAGTACAATACCATAACCATTTGTCGAATAATTTGTAATGATGTACTTTTTTTCATCGAGCTGAACATAACGGAATCCTGCACCTCCACCAAACTTAAATTTATAACCTTTTCCCTTTAATACATAATAAGCAATAATGGAAGGACGATGACTGACATAAGACATTTCGTAATTACCGGCAACTCCGATAGATTGAGTGTAGGAATCAATTAAAACATTATACTCAATAGCTAATTGTATATTCTCTTTGATATCATAGCCGACTTCACCCGAAAAGAAAACCGAACTTTTAAAAGTTGCAATATCACTTGAACCTCGTGAATAATTAGAATTAATATATTCTCGAAAGGATGAAGTAGAATTAAAATCAAGACCCATTCCGAGCGTAAAATCAAATTGAGAATAAATACTTGAGACAAAAGTGAACAAAAATATAATTATTATTTTTTTCATTTTTAATTCATCCTTGATTTAAATACACTGAAAAAATCCTCACGTGGAGTTCCTTTCTTTTGATTAATTCTATTTACCAAAATTATTAGGAATAATGTCATGCCAATAAATAACACGTACGAAATGAAATGCGTAAGTATTGCATAAGCGGCACTAAACTCATTATTAAAATTATATAAAGTAGAGAGAACCAGAATAGTGAGAATGTGGTAAGAGCCGGTGCCTCCCGGAGTTGGTATTAATACTCCGATTGATCCAATTGTCATTAAGACCCAAGCCATAGCAAAACTAAAGTGCTCATTCGGTACATTAAATAGGAAAAACCCCGTATAAGTATTTATTACATATACTACAATTATTAATGCAGAATAAAAAACTACCATTAAAAAATCTTTCTTCGTTTTTATAGACGAAAATCCTTCAATCAAAGAATCAAAATTTTCTTTAATAAAATTACTTGTCTTTGGAGAATACTTACCTAGATAATTAAAGAAGCGGTTATTAATAAAGTTCTTCTTAATTACAATCAAATAAAGAATAAATATAATTACGAAGACAGTTATAAAAGCAATAGTGATTGATAAGGGTAGCCAAGTTAATTCTTTGAATAGGTCTCCGGAATAAATATAAACGCTTATAACAGCCGCTAACGAAAAGAAGAATATATCAATTACTCGTTCTACAATAATTGACCCGAACATTGATGTACGCGAAAGTCCTTCCCATTTACCAAGAAACAATCCTTTATATACTTCTCCAAGTCTTGGAACTACACAATTAACTCCGTATCCAATAATTACAGAAGAGAATATAGTAAGCAATGATGTATCTGATTTGATTGATTTAATCATTAACTTCCACCGTACAGCTCGGATATAATGAGAAAAAACAAAAACCAGAGAATAGATGATAAGCCAAAACCATGAAATTTTTTGTATATAACCAAATGCTTTTGAAAGGTCAATTTTATAAAAAGCCAATACAAGAAACACTCCCATTAATAAAAACGGAAGTGCATATTTAACTGCTTTAATAAACTCTTTCTTAAATTTATCTAAGATCAATAACCTGAATCCCTTTAGGAATTAAGAAATTAAAAATGTTTCTGGGAAGTGATTGATTATATTTTACGTTATTAAGCTCGAAAACGTAAAGAGTGCCAAGTAAATCCGTCATCTCAAATCGTTTTATTTCGTAATCTTTATTGCTCCATATCTTAACTAATTGAAATGGAAGGTCATCATCTTTAGGCTTTAATTCCATTATAAAACTGTCTTCGTTGCTATCGCTTTTGTTCTGAAGCTTTACAACACAAAGAGGTGGGTAATCATATATAAATTTTTCTAATGAAAATGTTGTGGGTTCGTCAATCATATAACTTATAATTAGACGTTTCGATTTTTTATCGAAATTCCACAAAGTATCACCATCTGAAATTATTATCTGATTTTTCATTTCTATTCTAAAATGGTCGTGTTTTTGGTAATAAAATATTCCAGAACTCTTAATAGTCGAAGAGGAATTGGATGCCTTTATTGATTGATTGTAATCTGCAACAAAGTTTTCCTTCTTCGCAAATTTATCCTGAATCTTTTTTAAAATGGTTCTTGGATTCTGTGCTTGGATAAGGAATGGAATTAAAAAAAATATAATTAAAAGTCTTCTCATATTGATCTCAAAATTGATTCTAATTTTTCTTCGTTATCAACTATAACTTCTCTGGCTTTACTGCCATCAGAAGGTCCTACAATACCGGCTTCTTCCAATTGATCAACTATTCTCGCAGCGCGTGAATAACCGAGTTTTAATTTTCTTTGAAGTAACGATACACTTCCCTGCTGTTGTCTTACAATAACCCTTGCAGCTTCTTCAAACATCGGGTCTAAATCTGATAAAAAGTTTCCCGCTGCTTCTTTCCTTTTATCATATAAGGAGGGAAGGAAATAACGTTTTGAAAATCCTTTTTGTATATAAATAAAATCAGTAATCCTTTCTACTTCTTCTGTACTAATAAAAGCATTTTGAATGCGAAATGGTTTAGGAGTTCCGGCAGGTAAAAATAGCATATCGCCTCTACCAAGCAGCTGTTCAGCACCATTCATATCTAATATCGTACGCGAATCTATTCTTGTTGCCACTTGATAAGCCATACGTGCATTAAAATTGGCTTTGATTACACCCGTAATAACATTCACCGAAGGTCTTTGCGTTGCAACTATCAAATGTATCCCTACTGCCCTTGCTAATTGAGCCAATCGTGCAATCGGTTCTTCCACTTCTTTACCTGAGGTAATCATTAAATCTGCTAATTCATCTATGATTACAATTATGTAAGGTAATTTATAATGCTTCATTTCATCAGTATCTTTTGGTTTAGTTTTAGGATTTGTTACACGTTTATTGTATTCAACTAAATCCCTAACGCCAACCTTTGCTAATTTATCATACCTTTTTTCCATTTCATATTCTACTGCTTTTAATGCAAGTAGAGAATTCGAAGGAGTTGTAATAATTTCTTCTTCTAAATCGGGTGATACAGCAAGAAAATGTTTACTTAATTTTTTATAGAATGAAAGCTCAATTTTTTTCGGGTCGATTATAACAAACTTTACTTCAGAAGGATGCTTGGCATAAAGTAAACTAGTAATAATCATATTTATGCCAACACTTTTACCAGAGCCGGTAGAACCCGCAATAAGTAAATGTGGCATCTTAGCTAAATCAGTAACAAACTCTTCGCCTGAGATTGTTTTTCCGAATGCTAATGGTAATTCATAACCGTATTCCGACAATTTTTGAACAACTGATTTTGCTCTAACTGTTGCCGCTTTAGCGTTTGGTATCTCCACACCTATCGCACTTTTACCCGGTATTGGTGCAATTATTCTAATGCCGCGCGCTGCGAGTGCTAACGCAATATCGTGCTCTAAACTTACTATCCTGCTTATTTTTACTCCCGGTGCAGGAACGATTTCATACAATGTAACTACCGGTCCCGGTGTTACAGTTATATCATCTATATCGATATCAAAAAGTTTTAATTTATCTTTTAGTAACTGTGCATTTCTTTTTAATTCTGTATCCTTAACTTTTACTTCTTCCACTTCCGGTTCAATTAGAAGATCGAAAGTAGGTGTTTTATAATCAATTTTTTCATTCCACTGATCGGGCTGGTCGCTTGCTAATTCTTTTTTAAAGTCCGTTCCCTCTTCCAATGGTAATTCATCTTCATCTTTTTTGATTAACGGTTTTTTAGATTTTAGTAATTCTTTTGATACTTCTTCATTTTGCCGAAGCATCTCTTCTTTACGAATTATTTTAATCGGAGTTTCTTTTATCGGTTCATCTTCTTCGAGTAACTCCATTAATTTAGATTTACTTTGCTTTAAGACAGCCGGAGGAGTAATAGTTTCACGTGCTTCTTCCGTATAAGTTTCTTCTTCTTTAAATTGTTCTTCTTTCTCTTTTTTCTCAAGAAGCGATAGGATGTAATTATATATTCCGCTGAACTTAATATCAAAAGCGATAATTAAAGCAACGGCAAAAATTACCAATAGCAAAATTAAACTTCCAAGACCACCCAATAATCTGCCAAGACCTGTTCCAATAAAAGAACCAACTTTTCCGCTTAGTTCGGCTGGTAGTGATTGAAAATTAAAACCAGAAGGTGAAGCCATCATTCCAAAGATCGATGAAAAAACTAATCCAAGTACTAATAAAAAATTACTTAGGTAAATCGAAATTTTGTAATTGTCATTGCGGAGAAGTGAATAACCCCATATAAATAGTAGTATCGGAAATATTAATGAGAAATATCCGATAGTACCGAGAATAAAAAATTTAGAAATTAAAGCACCGAATATACCAAGCCAATTGTTAATAGAGCCGGCTGTTTCTAAATTATCGGTATTATTGGAGAAGACCTTAAATACATCAGAAATACCTTCGGAGAGATTTGATTCATCAGCACGCGAATAAGATAAAATGCTAAGGAATAGCATTATTGCAAAAGTAAAAAGAAATAAGGCTAGTATCTTTTTCTTTTTCTCGGGGGAAATAATAAAATAAGATTCCCCTGAGATATTAGGTTTTTCAAGAGTATTTTTAGGATTCTTATTTTTGCTCATTTATTCTATCTAGTTTAACCTCTTAATTACGCCCGATGAAAAGTGTGAAACTATCGGCACGGAATTTAATTTTGAGCAATAATCAAGATCGGCTTCATATCCGTTTTCTTTTAATATTTTTCCATGCTCAGTAGTATGTAAAAGTTTCTTTATATTCTTTCCATAAGATTTTGCCAATATGATACTTGCAGCGGCGGAATCAGAAAGAAATACTCCTTCAATAGATTCAGTAATGCCGGAAACTAATTTACCGGCACATACTAAATCTTCTAAACTAAAATGTCCGTTATTCCCGGCACATAAAATTTCAATATCTTTATTCGTATCTAATAAATAGTTCTTAATTGCATCTAAATTATTGAAACAACAAGTAACTACATTCTCAGAATACTTTGTTTTCACAATTGCCTTTGATCCGTTAGTAGTAAAAAGAACGATTGATTTATTATTTACTACATCAGGCGAATATTCAAAAGGAGAATTACCGAGATCAAAGCCCTCAATTTTTTTAGTATTCCTTTCGCCGCATAATAACGTAATTCCTCCGAAAACTCCACTTGATACTTTCATTGCAAAATCTACTGAGCTAACAGGTATTATCTCTTTAGCTCCATTAAATAATGCAGTATTAATTACAGTCGTAGCTCTTAAGACATCTATTACAACCGTCGTTTTCTCGCTGAAATAAAATTCCTCAACAATATTATGCGTAAAAAGAACATTAACTTTCATTTTATTTTTTCACGAAAGGAAGTTTAGTAACTCTTGCAGGAATTTCCTTCCCGCGAACTGAAAAATTAACTACCGTACCTTCCGGAGTATAAGGGAAATCTAAATACACCATTGCGATTGCTTTTTCAATTACAGGGCTTACTACACCACTTGTAACAGTTCCGATCTTTTTCCCATCTAACGTAATATCATATCCATGACGTGGGAAAACTTTTTCATCGCTTATTACAGGTACTAATTTTCTTTTTAGTCCTTCCTGTTTTACAGAAAGTAACTTTTCTTTGCCTATAAAGTTTTCTTTTTTAAGTTTTGTAATCCATCCCAAACTCGCTTCGAGCGGATTAGTAGTTTCATCAATATCATTTCCATAAAGACAGAAGCCCATTTCGAGACGCAATGAATCACGGCAACCAAGTCCGGCAGGTTGAATATTAAATTCTTTGCCAGCTTCCATTACGGCATCCCAAAGTTTTAAAGCTTCTTCTTCGCTTCCTTTAAAATACAATTCGTATCCAAGTTCACCTGTATATCCCGTCCTTGATAAGATCATATCAATACCGGCAACATTAGCAAACATGAATGTATAGTATTCCAAATCGATTTTTTTGTCAGTAATTTTTTGTAAAGTTTTATTCGAATCAGGACCTTGAACCGCAAGCAATGAATATTCATCACTTTCGTTTGAAAGCTCCACTCCGAATTTATTATTCTTCTGCATCCAAACAAAATCTTTCTCAAGATTAGAGGCATTAACAACTAGCATAAACTCAGTATCCGAAATTTTATAAACAAGAAGATCATCAACAATACCGCCATCTTCCATACACATTGCTGAATACTGAACTTTGCCATTTACTAATAAAGATGCATCATTAATAGTAATGTGCTGAACGAAATCGAGAGCTTTCTCACCTCTAACAAAAACCTCTCCCATATGTGAAACATCAAAAACACCTACTGAATTTCTAACTGCAAGATGCTCTGCAATTATTGATGAATATTGGACGGGCATTTTATACCCGGCAAAATCAACAATTTTAGCGTTTGCTTTTTCGTGTGCTGAATAAAATTTTGTCTTTTTCATATTATTATTGATTTGAGTTTTTCCAATCAGCCAAGAATTTCTCTAGTCCTGAATCGGTTAATGGATGTTTAAATAATTTTTCTATTACATCGTAAGGTATTGTTGCTACGTCGGCACCCATCATAGCAGCTTCGATTAAGTGTAACGGATGACGGATACTTGCCACTAATACTTGTGTTTTGTAATTATAGTTTTTATAAATAGTAACGATTTGTTTTATTAACTCCATACCGCTTGTGCTTATATCATCTAATCTGCCTACGAATGGGCTAATGTATGTAGCTCCGGCTTTTGCAGCAAGCAATGCCTGTGTAGCTGTAAAACATAATGTAACGTTTGTTTTAATTCCTTCCTCAGAAAGTGTTTTTACTGCTTTAATTCCTTCTCTTATTAATGGAATTTTAACTACGATATTATCATGAATTTTTACTAAGTCCTTAGCTTCTTTTAGCATACCGGCATAGTCAGTAGATACAACTTCTGCGCTAATAGGTCCATCAACTAGTTTTACGATCTCTTCTAAAAGTTCTTTGAAGTTAGTTTTCTCTTTCGCTACTAATGAAGGATTTGTAGTTACACCATCAAGTAAGCCAAGAGAAGCCGCTTCTCTGATATGAGCAATATTTGCAGAATCGATAAAAAATTTCATTTAGTCACCTCAATATATATTTGATAATTGTAAATAATCTTCCTTATAAATCTAATCGTAATAATTTATGCGTATTCATCGGTTAAATCTTCATCAGTTTCCGCAGAATAAACTTTAAATACTTGCGGATTTAATTTTTCGTCACTCACTAATTTTATCCTAACAAAATACTTAAACTGGAATTTTAATAAAGTAGTGATAGCACCCCTCTTAAGTTCATTAACCATCGAAGGATGTGTGATAATTTTTATTTTTTTGTATTTGCCATGGTTTTTATAACGCATTAACCATTTTTCAATATCATGAACCATATTTGATTTTTTCATCAAATATCCTGTTCCATTGCAATAAGGACAAGCTTCATTCATCGATTGAAGGATGTTTTCTCTTATTCTTTCGCGCGTAATCTGCATTAATCCAAATTCTGTCATCGGTAACATGGCAATTTTTGCACGGTCTTTCTTGAATTCTTTTTTCAATTCATCATAGATTTTCTTACGATTTTTATCTTCTTCAAGATCAATAAAATCTACTACAATTAAGCCGCCGATATCTCTAAGACGAAGTTGCCTCGCTATTTCCCTTGCAGCCTCTAAATCAGTTTTAAGAGAATTTAATTCCTGATCTTTTTTAGCTGCATACCGTCCCGAGTTAACATCAATAACTACCATAGCTTCAGTATGTTCAATTACAATATGTCCACCTGCTGGAAGAGGTACTTTTCTACCCATTAAAACTTTAATCTGCTCTTCCACCTTAAACGATTCAAAAACCGGTTCGTTCCCTTTATATAGTTCAATTCTATCTAAAAGGGCTGGTTGAATAAACTGAACATAATTTTTAATCTCTTTAAATAATTTCTTATGGTCGACAAAAACTTTAGAAACATCGGGAGTAAAAAGATCTCGTATTACACTAATTGTAGTACTAAGATCTTTATAAATAAGTGCGGGTGGATCGCTCTTCTTGATTTCTTCTTGAACTTCCTCCCAAACTTTTACTAAGTATTTAAGATCACCTGCAAGTGATTCTTCTGATTGATCTTTAGCCGCAGTTCTAATAATTAAACCGCAGTTAGATGGCAATATACCACGTGCAATTTTTCTTAATCTTTTGCGTTCTTTAAAATCAGTTATCTTTTTAGAAACTCCGATTTTATTATCATGAGGCAGCATAACACAAAATCTACCGGGTAAGGAGATCGAAGATGTAACTCTAACACCTTTATCCTTAACCGGTTCTTTAATAATTTGAATAAGAATATCCTGCCCTTTATGAAGTTTAGGTATTCCTTTTTCGCTTAATTCAATCTGGGGTTTAGAAGCAACTTTATTATTCACTTCGCTTTCATCGTCGTCATCCGAAGGATCATCATCATCAAAAACTCCTTGAAGTGCTTCTAGGCGATCTCCAATATCCGAGAAATGAAGAAATGCGTCATGCTTTTGACCTATATTTACAAATGCGGCTCTTATGCCGGGTAAAACTCTTGCTACTTTGCCATAATATACATCGCCAACCATTCTCTGCTTTTCAGGATGATCGACAAAGAAATCGACAAGATTGCCATCTTCGATAATCGCCACTCTATTTTGCGCAGTCGAAGAATTTATTATAATTTCTTTTCTCATAAAACTCTCTAAAAACTTTTTTTAAGTTTTAAGCTACATCACTATTTATATTATCCTGCCAAAATACTACTCGTTTTTTGAAGAGATCATTATAGTTTGTTGTATCTTCTAAATATCTGTGATTTATTAAATCTTCATAGTGCGTTTCCACTATCTCTATTAGTCTTTCATAATTCTTAGCAGAAAAAATTCTTTTTATTAGTTCATTAATACCGTTATAAAATTGATAGTACCAAATAACGTATTTTTTTGATCTATCTAAAGCTTTTATCTCATCATATTCACGCCATAACATTTTTAGATGAGTCATTAAAGTAGAATTTACAATATCTACTGAAGGTAATCCCGGGTCTTCCCCCGTAGCTAATAAACTATTAAAACGAGAAAAGATAAATGGATTACCTATTGATGAACGTGCAACCATTACGCCATCACAATTTGTCTGCTTAAGCATCTCAATTCCATCTTGAGGGGTAAAGACAGAACCATTCCCCACCACTTTCATCGAAACATTTTTCTTAACTTCTCTAATCCAACTCCAATCTGCATCAACATCATATCGGTCTGTCATTGTCCTAGCATGAACAACGATAATGGAAGCACCATTATCTTCAATAACTTTAGCATTATTCAAAACATTAATATTTTTTTTATCCACACCCAAACGTACCTTAATTGAAATTGGAATTCCACCCGAATTATCAACCATCTTTCTGGTAATTTTACCAATTAAATCAGGAAATTCTAATAAAGCTGAGCCCATTTTCTTTGATGTAACTTTATCAACGGGACAGCCGCAATTAAGATCTATTACATCAGGTTTAAATTTTGCAATCTCTTTAACTGCCTCTCCAATAATATGCGGATCATTGCCTAATATTTGGACGCCAATCGGCTTTTCGTCTCGGCTAAATGAAAGGTATCTTAGAGATGTAAAATCATTATTTAAAATTCCTTTTGCACTGACCATTTGAGTGAAGGTAAGACCGACACCAAATGATCGTGCTATGGAACGAAAAGACGAATCGGTAACCTCCGCCATGGGAGCTTGTATCAAGCGTGTTCCTAAGTTCAAGTTTCCAATTGTCATATTTTTCTATTCGGAATTTCTAATTCCTATTATTCA
>Ga0172380_10001447_pt1 | contig 40662 bp, 34 predicted proteins | sample Leawe162metaG_FD_119747 | JGI IMG/M metagenome (GOLD analysis project Ga0172380, IMG submission 119747) | Leachate microbial communities from a municipal landfill in Southern Ontario, Canada - Leachate well 162 metaG | ecosystem: Engineered > Solid waste > Landfill > Unclassified | place...
ATGGGCACCGATGCGACCGTCGCCTTCCACAATTCATTGCCGAAAAGCGGCCTGTGAGATTTCACTTCCTGGAAGCGGTCGGTTGTTACTGATTGCTCGATGCCCAGACAGTCATACCGCCATCGCTATGGCGAAGGGACGTGCAAGGGCTCCGCGATGTCGATCAATGCAACCTAACAATTTAGTGACTCTTCGACATCTTGAGGCCGACGGAGTCGACACGGTTGCCGCTTATCGCACGCACCGTGAGTTCCATGCTGCCGATCCCGACGCGGTCACCAACCACCGGGCGACGGCCCAGTCGTTTCGCCAACAGATCGCCAATGCTGCGCTCAGATTCGGCAGCGTCGAGCTCCATGCCATAGGTCGCCGCCAGTGCCGCTGCCGAGGAGTCGGCGTCGAGCACGAACTCGCCGAAGAAGTTGCGCACCGCGAGGTGGCCGCTTTGTTCCTGGCGACCAAATAGCGCGGTGAGATTTTCCACCTGTTCGGGCGAGGCCAGCAGCCAGACGATGTCGTCGGCCTTGAGCGCCGTCGCGCTGGGCGCCAACAAGGGACGCCCCCGACGCACCAGGGCGGCGCAGCGCACCGGCCGGCCGCGCAGATCGGTGAGCGAACTCGGCAACATGCCGATGGCCAGCGACTGTGCCTCGACGCGGAAGGCGACCAGCGCCAGCACGGTTTCCCGTCCGATCCAGACTTCCTTCGATTCGAGCGGTTCGGCGCCATGGGGAACTTCCACATCCAGTCGGCGCGCGGCCCACGGCACCGTGGCGCCTTGCACCAGCAGCGAAAACAGCACCACGGCAAAGGTGACGTCGAACAGCAGGCGCGACTCGGGAATGCCCGCCATGACCGGGAACACGGCCAGCACGATGGGGACTGCGCCACGCAGGCCGACCCATGAGATATAGGCGATTTCCCGATTGGGAAAGCGGAATGGCTTCAGCGTCACGGCGACCACCAGCGGTCGCGCGACGAAGGTCAGGAACAGCGCGACGGCGAGCGACTCCCAGAAATAATTGACCAGATGCGAAGGCGTCACCAGCAGGCCGAGCAGCAGGAACATGCCGGCCTGCGCCAGCCAAGCCATGCCGTCCATCACCTTCAGCACGTGCGAGGTGGCGCGCGTGCGCTGGTTGCCGACGATCACACCGGCAAGATAAATCGCAAGGAAGCCGCTGCCGCCCAGTTGGTTGGTGGCGGCGAACACCGTCAGGCCGCCCGAGATGATCAACAAGGCGTAAAGCCCCTCGGCCAGGCGCACGCGCCGCAGCAACTCGGCAAGCAAGCGCCCAGCGCCAATGCCGAGTGCGGCGCCGATCACGAACTGCGTTACCAGTTGCAGAAGGACACCCTCCGGCGTGGACACGCCGGTGCCGGCGATGATGCCTACCAGCACCGTAACCAGCAGGATGGCCATCGGATCATTGGCCCCGGATTCGATTTCCAGCGTTGCGCCGACCCGCTCGTTGAGGCGCACGCCGCTGTGGCGCAAGAGATTGAAGACGGCGGCGGCATCGGTCGAACCGACGATGGACCCCATCAGCAGTCCGTAGCGCCAGTCCACGCCGAGCAGCCAGGTACAGAATGCACCCAGCAGCGCGGCGGTGGCGATCACGCCCCAGGTGGCGAGTGCCGTCGCCGGCCAAAGCGCGACGCGAAAGGTCGAGATGCGCGTGCGCAGGCCGCCATCGAGCAGGATGATCGCCAGCGCCAGATTGCCGACAAAAAACGAGGCACCGAAATCGTCGAAGCGGATTCCCCCCGGACCGTCTTCGCCGGCCAGCATGCCGACGACGAGAAATATCAGCAGGAAGGGAAGTCCGAGGCGCGCCGAAAGTGTGCTGGCCAGCACGCCGAGAAACAGCAGGACGCCCGAAAGCAGCAGCAGGGTATTGACTTGATCCACGTCAGAAGGCTCTTGGGGTTTGGGAATGTAGGCGGTATTGCATGGTGGTAACGACGAAAATACTTTCGACCAATGGTAGCTTATCTGCGCTGCCGCTCTCGGTCAGGTCCGCACTATCCATCTACCTGGGCACTGAAGTGTCATTGCGACACGAAGATTGACGCCTCGTACCGCCGGTAGACCGGACAATTGATCGCTTCAATTGTGTTTAACAGCGTTGGCCGCTTCTGCCGAGTCGAAGCAGTCGACGTCAATTTGCTCGCTGTAATCCGGACATTCAGCGGCGGCAGATGGCGCCTCGCTTTTAGAAATTGGACGATTACCTTGACCGGCTGGTTGTGGCCGAGAGTGTGAGTTCATCGGATTTCCGCATTGCGGTCATTCACTCCTGTCGCACTGATTCCGGCGACGGCAGTTCAGGCCGAATAGCGGTCCACGTTGTGCGGAGAAAACTGAGCCTAATCTCCGCATAACGTGCGGAGATTAGGCTCGTTGATTTGCATTCACGGTAGGTTTTTCAAGCTTGCAATGTCGTCAAGAGTCCGTATACTGTCCGGACAACGTAAGGAGTGACATCATGGGCGCCACCGTCAAAGAAGAACGCATCGAAATCCGTCTCGCGTCCGCCGAGAAGGAGCGCATTCGCCAGGCTGCAATCCTTTCGCACCAGAATGTCAGCGAGTTCGTTCTCCGCGCGGTACGTACCGTTGCCGACGAAACCCTGGCCTCGCAGACACGCTTCGTCTTGCCCGAAGAACAGATGAATGCCTTCTACGCTGCCCTCGATCAACCGGCCAAGTCGATTCCACGTCTCAAGGAACTACTCAAGAAACCGAGCGTTTTCGAGGCTAAATGAAATTACCGCTACGGGGTCCCGAGCTTCTCACCGAGACCCATGACGTTTCCAGATTCGACTGCGGCAACGAAGCGCTAAATCGCTTCTTGCATCGCTATGCGTTGCAAAATCAGCGCAACCAGAGTGCCCGAACTTACGTAGCCCTGCGTGGCGAAACGCATGTCATCGGCTACTACTCGCTAGCGGCTGCGTCAGCCGAATACGAAACCGTGCCGGCGCGAATCGCCAAAGGACTGGCCCAACACCCGATCCCACTGACACTACTTGCGAGGCTGGCCGTGGATCAGGAGGAGCAGGGGAGTGGTATTGGTGCGGGGCTACTCAAGGATGCGCTGAAGCGGTTTCTGCAAGCCCAATCGATCATCGCTGCGCGTGCCTTGGTGGTACATGCCAAGGATGACCAAGCCGTCGAGTTCTATCAGCACTTCGGATTCGTACCATCGCCACTCGATCCGTATCACCTGTACCTGATGACCAAGGACATCCATGAGTGCCTCTTGTAGTTACTCGCGGCGACAGAACCGACTCACCTTCGGCTATTCCGAAATCGCGATTCCCGATACCATGATTGTCTCAAAACCGAATTTCAGCAGTCGGTTGTTGGTAAGCTGAGAAATGCTGCTGTTGTTTGGCGACTACAGGCAATGACGGGCAACGACAGGCAAGCCTCTCAACATGGTACTAATCATGGTATTTCCGAATGGTGCCAATAAATATTCGATACAAAACAAGCCACTGGGAGTCTTGTTAACTATTGAGTGGGAGTGACGGGTGGTTGTAATCGTTTGTTTTATAAGTGAAATTGTCTGGCGCATTGATGATGCACCATCAATCATCAACAAGAATATTTCATTTGCAAAACAAAGGGATAACTCAACGAAAGCTTTTAAGATTATCGCTTCTTGACGGTACTGCTCCTGTTTTTTCGATCAGTCTGCCTTGTATTACTAACGTTCAGGATCGCTGGCCGTTTGCTTGTCTGACTGTGAAATCAAGATCAACGCTCGTTGAATTTGTGTCGATTTTGAGGCGTTTTGGCGAGAATATTCAACGAGTGTTTATCATTCGGTCAGGTCTGTGAAATTGAGAGGCCGTGCAGAAAAGCCGCAGTTTTAGGCAGAACACCCGACTTCAGTTGCCGAAAAACGCGACGCGTCCTAGCCGATCCGTAATCGGCAAGCATCTTCTCGAGACGGCTCTCGTCGAAGGTATCGAGTTTGCGGCGCACATTGGACAGCACGGTTTCCGGATCTTCGGCCAGATCGGTCAGGTTGTTCAGCATATCGACCAGCAGGTATTCGCGATTGACCTGCTTGCGCGAAGGGAAACGCGGTTTGTCGCGAAAGTCGAATTCAAACCCGGCCAGGGCGAACTTGCCGTGGCGTTTGTGGTTGTAGACGACGGTCTTGTCGTATAGCTGCGTGGTACCCAGGCCCAAGGCGTTGTAGCAGCTCGGGTTGAACATCAGGAAATGATGGTCATCGAGAAATTTTTCGACGAGCGCTTCCTCGCTTGGCGGTACATCGCCAAACGGCGTTCTTCGGGGGACGTAATAGAGCCCCTGAGCAGCTTTTCGCACGGTTCCGGCCTTCACGGCCAGAGCGAGTTCCCGGTCAACGCTGGGCAGCTGATCGGCCAGGTCTTTACGTCGGAAAACCTTGCCGGTTAGCGGCTTCCATCGCCGGTCGGGTGTGGCATTCGCAGTGTTTTTCCGCTGCGGCATGTTTCAAAAACCTCCCTGATATTTCAGGCAAATGTGCCACAGTGTTCTGTAAAGTGGCATTGGCAACCGGCATTTCTAGCTGATGGCATTGATGTGGCTTGATCTTGATTGAATTATTTGAGATAGTTAAAGCATGGCTTTAACTCGGTCACATAGTTCAATACAGCGCCTACTTGAGGCCCTGCCGCGTGGCGAGCCCGTGGAAACATCGACGCTGGCTGAGCACGGCGTTTCTCCACAGTTGGCATCCTACCTTGCCAAGCGGGGATGGTTGCAGCATCTGTCGCGCGGTTTGTACTTGCTGGTCGGTGATCAACCGAGTCGGGATGGATGCCTGACCTATTTGGCGCGGCGCATTCCCGGATTCCATGTCGGAAGCAAAACAGCGCTCGCCTGGCGGGGCGTCCGGCACAATCTGGTCACCCGCGAGCAACTGGAACTATGGGGCGACCAGCCGCTGCGGCTGCCTGTCTGGCTGACGGAGCACTATCCCAGCCGCTACCAGACGACCCGATTGTTCGATGTCGGCTTGCCCAGCGATTTTGGACTACAGTCCCTGCCCGAAAAACTGAATGGTCCTCTGGTATCTGTTCCTGAGCGCGCGCTGTTGGAGATGCTGTGCAACGTCGGCAAGCATCAGTCAGTCGACGAGGCTAGACACCTGACCGAGATCCTACGCAATCCGCGCCCGGAAGTGCTCGACATGCTGCTTACTCATTGCATGCGCATCAAGGTGGTCCGACTGGCGCGCCAGTTTGCGGATGAACTCGAACTGCCCTGGGCGAAAATCGTCCACCCGCACAGCCAGCGCATGGGCAGTGATCGGCGTTGGATGCTTCGTACTCGCAACGGCGAACTCCTGAGCCTGAAGAAATAATGGATCGTCAATACGTCGATTCCGTCCGCCTGCTGCTCACGGTCGCACCGGTGATATTCGAGTCGCCGCGCTTTGCGCTGAAGGGCGGCACTGCACTCAACCTTTTCGTGCAGGATTTGCCCCGGTTGTCGGTCGATATCGATGTCGTCTTCACCGATCACGTCATGGAGCGCGAATCGGCCCTCATTGCGATCGGTGATGATCTCCAGACAGCCAAAGCCAAGCTGGAACGCATGGGCTATTCGGCCACGATCCGCAAAACGCAAAAGGGTGACGAGGCCAAGTTGCTGGTGGCGGATCAGTTCAGCCAGATCAAGGTCGAGGTGAATTTCGTCTTCCGGGGAACTCTGTTGCCCGTGGCGCCGCGCACTCTGGTGAGTTCGGCGCGCAACCTGTTCACCACCTCGATGGAATTGCCGGTTCTTGCCATTCCTGAACTGTATGGCAGCAAGCTGGTTGCCGCGCTGGATCGCCAGCATCCACGTGACTGGTTTGACGTTGCTGCCATGATTGACGGTTTTGACCTCGAAGCCACAATGGTCGACTGTTTTGTTGCCTACCTCGCCGGACACAATCGCCCGGTCCATGAGGTGCTGTTCTCGAACGACCTGCCGCTGGATGAAATTTTCAACACCGATTTTGTCGGCATGACCGCTGCCGAGATTTCGCTGCAACGGCTGATCGAAACCCGGCGGTACATCCGGCAGGAACTGCCCAAGGTGCTCACCGATACGCACCGTCACTTTCTGCTCTCTTTCGTGCGCGCGGAACCCGACTGGTCGCTGATGCCGTTTGAGCATCTCAAGGACATGCCTGCGATCCGCTGGAAACTGCTCAATCTGGAAAAGCTGCGCACAACCAATAAAACCCGGTTTGAGTTTCAGTCCACCGAACTTAAGGATCGTTTTGCCCGCGTTCCACAGTGAAGCCACTCGATCAACAACTCGCCGATAAAGGGCTGGAGTGCGCACAACTGCGCGCCGAAAATACCCGCCTGATTTCCCTGCTGGAAAAACACGGCATCGCTCATTTCGTCGAGCCGCCTCTGCTGGCGCCGTCAGCCTCACCACCTCGGGCCAACTCGAACCTCAGCACCGAACAGAAGATCGCGCTTTTCCGGAAACTGTTCCATGGTCGCACCGATGTCTACCCGATCCGCTGGGAGAAAAAAGACGGTAGCAAGGCTGGCTACACACCGGCCTGCAGCAACGAATGGAAAGCCGGGCTCTGCGACAAGAAACGGGTGAAATGCAGCGACTGCGGAAACCGCCTGCTGCTGCCACTCGCGGACCATGTGATTTACGACCACCTTGCCGGCGAGCATGTTGTCGGCATTTATCCATTGCTCGTTGATGACACCTGCCATTTCCTCGCTGCCGACTTTGACGAGGCCGACTGGCGCGACGATGCCAAGGCCTTTGCCGTTTCCTGTCACGAGTTGAGTGTGCCAGTCGCCATCGAAATATCCCGCTCCGGCGCTGGCGCCCATGCCTGGATCTTCTTCTCGTCCACCGTATCTGCCCGCGATGCGCGCCGCCTCGGTTCCGCCATCATCAGCCATACCTGCGCCAGAACCCGGCAGCTGAAACTCGAATCGTACGACCGGCTGTTCCCCAACCAGGACACGCTGCCCAAGGGCGGCTTCGGCAACCTGATCGCGCTGCCACTCCAGAAGGAGGCGCGAGAAAAGGGCTTCAGCCTGTTCGTCGATGACGAGCTCAAGCCGCATGCCGATCAGTGGACATTTCTGGCTTCCGTCCGCCCGATGTCGCTGGCTGATCTGGAGTCCACGATCCTGCACGCTACAGGCGGTGCCCATCCGCTGGATGTAGCGTTCATCACCGAAGAGGACGAGCACGAACCTTGGAAGCGTCGGCCTATCCCCAAGAAACTGCCCGGTCCCTTGCCCGACAAGCTCACCGCCGTGCTTGCTAACCAGATCTACTTCGAGAAATCCCAACTGCCACAGGCGTTGATGAATCGCCTGATCCGGCTCGCGGCATTCCAGAACCCCGAGTTTTACAGGGCGCAGGCCATGCGTCGCTCAACCTGGGAATTCCCGCGCGTTATTGGCTGTGCCGAAAACTATCCCCGCCACATTGCCTTGCCGCGTGGTTGTCTGGATGCGGCGACAAAGTTGCTCGACGAAAACGGTATCGGACTCGATCTCGCCGACGAACGGTTTGCCGGGGAGTTGCTGCCCCTGAAATTCACCGGCCAGCTTCGCCCAGATCAGGAAAAAGCAGTCAAGGCCATGATGGCCCACGATACCGGCGTTCTCTGCGCTCCCACCGCGTTTGGCAAAACCGTGACCGCAGCGGCGCTGATTGCCCGGCGCGGCGTCAGCACACTGATCCTGGTCAACCGCAATGAACTACTCAAGCAGTGGCAGGAACGATTGCGCGTTTTTCTTGGACTGGACAAAGACCAGCTTGGCACCATCGGCGGCGGCAAACGTAAGCCGACGGGGATGATCGATATCGCGTCCATGCAGTCACTTGTTCGCAACGACGAAGTCAGCGACGTGATCGAACGTTATGGCCATGTCGTTATCGACGAGTGTCACCATCTCGCCGCACGCTCATACGAAAAATTGTTCAAAGCGTTCAAGGCGCGCTATGTGCTCGGACTCACTGCGACGCCGATCCGCCGCGACGGCCAGCATCCAATCATCTTCATGCAGTGCGGCCCCATTCGCCATGAAGCCAGCCGGCCGGAAGGCGCCCCAAGATCATTGAAGGTGATTCCGCGAACCCTGGCGACGCAAGCGAACGGCGATCCTGCCATGCCTATTCAGGATATCTTCCGGCAGCTTGCCAGCAGCGCCGAGCGCAGTCAGCGGATCGTCGACGATGTGCTCCACGCCTATCGATCTGGTCGCAGCATCCTCGTCCTCACGGAGCGTACCGAGCATCTCGCTACGTTGGAGCTGGCCCTTACCGGCCAAATTGAAAACCTGTTCGCCTTGCATGGCCGCATGTCCAGGAAACAACGCAACGTGCTATTGGCGGCGCTTGAAGCCCTGCCTGGGGATGCTCCGCGTGTATTGCTTGCTACTGGCAGGCTGGTCGGTGAAGGATTCGATCACCCACCACTCGATACGCTGATGCTGGCGATGCCGATTTCGTGGAAGGGCACTTTGCAGCAATATGCCGGCCGCCTGCACCGTGAGCACGCCAGCAAATCGGAGGTGCTTATCTATGACTACGTTGATACCGGTAACGTGGCGCTCGAGCGCATGTGGGACAAGAGGCAGCGCGGCTATCGTGCCATGGGATACCAGATCGACACCACCCAGGAAAAACTTTGCTGAAGAGAGGTTGCATTCATGAAGAACAAATCGTCAAAGTCACGTGGCACCAAGACAAGCAAGCCGCCAAAGGAACAAATGCTTTCCCGAACCCATGCCCCAGCGGAAATTGCTCCGCTTGAATGGCAGCGCGTGTTGCGCCGTCAATTTGGCCGTGAGCAGGCGTTCGGATTGGAAAATATCGGCGCAGAGCCGTTCTTTTCCGAGTTTCGTGTCAGCAACCCGCAGTCGAAGAGCCGCTACCGTGTGGCAATACGCGGCAAACAGCCGGGTGACAACTTCTGCGCCTGTCCGGATTACGCTACCAATGAGTTGGGCACCTGCAAGCACATCGAGTTTGTTCTCGCCACATTGGAAAAAAAGCGCGGTGCCAAGGCGGCGTTCGCACGGGGCTATCAGCCGGCTTTTTCCGAGCTGTATTTGCGCAACGACGGCCGAAGGGCCATCCATTTTCGTCCCGGGACGGTTTGTCCGCCGCTGGTGCAGAAAGCCGCCGGCCTGCTGTTCGACGCGGCGCACGGGTGGATTTTGCCGCAGGAGAAGTTCGGCGAGCTGGAGCGATTTCTTTCGGCCGTGGCCAAGAGCGGCCATGACTTGCGCGCCTATGACGACGCCCTGGACTTTGTGGCCGGGCGGCGCGATGCCGATCGGCGGGCTGCTGCACTCGACGGAGTCTTTTCGCGCGGTAGCACCGATGTTTTGCTGAAGAAATTGCTCAAAGTGCCCATGTATCCCTATCAGGCCGAAGGCGCGCTGTTCGCCGTGCGGGCGGGTAGGGCGCTGATCGGCGACGAGATGGGCCTGGGCAAGACCATCCAGGCCATCGCCGCCGCCGAAATCCTGGCCCGGCATTTCGGCGTCTCGAAAGTACTGGTGATCTGTCCGACCTCGCTCAAGTACCAGTGGCAAAGCGAAATCAAGCGCTTTTCCGGCCGCGATTCTCTCGTCATTGCAGGCGGTCGTGCGCAACGGCAGAAGGATTACGCACGCGACGACTTCTGCAAAATCACCAACTACGAAAAACTCCAGCCCGACCTCGACCTGATTACTGCCTGGTCACCAGATTTGGTGATTGTCGACGAGGCACAGCGGGTGAAGAACTGGAACACTATCGCCGCTCGCGCGCTGAAGCGAATCGATAGCCCCTACGCTGTCGTACTCACCGGCACACCACTTGAAAACAAGATCGAGGAACTGATCTCCATCGTCCAGTATGTCGACCAGCACCGCTTGGGGCCAACATGGAAATTGCTGCACGAGCATCAGGTCAAGGATGAGAGCGGACGCGTGACCGGCTACACCGGGCTGGAAAAAATCGGCCAGACCCTGGCGCCAATCATGATTCGCCGCCGCAAGTCTGAGGTCCTGGTGCAGTTGCCGGAGCGCACCGACCAAAACCTGCTGGTACCGATGACTGAATTGCAGATGGTCTATCACCAGGAAAACGCGGAGATCGTGACCAAGATCGTGCAGCGCTGGCGCAAGATGAAATTTCTTTCTGACAAGGACCAGCGGCGGCTGACCTGCGCCCTGCAGAACATGCGCATGTCCTGCAACAGCACCTATCTGCTCGACCAGGAAAGCGATCACGGCGTCAAGGCCGACGAACTGGCGGCGCTGTTCGATGGCCTGTTCGAGCAACCGGATGCCAAGGCCGTGGTGTTCAGCCAATGGACGCGCACCCACGACATCGTGATCCGTCGTCTGGAAGCCCGCGGCATTGGCTACGTCAGCTTCCATGGTGGCGTCCCCTCGGAGAAGCGCCCGGCGCTTGTCGAGCGTTTCCGTGACGATCCCGACTGCCGCGTGTTCCTGTCGACCGATGCCGGGGCGACGGGCTTGAATTTGCAACATGCATCCACGCTCGTAAACATGGATTTGCCTTGGAACCCCGCACTGCTCGAACAACGCATCGCCCGGATTCACCGCATGGGTCAGAAGCGACCCGTTCAGATCGTCAATTTCGTCGCCAAAGGCACGATCGAGGAGGGCATGCTCTCAGTGCTGGCCTTCAAGCGGTCGCTGTCGGCGGGAATTCTCGATGGCGGAGCAGGAGAGATATCGCTGGGCGGCTCGCGCCTCAATCGCTTCATGAAGGACGTCGAGAATGTTACTGGCCGCATGGGGGAAGGCGAGGCCATGACACCTGCCGAAGAAGCGGTGGGCGGGGCGGCCGTGGCCGAAGCCTTATCCCTGTCGGAAGAGAATGCGGATACAAAAGTTCACGAAAGCGACTTGAAAGTGGCGCAGAGCGCGCACCAAGCTGGCGCTGATGAGCCGTCGGTCCTTGGGCATGATGGGCGAGATGCGTCGGAACAGGAGCCGCGCAACGAAGCTGATCCTTGGCAACTTTTGGTACAGGCTGGCGTTCAGTTGATTTCTGCCCTCGGAGCGGCCAACAATCCCGCTACTTCAGCGCATCCATGGATCGAGCGAGACCCAAGCACCGGAGTGCAAAGTATCAAAGTGCCATTGCCACCGCCTGAAGCAGTGGGGAAAATTGCCGATATGCTTTCAATGTTGGCGAGCACTTTGCGGGGCCGGCGTCCATGATTCCCGAGGTGGATCAACGATCGTTTATCATGATGTCCATGAAAGAACGAGTCGTGACGATCCATTCAGCCACCGAACTGGGAGATACGCTCAGATTGCTTCGCAAGGAGTCAGGCCTGACGCAGCGCGATGCGGCCGGTTTATGCAACGTCAGCCTTCCGTTCTTGAATCAGGTGGAGCAGGGGAAGCCGACGGCACAGATCGGTAAGGTGCTGGAGGTGTGCCAGCGGTACGGGGTCGAGATCGTTTTCCGGCTACCCGAAGAACTTGACCGATCAGGGCAGTGACGTTGCTGTCGCACGGTAACAGCGGCCGAGTTATATTCTGCAGCCGGCAGGCCAAAATCGACATTTAGCCTGAATCAATAGTCCTGAATAGTCAGTACGAGGTTCGTTTTTCATCATCGCCCGGAAACCCGCATGAATACTAAGCGTTCTTCTGGAGACGGTATCGGTGACGGTATTGTGAGGGGTGAGTCTGATGGAACCCAATAACGGCAAGGCTTCCTGTGGCGATGTAATAATCGAGTGGGAGTGACCGGTCCCTAGCGGCGGGGCTATGGTTTGCGTGGTCAGCCTGTTAGAGCGATCCATATTCAGCTGTGATGTACGCAGCATAGTATTCAGGCTATCGTCTGCGTTTTTGAAATGCGCCCTTTTCGGGCGCATTTCAATTCTCAGATTGGCGGAATCGGTATTAATTTTGCTGTCACTATGCCTTCAATTCGGCCACTGCGGACCTAGAGCCTGCGCTCTGGCTCGGTCCGGCAAATCGCCAATCTCGTGCCGTTCAGTCGTTGATGGCGGTCAGTGACTGATTGGCACTTCAGGCTACAGTTGGATTCGACCCGATCCGGTCGTTGATCCCAGTGGATCGACTCTATCAAAACGAACATTCGCTGCTAGCAGGGTAGTGCAAATCTCCTTACCAACGGCATAGGTACACACGATTGGCCATGGGACAGAAGCATCAAACTGTCTTAGGGCGTGTTTGACTGCGTAGCGCCTCGACTGCGAGGTTTATGGCAGCAACATCGGGAGCTTGTATACCCCATTCTTTCCAGAAATCGCGGGTCGCGCTATCAGGAGTGATCGCTGGTTTATCAAGCCGAATCCGTGATGGGAGAAGGACTGCATCGCCAAGCATCAAAGCCTCGCCAGTGTCCAGCAGCGGAAGGATGCTAGTAAGGCCCGCCAAGGAATCCGGCATCAGGCGTTTGATAACGGCCTGGTCCGTGTCGTTCGTCAGACGCAGGGAGAGGAAGTTGTTGCACTGGCTCAGGATGGTCTTACTGACATCCGATGGTCGCTGGCTTACCACTAACAGTGAAAAGCCATACTTTCGGCCTTCCTTGGCAATGCGCTCAAAAGCACCAAGCGCTTGGCGCTGTACGGCGTCAGCATCATCGCGGACAGGTAAATACAGATGCGCCTCATCACAAAGTAACGTGATAGGTGTGCGTTTTCCCGGTTCCATCCAGAACTGAACGTCGTAAAGTAACCGAGCGAGCGTGCCAGTAACGACTGGAAGCACATCTGACGGAACTTCAGAAAAGTCGATAACCTTGATCCCATCGCCGCCGTTAGAGCCAAGGAGTTGGGCAACTTGGGCTGCGAGCCATCCATACGTGTTGGCCTTGGCCGGGGGCGTGAACATGAACCCATAGCGACGATCATCCAACTTAGCTGCAAGGCGGGAGATGAACCGGGTCAGCTTATCTTCCCATTCACCTTTGATCGGTCCTGTCTTTCCTTGGCCCTTGGTTGTGTTGTCGGTGTCGAGAAGCGTGACGAGATCCTTAATCGGATAGGGGACAGGAGAATCGACGGTGAATGTCTTCACAACCTCGGGTTTGTTTTCATCCTCAAGGGTCTTCTGTTTCAAAGTTCTGACGTGCAGAGTGAATCGTGATGCTTGGTTCGGCGCGTTCTGGTCACTGCGATCCAGAATCATGGAAAGCATTTCGTCGCGATTCAATAGCCAGTACGGGAGGAATAGTGCGTCGTCACCAGGGTGCTCAAGGTCACCTGGGCCAGCAATGCGGAGTCGTTTCGCAAAGCCACCGTTCTTGGCGTCAGCCAGAGGAGTGTATTCACCATGCATATCGAATACGATGATATTGGGGAACTTAAGTTTGGCCGCTCGCTCTAGGATCAAAGCTACGGCGTAGCTCTTGCCTGATCCCGTGCTACCAAGAATCGCAGCATGTCGTTGAAAGAATTTGTCACCACTGACAATGGCTTCCGCGCTTCTGTCGGCAACGAATACACCTAGCTTAAGACGCTCGTTCTCGGGAAAATCTGCGCCCAAAATGCCCATGAAGCGCTGCAGGTTGGCAGCATCGATAACGTAACACTCACGATCAATTTGTGGGAAGCTGTCAGCGCCACGCTTAAAGGTGTTCTTCTTGTCACCATCGACAGTCCTGAAAGTCCCAATCAAGGCACCACGCACGAGGTCTGTCGGTACAGAGACAAGTTCTGCTTCTTCGCCATCTTCAGGTAGATCTTCCGCAAGTTCGTCGCGCATGCTTCTGGTGACGCGCTCCGTTATTGCGATCAGGTATTCCCGCTCTGTGCTTCCGCGTACGGCGATCAGATTGCCGATTCCAATGCGAGTGAGGAGCACGGAGTTGGAAACATCGATACTGACACGGCTCGTGTCCACTGCGGAAACTTTGCCTAGCAGCTCTGCATCCGTGAATTGCAAAGTGGCGGGGGTGTTGTTCATGGTTCAAGAACCTCGTCAATGAATGCGTTTACGTCCCATAGTGCGAGCCCTGGGATGAACTGCTGGGTCTTGTTGACAGTGAGTCGAGTGCCCGTGACACCAGCCTCAACGTGGTGCTCCAGTGTAGTTACGTTTGTATTGGCAAGCGAAATCGCGGCAGCGTTGGGTGTAAGATTTCGTGACAGCATTAGGGTCGGCTTTCCACCTTTGATCGCGGGAGACAAGTGTGTCTCCAAGTGATCGTCGTTGAATCCATAGCCAAGAAATAGGAATCGACTGGCTCGGTCAATTACGTCGTTAGCCTTGGCCCGATGATGATCGAAAGGGCTTTCGTAGCCATTGCGAAACTTGTTTTGCCCAGGCGTGATGATCAGACGCGTCGCATCGGTCAAGTCGCCCGCGTAGCACACAGGCCTATCTCCTCGAAGATACCAATCAAGGCTGCCATGCGGCTTGCAGATCAATGCCCGTGGCTTGTAGTGGTAGGTTACGTTCGGCTTTCTGTACGTGACGTTGCGGCAGAAGCTCAGTTTGCTTTCGCGCTCGTTGAGAGCACCGACGAATCGGCCAACAAACATCGTGTCAGCGCCAATTCCTGCCTCTTCAACTGCTACCTCGACCAAACGATCGTAGTTCGTTGTCACAATGGGCAGTCCGGATGAAGGCTTGAGCATATGCCCAAGCAGTCGAGTCAGCCGCAGTTGCCGCGTACCGTTGAAAACCTCAGTAATGACCTGCCGTTCTCGCTCTGCGATCATTGCGCCTGTCACAGTCGATATCGCCAGTTCTAGGGCCGCTGTCGGCACCGTTTCTTGTAGAGCACCTTCCAATCCCTTTGTCTTGATAACTGGGACTATGGATGCCCAAGCAGCCAAATCGGCTACATCCAGCCCGGCGCCGATGGTGGCACACAAGTGATCCGCTAACTCACCCATGCCTGGCAATCCTTCAGCACAAGAAAGACCTGACCCGATGATGGTAACCAGACCGTCGCTGAGGTGATCTTGCAGGTGCTTCTTGATTTCGTCCAATGTCATGTGCAGCGATATATCTTGTGGATACTCATAATGTTACCGCCCAGAAGACAAATAGCAGTTCTGGAAACCGCCAGATCGCTTCGCCCGCTTTTTTCCGGGAAGGCTGGCTCTACCAATGTGGCCGATCAGAATACCAAACGGCAGCTATCGGGCATCGGCGGATATATGTGCCGCCGTCCCAAGGCCGACTTTGGCTGAAATAAGGTTCTCTGGTTTATGTCCTAAGAATCATCACACTGAAATTATCGTATCACTTGAATTATGATAATCAAAAAGATATGGTGTATATTTAGGTATGGTTCGTAAAGACGAAATAATTCATCAACGCCAGGCAATGCTTAAGCTCCTGCTTATCTGGGAGGGACGTTTGAATCGTGGCCGACTTATGGATCTCTTCGATCTCGGTGCTAACTGGGCCAGCGTCTGGATTCGAGAGTTCCGCGAAGAGCACCCAGACTGGCTTTCCTGGGACACGAAGACTCGGAGTTTTCACGCCACGCCGGCGGCATTCAAAGCCTGGCGTGCTTCTGATCCCCGACGGCTGGCTGACGCCTCATCCCTAGCCCGGTACCTCGCGTTGGTCGGTTTGCCGTACGCGGTTACCAGCATAGAGCCAGGTGAGGGTGGCCTGTTGGCAGCATTTCCAGACCTCTCGACACCATCTCCGCAGCACTTTTCCGTCATTTCAGAGGCGATTCGCCTTGGCCGTGCCGTGCAGCTGACCTATCGGTCCATGCAGAATCCGGAACCCCATCAGCGAATCATCTCGCCGCACAATCTGATTCGAGCCGGGCGCCGTTGGCATGTGCGGGCCTATTGCGATACCAGGCAGGATTTCCGAGACTACGCGCTCGGTCGGATTGTTGAGGCAAAGCTACTGCCGGCACCGGTAACCCGGGGCGAGCAGGACGACAAGGCTTGGCTAACTGGAGTCCGGGTGCGGCTAGTAGCCCATCCAGATTTAACGCCAGAGCAAGAATCGCTTATTCGCTTCGAATATTTCGGCAATACCGCAGCACGAGTGGAAACCTGCCGCGGAGCCCTAGTGAGCTACTTCATTCAGGATGTTCGCGCGGCAATGGACGTCAAGAAGCAGCGTCCGCCGGACTACCAGTTGGCTGTGGCCAACCTTGATGAGGTGAGGCCTTGGCTTTTCCCCAACTGACACAGGCTGCCCGGCGCGCTGGTACGACGGCAGCCACACTGCTGTTCGATCGACTGCCTGACCGGCTTTTTGCTCCACTCTCATCGGTTAACCGACAACGGTATTGGGCCTTGCTCTGCCGACTGCATGAGAAGCGCTTCGGTCCCGATGCGCCGTTGCCGCCCAGCCATGGCTTCTCCGTGCGCGAGATCGTGCAGGACATCGAAGATGAGTTGTATACCCAAGATATATGGGACGCCGAAGATGGACATTCGCCAGAGACGCCCATCAATATCCGTGCTAATCAGGTCTTCCATCGTTTTGAAGAATCCGGTTGGTTTCGTCTGGAGAAACATGGTGTCGAGAAACGTGTCGCCATGCGCCCAACCGTCAATCAGTTTCTGACGATCCTGGTGTCGTTCGCAGAAACCGGCCCCGTCTTCCTGTCGGGGAAAATTCGCTCTATTGACTTGAATATTCAGCAAGTTGTCGAAGGCAAGGCTGATGGTGACACGCTGAGTGAGACCGCCGAGCAGGCGCGCCATCTCCTGGAGCATGTGCGCAATACCGGGACGAATATCCGGGACATCATGGAGGCCCTCGCACACGAGACCACTACGGCCGAGTACGTCCGGCGATTTTTCAGCGACTACATCGAACAGGTGTTCATTGGTGACTACCGCGAGTTGCGGACCAAGGAGCATCCGCTGTCACGTCGCCAACAGATCATTCGAGCTGTCGATGAGCTTTATTCGTCAGAGACTCACCGGACGCGGCTGATCACTTGGTATGAGACTAAACGCTGTACCGGTGATCGCCACAAAGCGGAAGTCCTTTTCGAGAAGGACATTCATCGCCTCCTTGAACTGAATCGGATTGATGAATACCTCGATAGGCTCGACGACGAGATCCGTCGCGCCAATAGGCGTGCGCTGGCCTACCTCGACTACCGGTTGCGTTCGCTGCGACCAGTGGATCACTTGGTCAAACAAGCTATCGCTACAGCTCTTGCGGGAAATCTCCCGGCAATCAGCGACCCGTTTCCGCCGGGTGACATGATCAGCGGAGACCGTCTTGCCGAGCCGCGGAGGACTGTCGACCGTGCGCCGCCTTCGAACCTGCGCCGTGAGCGTCCCTCGGATGTACAGGTCGCCCGAGCCCACATCATGCTGCGCGCACGGGAAGCCCGAAGCATGACGCCGCCTAAGCTTGCAGAGTTTGTGATTGGCCGTCTCGCCGGCGCCGACAAATTGTCTAGTGACAGTCTTGTGCTTGCCAGCATTTCTGACGTTCGGGCCTATCAGGCCTTGGCAGGGCTTGGTTTGGCTATGAGCTCGGATAGCCGGAGACTGCAGCTTTCGGCCGCAGCTATGGCAAAGGGATTCCGTGTTTCGATGGCGGATGACACCGAGCATGACGGAGCGCTCATAGCGGGTCGTTCCTTCACCATTGAACGGCGCAAGACGCCGGTGGAGAAAGCTTGATGAGCCAATACTGGGAATCCCTGGCCTCGCGAACAGATGGTCAGCACACGAGCGAAGAGCTCGAGATGGCTGCTTACCGGCTCGCAGTAGAGCAGGTCCTCTATTACGCAGATCGCCATAGCCGGACGGCCTACTGGATGATCGAGCGCTATGAGCGTGAATTCCGGATGGCGCTTGCACCTCTGGGTATTGATGTTCAGGTGAACCGCCAGTTGCGATATGCCTATGCTTTGCCCAAGCACGCCAAGGCTGGTGCGGTGTCCATTGCACAAACCGTTTTTGCGCTGGTCCTTCGTGCGATCTATGACGAGTCAGCCAGCACCGGGCAACTGACAGACGATGGCGAGGTGGTTTGTGACCTCGTGGAACTCGCTGAGAAGTATCGTTTGATGTCCGGCGAGGATTTTCCCGTAAAAGGAAAGCTGGAAGCACTCATGGGAACCATGAAGCGCTGGGGCATCGCCAAGAAGTCTGATGATCACAGCATCGAAGATGGCGACGATCTTGCAGGCCAGCCCTATGCAGTAATCATTCGTCCCGCGATTACCGACGTGCTGGGCGAGGCCGCGCTGGCACGCCTGATTCAATTCAAGACCATGACTTCGGCGGATACCACTGAATCAGATGTTGCTGTGCTGGTTCCTGACGAGGGAGTAAGTCAAGCATGAAGTACCTCGAGCAAATTAAGGTAGTGCAGTTCTTTCTTTTCGAACAGCAGGACGTACCATTGGGTGAAATCACAGGCATCTTTGGCCCGAACGGCAGTGGCAAGAGCTCGTTGCTTGATGCGGTGCAGATCGCCATGCTTGGCGCCAACAGCCGTCTATGCGCCCTCAACGCGCAGGCTGACGAGCAAGCGACAACCCGTTCGCTGCGGGCTTACTGCCTTGGTCAGTACGGCGAGAGCCCTGAGCACCGCGCCCGCGACAACGCGACGACTTACATTACCCTGATCTGGCGAGACACTGAGACTGGTGCTCCGCTGTCCATGGGCGTATGCCTGTACGCCTCTGCCGAGCGTGACAGCCATGACGTGCTGGGACGCTACATTCTGCCGGACGTTGAGCTGTCCATGGGTGATCACCTCGAAGTCGTCGATGGCGAGGAGCGGCCGCGGGCTTGGGCGACGTTTCGTCACCAGCTGATCGAGCGATCCAAGGTCTCCGGTCAGGATCCGCTCTTTGCGGATTCCGACCGTTACATCCGGGCAGCCCTGCTGGCCTTGCGGGGTGCAGGCAGTGCTCCAGTGCCGGAAGCCTTCACGCGGGCCTTCCGGTTCGCCCTGCGTATGCGCTTCGACAAGACGGTTGACCAGATCGTGCGCAATGATGTGCTGGAGGCTCGGCCGACCAACATCAAGAAGTTCAAGGAGGTGACTGAGTCCTTCCGGCGACTGGCGGAAATGGTCGCGCAGGTGGAAGCCAAGATCGCAGACGGTGAGCGGGTTAGCGTCGAATACGACAAGGCCGCTGACGAATCTCAGCGTGCCGTGACCTGGAATGCGCTCTCGAAGATGGCGGCAGCCCAGGTCGCCAACGAGAACCTTGAGCAGGCGCGCATTGCCACGGAAAAAGCCGAGGAAGCTGTGCAAGTTTGCGAGGACAAGAAGACCGCGCTGGAACTCGAAGCCAACGACGCCAAGACGGCTGCGGAGCGCGCGCGCGTACAGCGCGAGGCACATGCTGCTCACAAGGATTACGGGGCGCTACAGACTACGATCCAGGCTGCAGAGGGTAGAGTACAGGCGAAGCGCACTGAAGTCGCCAATAGCATCCAACTGGTACGGCGGGCGCTGAACGAGGCTGCCGGCTCGGATTTCCTGAAGGCGCAAGTATCCGGGCTTAAGATTGCGGTGAGCGCGCTGGATCAGTTGAAGGGCCAAGTAGACGACGGTACGGCCACTCGGGATGGGGTCGTGGCCGCTCTGCGCCCGGCCGTCAAGACGGCACATGTCGCATTCAACGAACTGTTCAGCCAAGGCGGCACACTTAAACGTGCCCTCGACGACGCAAGGGATGCAGAGCGACAAGCCAAGGAGAACCTGGCACGCGTCCGGGCTGGCCGCGCCCCATTGTCGACAGAGGCTCAGCGGCTCCTCACGGAACTGGGCGACCACGGTGTTCAGGCAACCCCGGTGTGCGACCTGGTACGCATCGTCGATCCGGAATGGCAGCCGGTTATCGAGTCTTACCTGAAGCGCAATATAGAGGCTCTGCTGGTTTCTGCCGACCAAGAGAAGGATGCCTTCCGCATCTATCGCAGCCTAACGGGATCGCAGGCCGTCTATGGTGCCAAAATTGCCATGGAGAGTCGCCAAACCATCAGCAAGCGGTTGGAGCAGGGTTCGGTCGCCGAACTCATCGACGGCGACAATCCAGCGGCCGTTGCTTACTTGCAGCGCCAGTTCGGTGATTTGCGTTGTGCTGACAGCGACAAGGACGCACTTGCCGGGCAGCGTACCCTCACCAAGGACGGGATGCTGGTGTCTGGTGGCGAGATCGAGCGCTTGCGTCCCGTGTCGCCTGCGCAATTCCGGATTGGTGCGGGCAGCACCAGCCACCGTAGTGCGGTTCAGGGCGAACTGGAGCGCGCGCAGAAGACGATTCTTGAGTTGGAAGGCCAGGAGAGAGCATTGAATGGTCTGGTCAGTGCGCTGCAACATGTGGCTCACGAAGACTCAGTCTTGAAATACGTAAGTGACGCGTGGAGCGCCATGGAAGATGCGCAGCATGAAGTGACCAGCAAGACCGAACTGCTGAAGGGAGCGGCAGACGAGGACTATGTGCGTCTGGGCGAGGAAGAGACGGCAGCACGACAGCGGGCTGCTGCAGCCGAGGGGCGCCTTCGTGAAGTGGCTGAGGAGATCGGTGGCGCAAAGGCCAGGCTCGCGCAATGTGAAAGTAGGGAAGTGGCGGCGACAGCCGCAGCGAACGCTGCACACACTGAGGCCACGGAAGCTCGCCAGCACCCCGAGGTTGATAAGGACTTCGAGGCTCGCAAGTGGGATGAGCTCCTCGACAAGCATTGCAGCGCGTACTCGGCGATGATGCAGCAAGCAGACGACCAGCAGGGAGCCTGCCGTCGGCGCATGGCGGGAGCCATCAACGCGGGTACCAAAGAGCTTGGCATCTTCCTGCAGAAATACCGGGAGCACGCGCCTCAGGACATTGCCGCCGATTGGCTGAAGGCCCGGGAGTGGCTGAAGGATCTGTTGAAGCAGCTAAATGACACTCAGCTTGCGCCATTCAAGGCCGACATGGATGCGGCCTACCGTACCTCGCAGGAGACCTTTCGCAACGACGTGGCGATTGCGCTCAACAACAACCTTGAGTGGGTGGGTGAGACTATGGATCGGCTAAACGCCGTGTTGCGCGAGTGCCCGACCTTCTCGAATGGCGAGCGCTACCGGTTCCGGCGGGTGGTTCGGCCGCAGCTGGAATCCTTGCTCAAGTTCGTGAAGAACGTCGCAGCTTATGGCCCGACGGAAGATCTGCTCGGCGGCCCTGGCGAGCTGCCTGAGGAATTCCGGGCGCTGCTCGAGGACAAAGTTGCACCCGGCGCCACCGGTGTGCGTAGTCCGTTGGATGATTACCGCGAGTTCTTCGAATTCGACATCGAGATCTTGCGCGAGGATCCGCTGACTAAGGTGCCCAAGGTCGTAGGTCACCTTAGCAAGCGCTTGGGGCCGGGTTCAGGTGGTGAGCATCGTGCACCACTTTACGTTATCGCCGGCGCAGCATTGGCGTCGGCCTATCGCCTCGACCGTGGGCACAAGGATGGGCTGCGGCTGATGCTGCTCGACGAGGCCTTCAACAAGATGGATCCGACGAACATCATCGCCACGATGCGCTATCTGGAAGAGTTGGGGCTACAGGTGTTCATGGCGAGCCCCGGTGAAAATCTTGGCATCCTGACGGCATTCCTGCATCGCTACTACGACATCCTACGTGATGTCGACAATAACGCCGTGATGATTGAAGGCCGGGATGTTCATTCGGAGACGCGGGCGATGTTCCGTGAGGACCTGCCTGAGTTCAACCCTGGGTTGGTTGATCAGGAGGTCGTCACGATGCGTCGCGGCACGTCGGCCACTCAGGGCGCTGTGACGGTCTAAAACTATGGATGCGCACGCGCGCCAGCTACTCGAGAAGCTGCTTCGTGACGGGGATAAAGCCGATGCGGGCGTCCGTTCGCGAGCTGCTGCGCTTACGCAGTCGAGCCTCGCGGATTACAGCAAGCAGCGGTCCTTGCAGGCCAAGGAGTCTTTCGAGACCACCATGCAGGCGGCACGAGCCCAGGGCGCAATCAGCCTCATCTGGGATGAACCGCAGGAGGGAAACGGCTTCATCAAACGAGTAGGCCTTGTCGATTCGAGAGCCTTGGCCGAGTTTCTTGGTCATACGCTGTTTGCCGACATCCTAGCTTGCGCCAGAACGCAGTTTGCGCCTTACGTAGAGCGATTCCCGGTTCTCAACGACGTGTTGCAACGCTGGACTCGATTGCGCACGGTCAGGACGATGACGCCAACCTCGGTACAGGACTGGCTGGATGCGGTGAAGGTCATTGATTCGGCGCGTGACGTAACTGCAGATACGATCTCGGTTCCGATCCGGGAAGCAAGCTACCGCGTCTTCAAGGACAGCAAACGCATCGAGAAGCTGGCTGGTGCGGTCGATGTGCTGCTGTGTGGTAGCGTCGAAGCGGTACCCCGGGAACCTGCTGCCGTATGGGGGGAACTGGGCCTGTTCCGAGAAGAACACCCTGTACTGCTTGCTGGCAATGTGATCATCAGGCGGGAACGCGTGACGGCTTGCCTTGACGTGCCCTACGTGGGGCTGCCTGCGGCGACCATACATGGCTTGGAAAGCGTTCCTCGCCAAGTGATGACCATCGAAAACCTGACGACGTTCCACAGCGAGGCGAAGCGTCTGCGTAACGAGGATGTTCTGCTCATCTACACTGCGGGGATGCCTTCGCCAGCCTGGCGAGCGATGTATGGTCGCGTCCTAAGGGATGTGCCTGGAGAAACGCCGATTTTTCACTGGGGTGATGTTGATGAAGGTGGCTTTCGGATTGCTGCGACACTGTCGCGGGAGGCCCGTTTGGCTGGTCACTCACTACAGCCGTGGAAGATGCATCCAGACGACATTCCCTCCGATGTGAGGCGTAAGGCGACTTCCTATGTGCTGGGTCGTATTCAGCATTTCGCTACTGCTGCTGGCTGGTCTGCGCTTGGCGAGGCAGTTGCTGAGGCAGGTTTTACCGTGGAGCAGGAGGCGCTTGCATAATCGTAGTCAGGTTATGGCATGTACTCCAGAGCCAACTCCTCATTGAGTACGAATGGCAACTCCAGTTGTACTGGCTCGCGCCGGAAACGGAATCGGCGCCAGGGTCTCAGCCTGAATCGGGAACCGTCCTGGTGAGCGATCGGGATTGAACGTTGATGCTGGACCAACCATACCGCCCTGGCATAGTGCCGCCGAAACTCCGATACCGAAATCAACAGAAAATCGGCGACTGCCTGCAACTTATTGTCGAACTGACGTAGCAGGTCCGCATAAGCAGCGGCCAGCGAAGATCCGGCATCAATTGTTTCGGCATCCTGCGCAGCTTCTCGTGCCAATAATTCAACCAAGGGATCGCTTCCGTCATTACTGACCAATGTTCTCATCAGCGGATGTACGTCCTCGTCATTGTCTGCGTTGCCATGGTCCAGACGGATGGCATGCCGAACCTGAGTCTCGGTATAACGTACCAACGCCTGATAAAGATAGGACAGGAGCCGTTCCTGATAATCCCGATCCGAAAAGTTGATCTGGATGTTCTTGGTTGAGTAAATCGCATGGGCCATGACCCACGCCTCGCTCTTTACATCATCGAATTGGTATTCGCCGCGAGTGTGGCGGGCGATCCGTTTGAGATCGGACTGTCGCTCGCGAACAAAGTAGTCAAATCCACTGTCGTCATTCGATACCATGCCATTCCTGTCGCACATTGAGCGATCAGGATCGCATGATGACTTGTCTGCTATCAGCCAGATCTGACCTGGAAAACTGGATCAACGCTCGTTGAGTATTTATCCGAATCGAGCTACTTTGATGCGGATAATCAACGACCGTTTATCATCTGACCATGACCTCTCGTACCGTTTCGATTACCTCTGCCACCGATATTGGCACCATTCTTCGCCTATTGCGCAAAGAGACGGGGCTCACGCAAAGGGACATGGCCGGGCTGTGCAATGTCAGCTTGCCATTCCTGAACCAAGTGGAGCAGGGGAAGCCAACGGCCCAAATCGGCAAGGTGCTGGAGGTGTGCCGTCGGTACGGGATCGAGGTGGTATTTCATCTGCCTGCAAAGCCAGATGGGGATGAGGAGTAGGCAGTAATTTGATGACTGAGCGGAGATAAGCACTATCAATCTCCGCAAATAGCGCGGAGAAAACATGGTCGCCTGTTGTAGCACATAAGTGCTACCATAAGACTCCAATCTCTGAATCGGAGTGTCAGTTATGACCACCACGACCATTCGCCTGCCCGAAGATCTGAAAGCACGGGTGGCAACCGCAGCGAAACGCTCCGGGACGACAGCCCATGGATTCATTCTGGAGGCCATTGCCGAAAAGACGCAGCAGGCTGAACTCAGGGCGGACTTTGATGCGGTGGCTGAGCAGCGTTATGCCGACATTGTGTCCTCCGGTAAAACCATTCCTTGGACAGAGATGCGGAAGTATCTTGAAGCCCGTGTCGCCGGAAAACCTGCCAAGCGTCCCGTAGCGAGAAAACTGGCACGCTGAAATGGCCAGAATCGAGTTGGCCCCGGAGGTTGCGGAGGACTTTGACCGCATCCTGGATCACCTGGCAACCTATCAGGTCGAGAATCCTGGCCAGCGCATTGGGGAAATCATCGCTGCTTTGGATGTCCTGGAGCAGAACCCTCTGATCGGTCGTCCGGTGGCGAACGGCAAGCGGGAACTTGTCATTGGCCGACGTACCCGAGGCTATCTCGCGCTCTATCGTTATGTACCGGAAATGGACATCGTCTTTGTGCTGGCGATCCGCAGCCAGCGCGAAGCGGGATACGCCGAGCGTGTGGAGGAGGGGTAGGGGATTACCGAGAACCAGTCAGTGCAAGGGTTTTCTGGCGATTTGACGGTATCAGAAACTGACCAGTATCACGCCGATACCGTCACAAATGAGGCGGATGTCTGCTACATTCGTGACATGGATAATTCGTCGATTTTCTGAACGTCGGCGAATGTCCGCGAAAGCTTGTTTTTCCACAATCGCCCGGAAACCCGCATGAATACTAAGCGTCCTTTTTTTGACGGTATCAGTGACGGTATCAACGGGGGTAAAACGAGCAGAACCCAGTATTCATGCGGGGTTCATAGGCTCGTTGATAATTGAGTGGGAGTGAGTGGTGTGAGCAAAAGCCGCCATATGAAGCGGCGTTACACCGTCGACGTTTTTCGCCCCGGCACATCCGCGTTGCCAGGTGCTCCAAGCCGAAATCTCTGATGCGCAACTTTGGTCGAAGCGCGAGCCAGGCCGAAGCCTTTCGTTCCGATCTTCTATGAAGCCTGGTCGAAGACCTGGCAAGTAGTGCTCGCTGCTGAGCTTGATCGTGCTCATCCGTTCATCGCATGCGACAAAAAGGCTTGGTGCACCCAGCGTGGCGTCGCCCAAGTGAGGATCACCAGGGCTTTGTTCGCCCAGCCGGACACGACGCTGATGCGTCCGGCCTGCAAGGCGCGGATGCCGGCGCGCACGACGGGGGCGGGCTGCATCATCAACAGCTTCAATGCGGGCGTGAGCTTCTGCTGCGCTGCGGTGGCGAAGCCGGTGTCCGACATGCCGGGGCACAGCGTCGTCACGGTGACGCCATCGCGCTTGAGTTCGCGATGCAGCGCTTCACCCAGACGCAATACGTAGGCCTTGGCGGCCGCATAGACGGCGAAGTTCTGCACGCCCTGATAGGCCAGCAGGCTGGCCACCAGCAGGATTTTCCCGCGTCCGCGCGCCCGCATGTCCTGGGCAAAGACATGGGTGATCGCGGTCAGGCTCGCCACATCCAGCTGCACCATCGCCAGCGTCGCGCCCAGCGGACTATCCACGAACGGGCCTTGCAGTCCATGGCCGGCATTGTTGATCAGGATGTCGATGGCCATGCCGCGCTCGCGCAGGCGCTGATGCAGTTGAACGACCGCTGCAATATCCGAGAGATCGACCTGTTCCGCGACGATCTCGATGCGGTACTGCCGGCGTAGCGTCTCGGCGAGTGTTTGCAGGCGGTCCAGCCGGCGCGCCACCAGGACCAGCGGGTGGCCTTGCTCGGCATATTGGCGGGCGAATTCCTCGCCGAAGCCGCTCGATGCGCCCGTGATGAGCACCCATGAATGGTCTTTTTGGGCCATTTTGCTTACCTGTCGTTGGTGCTGGAAAGATTGCCGGCAAGGCGCTGGCCGTCGGTATCCCGAGCATCCCAGCCGCCGCCCAGGGCGCGGAAGGAGGCAATGGCGGCACGGGCTGCCTCGGTTTGCGCCTGAGCCTTCGCGTCGCGTGCCTGCAGCAGGTTGCCGTCGGCATCGAGCACCTCGATCAGGCTGACGACGCCACCCTGGTAGGCGGCAAACGAGTTCTCGCGCGCCCGGGCAAACGACGATTCACCCCGGGTCAGGATGCCGACCTGGGCCTCGCGGTTGACCAGGGCGGAGAAGGCATTTTCGACCTCCTCGGCCGCCCGCAACACCGCCAGCCGGTAGGCGGCCAGGGCTTCCGCCTCCTGGCCATGTGCGGCGGCGATCTGCGCATCGACGCGGCCGAAATCGAACAGCCGCCAGCGCAGCCCGAGGACGTCCTGGGCCTGGCTGGCGGCCCCGGTAAAGAGGTTGCCGTTGGCGATCGCGGTGGCGCTGCCGAGCAGGGCGCCGAGCGAGAACTTGGGGTAATACTCGGCAACCGCCACGCCGATGCGCGCATTGGCGGCAGCCAAGCGCTGTTCGGCGGCCATGAGGTCGGGCCGGCGCCGGATCATCTCGGCCGGGGTGCCGGTCTCGGCCAGGGCCGGCGCGGCCGGGATCGGCTTCAGCGGAGCCAGTTCTGTGCGGTGGGTTCCCGGCTGCACGCCGAGCAGCACGTCGAGCGCGTTCATCGCCGAATCGAGGCCGGCCTCCAGGATGGGGATCTGCGCCTCGGCCTGGGTCAGCGAACCCTCGGCCTGGTTTTTCTGGAGTTCGGCGGCGATCCCCTTCTCGTACTGGAGCTTGACCATGGCAAGCAACTGGCGGCGGGTGTCCACTTGCTGCCGGGCAATCGCGATGCGCGCCTGCAAGCCCCGGATCGTGACGTACACGTCGGCGGTCTGCGCGGCGATGGCCAGCCGTGTCGCCACGGCGCCGGCTGCGGACGCCTCGTAGGCGGCGCGTGCCGCCTCCCGTTCGCGCCGCAGACCGCCGAAGGCGTCGATTTCCCAACTGGCGCCAAGATTGGTCTCGTACAGGCTGCCGCTGCGGTCGAAGCCGGGTGTGGCGTTGAGTACCTGCCCGAGCGGGGTCTCGACCGACTGGTAGGCGCGCGCCGCGCTGGCACTGATGTTGCCCGCAGGCAGCAGCGCCGCGTCGGCGTAGCGCAATGCCGCACGCGATTGGGCGACGCGCGCCGCCGCTTGGGCGATGTCCAGGTTCTGTTCGAGAGCCAGCGAGACGAAGTGGGTCAGCAGAGGATCGTCGAAGGCGGCCCACCAAACCGTGAGGTCGGCCTGGCGCTGAACCGGCCGGAGATCGACCGCTTGCTGGCCGAGGAAGGTGGACGACAGCGCGATTTCAGGCGACCGGTAGTCGGGGCCGACGGCGCAGCCCGTCAAGATGCCGGCACTCAGAAGCAGGGCGAGGGAGCGGAGAGGGGCGTGCATGGGAGTCCTCAGGGATTGAACTGTGGCTGTGACTATAATATAAAATGGTCACTAGTTGTCAAGCAGCCGCTGAAGCGCTATTGTTTTGCCCATGAGCGAAATCGAATCTTTCCCCCCCCAGGCGCGCGGCCCCGCCGACCACAGCGTTCGCGAGCAGATCGTCGAGGCGGCCGGCGAGCACTTCAGCCACTACGGTTACGACAAGACCACGGTCTCCGACCTGGCGAAGGCGATCGGCTTTTCCAAGGCTTATATCTACAAGTTCTTCGATTCCAAGCAGGCGATCGGCGAGGCCATCTGCGCCCAGACCCTGAGCACCATCGCCGCGGCGGTCGATGAGGCGGTGGCCGGCGCCGCCACACCGACGGAAAAATTCCGTCGACTATTCAAGACCCTGGTGGCGACCAGCGTGAGTCTGTTCTTCAACGATCGCAAGCTGTACGACATTGCCGCGCATTCCGCCGGCGAAGGATGGCCGTCTGCCCGCGCCTACGGGGAACGTCTCCGGCAGGTCCTGACGGAGATCGTCCGCGAAGGGCGAGAGGTGGGCGAATTCGAACGCAAGACGCCACTGGACGAGACGGTGCACGCGATCTATCTCGTCATGCTGCCCTTTGCCAATCCGCTGCTGCTCCAGTACAACCTCGACCTCGTCGAGGAGGCGCCGACACAGCTTTCGAACCTGATCCTGCGCAGCCTGGCGCCCTAGCGGGTTCAACGATTGCGCTTGTGACTATTGACAATAATGGTCACTCGATAGAAGATGAAGGCCTTCGCCTTAACGGAGGTCGTCATGTTTCAGCGCCGCACTATTCCCTTCCTTGCCGTCGTCGGTCTGCTGCCCTTTGCTCTGGCCGCGTGCAGCGACGCCACTTCTTCAATCGATCCGCGGACCCGGATTCCCCTCGTCCGGGTCGCGCCGGTAGCCAGCGCCGCCCAGGCTGAGCGTTCGTTCAGCGGCGTCGTCGCGGCGCGGGTGCAGAGCGACCTGGGTTTTCGCGTTCCCGGCAAGATCCTGGAGCGCCTGGTCGATGCCGGCCAGGCCGTCAAGCGCGGCCAGGCGCTGATGCGCATCGACCCCACCGACTTGCGGCTCGCCACGCGTGCCCACGACGAGGCCGTTGCCGCCGCCACGGCGCGCGCGCGCCAGACCGCTGAGGATGAGGCGAGATATCGCGATCTCGTTGCGGCCGGGGCGGTGTCGGCTTCTGCCTACGACAAGATCAAGGCGGCCGCCGATTCGGCGCGAGCCGAGCTCAAGGCGGCCCAGGCCCAGGCCGACGTTGCCCGCAACGAAACGGGCTACGCCGTCCTGCTCGCCGATGCGGACGGTGTCGTGGTCGATACCCTGGCCGAGCCGGGCCAGGTGGTCAGTGCGGGCCAGGTCGTCGTTCGTGTGGCGCATGCCGGGCGCCGCGAAGCGGTCATTGCGCTCCCCGAAAGCCTGCGTCCGGCGATCGGCTCGGCGGGGCGCGCCACCTTGTATGGCAGCGGGCTGACCGGCGCCGCGAAACTGCGTCAGTTGTCGGATGCAGCCAATCCCCAGACCCGCACCTTCGAGGCGCGCTATGTACTGGAGGGCCACCTGGCCGAGGCACCGCTCGGCTCGACCGTCGCCGTCGAGATTCAAGGCGGCCGCTCGACCCCGACGCTCCAGGTGCCGCTCGGCGCGCTGTTCGATCCGGGCAAGGGGCCCGGCGTCTGGCTGATCAAAGAGCCGGAGGGCCAAGGGCAGGAGCTTCAGGTCACCTGGCGCGCCGTGCAGGTCGCCGGCCTCAGCGGCGAATCCGCGGCAATCGCCGGTGGCCTGGCTGCGGGCGACCGTGTCGTCGTGCTCGGCGCCCATTTGCTGCACGAAGGCGAGACGGTTCGACTGGCTGACGGCGAAGCCGCGCAAAGCGTGGCGGCGGCCGGCGGGGCACAGAAATGAGCGGCTTCAACCTTTCCGCCCTCGCCGTACGCGAGCGCCCGGTCACCCTGTTCCTGATGCTGGCGATTTTCGTCGCCGGCGTCGTGGCCTTCCTGACCCTGGGCCGCGCCGAGGACCCCGCCTTTACCATCAAGCAGATGACCGTGATCACCGCCTGGCCCGGCGCCACGGCGAAGGAGATGGAAGAGCTGGTCGCCGAACCGCTGGAAAAGCGCATGCAGGAACTGCGCTGGTATGACCGAACCGAGACCTTTACGCGACCGGGGCTGGCCTTCACCACGGTGTACCTCGTCGATAGTGCGCCGCCCGCCGAGGTCCCCGAGCAGTTCTATCAGGCGCGCAAGAAACTCGGCGACGAGGCGCTCAAACTGCCGCGTGGCGTCATCGGCCCGATGGTCAATGACGAATACGCCGACGTGACCTTTGCGCTCTATGCCCTGAAAGCCAAGGGCGAGCCGCATCGGCACCTGGTGCGCGACGCCGAGGCCATGCGTCAGCGCCTGCTGCACGTGCCCGGCGTCAAGAAGGTGAACATCATCGGCGAGCAGGCCGAACGGATTTTCGTCGAGTTTTCCCATGACCGTCTGGCGACGCTGGGCGTCTCGCCGCGCGACCTCTTCGCCGCGCTCAATAGCCGCAATGTCATGACGCCGGCCGGCTCGATCGAAGCCAAGGGCCCGCAGGTCTTCATCCGCCTGGAAGGCGCCATCGACGATCTCGAGGCGATCCGCAATACGCCGGTCGCGGCGCGCGGCCGGACGCTGAAGCTCGGCGACATCGCCGAAGTCAAGCGGGGCTACGAAGATCCGGCCACCTTCCTGATCCGCAACAACGGCGAACCGACCTTGCTGCTCGGCGTGGTCATGCGCGAGGGCTGGAACGGCCTCGATCTCGGCAAGGCGCTGGAGGCGGAAGCGGTGAAAATCAACGCCGAAATGCCGCTCGGCATGAGCCTGTCCAAAGTGACGGACCAGTCGGTCAATATCCAATCGGCCGTCGGCGAGTTCATGGTCAAGTTCCTGGTCGCCCTCGGCGTGGTGATGCTGGTCGGCTTCCTCAGCATGGGCTGGCGCGCCGGCATCGTGGTCGCTGCCGCAGTGCCGCTGACCCTGGCCGTGGTCTTCATCATCATGGCGGCGACCGGCAAGAACTTCGACCGCATCACGCTGGGCTCCCTGATCCTGGCCCTCGGGCTCTTGGTCGACGACGCCATCATTGCCATCGAGATGATGGTCGTAAAGATGGAGGAGGGCTACGACCGCATCCGTGCCGCGGCCTATGCCTGGAGCCACACCGCCGCGCCGATGCTGGCCGGCACCCTGGTGACGGCCATCGGCTTCATGCCGAACGGCTTCGCCAAGTCCACCGCCGGCGAATACACCAGCAACATGTTCTGGATCGTCGGCATTGCCTTGATCGCCTCGTGGGTCGTTGCCGTGGTGTTCACGCCCTACCTCGGGGTGAAGTTGCTGCCGAACTACGAGAAGCACGCCGGCGAGCACGGGGCCCTCTACGCCACGCCGAACTACGAGCGCTTCCGCCGGCTGCTGGGCGGGGTGATCCGGCGCAAATGGCTGGTCGCGGCGGGCGTGATCGGCGCCTTCGTCGTCGCCATCCTGGGCATGGGCGTGGTCAACAAACAGTTCTTCCCGACCTCCGACCGGCCGGAAGTGCTGGTCGAGGTGCAGATGCCGTATGGCACCGCTATCGCGCAAACCAGCGCCGCGACGGCCAAGGTCGAAGCCTGGCTGGCGACGCAGAAGGAGGCCAGGGTCGTGACGGCCTACATCGGTCAGGGCGCTCCGCGCTTCTTCCTGGCGATGTCGCCTGAACTGCCCGATCCGTCGTTCGCCAAGATCGTGGTCCTCACCGGCGACGACAAGGAACGCGAAGCCCTCAAGTTCCGACTGCGCCAGGCGGTAGCCGACGGCTTGGCGCCCGAGGCGCGGGTGCGCGTGACCCAGATCGTGTTCGGCCCGCCCTCGCCATTTCCCGTCGCCTACCGCGTGATGGGGCCGGACCCGGACAAGCTGCGTGACATCGCGGCAGAGGTGCGTGGCGTCATGCAGGCCGCCGCCCAGATGCGGACGGTCAACACCGACTGGGGCGAGCGCGTGCCCGCACTGCATTTTTCGCTCGACCAGGATCGCCTGCAGGGCATCGGTTTGACGTCCACCGATGTGGCCCAGCAGCTTCAGTTCCTGTTGAACGGCATCCCGGTCACCGAGGTGCGCGAAGACATTCGTTCGGTGCAGGTCACGGCCCGTTCGGCCGGAAGCAAGCGGCTCGACCCGGGCCGGATTGCCGACTTCACCCTGGTTGGCGCCACCGGCCAGCGGATTCCGCTGTCGCAGGTCGGCAGTGTGGACGTGCGCATGGAAGACCCCATCCTGCGCCGTCGCGATCGCACACCGACGATCACCGTGCGCGGAGACATCGCCGAGGGCTTGCAGCCGCCGGATGTATCCAGCGCGGTGTGGAAGGAGCTGCAGCCCCTCATCGCCCAGCTGCCGGCCGGCTACCGGATCGAAATGGCCGGCTCCATTGAGGAATCGGGCAAGGCCAATCGCGCCTTGGCGCCGCTGTTCCCCATCATGATCGCCCTGACCTTGATCACCATCATCTTCCAGGTCCGCTCGATCTCCGCGATGATGATGGTGTTCGCCACCGCGCCGCTGGGCCTCATTGGTGTCGTGCCTACCCTGCTGGTGTTCCAGCAGCCCTTCGGCATCAACGCCTTGGTCGGTCTGATTGCGCTGTCCGGAATCCTGATGCGCAACACGCTGATCCTGATCGGTCAGATTCGCAGCAACGAGAAGGAGGGACTGACGCCCTTCGACGCCGTCGTCGAAGCCACCGTGCAGCGCGCCCGTCCGGTCATCCTGACCGCCCTCGCCGCGATGCTGGCCTTCATCCCGCTCACCCAGTCGGTGTTCTGGGGAACGCTGGCCTACACCTTGATCGGTGGCACTTTCGCCGGGACGGTTCTGACACTGGTGTTCTTGCCGGCCTTGTACGCGATCTGGTTCAGGATCAGGCCGGCGGCGGGGGGCGGGCAAGCCGTTCCTGCGATGCGATGAAGGCCTGATCGGCGGAATGGGATAACTCTGATGGCACCCAGTAACGGCATGGCTTTCGCTTCCGTTGCGATTGTAATAATCGAGTGGGAGCGATTCAGGAGCGAGGACTATTTACGGCTATCGCGACACGTTGTGTTTTGGCCGTCCCGCCGGTGCACCGCCGCCAATATTCCTTGCAGCAGTGCGAGCGGGTCCGGGGGGCAGCCGGGCACGCTGACATCCACCGGGATGACCCGGTCTACGCGGCCGATGCAGGCATAGCTTTCGCCAAAAATTCCGCCATTGCAGGCGCAATCGCCGATAGCGACGACCAGCTTGGGTTCCGGCGTCGCCTCGTAGGTGCGTCGCAGCGCCAGTTCCATATTGCGCGAGACCGGTCCGGTGACCAGCAGCATGTCGGCATGGCGCGGACTGGCGACGAATTTGATGCCGTAGCCCTCTAGGTTGTAGTACGCGTTATTGAGTGCGTGGATTTCCAGCTCGCAGCCGTTGCATGAGCCGGCATCGACCTGCCGGATGGTCAGTGCCTTGCCGAGGATCGAGAGGATTTCCTCCTGTATGCGGCCGGCCTCGGCCGCGCTTTCAGCCTCCTGCGCAGGGACGAATGCTGCGCCCGATTCGCTGCGCATCCCCGTTTTGACGATTTGCTTGAGCGTCTTCCACATCAGAGATCGCTCCCCGAGTAACTCAAATTGAAGGATTTGTTGATCAGCGGGAAATCCGGAACGATGTTTCCGATGACCGCATGTTCGAGGGCCGGCCAGTTGTGCCATGACGGATCGTGGCAATGACAGCGCAGGATGCGCTCATCCTCGACTTCCAGCGCCACAAAGACTTCGCCGCGCCACCCCTCGATCCAGCCGGCGCCGACGCCTGCGCGGTGGGCAAACTGGTCGCTCACCAGCGGGCCCTCCGGCAGCCCGCGGGCGATAGCGCGGATCAGGCGCAGGGACTCCAGCGCTTCCTCAAAGCGCACGATGACCCGCGCCGCAACGTCGCCATTGCGGTGGCTGGAGACCTTGAACTCCAGCTCGGAATAGGGAGCAACGGCGAAATCGGCGCGCAGGTCGGCGGTCATGCCGCTGGCGCGGCCGGCCATGCCGGTGACTCCCAACTGGTTGGCCAATTGCGGGCTGACGCGACCGGTACCGATGAAACGGTCCTGCAAACCGGCATGGTCTTCGTAGATGTTGCGCAGCAGGCGGACATCGCGCTCAACGGCTTCACACTGGGCGACCAGTTGGTCGCAGCCCGCTGCGTCGATGTCGGTTGCGACGCCGCCCGGTACGATGCAGTCCATCAGGTAGCGGTGGCCGAACAGGGAGCGGTTCAGGCGCAGCCAGTCCTCCTTGAGCAGCATGAATTGCGATAGCCCGAACGCAAACGCCGCATCGTTGCCGAGGGCGCCCAGATCGCCGAGATGGTTGGCAACCCGTTCGCGTTCCAGCAACAGCGCACGCAGCCATGCGGCGCGTAACGGCAGCGCCATGCCACGGGCGGCTTCCAGCGCCATGCAATAGGCCCAGGCGAAAGCCACCGTCGAATCGCCCGACACGCGCCCGGCGAGCCGGTGAGCGGTGGACGCCGGCAATCGCTCGAAGCGCTTTGCGGTGCCTTTGTGCGTATATCCCAGCCGTTCTTCCAGCCGCAGCACTTTTTCGCCGACGACCGAGAAGCGAAAGTGGCCCGGCTCGATGATTCCGGCGTGGACCGGGCCGACGGCGATCTCATGTACGCCGTCACCTTCGACGCGCACGAAGGGATAGTCGGTCACCGATTGATCCGGGAAAGTTTCATTTCCCGTCGCTTCGCGACGCAGCGGAAAATGCACGCGCGGCCAAGCGCCGTGGTTCAGCCACGGACGCCGATCCTCGGCATCCGCGGCACGAATGCCGAGCAGATCGGCGGTCGCCCGCTGCATGCGCGCGGCGGCGGGAAACAGGTCGGAGAGATCCGGGTAGGTCGAGTCCGCACCGGTCAATGGGAGTTCGATCCAGACCAGGCCTTCCTGTAGTGCGTAACTGGCCGCGACGACAAAAGCCGCCGCGCTTTCCTGTCGGCGATCGCTGCCCCACAGCGAAACCAGCCGCCCGCCGCCCGCGGCGACGGTCGCGGCGACGGCGATCCAGTCGGCGGGGCCGACGTTGCCGCGGAAGATGGGCAGCGGTGCAGTCAGCGGCGTCAGGGCGATGCCGAGGTCCGATAAAGGCATGCGCTCAGCCCCCCATCATGCGTGCCGCCTGCTGGTACCAGGCATCCAGGTAGGGCGGGATATACAGGCCCAGCATCAGGCCCAGGCCCAGATGCGCAAATACCGGCAGCAGCGACGGCGGATGGGCCAGCGGTTTCAATGTGGTGTGGCCGAAGACCATCGGCTGGACGCGGCTGAATATTCCGGCAAAGCCGACCCCCAGCGTCAGCAGCAGGAACGGTGTGGCCCACGGAAAGTCGCGCATTGCGGTGGTCAGTATCAGGAACTCGCTGGCGAATACTCCAAACGGCGGCATGCCGAGGATCGCCAGCGAACCCAGCATCAATCCCCAGCCCACGGACGGGCTGACCTTGATCAGGCCGCGGATGTCTTCCATGAGTTGGCTTCCGGCTTTTTGCGCCGCATGCCCTACCGCAAAGAAAATCGCCGACTTCACCAGCGAGTGCAGGGTCATGTGCAGCAGCCCGGCGAAGTTGGCCACGGGGCCGCCCATGCCGAAGGCGAAGGTCATCAATCCCATATGTTCGATCGACGAATAGGCGAACATCCGCTTCACGTCTTTCTGCCGGTAGATGAAGAAGGCCCCGGCGACCGCCGAGAGCAAACCGAAGCCGATCATCAGGTCGCCGGCGAAACGAGTGTGCAGCGCGCCGTCGGTCAGTACCTTGCAGCGTATTACGGCGTAGAGCGCGACGTTCAGCAGCAAGCCCGACAGCACCGCCGAGATCGGCGTGGGGCCTTCGGCGTGGGCGTCCGGTAGCCAGTTATGTACGGGAACGAGGCCGACCTTGGTGCCGTAGCCGAGCAGCAGGAAGACGAAGGCCAGCGACATGATGGTCGGGTTGAGTTGCGTCTTGACGGCTTCGAGATTGGTCCATAACAGCGCGTGGCTGCCGTCGCCGATCGCGCGCTCCGCCGCCATGTAGAGCAGGATGGTGCCGAACAGCGCCTGGGCGATACCGACGCCGCAGAGGATGAAGTACTTCCACGCGGCTTCCAGGCTGGCAGGGGTGCGGTAGATCGACACCAGCAGCACGGTGGTTAGCGTGGCGGCTTCCATCGCCACCCAGAGCATGCCCATGCTGTTGGTCGTCAGCGCCAGCAGCATGGTGAAGGAAAACAGCTGGTACATGCTGAAATACAGGCGCATGCGGTTGGGTGTCATCTTGCCGTGGTCCTGCTCCACGCGCATGTAGGGGCGGGAGAAAATCGACGTGGTGAAACCGACGAATGCTGTCAGCGTGACCAAAAAAACGTTCAGCGGATCGATGAAGAACAGCTTGTCCCAGGCGAATTGCGGCCCGTTCGAGATGATTTGTGCCGTCAGTGCGGCGGCGGCGAGGAAGGTGCCCAGGCTGAGCGCCACATTGATGTTGCGGGCGTAGTCGCGCTGGCCGACGAGGGCCAGGATCAGAGCGCCGACGAGCGGGATGCCGAGGACGAAGAGGAAGGCGCTCATGGTTTCATTCCGCTCTCAATCTTCCTTCAACTTTTCGAGATTGCGGATATCCAGGCTGTCGAACTGCTCGCGGATCTGGAACATGAACACGCCCATGATGAGCACGCCGACCAGGATGTCGAGCGCGATGCCGAGTTCGACCACCATCGGCATGCCGTAGGTGGTCGACGTGGCGGCGAAGAACAGAGCGTTTTCCATGGAGAGAAAGCCGATGACCTGCGGCACCGCTTTCGACCGGGTAATCATCATCATGAAGGAAAGCAGCACGCAGGCCAGGGCGATGCCCAGCGTGCCGCGCGCGACCGAGCTGGAAAGCTGGGAAATGGGCAGCGCGAGGTTGAAGGCGAGCACGACCAGCACGATGCCGATCAGCATCACCGTCGGAATATTGATCAGCGTTTCCACGTCCCAGCGCACATTCAAGCGGCGAATCAGGCGATGCAGCATGTAGGGAATCAGGAACACCTTGAGCGTCAGCGTCAGTGCAGCCGAGTAATACAGATGGTGCTGATTCGTGACGTAGGCAACCACCACGGTGGAGCCGACGACCGCAAGACCTTGCAGGGTGAACAGGTGAATCAAACTCAGGATGCGGCGCTGGGTGAGCATCGCGAAGGCCAGCATGAGGATGATCGCGGCAAACAGATTGATGAGCTGGGGAACGAGCGCCGCCATGATTCAGGCACCGAGCAGGAAGTGGACCAGCATGCCGATGACGGCGAGCAAAAAGGCGGTGGCGAGAAATTCCGGCACGCGAAATATCCGCATCTTGGCGCTCAAGGTTTCGATCAATGCCAATAATGCGCCGCCTATCGCCAGCTTGATCAGCATGGCCGGCAAGGCGAAAAGCAAGGTCATCGGATCCTGCGCTTCGGCGATTCCCCAAGGCAGGAACAATGCCAGCCCGATGCAGGAGTAGGCGAACAGCTTGAGCGCCGCAGCCCATTCCAACAGCGCCAGATGCCGTCCGGAATATTCGAGGATCAGCGCCTCATGGATCATGGTGAGTTCGAGGTGCGTGGTGGGATTGTCGATCGGGACCCGCGCATTCTCGGCGAAGGACACCATGCTGAAGGCAATCCCCGCAAACGCCAGGCTGGGGTAGATGGCCAGATCCTTGTGCACCATATGCTCGACGATGCCGGTCAGTGCAGTGGACTGGCTGATCAGCGACGACGTAAACAGCACCATCAGCAGCGCCGGTTCGGCGAGGAAGCCGATCAGCATCTCGCGTCGTGCGCCGAGCGAGCCGAAGGCGGTGCCGATGTCCATCGCCGCCAGCGAGATGAAGACGCGGGCCATGGCGAACAGGCCGACCAGGGCGATCGCATCGGCCGCCGGCGATAAAGGCAGGTCGGTCGACAGTGTCGGGACGATCCCGCAGGACAAAAGCATGCAGCCGAAAACCACGTAGGGCGCGATGCGGAACAGCGGCGAGGCGGTTTCGGCGACCACCGACTCCTTGTTGAACAGTTTGTTCAGCATGCGGTAGGGCTGGAACAGGCCAGGACCGGATCGGTTCTGCAACCATGCCCGGCATTGGTTGACCCAGCCGAGCAGCAGCGGCGCGACGACCAACGCGGTGAAGATCGCCAGCAACTGGGAAAGCGTGCCGGAGATCGTCATCGCGGCACCAGCATCAACATGAACAGCAGGGTCAGGAAGCTGTAGAGCAGGTAGATCGCAATGCGGCCCTGCTGGAGGCGCCCGATTTGGCGCGCGAGGCGCTCCACCAGCCGGGCCAGCGGCAAATACAGCCGATGCCAGAAGTGATCGCTGACCACGACTCGGTAAACCGGTTGCTTGTCGGAGGGCAGGGGGAGATGGCGTTCGAGACGAAAGAAGGGCTCGAAGATCTGCCGGATTGGTTGCCCGAAGCCTTCCGCCGTGTCCTGCATCCGCTCCGTCTGCCAGGGATGGCCGCAATCCCATGGCGCGGCGCGGCGTAGGCGGCCGTGATAAAGCAGGCGCACCAGCAAATAGGCCAGCGAGAGACAAGCGAACACGCCGAGCAGGAAAAACAGCGGTCCGTAGCTCGCCCGCTCGATGGATGTCGGCGCCAGCAGCCACCAATGCGTGGCGGAAGCTCCGAGTCCGTGGCCAACCAGCACCCGGGTGACCGGGTCGATAAACCGGATCATCAGCGTCGGAAACAAGCCCAAACCGATGCACCACGCGGCCAGCCAGATCATCCCGAGTTTTTCCAGGAAGTCGGCGTCATGGGCATCGCGCAGTTTTTCCTCACGCGGCTGGCCGAGAAAAATGACTCCGAAAAATTTGACCATCGCATAGGCTGCCAGCGCAGCAATCAACGCAATGGCGGCGGCCACGATCGGAATCAGCATATTGAGGAAGGGGTCGGGCAGCCCAGGGGTGAACAGGAAGCTCTGGAGCAGCAACCATTCCGAAACGAATCCCGAAAAGGGCGGCAGGCCCGAACTGGTCAGCGCCCCGATCAACATCAGCCAGGCCACCCAGGGCATGTAACGCATCAATCCGCCGAGATGGCCGAGGCTACGCTCGTTGGTCGCGTGCAGCACGGCGCCGGTGCCGAGAAACAGGAGACTCTTGAAGAATGCGTGGCTGGCGACGTGATACAGGCAGGCAGTTAATGCCAATGCGGCGAGGATCGCCATGCCATAGGCTTTGAAGATCAAGCCGAGTCCGATGGCGGCAAGCAGCAGGCCGATGTTTTCGATCGACGAATAGGCCAGCAGGCGCTTCATGTCGCTCTGCGCGGTTGCGAAAACCACACCGAACAGTGCGGTCGCCAGGCCCAGCGACAGCAGCGCCACGCCCCACCACCAAAGCTGCATGTGCAGCAGGTCGAAGCACACGCGCAGCAAACCGTAGATGGCGGTTTTCAGCATCACCCCGCTCATCAGCGCCGAGACCGGTGAAGGCGCTGCCGGATGGGCTTCCGGAAGCCAGACGTGCAGCGGCAGCATCCCCGCCTTGGCGCCGAAGCCGAGGGTTGCCAGCAGAAACGCGGCCGACGCCCAGAACGGCGAGAGCGTCTGCGCCCGCATGCCGGCAAAACTGTAATTCCCCGAATTCGCCTGGAGTACGCCGAAGCAGAGCAGGATCGCCAATGCGCCTACATGCGCGATCAACAAGTAAAGGAAGCCCGCCTGTCTAATTTCCGGGACTTTGTGATTGGCGGTGACGAGGAAGAAGGAGGCCAACGCCATGGTTTCCCACGCCACCATGAAAGCGTAGGCATCGTCGGCCAGCACCACCAAGGCCATGGCGGCGAGGAAAAAATGATATTCGAGGCACAGGAGCCCGGGCGGCGTGCCCTCTCCCTTGCGAAAGTAGCCGGCGGCGAAGGCAGAAATGCCGGCGCTGGCGGCACCGATGATGAAAAGAAAAAAGGCGGCGAGCGCGTCCAGCCTCAGGTGAAACGGCAGTTGCGGGAGACCGAGGGGCAGGATGGCGACTTGCACATCGTCGGCTATGGCGAAGGCGGCAGTCGCGGCCAGGATCAGACCACCCATGCTGCCGAGCGGAAACAGGATGCGCGCAACGAAGGAAAACCGCCGCAGGGCAAATAGGCCTGCCAGGCCGACGCCCAGCCAAATCGCTATAACCAGCAGAACCCAGTCGATCGCTAACCAGTCAAGCATCGCGGGACATTATCCGAAGGTCCGATTTACGTGCGAGGACAGCGTCGGGGGCAACGCCGGGAGCAGGGTGGGCGACGGGGCTTCATCGGGGAGGATTATCTCCTCCATAAGGCGACGCATTGAGTCGAAAACTCCGGGATTGGACATTATTAGATGTGCGGCCGGCGCAATTCGATTTGCGATGTTTTCCCGCGCCAGCGCGCTACTCCGCGTTGGCCACATTCGAGCGCAGCCACTCCGGAATTTCGCGGTTCCCGGCGTTTTCGACGATGTACTGCCGAATCAACTGGCGGACGACCTGGGATGGCGTCAAATCCTTGGCGGCACAGATGTCGTCGAACAGTTTCTTCTTGTCCGGATCGATCAGTACGGTAAGGCGGGCAGTTCGATTTTCCATGGGCGTGGCGACAAGAGGGTGGTGCGGGACGGTGCGTTATTTTGGCGCATCTTGTTGCGTATGCGTCAGACTTGAATGATTCAAAGATTAGCATATGTGCTGCTTATAAAGCAGCTTTTATGTGCGTGATATTATAATAATATTAAAATAGAACCGAGTTTCTTACTTCGCAAAAAGGAGTCTCTTCCAATGAACCACGGCAACGAAGTCGTTGATCCTTGTAATGCCCCGTCTTATGTCCAGCACGCTCGTTTGAAGGCCTGGGTTGCCGAAGTAGCGGCCATGACGGAGCCTGAAGCGGTGGTCTGGTGTGATGGGACGGAGGAAGAAGCGGAGGGACTGTTTGCGCAGATGGTGGAAGCGGGCAGCCTGATCAAGCTGAACGAAGCGAAGCGGCCGAATTCGTACCTGGCGCTGTCC
>Ga0172380_10001448_pt1 | contig 40640 bp, 52 predicted proteins | sample Leawe162metaG_FD_119747 | JGI IMG/M metagenome (GOLD analysis project Ga0172380, IMG submission 119747) | Leachate microbial communities from a municipal landfill in Southern Ontario, Canada - Leachate well 162 metaG | ecosystem: Engineered > Solid waste > Landfill > Unclassified | place...
CGGGGACCGGACCGTCCCAGGACGAAAGCCACAGCCTCGATTTCCCGGCGTGGATCAACAGCGGCCCGTGGTACGACGTGGGCCACGTACGATTTTCGACTCGCTTAACGTCGTCCGGGTCGATGCCGGGCCAGCCGACGATGAGCGAAGCATAGGGTTGACAGACGGTGAGCGCTTTCATGGCTCGTCGTCCTCAAAGTCTTCGCGGTCGTTGCTCAACTGCGGTTGTACGCTCGGTGCGTACACGGTGACAGGGCGCTCGTAGCACTGTGCGGCCACGTTGCGGGCGACTTCCTCGCTCACGGGCGTGATGCAGAAGATCGAGCCGGCCCCGAGCAGCTTCGTGTACGCCATCCGGTCGCCGAGCTGCGGCACGTCGACGCGAATAAAGGCCGCCCCGCCCACGGCCTGCTCGCGCACGAGCCCGGCATATCGGCTATGCCCCATCACTTCCACCACGGCCCACGTTTCGAACTTTTCAGCTTCGCTCATATCCGTCCTCCGGTCGTTATCAAACCATTCGCCTAATGTTGGCACGATCCCACTCCCTCGATTCTCTACCAAGCCAACGGAAGCATCGGCCGCGGGACGAGTCCAAGCCTTAGCTCCGAGAAAGTCGCGCTCGATGTGTTGCCCTCGGGAACAAAGTATGGAATCCCAACAGCCCTAGCCTGTTTCTCGAAAAGGTTCTCGACGAGGAGGACCTCCATGCGGCTTTGGATCCGTCCCGAGAGTGCGTCCGTCAGCTCCTTCATCTTGGCCGGATGAACGTGGATGTTTCCCGCCACGACGACACAGCGATCCATCGGGACGGTTCGCCAGTTCTTCGCACGCTTTGCCCACTTGCGGCGGATTCGTGTTCGCTTGCTTCGCGGAAAACGCACCTGGACCCGCTCGCTCAACAGAAGCGAGGGGACGATCGCCAAGTGACCAAACGGGTATTGCGGGTTCATTATCTCTGCCATCGTGGAAACTCCTGGACGCGAAGATCCTCCGGCCACTCGCTCGGATCCGTCGATACGCGGCCGTCGACCTCGAGCTGCTTAACAAACACGGCGGCGCCGTTGCCGCGGCCTTGGACAACCAGGTCGCGGACCCACCCGAGCTCGCAAGCGCGCCCGGGCCGGTTGCCGGGCAGCTTCTCGCAGCCGATGATCAGCCAATGGATGCGCGGAAGGCCGCAATCGCACGCCGCCAGATCGTTGGGCGTTGCCGCGCCCCGGTAGCCGGCGCAGTGGATGCTATGCGCGAACGCATACCGTAGGTTGACCGGCGCCAAGAGCGGTTCGAGGGACAAACCGCGCCGTGCGACTGGTACCGAAAGCAGAGCCTTGATCCGGTTGCCGCCAACCCCGAGACCCTCGACGGTTGTCATGGCGACTATGTTTTTCGGCCAGCCGTGGGCCCATTCCGCAGGCGCAAGGCGGTTCATGTTCTCCGGACGTTTGGTCAATAACAGCCAGTCGATCGCCGGCGTCATTTCGATCAGATCGCACAGCTTGAACCGCTCGACCAGTGTCGGCCGATCGCCGCGGTCCTCAAAAACGTCGCACATCGAACCGCAAAACACCCTCCGGCGCACCCCGGCATTTTCGGCCGCGATGTTCCAGACGAGCGGCTCTTGCCAATGTGCCTCGCCGAAGAAGCGCCGCTCGACATCGGCGCCGAAAACCTGGTGACCGGTCCGCTTGGCCCAGGCCTCGGCGTAGCAGTTGTCGCAGCCGGCCGAGACCTTCGTGCAGCCCCACCACGGATTGAACGTGTGATCGGTCCACGCGATCTTGCTGTTTGCACCCATGTTCTAATCCCCAATCCCTAATCCCTTGTCTTCCCGTACTGATACTCGAATCGGTAAGCGTCCTCGCCGTTGTCGAAGCGGCCGCGAAGGATTTCCTCCGCGCGAAAACCCATTTGCCGGAAGAACAGATGCGCGTCGAGATTCTTCTCCCGGACGTCGACCGCGATCCGCCTGCGCCGTTGAAGGGACAACTTCGCCTTGAGCTTGTCCATCATCGCTCGGCCGATGCCGCGGCGTTGCATCGGTCGCATCACGCAGAGGTTCAAGAGGCAGATCCGCGTGCGGTACAGTTCGTACACCATGTACGCCACCGCGTGGTTGTCCCACTCGGCCACCATACCGATGCAACACGTCTGCCGCAGGGACCTCACAAAATCGTCTTCACTCCAAGGGAACTCGAACTCGGTCCGCTCGATCGCAAGCACCTCGGGCATGTCGCGGCGGAGCATCCAACGAATATGGACGTCGACGAGGCCGCGATCGGCCGACTTCGGCGACAGGTCGCGTCGTCGCATGGCTTCTCTCAGCATGTTAAGCCCTCCATTCGGCACAGACATTAGAGTTTGGGACACCGCTCGTCGCTCAGGTCGATCTCCGGAATGTGGAACCCCACCGTCTTCCCCATCCGCTCGGCGGCCTCGATCTCAGCCAGCACGCCGACCGACGCGTCCCAGCCGTCGAGACAAAGGACCAGCACGCGCTCGCAGACCTCGAGCAGGGCCAGGCTCTGCACTTTCCAAAACGCCCAATCGGCCGGCAGCCCGGTCTCGGTGATGGCGTGCGAGTGCGAGATCGGCGAAAAGACAACGTGCCCGTCACGAATCAGCCCGGCGGCGAAACGATTGACCTTGTCGGCCCGCTCGCGACGAACGGCCGGATCCGGATGGGTGTAAGGACAGGCGAGGTACAGAATGCCCATGGAAGCAGGGGGGGTAGGGGCTAGGGATTAGGGATTAGGGATTGGGGATTGGGACCCGCCGATCCATTCTATGAACCAAAGAGCCTCGCCATCAGAGCCGCACACTGCCCGGCGGCTATCGCCGAGCATCTCTGCCGCTCGGTTGATGGCGGCTTCGAGTCCGAACATCCACTCTCGTTGATTCTTTCTCTTGCAGGTCAGGGCGTAGCCGGTGACTAAGCTGAACGCCTTTCGGAGTTTTTCGATCTCACCACATAGCGCCAGCGTCTCTACGCCCGATACACACCTGGAATCACGGCGCGCCGTGGCGATGATCTGATCGATGCCTGTCATTACCGTACCTACCTTCCTAAGCTGCGTTCATCTGCGTCAATGATTGTTGATGTTGATCGGCCGCTACCGCCCTTCGGCGTCCCGCCAGTACGCCCGCTCCATCACGTCCCGCAACTCCAGTTCCGCCGACAACTTCGCGACCAATCGCACGAGCTCGTCGGCGAGGCGGGGAATGTGATGCCTGATTTCCTGGGCATAGGCGAGCGCAGCCCGTTGGCAGGCCCTGATGTGCACGGGATCTTTGCCGGCCGCGTCGAGACGCAACACGAAATACACGGCGTTGGGATCGCCCGGGCCATCTTGCGCCGGCTGCGTCTTAGTTACGGTGTACCGCTGGTAAAGACCAAGAGGCTGCCCGTTCCGGCGCTCCGTATCGTGTGGAATACTGCATTTGCTCATTGGATCTCCTATTAGGGGCTAGGGATTAGGCCGCACTGCCGGAGCGCGGCGAACTTGTCGGGCTCTTGAGCGATACGCCGTGGCGGCGGGGGCGGTAGCTTCTTGGATGAGGGACCGAGCTGCTTCTCGCTCAACAGTTCCTCACGCCAGATCCGCACGCCGCGCGGGGCCTCAAACCCCAAGCAGACGTTGTGGCCGCCGTTGTCGATTACCACGATGCGGACGCCGTTGGACATCCGAATCGCCTCCTCCTTCTTCCGATTGATTAGCAGCATGGTCGTCGGTTCCTTCCTTGGGTCAGTTTGGGTTGGGTGTCGCGAGCGATCGCCGCGTCATTTCGCGGCCGTACCGGAAGCCGGCCCGGAAGGCTTTGTCGAACTGCTCGCGGAGGCGCTGCGCCGCGGGACAGTTGGGCACGACGCCCGGATAGGTTCTTTGCATCCACTGCTCGAAGGCCTCGTCGATCGTCGCCGGCGTGGTGTCAGCTTGCATGGGCGGTCCCTCGCTTCCGTTTTGGCATGACCAGTCGGGTAAAAATGCGGATCCGCAGCCGGCCCTCGTTGTAGAGCCAGGCGACGACCTGGTCCGGACCGACGACGGCGTCGGCCGCTGCGGGTCGCCGGCCGTCACCGTCGCGAAACACGAACGTGCCTTTCCGGCGGCTGATCGTGTAATGGCCGTGGCCGTCGGCAAACGCCCGCGGCAGCCGCGACAACACGGCCATGCGAATCTGCGGCCGAGTGAATCGCGCCACGAGGCGACCGCACCCGCGCGGGCACACCGCGTACCGCGAGCCGGCGTGCCGCATTCGAACCGAGCCGCACTCGCTGCAAAACACGCGCTCGGTCAACTCCTTCGCCACGTGGCGATAGCACGGCGACGCCGGTTGAATGATCTTCTTGGTTTTCACGGCTCGCCCTCGCTCGACGCTGTATCGTCCTCGACGTAAAAGGTCAGCCGCGGGCTGCGGAGCCGCAGTATGCTGCCGGCCAGCACGGTCAGGCAAACGCTTAGCCGTCTTGTCCATGTCAGCCCGCTTAGGTCGAACTCGATCACGTTCTCGATTTCCAGCACGTGCTCGCCCATCGGTTCACCCCTTTGGCCTCTTGGGACTCAGAAGTACTTGCGGCAGCTTGACGGTTTTGGCGACCTTCAAGCACTGATCGACGAGCTCTTCTTTCTTCTCTTGGTGAACGTGCGAATGGTCGCACTTCCACTGCTTCACGAGATCCAGAAGCTCTGCCTTGGTCCTGTACTCAAGCCAGTCGCGGGTGAGGTCGCCGGCGGCCTCTTTTTTCCACGCCGCGGACAGGTCGATGGTGAGCTGCTCGGCGATCGCCAGCACGTCCTCATCCTCGATTGTCGCCTCGCCGCCTTCGCCGGGGTTCCAGAAGAGCTTGCCCAAGTAGCTGAAAGCGCTCTCGGTCAGGTCGCGGTCCTCGGTCGCGGCTAGCGCAGCCCACAGAGCCGGATCGCCGCTCTTCCGCTTGGCGGCGGTGACATTGCCTAGAATGTTTTCGCGGTTGTTGATCTCTTGGTTGGCGATGTATCCACCGCGTCGAAACGCGGCGGCCGACGCGCCGAGTAACAGCAAGAGCCGCATGATGTCTTCCAGCGACACCTGGCTGGTGGCGCAGGCCCGGGCGATCAAGGCCCGCCGCCAGTTGATGGCGGTGTGCCAATCGTGCCTGGCAACGTATTGGGCCCGCTCCTTCGCCTTGCGGGCCTCCTCCTCGGCGCGCTTCTTCCTCTGTGCCTCGGTGAGCGGCTTGGTCTTGTTGGCTTGCTTTGGCGACTTCCCTCTCCCCTCTCCTCTCTCCTCTGTCCCCTTCTTTTTCGCCCGCTCGATCGCCTCGGCCGCGTGCGCGTTCCATAGCTTTTCGTACAGCTTCACGTTCGTGGCGTGTTCGGTCGGCTTGCCCCCCTTGTACCGCGGCTGCTCGACGACGATCGCCAACTCGGTCCGCTGTTGGTCGCTGAGCTTCATCGGCGGGATCTCGCAGCGGTGCTTGGAGTCGTACCACTTTTGCGTGTGGATCTCCTTGCAGGCATTCCACAGCGCCGAGCCGATCGCGTCCTCGAATTCCTCCGTGGTGCAGTCGGCGCCCCTGTTGGCCGTGTCCTTCAAGACGTACTCCACAATCGCCGGCACGTGGGCGTAGGGCACCAAGGCCCGGGCGTTGGTCGCGGACATTTCGCGCGAAATAACCTTCGCCTGGACCTTCGCGGGCAATTCCAGAAGCCGAAGGCGATTCGACACGTGGCCTTGGCTGAGCCCGAGCTGCTTAGCCAGTTCCGTCGGGCCCGCGGCGTCGCCGGCGTCGATCGACTGCTTGAAGGCCTTGGCCTCCTCGATCGCGTTGAGGTCCTTCCGCTGCAAAACCTCGACCAAGATGAGTTGCCGGACCTCGCAATCGGAGCGCTGCCGCACTTGAGCGCGGATCAGCGTCTGCCCCGCGAGTTTCACTGCCCGCAAGCGCCGCTCGCCGAAGATCAGCTCAAAGCGATCGCCAATCGGCCGCACGGTGATCGGCACTTGCAGCCCATGCTCGCTGATCGAATCCGCCAGAGACCGGATGTCCGCTTCCGGAAAATCTCCTCGCGGCTGAAACGGGCTCGGATCGATCCGGTCGACGGGAACATGGTGGATCACATCGCCCACCGCCGGCTCATTGGCGGCCAGCGGCTTGGCGGCCCCGTTGCGCCGTGCCTTGCCGTTTGTTTTCGCGTTGTGCAATGGCGTTTCCAATCGCGCATCGCCGTCGCCCAGCAACGCTTTGCGGAACTCGGTTGGATCGCCGACGGCGCACGACGACGGTCCGCCGCCGAACATGCCCGCCCCTCGCCCCTCGCCCCTAGCCCCTTTTCCCTTTGTCGCCATATTCTCGCCCTCCGTAAAAGTGATTGGTTGTCAGTTGGTTATTGATCCGCGGTCCGCTGCCCGCGTTTCTTCTGCACGTACTGGAACACGTGTTCGCGGTCCGTCTCGATCGCCCCGCGGGCGATGGCCTGTTGCCGGCGGTAGGCCGTGATGTCGTAATGCGGAAAGTCGGCCCGCGATTGGAACCAGCTCCGCGACAGGCCGATCAGGCCGGCCATCTCGTGTAGCTCGACGAGCGTGTCGGCGTACAGGTGGCAGGCCCGAGTGTGCCGCCAGTTTGGCGTGGGAGGCGTCTTTTTCAGTTGGTCGACGTAAACGGACATGGCGTAGGGATTGGGAACTGGGGATTAGGGATTGGTTTCGCTACACCTGGCCGCCTTGGCCGTCTTCATATTCGATCGGGTGCTGAAAGTTCTCGCCGCCTCGTGCCGTGGTTCGGCCGCGCGGCGCCACGTAGCGCTCGGCGCCGCGGAGCAGGTGCTCGATGTGCTGCTTTTGCTCGAGCTCGATCCGGATCAACCGCAGTCGCTCGATCTCCAGGTCGATCGCTTTGCCCAACAGGTTGGCCAGCTCCTGCGGATCCATCCGGAGACGGCCGCGGCCGGCGTCCAGGGCCTGGCGGATCCCGCGCCGCAAAAGCCGCGGAAGGACCCAGTCCAAATCGTCGCGTTTTTTTTTGGTCGCGGTCACTTGCCCACCTCGTCGAGAAGCTTGGCGATCCCCTTGAGGTCGCCGGCCAGTTGCGTCATCTGGTCGCGGAGCGTCCGGGCTTCGCGGGGGTTGGCGAGCTGGAGGACCTCGAGCAGGGCGTGGCGCGGCAGCGTCGCGTATCGCTCGATCTCGTGCCGGTAGCGGTCCGACATGTTCCAAAGCACCATCAGCTTCGCCCGCGGCGAGGTCTTGCGGCCCAACTGCTTCCCCCGTTTTTCTCCTAGCCCGCGTACGTAGTTCCGGGCGGCGGCCATCGACAACTTTTGCTTGGCGATGTGCCGGGCCGCGCGGAGTTGGTCGCGGTGCTCCAACGGGATCAACAGCAGGGCCACCGAGAGCGTCATCCGGCCGCGGGCGCGCCGCTGCTTGTGTGTCTGCTTCTGCTCGTCGCCGGCACGCTTGAGCAGATTTTGCACCTCGGGGCAGAGGTCCAAGAGCGACAGGTGTTGATACACCCAACAGCTCGACTTGCCGAAAATGGTCCCGATGTCCTCGATGCTCCGCCCGCTCCCTTTCAGCCGGCCGATGGCCTCGGCCACCTCGATCGAGTCGTGCGAATCGCGGCAGAAGTTGGCGGCGATCGCCAACGCGAATCGATCGTCGCCGCTGGCCACTTCCTCGAACACGGCTTTTACCTGGATGTTCGCCGAGCGGCAGGCCTGCAAGCGGCGCTCACCGTCGACCAGCTCGGCGTCAAATCCCTTTTCGCCCGAGAAGGTGACCACGATCGGCGTGACCTGGCCGACCATCTTGATCGACTCGGCCAGTTGGCGGATCCCGCGAAACCGCTTGCGCGGCTGGCCTTCGAACGGTTTCACGCGGAAAGGATCCAACAGCAGCGTAGCGATCTTGCCATTGCCGTTTGCCATCAGTTCACCTCCGGATTTGCCATCGCCATCGCCTCGCGCAAGATTCCCTTGGTAGTGCCGAGGGGGTTTTTCGCAGCCTTGCGTCTCTGTTCGCGAAGCTCTTCGGCCAACGTGCGCCTTGGCGGCTTGAGAGATTCGGCTGCGCGAAATGCGTCCATCAATGGCCGCACGGTGTCAGAGACGACCAACAGTGCGCGCTCGAAAAACTCTTGAGACTGCGATCGGCATCGGCACAAGCCGAGGATGTCGAAGCAGCCGTACTGGAGGCAACGGCGGAAGTAGCCGAAACCGAACTTCCCGTTTCCGTCGGCAATCACGGCGATCGCATGCCGGAGCCACTCCTCCGCGCGCTCCCGGTCCGGCCATACGTGCTCCACCAGGACGTGCGTTCGGACCAGCAAATAGAACAGCTTTTCATCGACCGGACAGTTGGGCCAGGCGGCAGCGGCTGCCTCGCGAGCCCGCCGTTCGATCTCAGCCAAGTCCGGCCTCACTGAATTCATGACGACAATGAATTCTTCGTCGTTGTCATGATAATCATGATCATGAGCGCGCCGGGGTTTCTGCGCAAGAACCCCGGCGCGCTGGTCCGAGTTGTCGCAAGATGGGGCATCGCCTACAGTTGCGGCGCCGGGGTTTCTGCGCAAGAACCCCGGCGCAATGTATGCGCTGCGTAAACCCCGGCCGGGGTTTACGTAAACCCCGGTCTGCGCCGGGGTTTCTGCGCAGAAACCCCGGCGCGCCGAAGAAGCCTGCTCGGAGGCCACGCCAGGCCCCACAGTGAATGGCAGGCGCAATTGTGGGTCAGGTTTTCGCTCCTGGTCACCGGGATGCAGCGACAACACCCAGACCCGTAGCGTACCGCGTCGCTTGTCCCGTTGGTCGGTCGAGATCAAGCCGTGCTTCTCAAGCTCGCGCAGCCAATCTAGCGCCGACCTGGCATCGCGCCCATTGGCGGTGCCGAGCCAGTCCAGCCGGATCAAACAGACGCCCAGCTTCCAACCGCACAGCTTGTAGAGCTGATAGAACGCGAGCTTCGAAGCCGCGCCGATCGTCCGATCGCCAAGAATAGTTCCGAGGGGATCAGGTTCTTCCGTTGCGTCGTGCACGATGATGAACTTCCGTGAACCGGATAAGTGGTCAGTGGCTAGTGGTCAGTGATCTTCTCTACGAAACCGAAGCCAGTTTTTCCAGACTCCACGCATTTAGGACATGCTGGATCACCATGCTTGCACGCCAGCCTTGTCTTCACGCCTGTCAAATTGCACTTAGTGGCTAGGGCCTCGATGGGAGCAGCAAACCCAAACGCCTGGACCTCGTGATCGCCGGCCTGGACGACGACGGGCGACAAGTGGAACAAACCGTAGGCGGCGTAATTGCATGGCCCTTCGCCCTGCGGCTTCATCTCACCAGCGCCCTTGTGGCGTCCAATGCACTCCTGGTAAGCGCATTCCGGAGCGGCGCCAAGTCCCACGAAATCGGCAACGCTCGCCACGTGCCCGCAGCACGGGCATGCAAATCGCCACTTAAGAAAGTCCTTGCCGAAGAGCTGCCTGCCCTTTTCCTGCCACTCGGCCAACGCCATCTTCGCTTGCATTACGAGCCTCCTTCCTTTTCATCAGCCCCATCGCCTCGGCTAAACGTCGATTAACGAGCCGCTCGCTGGCGGCCTGCACGTCCCTGCTAACCGCATTCATCACCGCGGCCGATTCGGGCGTCATCGTTCATCCCTCCAGGTTCTGCCGTCCCGGATGCTCTCGATCTGCTGTTGCAGGCGGGCGATTTCCATTTCCTGTCGCGCCACCTTGGCCTGCAACTCGCTGACGATCTCGCACAAGTCCAGGCATTCCTGGCGGACGTCGAATGCGACGTCGCCGCCCTCCATCGACATCAAGCGATCGTGAATGTCACGCACCGTCTTCTCGCTCATCGCTACGCCCTCCTGCGTCTTCGTAGTCAGTTCACCAGTTCCGGGTGCCGATCGCCAAGCCGCATCGTCTGCCCGCAGCACGTCGGCCAGCCGATGGCCAGCGCCTGGGCGATCTCGTGCACCGAGAGTACTTGGACCCGCCGGCAGCGAGGACAACGTACGCGCGTGCCCTCCGGATACAGCTTTCCGGCGACGACCGAGTACTCTTCCGCGAGATCGTCCTCCAGCATCATGTCGTAGTTCCGTCCCTTCGTGCTCATCGCTTCGCCCTCCGTGAAAGTTTTAGTTGCTGGCCGTTCCGTTCAGTTCGGTCAGCTTCTCTTGCAGCCAGGCCCGCTGCCGATTGGCAAGTTCGGCCTTTGCCTTCGCCCTGTTGGCGAATAGTTCATTGATGGGAAATCGCCGGCCCTGGCGATCGCTTATGTCCTCGCCGCGATCGTTCAAGTGACTGATCAGCACCAGCGTGTCGCCCTCGCCGTTTTCTTCCCAGGTCCAATTGCGTCCCCAGAAGTCGACCGAGAGCAGTGCGGGCAGCGAGAAATGGCCCGGCGTGATCCAGTAGTATTCCGTCCACAATCCGACCGAAAAGGGTTGCCCATCAGCCGTCTTGAACGTCTCGGCCAGTTTCCTGCCGAGCGCCTGCTTGGCCAATTCGTACCCGTCGCGGAGGTCGATCAGCTCCTCGTGCTGAGCCGCTGCCCGCTCTGTCTCGAACGATCGACCGTCTCGCGTCCGATATTCCGTCTTGCCGACAATCTTCTTCATAATTCGCGTCTATCCGTCATCTGTAGTTTGCTTCAACCGATGCGTCGCACCACGATAGCGCCGCGCGAGGCGGTGGCCTTGCCGCTCTTGTTGCTCAAGGCCTTCAAACCCAGTTCGCGGACTAACTGTCGACAACGAACCGTCAGCTCCACCGGCACGTCGACCCACTGCCGATCGACGACTTGTCGAACCGTTCCTGTGAAGCAAACCTGGTCCTGCAAAGGAGCGCTCATAGGTCCCTCCCGTCCACTTTCATGATCTGTCCGTCCCTTACGCCGCCTCTTCGGTCCCTGGTCGCGGTCCGGCGAGCTGCTCCTGGCCGTCCTCTTCCGCGACCTTTTCGAGCTGCCGGCTGTCGCGAATGAATCGCCGCGGCGGTTCGGGCACGGGCAGCGGCTCGAGAAGCACGTGATCGGGAAACACTTCCACGACGACGGACCGATGAATCACCTCGTCGCCGACGCATAACACTCTTCCGTCACGATCGTAGGCCATGATGGTGAAGGGATTAGGGATTAGGGGTTAGGGATTCGGGGCTGGACAAAACAGCCGCGGCCCCGGTCCGTATCGAGCGGGCATACACGTCGCTCGGCCGGACCGGGTACCGCGGAGTCCGTCGTAGAGTCACGATCGCGGCGGCGTTGAAGCTTGCGGTGCTCGGTCGCTTGCGCCACCTGCATGGGCCGGCCAAGGCGGCATGCAACCCGCCGCCGCAATCGATTTCGCGCGAAATGGCTAGAACAGCGTAAGCTGGGGCGAAGGATCGGGAATGCAGAGCGACTGCCGGCAGATCTTCTTGCGACGGCGATCCTTGTAGCGCTCTGTCGTCGAAGCGTGGCGATGCCCCAACAATTCCTGCGGATTGCCGCCGGCATCGTCGACGAGCGTCGCTGCGGTTCTTCGGTACTGTCGCGTCTTGACGTTCTTGGGAAGCTTCAAACCGCACGGCGTCAACAGCAGTCGCTCGAAGTGCGAGTCCAAAACCTTCCACTTCCGCTTGCCGTTCTTGCGCGACGGCGGATCGAACGGCCAGGGGAAAATCTTGACGTCGCCGTGCGAGTCCAACAGCTTCTCGACGGCCGCGGCGGCCCGAGGCGGCAGCGCGATCCGCTGATCCTTCTTCTGTTTCTGGTTCTCTTTCCGCAGGAGGATCGCCTTGTCGTTGCGGTCGTAATCGCTCCGCTCCGAGAGCATGACGACGTTCTTCCGGCCGCCAGTCCGGCTGAACACGAGCGTCCAGGCGGTCCACCAGGTCGATCGCGGAATCGTCCACTCGCCGCAACGCACGCAGCCGTCGAGCCGCCGTGCCTGGTCCTCCTGTTTGGCAAGATCCTCCGGCGACCAGGCCTCGACGATCGGATCCTCCTCCGGAAGCAATTCGAGCGGAGGCATCGGGCGAATCAGTCGCTTGCGGGCCGCGTAGTTGTAGACGCTCCGCAGGTGCCGCAAGAACTTGTTGGCCGTCTGTGCCCTCCAGCGGCCGGCGGCTACTTGCTCGACGAGCCACTCGCGAAAGCCGTCCAAGAGCGACGGCCGCACGTCGGCCAGAGTGGGAGGCGAGGCGCTGAGCGGCGCGCAGTACTCGCTCAAGACGGCGATCGCCCGCAGGGCCAGGTCGGCCGTCTCGCTCGTGGGCGAGTGGCCACGGCCGGGCAAGTACTTGCTCGTGCAGTAGTCGGCCAGCGGCGTCGCTCGAAGTGCCGCCTTGCGCGGATCGATCTTCTTGGCTTGCCCCGTCCCGGGCCCTCCGCCCCGCGACCCTCCCGCCGCCAACATCGCGGCCAGCGTCTTGCATTGCTCGGTCAGGTTCTGGATCTGTTGGGCCTGCTGTAACAGCAGCAGTTGTCCGGGATGTTGAAGGGGATCGGGACGTGGATACTTGGCCATCAGCGTTGCTCCTCTGTGTGTTGGGATTGGAGGGACCGGCCTTAGCGCCGAGGAAGAGGCCGATACCCCTCGAAATAACAACAATAGCCCGTCCAGGGAGCATCTTCATAATGCACACCGCTTCTTCGCGGGGTTTCCTAAATTGACGTCATCCAGGCGCACCGGATTCGGAATCCGGTGTACTTCATCCTCTGTTAGCGGGGTTTTCGGTTCCCACGTCAGTCTTCAAGTACCGCTTGGCCATCCCATCGAGTCCAAGACCCAGGGCGACGTCCAGCACCATTTCGGCGTCCCACGCCACGCCTCCCGACTCGAGTCGTTCGTTCTTCGCGGCCGCGACCCGTTCGGCCACCGTCCACATCGGAGTGCTCTTCACCCCGAGTTCTCGAATGGTCGTGGAGTAGAACTTCGCGTACCGCTTCAGCCGAGGAAACCGGCAGATGGCTTTCATGGGCGTATCCGCTTTTGCTTCGTCATCCACTGAGGGCACGGCGTCGACGGCTTCCGGCATCGCGGTCAAGGCGGGGCGTCGGCTAAAAGCACCCCGGCCCCTTCGACTTCGTGGACGTCGTGCCCTCGGTGGATGACTTGTTTCTCGCCAGACCGGCGAGCTTCAGAGGGGACGCGTGCGGTCCCAAAAAGAAGTTAGCCGATCACCATCACCACGGATGGTATCGGCTACTTTATAGACCTTAGGCGATATCGTCAATAGGTATTCGGAAAAGTTTACCTACACTGGCACGAGATCGTGTAGCAGCATCGCTTCCGGAGGGATTCTAAGTCCTTTCGCAATAATCGATATCGTTTTAAGGCTTGGTTCCTTCCGGCCGGCCTCGAACTCGGAAATATCGGGTTGGTAAAGTCCGGTGGCCTCGGCCAATTGCTGCTGAGTCATCTCCAGTTCGAGCCGACGCGCACGCATGTTGCGACAGAATCGTGAGTGGATGTCGCATGTGATGGGCATTTGTTCCATTCCTCCAGTATAGACGCTAGGCTATTGACGGTCAATTTCGGGGTGGTATGCTGTTGGCTGCTCGACGACGGCTCTTTTTGCTTTGGAGGGTCATCGCGATGGTTTCCCGGAACGACCTGATCGCGCTCCGCGGCGATGCCGCAATGGTTCAGCAGTGTCTTGCGCTGGCGTTAAACTGCGTCGACGGCTCTCTGGACCTGGATGAGGATTTGGCGGCGCATCGGATTTGCGTCGCGCGGCGGCGTCTGGCCGCTTTGCAGTGTTCTTTGTCCTCGCTGGAGGCAGAGCTATTCCCTGCGCCTTTGCCAGCGCCGTCAAGATCTTCAGCGCGTAAACAAGGCGTTCGTTCAGCGAGGCGACCTCGACGTAAAGGTCCTCAATCTGCTCCGCGATCGCGGTCGGCCCGCTAAATCGCTTTTTGCCGTCTGACATTGCACCAATCTCCAACAACGGATTCGGCCATGACCGCTTCGATGAACACGGTTGATCCCATTCGGGCGTTGGCGCTGGACTTGGCGTGTAAGCATCCCGATCTTTCAGCCGGAGCTGACACCGTCGAGGTAGCAAGGCAATATGAAGTGTTTCTTCGGGGCGGTTCAGACATCGCTTCACAGATGGTTTGCTTCATCGAGCAACCGAACGGCGGATCACCGGAGATCAAGCTTACGCAAGCGCAATGGGACGCCGTCGTGCGGGAATGGCGTCGATTGGGCCGGATGATCACCTCGGACGAAGTCATGGCGATCATAGAGGATCCCTCGCGCCAACTAACGTCTTGATGACATAGCTGTGGTTCGCCTTTGGTCTGGCGTTGGCGTAGAACGTCCGCGTCGCTCGCTCGAGCTCCTTGTCCGTCATTTGCCGAAAGGCGAGAAAGTTGACGGGTGATGTTTCTCTTCTCGTCCCTCACTAGATGGCTGATCGTCGGATTTTCCACGACTGACCTCCCACCCGCCAAGGACGATTCTAATTGGCGGCATTGTGGCGACATCGCGCCGTGATGGGGCGGAAATCGAACCCGCAACCACGGGGCTGCGAACGACGCAAATCACTGATAAGTCAGGACTTACGACAGTGCATTTTAAGGCGAGGGCGACGGGAATCGAACCCGCAACCACCGGATCGACAGGCCGGCCCATCTCTATCGGGGGGTGTCCATTGACGGGGTTGCCATCGCGCGGGATGCTGGTCGCGGAGGTGCGATATGTCGACCAACAACCCTTGGAGTGAGCCAGCATCCGGTGTTCCGGCCTCGTCGACGCCCTGGCTCGGATACACCGTTGCGGGCGCGATCGGCGTTGCTGCGGGCTTGGCGCTGGGACTGGCTGTGGCGTCGATCGGCCAGGAGACGGCGGCGGTCGTGCCGGTGCCACCGGTTGCAGAAACGATCGACCGCGAGGTGGCTGCTCGCGGTGAGGAGATGATCGCACAACTCGCGACTGTTGTCGGCGAGAGAGATCGCTATAAGCAACTTCTGGAGGAGTCCCGACAAACGGAGGCCCAGGCGGTAGCGGATCTGATCGTCGCCGCGTCGACAATCAAAGAGCTGCGGGCCGCGCCGAAGACGTTGCCGTCCGCATCACCCCAGCCGCTGCCACAAGACGGCTGGCGGATCATCAGGAGTTGGACCGTCACGTCGTCAAAGACGACAGAGACGTTTTCGGTCTCTTCACGGGAGTGGCGAGTCCGATGGTCCTCGCCTCACTTCTGTACCTTCTCGGTCCACCGTGCGGACACGGAACTCGTCGACTCAGGAAGCGCTCACGGCAGCGACTCCTCAATGGTCTACAGTGATCCTGGAACCTATTACCTGGAACTGGGCACGGCCGGAGAGTCAAGCACGTTCTTTGTCGAAGAGCCAACCGTTCCGGTGATTGGGTCACGCAAAGCGGCCGACTCGATCGCGTCGACGACGGCCGAGGAGGCGGCGGCGTTGCCGATTGTGGAGTATCGGGGGTTGCGGGACTTGAGGGGCGGGGCGGGAAAGGGGACTGGGGCGGGGGCTGAGAAATTGGTGGCGGTGAGGGGCGGGAACTTCTATCACCGGGCCTCGTGCTCGATCGTGGCCGGGAAGCCGGCCGGACAGCTTGTTGCGTTTGCGAGCGCGGCCGAGGCCGCTTCGAAGCGACTGAAACCGTGCAAGACGTGTAAACCACCGGCACGAGAACAACCCGGCCGCGGCGGTCTCCAGTCGTTGCGCGGCGGCTCCCCATGACGTCGACCATTTCGCGCGAAATGATGCGGTTTGTACGCTGGTTCGGCCGAGCGATGCTGGCGCTGCTCTTCCCGGCCGAGGACGAGGCGTGATCAATCGTCCGTTCGGATAATGTAGACGACCGTATAGAACGGCGGGCGATTGTCCGTGTTTGCAGAGCCAGAAACGGTTGTGCCGGCACCCGGCGTGACGTTGATTTGGCCGTGCCCGTTTTCGGCAGGGCCGTGCTGAGCGTACCCGCCCGTGGTCTCAGGCGCGAATACGTCGTCGGTACCCATGAGGAATCGGCCACTCAGGTCGGGGGTCCCATTTGTGCCGTCGCAGATTCGCCAGCCGCCTGGTATCACCATGTTGGTTGTCCAGGCGCGAATCGTTCCACAGGGAGCATCGTGGAATACTGGACTCGGTTCAAAGTTTGGACCCTCCCCAACAAAGCCGTTTTGACCTTTGCCCCAGAAGATGGCATTGGTCTTATCCCACGCCTTCAGGTTCCAGCCCCGGTAAAGCTGGTGTGGCAAATAGAACATGTCGGCGCAGACGTTCGGAGCAAGTGACACTTGGCAGGTCGGCCATTGAACCGTACTCTGAACGGTACCGTCACATTTATAGCTGTTGCTCAATAACGTCACATCGCGGCCGCCGTTCGAAATCCATGTGCCTTTGACCGAATCCGCTTGGCCGCCTGTATATTCTGCAAAGCCGTAGTAAGGATGATCCGCATAACGGTACGGATCGCCGCGGAGAAAATGCATGCCCCTCCCGGTCCATCCTGCCAGATCTTGCCACAATCGACCAACGGCTGCTCCATATTGGTAATTCGCTCGACAATCAATGTGATCCGCCATGCGCACGCAATAGCACTTACCCGGACGGACTCGTCGTAGAAAACACGCCTGAACTCCGGGAACGTCGTACATCGGTGCCGCGGCCCACTCGTACAGCCAGGGACACATAGCAGAATCACCCGCATTCCACTGAAAGTCGCTGACAGTCGTTGTGTTGTACCAAAGGTACGGGTAGCCACCGACTATCGAACCGCGTGGCATTCCCACCGACTGGCTGTAAGAAATGACGTAATCTTCCGGATCGAAGTAGACGTATAGCAAGATCGAATCGTTGTACACGCCGTCACGGAAATAATAATCGTGCGGGTCGGCCTGGGGTGCGATCGGCATGTAGTGCAAGACCTTCGCGTCACCCGGTCCAGGAGTGTACCGCCAACGCCAGCGACCTTGAAATTCCTCCATCATGACGTTGAAGCGGGAGCAATATTCTTGGGCACCGCCCTGGTCCTTCTCAATGTCCCACAACAGCACCGGTGTCGGTCCTTTCAACAACACCTTCCCGGTAGCACCGCGAGGTATGGGCTCCTGGGTGACTCCCAGCATCATGTTCATTGTGGCCCATAGTTCTTCGCGAGAAGCGTTCGGGCGAACGCCAAAGTAGACGTGCTCGTCGAATTCGGGATACTGATCGACGAACGTGTTGTGTTGAGTGTTGTTGTTGTACTCGATGCGGCAAGGGCTGTAGATCTCCCAATCCTGGCTTCCAACATTCTTGACTTGCACGATCCATCGAAACTCGTTGTCAAACTGCGGCAGCGGCGGCCGAACCAGCGGCGGCGTTTGCATCGTCGGAGAGTAGGGCTGTTGCCAGTAGTCCATAGTCGTCAGTGGTCAGTGATCAGTGGTCAGTGGTCAATCGCCGCCGGCAAAGCCGGTGCTGATCGTCGTGGTGGGATTCTCGCCGTTCTGCCAGCGGACCTCGGTTATGGGCGCGGCGATCTGCTGGACGTCGCCGCCGGCGTCCATCTCGATCAAGATCTTGCCGACGAGCGCACCCCACGGCACCAGGCCGCGAACGACGAACTGGGCCCGCAACCGGTCTTGGTAGTGCCTCGCCAGCGCGCCGGCCATCTTCGCGGAGAGCCGGGCCCAATCGTTGCGCAGGATCAAGCCGGCGGTGTTGTTGGGGCTGCGAACGAGCCGCCCCCTTTTGTCAGTGCGATGGTCGGTCGATAGCACGGTGTTGGGCGCAAGCCACCAGAGTTGGCACTCGTCGGCCTCGATCTCCAATACGCCGTCGCACGGTGCGGCGCCGGCCACTGCTTGCTCGCAGTACATTCGCTGATCGGTCGTGTAGGCCAGCGTGGCGACGATCCAGTCGGGATGCCACTTGGGAGAGACCTCGCTCGGACGCGCGAGGTCCCAGTATCCCTTGGCCAGAATGTGGTTCGTGTGCGTATGCAGGAAAATCCCGAAATCATCGGGCAGGACCGCCAGGCCGATGTTCTGCGTGTCAACGGGATAGAAGATCGTTTCTTCCGGCTTGGCGGGATCCGCCGGCCCCTCGGAGATCCAGGCCTGCGGCGGCAACAGGTAGTCGAGCTCGGCGTCGCTTTGGACGGGCGTCTCGACCGAGTAGTCGACTCCGGCCTGCAACGGGAGCCAGGGCAGCGTGCTGCGAAGTCTTCGCTGCAAGGGCCCGTTATCCGGCACGCCGCGGCCGTTCTGCTCGATCGGATTGCCGCGGCCGTCCCAATAAGGGGCTCGCCAGACGTTGGCCGCGGTAAACCAGTGGTCAGCGGCCACCCAACGCCGCAACACGTCGCGAAACTTCTCTGCCTGGCGGGCCGCGTCGTGCTGTTTGGCCGAATCCTCCGAATTTCCGGTTCCTGCCTCGTAAGCGGCTGCGGTCGCCGAGTCCCACGTGTAGCCAAGGGTCGGATCGCCGTCATCAGGAGGCGTGCGCTCAAGTGATCCGCACACGACAATGCGAGCGCCCAGGACGCGGATCGTGGCGTAGCGCTCGTCAGATGATCGGACGACGGTGGTCTGAATGGAATCCTTCGTGCGCGAAGAGCGGACCTGGACCAGGTCGGGATTGCCCGGCAGGACGTGGCCGCCCCAGCCGCAGCTTTGGTGGGTGAGCACGAAGACCGAAACCTCAAAGCCGCTCTGGGTCGACACTATTTTGAAATCGACGCCCAGCTCGGGGCGAATGAGTGCGCGGAGGACCTGGTCGACCGACTGCGTGGTGCCGAAAACGATCGGGTCGGCGAAGTACTCGAGGACGTCGGCCTGGCCGCCCAGGGTCCACGTCGGGCCGCCGGTGTCGCTCTCGTCGGCAAAGTGCCACAAAAGATACTCGGCGTACTGGCGGTAGTTCCAGAGCTCGGTGCCGCCGTAGACGTAGACGCCGTCGTGCTTCGATGCGCTTCGATTGCCGCTCTTGCTACCCAAGGCCTTCGCGCCCGGGCCGGTGCCCAACGCGCGGCCCTTAGTGGCCAGCGGCTTGTCGGTGCGGCCGTAACGTTCGTTTAGGCTCGGCAGCCACTCGATCACCGAAAGCGTGCCATCGATGTCCCACACCGAGCGGCTCAAATGGATCCGCCGCAGAATGTGCAGCGGGCCCAGCGCTTCAAAATGCTGCGCGCCGCAAGGGATCGAGCCGTACACCGATTCGGTCGACCCAAGGATGTTGCGTCCCTCACCGGTGATCCGGCCGATCCAGGCCTCTTGGAGGCCCTGCTGGCCGACGAATCCAACACGGACCCAACAGCCGTTGAGCGTGGCCGGCCACTTCAAGCTGTCCGTCGCCTCCCAAGGGTGTTTAAGCACTCCGAAGCGGTGCAGAAGCGTCGCCGCGCCCAGGTCGTGACCGGCCGTCGAGACGTGGCCGCCCAAGAATTCGAGTGCAGGCACGGTGAGCCACGGATCGGACCAGGTCCGCTTGAGCTGCACGATCGCCGGCAAGGCCTGCGTCGGGAAAGGCTGCACGGTCGGTCCGATGGTGATGACGCCCATGGGCGGTGAGGGATTAGGGATTGGGGATTAGGGAAGGCCGATCACGGAAGCGCGACGTTTATTCACAAAATGCCCGCATCGATTCACGGAACATCCCTTTCGATTCACAAAACGCCCGCTTTCATCCATGCGGGCCATCTGCGTCCATCAGCGTTAATCTGCGGTTTCATTCAACTCGCCGGCCCAGGCCTCGGCGGCGATCGCGGCGGTGGGCCCGGTGGCGTCGGCCAGGATCGACTTGATGGTGGACGCAGCCGAGTAGCTCCAGACCGGCGACTCATCGGTGCCATCGTTGCGGCGGATTTGCAGACGAACCTTTACCGTCGCGCCATCGGCGGCAGCCGGCAGGTCCTGCATGAGCACGGCCAGGCCGCCTGCGGTGAGCTCGGCAGTCACGTCGGGCGCGTCGGCCGCGGGATCGCTTCCGTCGACCGAGTAAGCGATCGCCCACTCGTGATCCGCCGCGGCGCTCTCCAGGTAGCAGACGGCCACCACACGCACCACGCCGCCGGCCTGCTGCTCCACGCGCCATTCGAGCAGACCAGCGGGCAGTGTGCCGAGGTCGGCGCCACTGCCGACGCGCAATCGCACGTACGTCTCGCCGGCGGCTCCGAACGGCAGGAAGCCCGAGTCCAATACGCCGTTGAAGTACGACACGGCCAGGTACCACTCGCCGTCGGCAAACGTCTCGGCCGGCGTGGCCGGCAGCGTCGCGCTTGTGGCGAACGGCACTGAGCCGTCGACCGGCGGCGAGGTCAGCGATCGATAGAAGCGGTACTCCGCCGGAGCGAAGATCCGGTAGAGGCCCCGCGCCTCGATCCGCCGCCGCCGCGGCTTTGGGCCAACGCAACGCGACACCGGCCGGGGCTCGATCGACGCGGACGCTCGCGAAGTCGCTGCGACCAGGTCGTCGGCCGGCAGCCGCATGATGCGCCGCGGCGCGCAGACGCGGGATCTCCGCACGGCGAGATCTCGCCGGCGTCCGCTTCGCGCGACATTGGGCTTCCAATCGGCCATCTTCCTAGAACTCTTCCCATTCCAAGGCGGCTTCGAGGTGGGCGGCCGCCGCGGATCCGGGCGCGGCTTCGAGACCGAGCGTTTGGTTCGGGCCCCAAACCGGCGCGTCGTCGGGACCCCATTCCATGATGAGCGTGGCCCGGCTGTTCATCGCACCGAGGCCGAGAGCGCCCGTTTCGTAGGTCGTCGGCTCGACCGTGTAGTTCTTGCCGATCGCCGCCACCCGCGAAGCGACCGAACCGCCGCGGGCGTCGCCGATCGTGTTGACGTTCACGGCCGTCGAGGTGCCGTCGGCCGTGTTGCCGGTCCGCCGCAGCCTGAGCGACACCTGGATGTCTTCGGCTGCCGCCCCGCCGCCGCCGATCACGAGCCGCCGCAAACGGCAACGGTGGCCCGTCGTGTTGGCCAGTTTGAGGCCGAGCAGTGTCGCGTACGTGTTGGCCGCCGCGCCGGTCGCGAGGGCGTCGACTTTCAGTTTGTAGTGCATGGCAATTAGTCCTCAGTTATGAGTGGTCAGTTGACAGTGGTCAGAACGAATCGAACGCACAGTGGATCCTTACGGGTTGCTTGGGCGTGCTCGCGTCGCCGGCGGCGATTGTGCGGCGGACGTAGAGCGTTGCCGACTGGCCCGGGGCGATCGCGATCACTTGCAGGCCTGTGGCTTCGCTCGCGGGCGCGGAGTACGTGACCCCGTCGAGGCTGATCGACGTCCGCGAATCGGCCGAGGCGTCGAGCCAGACCCGGAAGCTGCTGGCGAGATCCTGCGAGGTATTCACGAGCTCGAGCTGATAGTCGAGGACGTCGCCGGCGGCGGCCTCCGCGGCCGTGGCATCGTCCTGGGCGATCGCATTGTTGTAGCGGTCCGCCAAAAAGACTTCGGCCGTCGTGCCGGCTGCCGGCAGATAATTGACGTAGACCTGCACCTGCAGCACCTTGTCCGGATCCTCGCCGTCGGCGATCGAGTAGGTGCCGTCGACCGCGACCGTCACCTCCGCGCCGAACGTCGCTGACCCGGGCGCACGCCAGGCGAGCGTGCCGTCGCCGGCGAGGATCGCGCCCACGCCCGGACCGTTCTTGCCGCCGGCCAACAGCACGACGACGCCCGCGAGCGTGCCCACGGCCGTGAGCAGCTCGACCGCGGCGGAGTCGGCTTCGATCTGGAGTTGGTCGGGAGTCATTCTTACGCCGCTGCGTCGAGGGTTACGGTTTGGTTTGCATTGAGCAGCGCCGTGAAGCTGGGGGCATCGGGGCGGCGGACGATCCGCTCGGGTCCGAGGGTGACGGCCGTGCCCTGGTTGCCGGCCGTGTCCAGCGGCGTAATGCGCCAGGAGTAGGTCGCCAGGTCGTCGAGCGCGTCGGTCACGAGCTGGTAGGTCCAGCGGTCTATTTCGTGCGAAATGTCGGCCAGCAGCTCCCACGCGCCGCCGTCTTTTTGCTGCTCGACCAGGTACCGCTCGGTCGACGCGTCCAGCGAGCGGATCCACCACAGCGTCTTTTTCGACGGGTAGCCGCCCGGGCCGCCGGCGATCGCGTCGAAATCGGCGTCGGCGGTCGGAAAGCACTCGACGCGGAGCTGCTCGCCCTGCGCGACGTGGAACGTCTTGCTTGGGCCCGGCGTCTTCCCGACGAAGACTCCGTCGACGTACCAGCAGTACCACACCGCGCCATCGCCGAGCGAGGTCTGCACGGTGATTTGGGTCGTTTCGCCGATCCGCACGGAAGCATAAAACACCGTCGGCGCACCGCCGGCGAACATCGAACTGGCGAACCAGCGCGAGGCAAACCAAGTTGGGCGAAACCACAGTTTCATGGGTAAGTGATGGCAGTACGGTTGCCGTCGATGTCTGTTGTGCCCTGAATGCGCGGGGTAACGCCGTCGAGGCCGAGGAACGTTTGGCTGGGCGTACCTGCGCCGCTCAGTATCCCGGCCACGCCCGCCCCCATGATTCGCAAGGCCTGGCGAAGCGTCTTGCCGCTTTCGACGCCGTCCGCTCGATCGAGCAAGGCGTCGGCCACCGCGTTCGCGTCGAAATCTCCATCGGCAATGGTCAGATTGTCGGAACCGGGAGAGAACGTTACCGTGCCGGCCCCGGAATCGGTCAGGCTTCGGTCGTGATTGAACTTGGCCGCGCGTACGGCGAGATCTACAGACGCATCGGTGGTCATAAAGCGATGGTGCGCAGCCGCGCCGTGAATCTTGGCGGTCACATTATCCAGTTCGAGTCCGGTGTCGTACGCCGCCAGTACGAGGCACGCCTTCCCGGCGCTGCCGCCGCCGTCGACGTCAACCGCAACGTCCTTCAGGAGCAAGTTTGTCAGCCCGCCGCCCGTGGCCGACACCGCCGCGTACACCTTCGCGGCGCCGTCGTCCAACACGGGACCATCGATCTTGATGCTTCCGCCTAGCATCTGCGACATGCCGACGCTGTGATAGGCGTAGATGCCGTAGTAGCGTGCGCGCAGGTCGCAGTTCTTGATGGTCACCTGCGGGTTGCGGCTGAGCCCCAGTGTGCCGTCCCAACTATCCAAGACGACCGCCGCGTAGGGGATGTTGACGGTGCTGCACTTTTCCAGGACCGCGTCGTGGCAGGAGAGCCTCTGGTACGTGAGGTAGACCGTCGAACCCTCGGCTGGCAGAGGATCGCCGAATCCGCCGGATAGCGTGATGGCCATGCCGTCGATCGCGGTGATTCGCATTTCGTACCGGTAGAAGTCGTAGGTCTCGGTCGCGTCCAACCAATGGGCGTACAAGTACTCGCCGACCTGCGGCGTGACGGCGACTCCGGCCGTGAACACACCGCTGTGTTCGTCCGTGCGCGTCGTGAGCGTCGTCGTTTTGTTGGCCCAAGTGATGCTTCGGCCCCATTTATCACAGAACACGCCGTTGGCAAGCACTGCTCCATCAGCCGGTTGGTTCCCCTCGAACGTGATGCCTCGCACACGGCACCCGGCAGTGATGGAGTGCGCGTATGAAAAGTCCGCAGGGATGACTTTATTGCTTTGGAAGACAGCCCGCCCACCGAGCGTTGTCAGAAGACTGTACGGCGGCGAGACCGACCGATAGTCGCCGAAGCAGTAGCGGCCGGCAGCGGCAATGATCGCCTCGCCGTATCCCGCAAGGCCGGCCGTGAATGTGGGCGCGTTGTATTTACCCAGCACGCTGAGCGCCGGCTTCGGCGTCCACTGCGTCAGGCCGTCGTTTGAGTCGCTGCCGTCCGGCGAAATGAACCACACGTTGGGCGCGCCGTAGAGTTGCCTGGCGAGTCGCTGCCAATCCGTGGCGGCCGCGGCCTTGCCGCGAACCATGCGGAAGTGGCCGGGAATGTGCAGATTGCCGCTCTCCTTCATGTACTCGGCGTAAACCACGCCCTCGACAAACGGCGACGCCGCCAGCTCGATCATCCAACCGCCGTCCGCGACGTGGGTCATCGCATTGGCCGTCTCGCTCGCATCCCAAGTCTGATCGGCGTTTTTCCACCACTTGCCGGCGTTCGCGCCGGACATGGCCTTGAGGAAATAGTTGACGGTCCCGGCGGTGATGGGCGTGCAGTCGGCGCGGGCGATCATGCGGGCGTCGCGCCACGTTTCGCCGACGAGCACGCTGTGAATGTCTGAGATCATCTAGGCCGCTCCTGAGAGAAATTGCTGCTGGTGTGCCGCCCACATCGGCCGGAACCACGGCTGCGGGTGCTCCGAGCCAGCCCCGCCGTTGTAAATCGCTTGAATCTTCGCTGCGGTCAACGCTTCGTCGTAGATGCGGAAGTCGTCGAGCAGCGCGTTCAGGTAAAGCGATGGCGTGCCCCACCCCGTGCAGCCGATACGCAGATTCGAGGCTCCGTTGTATGGCGTGCCGGTGAAGCTGACTTCCGTGCCGGCGGTTCCATTCACGTATGGGGTTGTTTTATGAGCAGATGCATCAACTACCGCCGCGACGTGATACCAAGCCGCGAGCGAGGGGTTTACGATCAGCGTGGTGTCGAAAAAGTTGGCTTCTGTCCAATGAATGAGGCGCAGGTTGTTGTTGTCGGAAGCGTACCTTATGATTTGCCAGTTTTGCGAGGCTCCCGACGTGGCCGTTCGTTGACAAGCCACCCAAGCATTGCCATCGGCCCCGAATGAATTGAAGTAGACCCAAAGGGCGATCGCGTAAGTGCCGGCCGGCGTGGTCGCGGGCGCGATAATGTTGTGATTTGATGTCGCGGTAAACTGCAAGGCGCCGCCGATTTTTCCCGCGGCGTCTACGGTGTCAGTGTTCGCCGGCGTGGTATTGGCGTACAACGTGCCATGTCGCCCATTCCCCGACGCATCGGCCACGGTACTGTTGGCCGCATTGTCGTTCATCTTGTAGTGCAGCAATAAACTCACGCCACCACTCCCTCGATCAAGATCTCGCCGCGGGCCCCGCCGGCGTGGTAGGCCATGGTGATCTGCGGCGGGCTGGTGCGCACGATCAGGCAGCGGTAGTAGTAGCCGCCCCAATCGTTGATCACCGTCTGCAAGGTGCCTTGCAGGGCTTGGATCGCGTTGGCCCAGGCCACGACATTGTTTCGCGTGCCGTAGAACACCGCCACGAAGCGAAACTCGCTGTCGCCCAATCCCATCCGCTGCGCGCCGTAGCCGTTGAGACCGGGAACCTGCCACAGCGCCACCCGCTGCTTGGGCAGCGGGGCCTCGCCCTTGACGAAACTGCAAGTGACAGCGCCGATGGAGGCCATGGATTGTTGGTCAGTGGTTAGTGATCAGTTACGTTGTCTCGGCGCGGTGGCATCCCGCAAGGTCGGCGGCGGCTTCGGTTTCGTCTCCGCCGTGTTGCTGTTGACGGCCTTGATCATCTCGTCCATCTTGGCAATGAGCTTGTCGCCCACTTCGGCGAAGTCCTTCTCCTCCGCAGTGGCGGGGCGTTCGATTTGCCCAAACTCATTCTTCGGCGCGAACGGATGCGTGATGGCGTAGCCGAATGAGACCGGGGGCCTACGTAGCTGCTGCACCTGTTGCTCAAGAAATTGTTTTTGCGACCGCCAATAGCCCGCACTTGTGATGTCCCCGCTTCCCGCTAATCCGGACCAGAGACCGCGCGCGTTTGCTTCGGCGCCCGACACGCCAATGTCCTGGTAGAACTGGTCCAGCTCATCCCGGATAATCGATTCTCGCGCACCGACTTGACCCTTGGGGTTAGTTTTTGCGCGGTCGCGGCCGGATTGGAGTTCCCTCTTCAACTGGGCGGTCTGCTGCCGAGAGCTGCCGCGTACGTTGGCAAGGTACTGCCTATAGGTGGCTTCTCCGGAACCCACGTCGGACGGCAACGAGGCGGCGAACGCGTCCATGTCGCGAGCGGTGGATCCTTTCCCGCTCAAGATCTCTCGAACGGGAGCGTCCGCTTTGGCTTCGAAGCTCGCTTTGTTCAGGAAGTCCGTGAGGGCCTCGGGGTTCTGTCTCAGATACGCGATCCGCTCCTCCATCGTACGGAAGCCGCTCGCCACGATCTTCGTCGCGCTCTGGCGACGATCGTTCAACTCCTTTTCCTGAAGCGAGAATGTAGCCTCCATCTCCGAAAACTCCGGAGACTGGAGAGTACGGGTCTCGGCCTGCTCAAGGGCCAGCCGACGCTTGTCGTCGAGCTCCCTGACTTTCGCGGCGCGATCGGCGGCTTGCTCCGGCGTTTCGCCGCCGCGCCGCGGTTTCTGCAAGGCAGCACGCTCTGTATCGAGGCTCCGGAGCGTCTTCTGGTACTCAGGATCGTGTATCGCGGCGCGGCGAAAGCGGTTGCGTTCCGATTCTTGCTCCCGGGCCAGAGTTGCCCTCTCGGTCTGATATTGCGATTCGGAGTACTGCACCCCTTCGGTCGGGAGAAACTTCTCTAGCTGCGTCGACAGATTGATCGCCGCCGAAGACGCGATTCTGCCGGTGTCGTCGTTAATGCCTTGCGTCAGCGCGGCCCACATTGCACCGGCCGTCTGAAGGCTCGCGCCGCTGGCCATGGCCGCACGCATAGCAGGGGCCAGGTTCTCGGCGATCTTTCCAGTGCTTGTGACCCTGGCCTGCTCGCCAATCTTCATCAGATAGCCGACCGCCTCGGTCGGACTGGCACCGGTGAACTTGCCGATGTCGAGTCCGGCAGCCGCAATCACCTTCCCTTCCTCGGGGCTTTCCGGCGCTAGCATCGCTGAGGCCTTGACGGACTCCAAGGCCTGGGACACGGGCAGCGCCCCGCGCGCCGACAGTGCATCCGAAGCGCGAACCAAGAGATCGCGTTCGGAAACACCCGTCTCAACTGACAGTTGTCGCACGTCGGCCAAAAATTGATCTCTCTCTTCCGGAGAGTTCGCACCTAAGTTCCTCAGTGCCCCGATTTCAGCTTCCGCAACGGTCAATGTTGCTTCTCTTGACCGCTCCTGGGCCTTGGTCAGCGCCTCGTATTCACTCCGAACCAGCGCGACGGCACCCGCAAGACCGGTTCCCACCCCGAGAGCGCCAGCCAGGGTGGTAACCATACCGAGTGCCTTCGATCCAAATGCCTCGACACCCTTCTTGCCTGCCGCGTCGAGTTCGTCGCCGGCCTGCGAGGCAGCGCGACGGTAGGTCTCCTGATCGATTCGACCTTCCTTTAGCAGGTCGTTGATGTGAGCCATGCGCGCCAAGTATTGTTCTTGTGGATTCCGCGTGTCGTCGAACACTTTCTTGGCTGCGAGTCCGAGTTCTCGTTCCCGATCGGTGGCTTCTTTAGCCTTGGCCGCTAGCCGCTTGGTCTCTTCCGCGGCCTTTTGCGCCTGCGTCGCGGTGTCACCCATGACATCGCACATGTGTCGGTACGCGGCCACCGTCGCCCGATCGAACGTCTGTTGGTCTATGGCTCCCTTCTTGAGCATCTGTTCGAGACGGGTGAACCGCGTTTCGAATTGCTCCATAGGCGTTCGGGTTTCTTCGAACACCCGCTTGGCCTCTCGGGCGAGGACTTCCTCCTCCTTGGCGGCTTCTTTCGCGGCCTTGCCGATCTTGGCTGCGCCGCCTTCAACCTTGGCCAGGGCGTTGGCGGCGTCCGTCATGGCGCGCAGATAGCGTGCCTCGTCGGCCGTCATCTCCACCATGATTTTGCCGTCAGACGCCATAGTTTCCCGAGGAAAAAGGTTTGCGCCTTAATCACAGTCCAACGCTAAGCGCCCACAAATCCGTCAACGTTGGCCGGTATCGCCGGTCGTGGCCGCGGACCCATCGACAGTAGTCGAGCCAACGAGGGTCGTCGTGGTCTGGCGTTTTTTTTTCAGCCAGCGTTCCATCGTCGGACGGTCCACGAGCGCGTCGAGGATCTCACGGCAAGCTTCTTTGGACAACACGCCGAGCATGGATGCCTCGGCTTCGCCAATGCGGTAGTTTTCTTTCAGTACATCGACCGCCGCTCGGTGGACACCACTGAAATCAAACGATACTATCCTGGTATCGCTGTCGACTTCGTTAGCGGCGCCGACGGTCGCCACGAGCCATCTTTGCGCGACGCTCCAAAGCGGAGCCAGTCTCTCGACGACTCTGCCAGGACACCACGACCCGTCGGCGGCAAGCTCGCTCCGCCGAGGTAGCGTGTGGTACCATCGCAGCTCGCCGTCTTCCTCGGTCCAGCCTCGTGCTACCGGCACGAGCCATGGATTGCCGTCGAGGAGCGCAACAAGATGCCCGTCGATCTGCTTTTCGCGCGCAAGTATCTCTGGAACCGGCCGGCTGTCCGCATACATGCCGACCCAGGCATCGCCGTGCGGCGACTTGCGCCACTGTTGTTCGCTTTGCCGATAGGCCGTCCTTTCGCCGGCTACGCTTTGCGGATCAACAACCACGACGCCCTGGCAGCCATCGGGGCCTCTCAGCACGGTTACCTTGCGAACCTCTGGGCCCAGCGCGTACGCCAGGCCGGCCGCGACGATCTCGTCCCGTGTGATTGCGTCGGTCTTGCCGGGAATGTAGTAAAGGAAGCCAGCCATCGTTGATTGCCGATTGTTGAAGGTTGATCGCAACTGATCCGTGCACCACGAAGGCTACGTCGACAGCGTCGCGGTGATCGGCGCGTTCGTGCCGTCGAACTTGAGATGCGCCTGGATCGACATCTCGCCGCGCTGATTGCCGCTGGCGCCGAACGGCTTCGTGAACGTCGCCAGGCCGGTGCCCGCCAGCGTGAGCTCAGAACCCGCGCCGGTGGCGAAGGTGCCGCCGTCGACTCGCTTGCGGAGGATGATCGAGGCGGCACCGCTGGCGCCCAACAGGGCGGCCAGGGCCGGGATCGCCGTCGACGTCACGGTGATCGTCGGTTCGATCGCGCTGATGAATGTGCGACTGTCGTAAATGTCGCTCAGCGCGCCCTCGCTGGCGGCTTGGATGCCGAAATCAATCGACACATTGACCGCCTGGCCAATCGCCCCGATCGTCGCGCCGCCGAGAGACACTGACTTGATCGTCCAGCGGTTGTCGCCGGCGATCGTCGGCAGCGTGGCATTCTCGCCTACTACGACGATACCGTTGACGCCGTCGTAGATTGGCAAGGCCGCGTAGGAAAGCTGTGCATCGCCCTGGTGCGAACAAGAGAGCGTTTTCGGGATTAAGAGCCCGTTGTTGTAGGTGTAGCTCTTGTGACCGTTGGCTGCGATGGCAGCGCCTTGGGCCTTGGCCGCGGCGTACATTGCCAGCGCCACGGGGGTGCCGACCGAGGTCAACAGCAGCCCGAGCGACCCGCAGGCCGTCAAGGCGGTGGAAATATCGAGGGTCGTGAAAGTCGGCGATGCCTTCTGCGCGACGATCGACTGGATTCGCGATTGCAACTCGCCGCTGGTGGCCTCTTTGCGGATGGTGGTGTCGAGACCGTGGTCCTGGGCGGTGATCCCGCCGATCACGGCGGCGCCGATTTTGACCGCCCCGAGTACGTGCAACGCCGAGACGGTGAATGTCTCGCCGACCCCCACTGGCGGAGAGGCGCGTTCAACGGCGGGGGTCGTTGCAGACGAGGCAATTTGTTCTCTCGACATGGTTGGCTTCCTTGTTAGGCCGCGTGTTTGCGGCGGTTAAACGGTTAGTTGTACTTGGCTCAATCTACTCCGCCGCCGAGCGGTGCGGCGGACGTTTCTTGTGCGCGCAAGGTTGGGATCCTCGCCTCTATCTCCCTGTCGTACAGTTCGATCAAATCCCGGATTTCGTCCTCGCGGACGGTCAAAAATTCCTTCCGCATGTCGGTGGGGCTTTTCGCCTTCGGATTGCGAAAGTTCAATTTTTGCGCTCGGGGATAGGTCACCTTCACCCCGTGGCGCGTGGCGTGGATGTTGGCCCATTTCACGGCATTTAGGACGCTCTCGCCGCTTGTCTCGCCGGCGAAAACCAGGGGCAGCGTATGCCCGAAGCGTTTTTGCTTCCTCCCGGTGTACGACTTCCAAAACGACTTGCCGCCACTCTGTTCGCCCTGCCGCGGCTGGTAGCCGTAGAGCTCTTTGGCCTCGCGCGTGAAGTGCTTGGGGCGAAAATGCTCGTGCCACCACGCCCCGACCGCGCCCCAGGCCTCCTTGCGCACGGCGTTGTAGCCGGCTTGGCCCATGTTGGCCGTGCCGGGCACGAGTCCGGTATATTTCGTGCGAAATAGGATGGCGGGCATTGGTCATTCCTATACTCCGCGCCATTGGATCCGGTAGAGAGCTCCCTGCCAGACTCCCTGGGCCGGGACGTCTCCGGAGGGCACGTTGAAGGTTCCCGCGCGGATCCGGTGGAAGCTCAGGTATCCGGCCGTGTTCGAGAGCGTGGCCAACTCGTACTGGACCACGCCGACAATATCGGACCATTCCTGATCGGCGGCGGCCGAAGGCCGATCGTTGCCGAGCACCTGGTCCGCCGGGCAGGTTCGGAACAACATCATCGTCAACGAACCGGCGGCCGCGAATCCATCGCTAGAGTCCCGCTCGAGTGTGATGTGATCCATCTCGTCGGCGAATACGATGGCGCACGGGCGCAGGGCCTCGAGCTCCGTGCGGGTGTATTCCTTCTTGTCGGTCGGCGGCGGCAGCCCTTCGCGGTAGATGCGTGCAAGCGCCGCCGCGTGTTTCTGCGCTTCCGTGCCGGCCGTCGCGCCGACCAACGTGCGGAACTTGGCCGAGTCCGCCAACATCGTGCGGAAGTTTTCCTCGGCAAGTGAAATCGCTCCGGCACTCATCCCATCAACCCCGCAATCGGTATCCCTGACGCGTCACTTCGTGCGCGGCCTCGCGGACCACGCGAATAGTGCTAAAGGCGGCCGACTGCGATTCGATCGCCTCGCACACGTACTGTTGGCCCTCGAGCGTCCATAGATCGCCGATGGCCGGATTGGCCAAACACGTGCCCCCGCCTGCGGCCGCCGACGTTCGCGGCACTGACAACCAGGAGAGATGTTTTCGGCTTTGGCCGTTTTGGCCGGAGTCCGTCGTGGTTGACTGGCCGCGAACAATGACGTTCACGGAGATCTCCGTGCCTCCCACGGGCGTGCACGGGACGTCGCTGGCGAGCGCCTCGGACAGGAGGCCTGCACATTGGGCGAAATCGCTGTCGAAGGCACCCATCGCAACCTCCTGCGCCACTGTACGGACCGGCCGGAGGCCTCCCTTCCTCCGGCCGGTCCTTTCGTGGAGTGATTGCCTTACGACGCCAGGTCGGTCGTGCGAATCGCCAAGTGGTGGACCCGCACGTCGGCCAAAGTGTCGTTGGCCCCTTTTTCGATGTGGGCCAACAGCTTTAGCGGTCCGGTTGCCGCGTTCAGCTTGAACACGCTTGCCGGCAGCACGTTGACGCCGTTGATGTAGATCTGGATATCCGTCAGATCGCGGCAGTCGATGCGGAACTCGAAGGGCGTTCCCGCGGCGAAATCGACCGTGGTGTCTGTCGCCGCCACTTCGGTGGTGCCGTCGTCGCTCTCGGCCAGGATGTTGACCGCGCCGTTGGTGTCTGCCCCATCGACGTGCAGAAACACCGATTCGGCGATCGTGTCGGCGTCGCTGGCGTGGGTCGCGTTGGCAATGCCCACGTTAATGTCCACGGCCGCCGCCGCGGCGTCGCCCGAGTCGACGATGTTCAAGATTCCCTCGACGATGAAGGGGATCGTCTTGGGCACCGAGTGCGTGGAGAGGATATCGACCTTTTGGGCCTCGGCCGTGGCCGAGAAGGCCATCGCGAGGCAGCCCGGCGTGAGGGTGAGCGACGGCGTGCCGGCCGTCTTCACCAGCACCGTGTCGCTTGGATCGCGGAGGGCGTCGATCGTGTACACCGGCGACTTATTCAGGTCGACGACGACCGTCGTGGCTGAGGAGGCCGCGTCCTGCACGGCCACTCCAATCGCAAAGTCTGCGCCGGCCAGGGCCCGCAGCGGCGTGGCCGTGTTTGCCGAGCGGTCCCAATAGACTCGATCGCCTTCCAGGATCACCACGCTGGCCGTCTTGGCGAGCGTGACCTGGCCCGACGTCTTGAGCGCGGCCGGGTCGCCCGACGTGCGGGCTGCGAGGCCTTGCACGACGGCGGCGCGGCCGTCGGCCAGTTGGATCACTTCGCCGGAGCTGTAACCGGCAGTCGGCGTGACGACGTCGATCGTGTCGGCGTCCTTGTAGAGAGTGGCTTCACTCATCGCTTTCGATCTCCTCGATCGTGGTTTGGATTGATTGAACGCAGGAAGGAAAAAGTGCCGCCGGCTACGTACGCCGGCGGCACGCAAAAGACGTCATCACCCCGTGCCGGCCGACTTGTGCAGGCCGCGGTAATCCAGGGCCTTGGCCCCGATGTCCAGATTGATGTCCCAGCCGAGGCCCCACTGGCCCTTGTCCAACAGGAAGGAACGCATCACCGGCTGGCGGTTCGTGCCGCGGCGATACGCGACGCGAACCGTCCGCGGGCCGCCGGCCGAGAGGAGCCAGTTGGTGTCCAAGCCGGTCCGGCTGGCATTCGTAGTGGGATCCACAACGCCCGCCGCCCCGATACGATCGTCGACGCGGAGCGAGAGGTTCTCGCCGGCGATGACGTTGATCGGGTAGTAGAGCGACGGTGTGGCCGCCGCGGCTGCGGCCGTGTAGGCCTGGGCCGTCGAGGTCAACAGTTCCTTGGCCGTCCACTGCAAGGCCGAGGGGACGATCAGGTACCGCGGCTTGATGTTCAGCGTGGTGCCGTCGGCCTCACGGTACTTGCCCATCGCCAGAATCGCGGCCTTGATGCCGGTGGCGCCTAGGACGGCCGTGGTCAAGTTGGCGTGACCGCCGGCCGTGGTGACGGCCGTTGCGTTGAACAACGCGCCGGTATCGGCCAGGGCCGCGTTGGCCAACAGCAAGGCATACACCAGGTCGGGACGCAGCCGCCGAGCTGCAGCGCCCATTTCCTGCGGCATCCGCATGATCGCGCCCAGGCGGTCATCGATGATGTCCTGCTCATCGACGACAAACTGCTTGGCGTAGCGGGCGATCTTGTAGGTCTCCCGCGCGTCGGCCACGGTGGCGTCCTTGGCCGTGTCGCCTCGAGGCAACTGCTGCAACCGGGCGTTGGCCGCCAGGCTGATGTCTTCCTGCGTGAGGAAGTTCGGAACGTCCTCGACATCGCACCAGTCTGTCGTGTCGGGCACCTCTTCCCAGCCGGCGATGAGCCGGGCATACATGCTCGTGGTGAACACGTAGGCCAGCGTGCCGCCGGACGGGGAGGAACGGGCCAACTCAAGGGCTTCGCTCGGATCCCAGCACATCCGACCCGTGTCGAGTCGAACGCACTCGCGCACAAGATCGATTGCCGACATTCGCATGTAGCGGTGGCCCTGCTCGGCGTCCTGCGCCGTGAGGCGATCGGTCGGCGTGGGCTCGCGGCGGCCGTTGTGCATCGATCGTTGCGTGGGATCGGCCGTGCCGGTGGCCAGCATCAGGCCGGCGGCCAATGCGCGGGCGTTGGCGTTGCCGGGAGGGGCGGTGAGCGCCGTGTGCTGATACGGCACCGGCGTCTCCTGCCGCGCGGTGCGCACTGCGGTTAAGAACTCGCCTCGGGCGCGATTGAGGTCCCAGCCCTCATCGATGGCCCGGGCGCAGAGCGTCTGAGGGACGTCCTGGCCGGCCAACTCGCGGATCTGGCGGACGCGATCGCGTTCGGCATTGACGGCGTTGCGGGCCGCCTCGTCGACGCTGGGGGTCGAGCGATCGCCCTCGACGATCGGCTGCGCCGGCGGTGCGGGTGGGGCAGGCGGTTCCGACCGCTGGCCTTCCGGAGGCACCGGCTCGGTTGCCTTGGCGGCGGCGTCGGCGCGGGCCTTGTCCGCCTGGTTCAACTTGTCGTAAAAGGCCTGGGCCTCGGCGTCGCTGGCGTCCTTGCGCAGGCCAAGCGTTTCGAGAAACGCGCGGAGCTTCGGATTCATTCGTGAATCCTCCTTGTGGTGAGAGATAGTAGCAGCTTCCCGAATCTTGGCCGCTTGATCTGCGCCGATCGGGACCAAAGAACCTTCCTTTGGCGTCCAGGCCGTGGCGATACGCATCGCCCGGTTGGCCGCCGCCGTGTATGTTTTGCCGGCCACCGTGGCAGTCTGGCCGGCCGCGATCTCGACCGCCTCGTTGACCCGGTAACCGACCGAAACGTCGATGATGTGGCCCTGTCGCACCTTGTTCCACGCCTTGTCGGCGTCGGCATCGTCGCGGGCGAAAAAGAGCCGTCCAATGACGTTGCCCCCTTCGACGCGGATGTTGCGGATCGAGCCCAACACGCTATCGAGCGACCAGCGGTCGTGATTGGCCAGCATGGGCATTTGCGTCGGCATCCGCGCGGCCGGGGCCAACAGCACTTCGTCGATCAGTTCGCCGCGCCGCCAATCCCAGACTTCGACCGGAGTGTCGGTGGAAATGACGGCCTCGACCGAACGCTCTTCTTCGTTGATCGTCGCCGCGCGGACCTGAAAGTTTCGCGTGATGAGGTCGCGGCGATCGAGCGGCTCCTCGCGGACCGAAAGCGGCTCCTGCTGGGCGTGCTCTGAGCTGAGGCCCTGGCCCATTTCCACGCCGATCTTGCCCTTTTCGTCCAGGCTCAAGTGGGCGTAAAAGTCCTGGGCGTCGCGTTCGCTGGCGTTGGCCGGCAGACCGTGAGCAACAAGTCGGTCCTTGAGCGCTTTAAGCATTGGCGGTTTCCTTCGCGGGGGCGTTGGTCGATTGGCTTCCGCTCTTCTCGCTCGCGGCGGCAGCGGCCGCTTCGGCAGCGTCCTCTTCGTCGACGAGTTTTGTGAGGGAGTCGCGGGCGGTGGCTTGTTCCTCTTTGAGCCAGGCCGGTATCGGCAATCCGGCCTCTTCCAAGAGATCCCGCTCTCGTTGAAGCGTGGCGATGTGGGCCTCGAGGCTCTTGCCGCGGGCGGCCAGGGCGTCGGTCAGCGTAAGCGTGCGATTCTCCAAGCTCGTCGCCTCGGCCAAGGCTTCCTTCGCCGGGTCGACGTGCGGACGAGTCGGCCAGGTCCACTTGTACTTCACCACCCGCGGCCGCCGTCGCAGGGCCGGATCCGAGAAACGGGCCTCCTGAGCGATCGCGTCGACCAGGCGGTTCAAGGTGCCGTAGCTCTGCTCGGTGCCGCTGATCCAGTACTGGAGCCCAGACACCGCGCGACCGTACGTCTGCGTGTCGAGGCGGGCACTCGAGTAGTTGTGCTTGGAGCTATCCAACCGGATCATCAAGAGCGGCATGCCTTGCGGCCGGCCGATCTCCCGCTGCCGTTCGCCGCGGTACTCGGGATATTGCACCGGCGGCATCGTGGCCGGATAGGTGAACGGCTTCCAACCGGGAGGCACCATTTTGATCGTGCGGCGCTCGACGGACGTCGATTCGGGATTCGTCCACACCTGCGCGTCGGGATGCTCGGTGTAGAGCAGCGCGGACTGGTCGGCGATCTGCCGGGCGGCGTCCTGGATCTGGTCGTCGTAGTCGCGCAGATCGGCCGAGGGCTGCAAGGACGTGTTGGCCCAGGGAATGCCGCGGAGCTGCTCTTCCTCCTCGGCGATGAACTCGTGAATCAAGAGGTCCGGAGGAACGATGTCGGGATTATTGATGGCCAGCGTCGGCGCCCCCGAGGCCGTGGCGGCGGAAATGTAGTAGCGGGCCGGCCGGCCGAGCGCGTCGAGGCGAATGCCCATGAAGACGTTCGGGTCGCCGGTCAGATCCATCGGCGTGGCCAGACGTCGCGGGTGGATCGGCTTCAAGCGAAGCGTGACCGGCCCTTCCGCGCTCGGATCGGTGATGAGCCGGGCGATGTACTCGCCGTTTTTCCAAAGCGAGCGGATGCAGAGCTTCAACCACTGCGCGCCGGAAATGTTCGGCTTGTAGGTCGGGGCCTTGAACCACTCGACCCAAAGCGATTCTAGCGCCGAGTTGTAGGCCTCGTCGTCGCTGAGCACCTGGAGCGTCGGGCCGTCCGGACCGGCGACGTCGTCGGCGTGCGTATTGATCACGCCCAACACGGTGCCGTTTTGACGGGCTTCGTAGTTGGCCCGGGCGCGGACGATCGCCAACTGCTCCAACAGCCAGACGTTGACCGATTGGTCGTCGGCGTATTGCCAGTGGGACTGGTTCAGTCGATCGGTAGTGGCCGACTCGAAGCGGCGCGCGCCCCAGACGGCCTGCGACTCGAACCGCGGCGACGGTGCGCTGGCAGCCGCCCGCAGAGGCGGGGCCATCGCGATCTCGCTATGGAAGTAGGCGTCGCTCATCAGTACTCGTCAACGGCGTCGGGTCGGGCGTAGGTCACGGGCACTTGCCGCCAAGGCCCGTCAGTCGCATGGGTCGAGGCGGCTTGCAGGCGGCGGCATTCGGCGATCAGGCTATCGATGTCGGCCGGGTGGAAGTTGAAGCCCTCGGTCCCGCCGCTCCCCAGGCTTTTGGTGACGTTGGCCGTAGTGATTAGGCGGCCTTTGATGGCCAGGAGCTTCACCAGGGCGGTCGAGTAGTCCGCCGCATCAAGGGCGGCGGCATACGCGGCATAGAGGGTATTCAGCTCGGCAAGGCTCATACGCCTACCCTTTCGGCGCGAGCCTTAGCGGAAAAACACGTCAATGTTACAGCCCTGTAACATTGGGCGAGGGATAAGAGTGTGCGGAGTACGGATTGGGCCGGCTAAGACGGCCTAGAACTCCTCGAACTTCCAGTGGTTGTCGACGAGCTGCACTGCGAGGAGGCGGAAGGGAAACTGTTCGGCGGCGACTTTGATGCGAACTCTTGCGGCTTCGCGCCAGTGGCCCTTGGTCTCGTGCAGCTCGATCGTGCCGTCGGCCAGTTGCACGGCGAAGTCGGGCTTGTAGTGGGCGCCGTCGGCCAAGCGGAGGGAAAGACCCTCGAAGCGCCACCAGAGGACCTCGCCGGCGGCGCGGAGCTGCTCCAGCCGTCGGGCGTAGGCCTGTTCGAGACCGTTCTTCTTCCCCCGTCGTTTTTCCGTCGGGGCCTTCGCCCGGGTTTTCCATCGCATGGGCAGGACTCCTTTCAGCTACACGGCCCGTCGAATTCTTTCGCGTGCCACGTCGACGCCGCACATTGCATCACCCATTTCATCCCGCGCCTTCTGGAGCCGCTCCATCCACTCGATGTGACGAGCTTCCCGCTCCTGCTCGATGCGTGATTTCGCAAAGTTCCTCAGAGGTCTTAGGAGGCCGATGTAGTACGCTTCCGCGTACATCAGAACGCCCGGATCGAATTCCAAGAAACTAACCCGATCCCCTTCCTCGATTTTGTGGTGAGTCCCGCACTGGACGCGGTATCTAAGCCTCAATGACGAACCGACGTAATCAACACGTCCGTTGCGCCAGATGAAGTAGACACCTGGCGCTTCTGGAATCCGCGATGACGGATTCCCGGGGCGTCTGAGCACCAGTCCTTTCACTGGCCATGGCACATCGGGGTACGAGAACGTGTTGATCGTGTTCATACGCGGCTGGCTCACTATGCACGAAATGCCGGGTAGTAGGCCCCGGGCCAGGGCACCGGCGATGGGGGAAAGATCTCGCCCACCACGATCGGACCGACGAAGCCGCCACGCTCCTCCGCAATGCGCTCGGCCTCGGCGCGGTCGTCGAACACGCCAACCAAGCCCCAGGCGTACTCGTTCTCGTCGCTCACCGCGTGGTGCTCGCCGACGACAAACAGCTCCGTTTTCCGTTGCGTGGGGGCGATTGTCATTGTCGTTACCTCGCCGTTGTGATGGTTTTGCCGCAGTCGAGGCACTTGTGGTACCGGCGCGTCTTACGGGTGCTGCTGATTCTCGTGTCGCCGCCGCAGTCGGGACATTTTGGCGCGGTCACCACGTGGAGTTGGATTTCCATGTTCTTCATGAGATCCTTCTCGATTACGGGTAGCGCGACATCGAAAGGCTCGGCGTCGATCGCCGGCGGCGGAATCGTTTGCGGTTTCGGCAGTTCGCGGAAGGAAAACACGGCCCGGCAGTGGCCGCACTTCGCGCGACCGGCGCCGAACCAAGACGCCTGGCCGAGCTGCGGCTTGGGCGGGACGAGGATCTCCGCCTGGTTGCAGCCGCAGAAGGGACACTCGGGGCCTTCGCAGCGGGTCAAGTACTCGGACATGGTTTAGCGGGTTCTCCCTTTTCCTTGCCGCTGCTGATCGAACCAGCCGCCCTGCGACGTTTGCTGAGCCGCTTCCGCCGCGGTCGAGACGAAGTGCAGGACGAAGTCCGAGGCCGTGGTGGCCGACGCGCCGCAGTCGAGATAGTGGTTGTTGCGATCGACGCGTTCCCACACGACGCGTGTCCCCTTGCCCGGAATCCACTTTTCCTTTTGCACCTCGGCCGAGACCTGCGCGGTATAGGTGGCGTGTTCGTTCTCGGCCGCCGCCTGGTAGAGCACGATCGCGCCGGCCTCGTCGGCCGGCCGGGTGAGGCGCTGATGGAATTCGCTCTTCCAATGGTCGGCGTTGATGTGCACCAGCAGCACGCCGGACAGAATCTTTCCCTTGCGGCGGACTTTGCCGATGTGGTACTCCTCGCCGACAAAGGCCACGTCATGACGGCCGGTCGGCGCGCGATACGACGTCGTGCCGCGCTGCCCTTCGCCGTAGCCCTTCGTTGGGCGGTAGCGCTCGCTGCCAGGCGGCAGGCCGAGCTTGGCGTTGGCCGCCGTGCAGAACTCATAGACGGCGTCGGTGTGCTCGTGATAACCCGAGTCGATCCACACCTGGTCCGGACCGCGGAGGCCGCCGGTCTCCTTGCTCCAACCCGCCTCGAAGTAGTCGAAGAGTTTCCAAAGGGCCTCGACCAGGGCTTTGCGGACGCCTTTCGTGTCGCTCTCGACGGGTTGCCGGCCGTAATCGATCACGGCCGCCCCGGCCTCGCCGCGAGTGGCCATGGCCTGCCAGTGCAAGACGCGCTTGCCGGTGTCGACCCCGATGGCGATCCCAACGCAGTCCGAGGGAACGATCCCCTTTTTGATACCGCCCACTCGCTTCTGAAGAGCCTCGGGGTCGAGAGTGATCAACTCGATGTCGGTCGGCTCGGCCGGCAGGCACCACACCTGCTGGTGCATCTTGCGCTCGGCGTTCTCGCGGTTGCGCTGCCGCAGCGCGAGCCACTCCTCGGCGCCGAGGTCGCCGGCCGTGGCGAAGGGATTGTCGATCGCCGACCAGCGGAAGCCGAGCGTTTTCGTGCGCGGCGGTTCGCCGACGATCTTCCCCTCGGGAGTGACTTCCTGGCCGCGGTGCACCAGGATGGCTTGCTCGGCGGCGGCAAAGCGATCGCTTTCGCTCCAGGGCGCTTCGCACTCTGGGCACACGAAGTGGGCCAACTCGGCCGCCTGCTCCTCGTCGACCGCTTCCTGCCAGCCGACCAGGTGCTCCCGCTCGGGCGTGACCCACGCGCCGCAGTGCGGGCAGGGCCGCACGATCCGCGATTGCGTGCCGCCGGTCCACTCCTGCCAGATACGGCCCGTCTCGATCGACGCGGTGCACTCGAGGTAGATCTGCTTGCCGCGGCGGCCGAACGCCCGGGTGCGGCCCTCGAGCTGCTCGATCTTGTCGGCCTCGCGGCTGCCGTCGCCCGATTCGTCGAGGCCGTCGACCTCGGTCACTGCCAACACGCGCGAGGTGTAGCCGGCACGCTTCTGATCGCGGCCGCCGCCGGACATGAAACGCAGCGTGGCCCCGTTGCGGAACTTGATCTCGCGTTTCACCAGGCCGCCCCGCGACCCTTCGCCCGTAAGCGGCAAGAGCGAGCGGTATTGGCTCGCCTCGATCGTGGGAAGGAAATCGCGGCTGTACTTGTCGTTGGCCATGTCCATCGTCGGCAGGCCGATGATCACCGTCTCCTGGAGCTCGAAGAGATGCCACAGCACCGGGCAGACGTAGCACATGAGCGTCTTGCCGTTCTGCGTGGGGCCCGTGGCGGCGAACCGGTTCCAGCGGCCGGAATCGATCTCGTCGAACCACAGCCGCGAGGCGGGGTGCCGCGCGTGGCGGTAGGGTTCGCCCTTGTACGGGCCTTCCGGCAGCCGGATCTCCTCCTCGACCCACTGGCTGATCGGCCGGACCGGCGGCGTCCGCGTCTGGTCGAGCATCCAGCGGAGGTCATCCCTCAGCGGCTGGAGCGATAGGCTCGTCATCGCCAAACTCGACATCGATCACCCGCTCGCATTCGTCCAGGGCTTCGTTGAGACGCCCCACGGCGTCGTGGCCGTAGCGTTTGCCCACCTGCTCAAACGCCCGCCTCAAGATCATCGAGAAGCGGCCGAGCGACAGGCGGACCTTGTCGCGCGGCAGCAGTGTCTTGCGACGCTCTTCAAGGTCGAGCTCGGCCAGCGCGGCCTTGGCAAGTCGAAGCCGCTCAAGGCCAACCGAGTCGACGTCACTGCTGAGGAGCGGATCCTCCGGATCGGGAGACGCAGCGGCCTTCCACGGGCCCGACGTCCGCAACCAAACGACAATCTCGTCGAGCGGATACTTCGCACGGCGGCTCGGCAGGGTTCGCTTCGGCAATCCCTGCTGCGACCATCGCTTGGCCGTGTCGACCGATACGCGAAAGAACGCCGCGACGGCCGCCAGCGAGTCGACTTCCCAACGGTTCTTCGATCTGCTGCTACCAATGGTTACGAGCTCGAGGTGGTGGTGGCGCGGCCGAAAACAACCCGTGTCTGTATAAAACCTCGCAGATCAACCGGCGGTCGCC
>Ga0172380_10001449_pt1 | contig 40629 bp, 82 predicted proteins | sample Leawe162metaG_FD_119747 | JGI IMG/M metagenome (GOLD analysis project Ga0172380, IMG submission 119747) | Leachate microbial communities from a municipal landfill in Southern Ontario, Canada - Leachate well 162 metaG | ecosystem: Engineered > Solid waste > Landfill > Unclassified | place...
CCGACTTGGAGTGTCTTTCATTACCTCTTTGATGAGGTCCGCTTGCCACATACTTTCGGTGTATTCCACCGAACGCATGCGACTGATATCGATTGCAGGGAACAGGCTGGGGGCGACTTCCGTTCGATGGTATTCAGCATCGAGCAACGTGCGGAAAGGCGTGTGAGTGAACCGAATCCAATCTCCCACGTCCGGCTTCGACTGGACGATATACAGGGGAAAGTCTTTCGGTGTCAGACTCAGCAGGAAATCCAGCATCAGAACCTCAGTACAAAGTTTGGATCACGGCATCATTGCGACTCGGGACAGACTCTCTTTGACTTCTGCCGGCATATCAGGCATGGCACCGAGAATGTCTCGGATTGGATTGCGAGGAAGTTTCTTGTCCGCCCACTCATTGAACCTGACATCGGTGACATGCGTGAGGAAATCCTTTTCTTCCATCGGAAGTCGCCGATTAGGTGCATCCTTACGGACAAGAACAATCGTTCCCTCAGTTGTTGGAGATTGCATGGCGATGAACTCGTCAGTCTCCCGAATGGTCCGGAGTCTCATCAATTCGTCGTAGACTTCCGCCAACGCATCAATCGGCATGTCTTCCAACCGAGAGACAAGCAATTGTCTTCGGCTCGACTCCTTGGTTTCGAGGTCCAATTTACTCGCCCCGATGATATCAGGACAAAAAGGAAGATCCTGAAAACCAATCCAATTCATCGCCAGAGGCAGACGTTCTCGGATTTTCTCGATGAGAAACTTCCGGAAATTGGACACTTCGAGTCGTGCGTTGACGGGAATCATGAAGCCTCCTAAGTTGGACGATGATCTGAGACTTCGACAAGCTCGGTATCGATGATCTTGGCAAGGACTAAGCGTTCTTCGTTGGTCCCGATGTCCACTTCGTTATCGAACTTGACACTGTAATCCGCTTCGGCTTCGACGGCCAGCGTGACTTCTTCGAGTTCGTCGTCATTGATTTCGGATGCCGGTTTAGCAACTCGAATGGTCAGTTTGACGATGGCGTAGCGGACGATTTCGTGTGAATCTTGTTCGGTCAAGTTGACTCCTATGGTCCGCCGATGTCTTTGGCGGGTTCGGGGTTGAGGATCTTGAGTTCACCAGCAGGCGGCAGAACAGCGACTCGTTCGATTTCGTAGTTCGTGCCACCACTGAAGACGATGTCTCGTTCCTTGTAGTAGAAGCGACACAGTTGGTCCCCACGAATCAGATTGAGTTCTGGCATGAGTTCTGGCTTGTAGAAGTTCGCAGACCACGCACCGAGCTTTCCCTGCCCCGGTTTGTCCGGGTCCACTGCCATCCCGCCGAAACCATGTCCGCTGACCTTGATCTCGCCGACGTAAGAGACTCCACCAAACCCTTGACGTTTGCCGGTGACGCCGACGATATAGCCATCACGGTAGCCTTCGGAGTAGACATTGCCGCCGACGATAGCCCCACAGCCCTGCATGCCCGTGAGAGCGATAATAGCCAGAACGGCCACAATCAGGCCGAGGTACAGGGATTTGATTCGATTCAGGTTTGACATATCAGTCCTCTCTCTTGGGGATGGTTCCTCTTTCGAAATACAGGATACAGTCTTCACAGACTGAGTATTCCTGAATATCGCCAGTTTCACGATTGTTCGCCGTGGCATGGACACGATCTCCCGCCACGTCACAACAACATTCACACCGATGCTTCGAGAAATATGGCTCGTCCATCGTTTCTCGATCAGCACCACACTTAGGACAAACGTCTTCGTCGGTCCAAACGAACCGTTTGTCGTAAGTATCAGGGCCACATTCAGGACACGACAGGTGTCCACTGTTGAGCCGGTCGATACCCTCTTGGCGAAGAAATTGGGTAACGAGTTTGACAAACCTGTTGGCCTTTGCCATGTCTGATCTCCTGAGTGTTCGGCAACGATGCTACAACGGCTCGGTCCGCATTCTCAATCGATGGAACACCAGAGATATTCCTTGCCAGTCATATCGCAAAGCACTCCTGCGTTGCGGTCCGCCGCTTTGTGAACGTCGGCGTAGACATCGATTTCGTAGGAGACACCTGAAGATCCGTGAATGCCGATCAATGGCAGATCGAGCTTGTCTTCAGGAACCTTCTTCAAATTCTCAAGTGCTTGTCTTCCAGTCATGCAAACTCCTCAGACGTGGTGAACTGCGAGTAGGATCTCGGTCAGTCGCTTTTCAAGAGCGGCTTTCTGAAGTGCAAGATCCTTGCAACTGTAACCGTAGTCCCTCAAGAGGTCCGTGAGACGGTCTTGTTTGAAACCGCTGTTAGCCGTTCGGCCCAACAGCATCACAGCAAGATCGATGACCTGCTCCGGTTGCAAGCGAAGATCAACCTTCGTGTTGGTTTTCTTGCACCAGATCACAAGACGCTCTGAAGCATCGGACGAATCGAAATCGATCTCAAAACGATCGGTTTCATCTGAGACAGAAGCATCGGTGTAACGATGGCTCTCCATGTTGCGAGCCGGGCCGTGAGCGATGCACTGCGGATTCGGTTGGTTCGCTTGCCTGTGGGCAGAACCACACATAAGACAATCACTGACGATTTCGTTCTTCGGCGGGACGCTGGACATAGTCACTCCTGTTTGAGCGTGGCAATGTACTCTTCGATTTCCGTTGCTTCTCGGACAGCATCGGAGTCTGGTCCACAGAAGAGAAACGCTTGATCGGCAACATACTGGCCGATCTCGCACAAAATTTGTACTGTCTCATCTTTGGGACGTAGGTTGTTGCATCCTGCGTCTTCGATGGCCCGTTGGATCTTGGTTCGCTCTTCCTCAGTGAGAGGAACTTGACGGTGCTTGAGCGTTAGTTCCCTCGTTGCCACGTCAGCGAGTCTTACGAGAGCAAACCGCTTGTCGCTGTACCAATTTTCGAAAAAGCGGTTTGCGTCCAAGATTAGATCGACCCAGCAGACAGGAGAACTATGCTTCCGTCCCATCCGTCCTCGCCGTCAGCTTCAACACCGATTGCGTCTTCAGAGAAGAAACGATGCTCTTCTTCCGGACAATCCACCAGATCGTAACCGATACGGTTAGCCGCTGCTTTGCGAGCTTCGGCTTCGTTTTGGATGATGATGGCTCCGATCACGTCGCCGTCATCATTGATCTCAACAAGGACGGCTGGATATGCAACTTCCATCGATCACTCCTGACTATGAAGGTCTGCAAGGGCGATCAAGGCTTTGGCCTCAATCTCCTCTTTGGAGGGTGTGTTTGTGCCGGGGAAAGTATACCCATTGAGATAAGGCACGAGCAAGCCTTTATCCTTCAGGTATTCCAGCATGTGGTCCGCAGTCCCCTTTTGGGTAGGACGGCAACGCCAGAACGGGTCTTTGTTCTTGTGCAGGATGCTTTCGATCATCGCAACAAGAGACGATCGATAGTCAATCCGGATAGCAGAAGGACTGTCCTGAATGTCCTCTTCGTTGTGCTTTCGATAGCGGTCCAAGCCACGAACGATCTCGTTGTAGCTCCGCTTCGATACAAGAGTTGTACGGGGATCACTTGGCACTGTAAGGCTCCTCCGCTCCGACTTCGATCAACCCCTTTTCAATCAAGGCCGCTCGCAGTTTGGGGACTTCAGATTCAGGGACGAAAAAGTGTCCGCTATTGGTCGATCCATCCCCGCTACTTCCTTGGAAGCGAACGGTGTTCATATCGTGGATGATCTCGTAAATTGCCTTACGAGCCTTCCGTTCCGTGATGGGAGTGAAGGAGTAATACACTCGCACCATCGGCGTGAAACTGAAGTGACAGACGTTCTTGTTCTCTTGGTAGGCGTCGGCATCTTCCTGCTCATGGTAGGCGGCTGACGCAAGTCCACCACCGTACAGTGCAGCATCCTGCTCATGTCGGAAACCGAAAGCGAACTTCTTGTTTTCTTCGGTCCAATCAGGAGCGAAGATCAACTGGATGCCGATGCCGCAGTTCTCGCAAGACGCAATGTTCGGAAGAAGCACTCGATCTTCCCAACGAATCCGCTTCCGTTCAGATGGCGGGGTTGGATCGACGGCGTTATTCCAGCACTTCGGGCATTGGGTGTCCAGATTGAACATGCGGCCTCAGTCTTGTTGAGTGGGGTAGAAGTAGATGTAAGACACTCTCACGGCTTTTGGCAAAGCCTCTTTCAAAGCTGCCGCAGCAGCCGCTTTGGCCGCAGGGTCCGGACTTGCACTCGGATTGATGATAAGATCAACCGAACGCTTCAACAATGGTGAAGGCGGAATCTCGCTCCACAAATCAAATGGCGGTTGTTCGTTCATCGTTTCCAATTGATAGGAGGAAGGTTGATTGGAGGTGGATTGTAGTCGGTCCGAACGAACACCTCAGCATCTCCGGTTGCTCGCATGAGTTCAAGCATGTTCGTGGGTTGAGGATGCAACAGTTTACCCCGCAAGTACCAACCGGACATGCCTTGCTGGATTTTGTCGTCATCCTTCACTAATCCAAACTTTGTAAGGTTCTCGTCGTTGACCGGAAGAACTCTCAGAACCTCCTCTTGCAGACAACGATTAGCGAGAACACGCAGATCGTCGATGTAGAGACTGGTTCCGAGAGCGGAAGATGGGTAGACACATGGGTCTTCGAAGGTCTCTTTAATGAGGTAGAGAGCTTCGTCATAGGTCCGTTCAGACATCGTCATTCCCTTCAATCTAAAACGAAGCGGCGGGTTGCATGGACTTTAACCAGCTTACCTCCCCTTTCGGGGTCGCTCATTTACCCGAGGCATATCTCCCGGTAGGGCTTTCTCCCCACCGCTTCGCCTGTCTCAGTCTCTAAGTCGCTGAGCTTTCAGCCGTTCCCATTCAGCCTCAACGTCCGCTGGGTCCGACGAATCAGGTGGATGAGTGTAGTAACCGGGTTCACTGTTCATGAACTCACGAATGCGTTCTGCGACTTCTGAGACTTTGGTGTTTTCATCCCATGTCTCACGCCACTTCTCCAGTTCGGAGTTGCACGAACTACAAATGTAGTCGTCCATAATCATGAAATCGCAACAGACGTTGCGACACTCCCGGCGATCACATTGCATCACACCCATCATTCACTCTCCGAGTCTAAGCCATGCACCTGTTTAGTGCGGCGACACCGTTTAGAGTACCAAAATTCCATCGACTTGGCGAGTGTAGATTTTCGGTCCCTAATCTTGCGGGCGGTCGCAGCTATGACAATTACCCAGCGTGGTTGGGCCTTCGCACAGACTGCAAGTCTGATCCTCGATGCGGTCTGCCACTTCCGGCCAACAGAGACAAATGCTGCCGTTGCCGAATTCCTCGTAACCATTGTCGAGAATGGCTTGGATGTCGTCCTTGTCGTATTCGTCGAAGTTCGACAGACGTTCACGACAGACCGAGAGAAAGTATTCCTCAGCTTCCGTGGAGATCGTTTCTCGTTCGCCAATGAACAGCCGAGTGTATTCGACAACGCCATCAGCGATGACGGTGACAGTCACATAGTCAGGAATCATTCGACTTTCTCCTTGGGATGCAGAATTCGCTTACCATTCTTGTCAAAAAGCGGGTCGTTGGCCTCGGCAAAATCTTGGATGTACTCGTCACTGGACTGATGTTCGATTTCTTCGTATCCCATCTTCTCCAGTTCCCGAGCAACAACGATGATGTACTCACCGATGGCTTCCTGAAGCTCTTCAGCGATCTTTTCAGCACGCTCTCGGATGCGGTCCATCTTCTTGTCGATGGCCGCAAGTTGTGCCTTGGTCTCGTCGCCAGTCAGAGGATGGCCGTGATTTCCTTCGATTTCGACTGACACCCGAACAGTGTGAATGTGGGTGTAGTGATGATCGATTCGGTTGATGTAGATCGAGAAGGCGTGCTGAGTCCGCTTCAGTTTCTTGATGATCTTTCCGATGGTGTCCTTCGTCTTCTCGCACTTCAGGAGAAGATCCGGGTCCAGTCGCCCGGTGAAGGAAACCCCATCGCCCTGACAACTGGCGAGCGACCAATGAATTTCCAGATCGTTGCTGAACGTGTCGATGCCGTAATGTTCACGCAAATCTTCTTTGAAGAGATCCGTGATCGAATCGGATTCGAACGTATTGTTCATCATGTCCCGAAGCGATTCCATCGCCCGATCCTTCGCCTTGCCCTCAAGTTCTTCCAGCTTGTAGGCGGTGATCGTAATCTGCTCGGGCATTGGGTTCTCCGTTACAAAAGTTGGATCAAAACTTCCATTCTCGTTCGTTGGGAACGAAGGAAGTCAAACGAACACAGTCTGACTTATCGTCACAGAAAGGCATCTGTTCGATGCGGTGAGCATCTTCCTCTCGACAAGGCATTGCGTGGTTCTGATACATGACCTTGAGGATATCTCGGACGGGTCCGATGACATTGATATCGCTTCGCAGCTTGAGCTTCGGTTTCGCCTCAAACGCCGTGAAGTCACATTCAAGAGCAACAACTTCGCTAATGGTGAGTTCCGAAAGTCTCATTGTTGAGAGAAGACGATCATATCTCCATTGCGGCTTTCGATCCCAACCATAGGCAGCAATAACCACTTGCAACGGAGCAGTAATCGCATTGAGTTCATCATGAACCAGATCGACAATCTGGTCCACGTCCATCTTGCGAACCAGAAAGGCACGCTCATACCGAAGCGTGTCAAACAAGTGAGTGATGCCTCGACACTCCAAAACAGCGTAGTGAAATCGAGAATAACCATCCACAGGCGTGAACTCAAGATTGTTCTCGTGCGTCTGGCTACTGAAGAATTTCGACATTGCCATCTCCTGAATCAAGGCTGCGGACTTCAACTGAAATCCCTAAGCATCTTACAATGCCGGACGCACAATTGCATCCCTCACAGCCTAGTGACTGTAGTCGTAATACTCACGGCGATAGCCGATGGCGAGCGGCAGGCCATTCATCGGCGAACCCTTCTCGACATACTTCCCATTCTTTCGAAGGGTGTAGGTCCGGCGAGGAGCATCAGTGTTCGGCGAGTATTCGTAGGTCTGACTCTCCGACATGCCGTTGTTGTCGGTCCGTTTGGCATTGTCCTGCTGAATGACGATCGTCTTCAGGTTCGCAGAGACTTCGACGATCGTTGCCGCATGGCGATCAGACCACATGAGGATCGTTGCTCCCATGCCGACAGCCGGGAGGGCGTCCTTGGACTGAGACATGAGGAGGTTGATGCCCGAGTTAGTGTTCATGATCGTTCCTATCGAGGTTTGTTCTTGTCGGCAAGAGCCTTGCAGTAATGCAGGAACTCTTCACCGCATCGAAGGATCTGAGGTTTGCCATCAATTGTCAAGGTGGTGCGAGGAGCACTGAGAGGTCCGTTGTAGTCTTCCTGCACAATGGACTTGTCTCTGATGAGGCGTTCCAACCCCATGCCGTTGTTGATGAGTCCATTTCCGTGGACTTCCCTTGCCCCCATCCCCAACCACGAAAAGGCGTCCTCGTGCTTTGTCGCATTCAAATGACAAGCATGAATCGTTTCGGCAGCAAGGTATTCGGCTTCGCAGTTGTTCCACCTCGATCCACACAAAGACCAGTTGTCCTTGACGACCTTGGCAACAACAGCCAGCAGATCCTTGTGCCGAAGAAATTCAATTCGAGTCATGGAAGCCTTTCAGCAAAGAATATGATGTGGGTGGCTGTACCGATACAAGATCCATAGATCATGCAACTGATGAATCCGCAGATGTTGTAGTAGAGCGTGGGGTCCGCCCATGCCGAAAGCATCCAAACGATCAAGGCGAACGACATTCCACAAATGGCCGAGTAGAACGGAAACACTCCGAATCGCTCGCTCAAGTGGAAGTGCGGATGAAAGTAGAGGAATACGCAACAACACAACAGCATGAACGAAACGTAGATCATGCCCTCGTTCTTACGGCTCCAGAACATAGCTCATCCTTTCGGAAACATACGAATGCGGCAAAAGACACAAACTTCGTCTCGCCAAACTGGTTCACCATACGAATTCTTGGCGTTATTTTCACTCGGACCCATTCCGGTTTCTTTTTCGATTTCCGTATCGCAGTGGCACACATTCCCCGCCGCTTCAATGGCAAGGTCCAAAAGTTGTACCACCTTGTTTCCTTCGACCTGCACCGGGATCGTGGTCTGAAGGTACGTTGTGCCGTTCCCCCGGCTGCTCTTGGGCAGGAAGGTCGAACCAACGGTAATCACACTCTGAATATCGAAGTCGGTCAAGCGACCGCTCTCCAATTCAAGAATCCGATCATCTTCTCGGAAGGGCAGAAGCACCAGCCGCCCGCTCACCGAGTAAGCGTAGCAGAAAGCGGAGTTCGCTTTACCTTCTGCTTTGAGGGCATCCATCTGTTCGCAGATTTCTCTGGCCCGGCCTTGCGTCCGCTTGTCATCGCAGCAAACTCGTTCGCCATCGAGAACATGGGTCCAGACAAGCTGGTGTTCGACTTTGCTGAGGTACATATCGAACGACGTGGAAAACTGCTCTTTGGCCCACTGTGGAAACTTTGCCCAATGTGGGTTTTCCCAATGGTGGCTGCGGTGTTCAAGAATCCGTTCGAACGTCCAACCGGCCTTGAGAGCATAGTCTCCGATCCAATATCGGAGATCACCCTTCATGGCGTTGACACGTTCTTGAATACGTTGAACTTTGCTCTTAGCCATTTGCTCCCTTTCAGGAAACTGGTTTGTATTCCCCCGGCTTGACGATTGTCAGGTCCGTCATCCTCAGTTCTGCTCCGATCCCATGCTTCTTCCAAAAAATGGCATGAGCAGGATCGGTTTGAAGAGCGACCCTCAGAGCCTTCTGACAGTTTTTGTTGCCAGCCTTGGCCTGATCCTGAACGTATCGGATGGCTTTGTCGTGCCGATCTTCTCCATTGAAGGTCTGAAGAGATGACACGTTGCGGCACTGGCATGCTCCCTCGGGGTCATCCAGAGCTTCGATGGTTGATGGGCCTCCGTCATTGAGGAAGAGTCCCCAACCGAATGGGAAGGCCAATGCTTCGTCTTCGTGGGTCCACTTCTCTTCGATGGCGATGAGCAGATCGATACCCACTTCCTTGTGTCGCTTCGTGGTGTAAGCGATTTTGCGAGCCTCTTCGGGGTCGAATCCAATCTTTGTAAGGAGTTCGACAGTCCCCGTTGGCCCCTCGCCGCCATAACCCCAAAGCAAACCGCCTAAGCGGGCAGTGCCATTCTCGCCACGCAGGAAGACGCCTTCGTGGATCGTGTTGTAGCGACCGAAATATCGCTTGAACTGAATCTCTCGGATCGTCCCGAGACGCTTCAGAACAAAATCAAACTTCGAACGAGCCTGATGCGTTGACCCATCGAAGCGATAGCGATATTCCGACAAGGTTGCCCTCATTTGTCAAGGAGTCTGATTCGCCAGAGAATGGCGTCTCGGTAAATGTTACGAAGCATGACTTTGTGTTCATGCTGCCACAGCAGTTCAAGCAGTTCTTGGTTGGCACTTCCATAGACCATCAAGGTCCGAATTGCCTTAACCTCAGCAGGCTCCAGCATTCGAGCGTCATGCTGACTCAGTTCATATAAGAACTGGTCTGCACATCCTTTGTTCGTCCAAGCGGTGCCCTTCCACTCATACCATGAGCGTTTTGCTAAGCGGTCATAGTACCAACCATCACGGTTAAAAACCGGTGTTAGTCGCTCGAACTTATCTTCTACAAGTTGGTCCACGACACAGTCAAAGACTTCAGCGTCGGTCGTTTCCTCTGACCTATACACCCATTCCATATTCCCGAAGAAACATGGAACAGATAACACTTTGTATTTTGACATGCTACCCCATCATGAACTTGTTGAAATTCTCGTTTACGTTGCGAGTAACAGGATTCGGCGTTTCACTACGACCAAGTTCACGTCCGATCTTGACACCCTTGGCGAAGGCCAACGCTGCTGATCGGCCACAGCATGAAGTGGCATTGGCTTCAGTCGGTCCGAAGGAATAGACATAGTGTCCATCCTTCTCCACGACAAGCACCGCCATCTGAGAGATATCGGCGAGCTTCTGAACAAACTGATATTGCTGCTGGAGACGCATCAAAAACAGGCGTTTCTGTTTAATCAGGTCTTCAGCAACCAAATCGATCGCCTTGGCCTGCTGGTCACAGAACTCCTGAAAGAGCGGGAACGTCTGATCGTTCAGACTCTTGATATCGACGACATCAAGTTCTCCCTTGTCGTCAACGATCCCTCTAACAGAGGCAGTGTTTTGCTGCTTGAAGAAGAGGTTGAGTCGGAACCATCGGTCCCGACTATGCAGTCGGAGTTTCCGGAGACTGATCGGCCACTTGTTTTTCACTGACACTGAGCACCTCCAAAACGTCTGAATCACAGAAATTGGCACCGATGGAACCGTTGCCAACGTCGGTAACATACTCACCAATCTCGGAACCGCACCGACGGTCCAACTGAGTGCCGTGATACGTTTGATTCGGCTGGAACGGCTTGATGCGTTCGATCCTAACCCGCTGAGGATGCTTCTCGTAGGGGGATCTTAGGTGATTGATAGGCACCATTGCCATCACAACATCACCAACTTTGTATTTCGGCTTGAGGTTCGGATCGTAGAATTCTGACAGATTGTTTCGGTAGAATTCTGTGTATTCCGGAAGATCCACATTCGGATCACACTTGTCTTCGGTAGGCGTGACCGCAAACTTCCGAATCTCGTTTACCAGATCACGGTAAGCCTGTGGATCGGTGATGAACGACTCATCATGGTCGTCGCCCTCTCGACCGGCTTCCTGACATAGCATGATCGGCTTGTCATTAAACCAGATGGAGTAGAGTTCCCATACCCGGCGTCCATCAAAGCAGTGGTCCGCATAATACTTGATTTGCAGAAACGGGAATTCGTCCTGAGACAGTTCGGCGTATCCCCATTCCGATTCCGGAATGAACTTCCTGACTCGATGCAGTTCATTCGAGACAGACGCCGGAGTCAAGGCGTAGATTTCATTCAGAGTCATTTACTACTCCCAAGTCGTTGATTGCCAGTCGGACGATTCGCCCCTCGCCCCGCTCCACCATGTGGTCCACGCCACAAGGAAAACAGATATTGAGCAAAATCTTGTTGTCGTAGACCATAGAGAATTCGCCCGGCTTTCCGGCCTTCTCCCAACTCCAATACGGGCCATTCTCATTCTCGACAAGTTCGAGTTTGTGAATCGGCTCTGGATCTCGACCGAAACACATACTTACAGCAACGGTGCTGACGAAGATGTTGCGGAAGAGTTCTCCATGCTTGATGCCGTAAGCAATCATTTTCAACCTTTCAAGAGTGATTCCACCTCAGCCAGTGCAAGAGGTGAATCGGTCCCTTTCACCTGAGCCTCTGTCTGTGCTTTGCGGATGGCCGCTTCGAGCTTCTGTACTCGCTCGTTATGCAGTGCAAGTTTTGCAATGACCTGCGTGCGGGCCGTCTCACTCTGAATCTTGGGCAAACCTTGGGCAATGTTGTTGACAACACTCTTGGAGCGATCCAAGGCTTTGAAAGCCGCTTCCAGCTTTTCATCGACCAATTGGCGAGTCAGCGTGCCACGATAAATCCGGTAGGAGGTGAACAGGCTTTTTCGGATAGCCTTGATATCCACACCAAGTGATTCCTTCATGCTGTTACAGAGGTAACACAAACACTGAAGGTTTTCGAGTTCGTCGGCCCCACCGTCCTTGAGAGGAACAATGTGGTCACGAGTCATGAGAACCAGATGCGGGGTCATGTCTGGCTTGTCTTTCGTCTCAGCATAGAGACGCAGGTTGTAACCACTCTCGCCAGTTTCTTTGTCTTGGTAGACACCGATGAAGGTTCGAGTTCCGATCACGCCACAGCACGCACAGGTCCGATCACGCATGACATGGAACTTGTGCGATCCAATGTTGACGGGGAAGTTCATTTCCCGCCATTCAAAAGTCTTCATGAAGCTCCGACCCTGCGTCTTATGATAAGCCGCAGCAGCTTCCTTGAAGGACTCTTCGGTGTCCACTTCAAAGAGCAGTTCGCCAGCATCAAAGCCGGGGACAAGACGTTCAGCAAGAATCAGGCTAATGGCTATTCTCCTTTGTTGCGTTCCCAAACGTGCCCACAATCGGGACACTTCCAAGCGATAACTCGATCTTGACCTGAGATGCCAAGCTGTCTCTGAAATGGTGGTCCGCTCTCCTGATCCCGGAAATCCGCCTTGCAGGACGGACACTCCAAAGTCCCCGTCCACTTGTGCCAATTCGCTCCCCAACCGTTGACCATCTGGAATGCGGTCATACCGGTCTTTGAGAATGCGGGGTAGATTCCACGCTTCACAGCCTCTTCAACGTAGGAGAGCAGGACTCCATCGTCGCAGAGAGTGAACTTGCCCCGCTCTTCATCCACGAGGTTGAGTAGTGCGACTTCGGTGAGGTTCGTGAGATCCATAGTTCTCCAATCAAAAACTTGTATCAAGCGGCTTTGCGGAAAGTTTCGTTGCCTTCCATCATGGGAAGCCATGCCGTCCAGCCTCCGCCCCTGTCCGGGTAACGGATCAAGGGGTTTGATCCGTTGTTCCGCAGGGAAAAGAGGATATCGACGACAGCACTGAATGGGCCGTCAATCTTGACGACTTCATTCCCGAATTTCAATTCCATTTGCTCGTTCATAACGCCTTCTTGGGTTAGAGACGGTCCGACTTGATTGGTTTGTCAAGCACATGGGACAGATACTCAACGACATGATCGACAGCGTTGAAACCACAACCCTTCACCATGATCTCGGTCTTGTCGGGGCTGGTATGTTGACGCATACCAGTCAGGAAGCCGACATATCGTGTCACATCTTCCACCACAGCCTTGCCTGTCGTGTCAGAGATATAGGCCATGAAGATGCTGACCCGCCGACACATACCAGATTCAGAGATGTGGTTGACTCGCCCATACAGTCGAGGAGAATCAACATCGAGGTATCGAAGGATGTAGTGCCGTGCCCGTTCCTTGATGTCCTTCAGTTGTTCCTTGGTCAGCTTGTCGTTCGCCATGCAAATCTCCTTGAGGTGTTGGGACGATCCTTATGGATGGTCCCTAGCACACGTCGTCAGCAGCCAGCAACCGATACATGCTTTCGGCATATTCAGCTTGCCGAGAGACACGCTTGGCAAAGGTCTCGAAAGCATCCGGGAGCTTGTCGAGGCCGAAGTAATCGCCGCTGGAGAAATTGGCCCCAATCGAGTTAGGCCAATTCGGCACCTGCTCGTTAGAAACAACGACCTTTGAATCTCCGTCTTGATAGATGACGATTCGATAGGGCATCGTTCCCGGCTGACGGAACAGCGGGCCAGCCGCAATCAGCGACCGCTTGCCGTCAAATGACATTAAGGCATCCGTTTCCAACACTGAGTTGATGGACGTTGACATTGTTGATTCCTTGTGTTGAGGGTGGGCGGCACCTAAAGCCGCCTCGAATTCATCTTCCATGACGTTACGAAGGTCCGGAGGGATGATGTATCTCTCGATTGCGTCAGGAGCTTCCCGAACCTCCAAGGATTCCACGTTAAGAAAGTTCTTCAGATTGTGGAGCACCTTCCCTTTGAGGCCGATCAGGAAGGCGGGCCGCTTGACTTCGATAGTCACTTGGGTCGCACCTGCCTCTGCGTCCAACACACTCACAGTCAGTTTAGTGAATCCGATACGGACAATTTCATCTGAAGCAGCGACGTGGTCGCCCTTCTGAAGAAAGAACTGTCCTATGAGGTAGGCGTAGTCTTTGTCAATCTGTGAAATTGCCATCACTCCTCCTCTTCGTTTTCATCGCCGTAGCCGTGATCGTTGTTCCACTCCTCAACCTTGGCTTTCGCCTTGCTGGCAACAAGCTGGGTCCACGGCAGGAGCTTCGAGAAGTCCTCGTGCTGCATCCCGCAGATTGACAAAGGATGAATGACCCGACGAATCAGGTACATATTCCTGACAACTTGCAGCGTGTTAGCGTACATTGCCAAGGTCTTTTCCTTATTGGCGATGTACGCATCGTGCAATTGCATGTCGAGTCGATCAGACCAAAGCGTAATGAATCGAAGCTCACGACAGAACGCACCTTGATCTCCGTAGAGTCCCAACAAATCACGGTTGGCTATCTTGAACTTTTCCTCTTCCGCCTCTTCAGGCCAAGGTTCGCCCTTGACGAGATTGTATTTCTGATACAGGTATTCGTAGGCTGTTTTGGAGGTCCAGCCAGCAAGGGCAAGCTCTTCCTTGTTTCGATCAGAGAGCGGACACATTTCCTTCACAGCTTCCCATGCCCACTCATGACACATCCACGCAGCCATTTCCATCGGTTCATCGACGTAAACCGGATAGTTGCCCTTGTGAACATACCAAGCATCCGGCTTCTGGTCTTCAGGCTTCCCAGCCTCAAGCCAATTTTTGTACTGGTTGCGTTTGTCACGATTCGGATCGAATGACAAATCGTGCCGGATAATGGCAGTCCAGAGGTCTTCATTGGACAGCTTATCTGTCGCATTCTCAAAAATCTTCCGGCTATACTCCTCGTTGTCCTTCAGTCCCGGCAGAAGAAACCCCATGTGCAGATCGAGAATCGGCAGTTCGTCAGCAGGGATCTCATCCCATTCAATGCTGCCATAATCGTTGTATTTGCTAAGAACTGGCGGGGTCCAGAACTGCCAACGTCCGGCGGAACCCCCACGAAAACTTTCTCCGGGAGGTTTCATGATGATTGCGGCACGCACATTGTCTCCCGCTTGGATAGGGAGACCGCTCAAGCCGCAATTGGAGTCGAAACAACCCATGAATTCTCCTCAGTAGACGAAACCTTCAGGAATCTGAACTTCCTGATAGAACTTGATTCTGCGAAACATGGCGACAATATCAGCGACCGGAGTGTGTGAGCCGTCATCACACTCAGGGTCGAAGTTGTGCCAAACATAAGTACACCTCGGAGCAACTCGCTGAAGCACTTGCTTGTCAGTGATCTCAAACGATCCAATAAAAGGATGATTTCGCTCCGTATCGATAGCCATCAACCCTCGCTGAAGGTGATAGTTGACTCGACGAGCCTCAGCCTTTGCTGCCTCAAAGCGACCTTCGGGCGTCTCTGGATACTGTATCGGGTTCTGAGTCATCATGCGTCTTCCAAACATTTGTAGGTGAACTCAAGGCCGTTGGCACAAACCCTATTCGCTTCTTTAACTTTCACGAATTCGGTCGTGATGTAGACAACACCATCATTCCCGACGTTAAAGCGAATGCCCGCACCATTCTCCAATTGGACATGGACATCATACGGTGTTGAAGTGACTTGCTTAATCATCGGCTTTGTTCCAGCGGATTGAGAGCATGTAATGAGTTTCGGAACTTTCCAACACTTCGTCGTACTTCTGACGAGCGTCCTCAAGGGCTTCATCATCCTCAAAGTCATCCGGGTCCGGCTCAACAGTCATCAGACCTTCGGCAGCAAGAGCTTCCGCAAGTGCCGAAGGTTCTTCAGGGAATGCCCCATCGACAAGGATGCTCTCGTTCTCTTCGAGAATTCGCTTCTCAAGGTCTTCTGTGTCGAAGCCTTGCATAGCAATCTGTTCGAGAACATCCTCCAAAGCGTCCTTTGGATTGTCGCCGCTGCCGGTCTCAACGAATTCAAAATTTGTAAACGTCGTACCGCAGCCTTGGAAATACTGCGGATTGTCGATGCCATGATCGACCAGTTCGAAATCAGCGACCTTATGAGACATCTGTACCTCGATTTGTGATGCGGTCAGCAATCCGCAGAAGGGGGCGAAGGTAGATACAAGCGACGGCAATCGGTACACCCGAAAATACCATCATCAGAAGCCGGATTCTCACAAACCAAGCAAGGTTCTTTTTCTCCGGTGAGACCAAGATCAGGTCCATGATCGGCCCGACGATCATGTATTCAATCGAAGCGAGCAATACTGCCACAAATGTCAACTGGACGATGATATGCAGTAGTATTGACAAGGCATCAAAGGCTAGTGCTTTCAGCTTCATAGCTTCTCCTCAATGACCCCGGTGGGACTCGAACCCACGACCATTCGGTTAAAAGCCGAATGCTCTACCAACTGAGCTACAAGGTCAACCACGACGATTACTCGTCGTCTTCAAGGTCGTTTGGATCTTCCGTCAAGGTTTGAATAACCTTTTCCTTAGTAAACCACTCTTTCCAACCGCCATCTTCAACAACTTCATTGAAGAACTTAACCGCTTCGGCAAAGCTCCAAAAACTGTTGCAATGACTCCGCTCACCCGGCAGACCATCGCACACTTGGTATTCGATTGTTCCAGCGAGGATCTTCTTGCCGTCATCATCCTCATGATCTTCCTGAATCGCAGGAATCAGGAAGACTCCCTGCTCTTGTTTGAGAACCATATCGTCATCACAAGCGTCTTGCAGGACGTGGATTGCCCGCCGAATCTTCATTTCTTCGGGAGTCGGCTTGTGATTCTTGCGGACAGGGAAGAGTTCAGACATAGTTCCTCACTTTGGGGGGATGAATTCCATGCCAATCTTCTCGGCAATCAGGACGCCGTCAGCTAATGGATCAGGTCCGATTCCGAGAGTCATAGAACCTGAATTCGAAATTCGGAACTTGCCAGTGTCATATTGAATGAATCCGGCTGAAGAGGCTTGTTCACCTTCTGTCACCATGCTCTTGTGATCGGTGTCACCGTGGCAAAGCCGGATTTCCGATCCAACTTTTGCATACTTGACGCCGCCATATTCCTTGGCGAAGAGAGCTTGTTCAGCAGGTGACATGCAATTCCTCTTTGGGTTCTGGTTCATGGGCAGAGAAGATTTCCGTTTGGACAACTGATACAAGACGAATGAGGTCCGTACAGCGAAACAGAACATTCTCAGAAGGCGATAAACCTTCTATGTTGTCTTGGCAGATGTAGTCCAAGAGACCTTCGAGGATATCCTCGTCTGTGAACCCATCCTTCATCAGAGCCGCTTTCAAGTCTTGTCGCATCACTCACCTCACTGTTGCCCAATTCAACCGGACCATTTTCAGTTTGGTTTCGAAAAACCCACCTTCAATGTCGGGGAGGTGAACTGTATCGATGTCAGGATTGCTATACAAGGTCCGATCCGTCGGCACTCGTTCGTCAACCCGATGACACTCTTCGAGAAAGAGTTGTTCGGCAACAGCGTTAAGAGAGCGACCGGCAAAGGGGCCAGAAGTCAGCAAACCATCAGGCGATTCAGTGGACAGAGCTTCGTTTCGCTCCAAACCGAATCGACGGTCAATTGTGATGATGTTGATGACTTGCATAAATCCCCTCCTGCATGCGGTTATGGTGGGCCGAGGTTGAGTTCTTTGACAATGAGTTCAGCCACGTCTTCGTAACGGTCCATGATCTCAGCCAAGTGTTCCAACAACTGGTCGTCAGACCAACCATACAAAGATTGGATTTCCCGGAAATAGGTGAACATGTCGTTCATGTGTTGGCCTGATATTGGGCGGCAGGAACCAGCACAGGCGTCACAAGGCCGAAGCCAATGGCATCGGTATCCACGACGATTTCGTGTTGTTTACCGCTCGTGTCTTGGGTCTTCAGACCGATGCAGTTGCTCGCCGACATATCGACAGCGATGATCTTGTGACCAACCAGAGAGGTCCAATCGACGTAGTCGGTATCAATGAAACGATCATCTTTTTTCATGGTTTGATCCCTTGTTGAGATAAAGAAAACCGTGCTATGGGAATCCAAGCTAGGCGGGCCAGCACTGAACTCGGACTCAACCATAGCACGGCTATCTTGATTTATACGAAGTCGATGGGCGGCTGTCAAACAAGTTGCGATGGATTTATCCAAACACAGTTCCAAAACAGATGACGCCTCCGATGGCAGCGACAATCGCAAGGCAACACCAGACGGCGTAGAAGACGTTGTTCGGGAAGATCGAAACCCCATCGGGAGATGTCACAGTGTCGCCGCTAGAGCCGTGATCCAGAAGTGTTTCCCGGAGTTTCATCAGGATATTGGTCCGTTCGAGAGGCGTCGTGGACTCAGGCACTCGGGCCAATTCTTCTTCTGCCGTCTTGATGTTCTGATACCAGAACCCAACGTCCACTTCGGGCGACGACCACAGCAGATGGGTCGAGCCTGCTGTCCACTTCCGTTCTTCGATGGCCTTGATCGCCTTGTCGAGTTCGGTCTTCGCCATTTCGACCGTGTTGGCGTCAGCCGCACGCTTCAGGTATCCGCCGACGGTCCGATCATAGTCGATGCCATGATAGATTCGGGCACCTGCCCAGCCGAGCAACGGCAGGAACAGCAGGATGCCGAGAAAGACAATGAGCGGAGCATTGGAATTTCGACCGTAGGCCATGACGTTCTCCTTTGAGGAAAGTTGACTGAGTTTTGGTTATGTCGTGGTCTTCAGGAGTTCGGCAATGAATCCCAAAAGGGCCGCAATGCCACTGAAACTGCCGCACACCATGAGCAGGGCGGATACACCGAACCGAGACATGGATGGTGGCCCCTCCAGTTTGAACATTTGCCGCATCGTGAGCAGTTGATTCACAACTGCAAGCACGACACAGACAAAGGAAACAATGGCGAGGATCAGCCAGTTCGCAATCAGAAAGTTCATAGGTTCACCATGAGTCAACGAAGTAGGAGGTCCAGTCCCATTGACTGGACTTATTCATGAAAGAGATGAGGCCGAAAACGATAGGATCGGCCTGACCTTGTGGCTGTGTTTCAAGCATCGATTCGGGCAACAAAACTGCATATCCATCGAACAGCTTGTTGTCGTGGAGTTTCGTGACACGTTCCACGACCGCCGGGGGAACGAGTTCCTGTTTCAAGGCCCCAAAACACATCCAACGCAACAGATGGACGGTCCGTCTTTCGAAGGGGATAGAGGCCGTATTGAAGGTCTGATACCACATTCGCCGAGTGGACAACTTGAAACCCAAATCGTTGTTGCCACTGATAGGGTTGACAGCCCACTTTCCAAACGTCGTCGAACCATCATAGGCCGATTCGGTGAAATCGACACCTGTAATGAGCTTGAACCCTTGGGTTGAGTCGCAGCGTTGGAAACCGAGAGCCTCGACTTGTCCGCATCGAATGTCGGCAATGCAACGAGTGAGAAGCTGACGAGTGTCAGTTGACAGTCGCAGGGCCTCTTGAGCAATCTCCAAACGAGTGAGGAGACGTGCATCCGGATCAGGGACGTTGTCTAACCCCTTCGAATGAATTTCGAGGATGTTCGATTGCAGCGTGACAAGACTCAGCATATTGGAAGCTCCTAGCGACGAGAAATCAATCGTTTCTGTTCCAGCGATTCACCAAACTCACGCTTCTCCGGCAGGTCCACAGTCTCAATCTGAGTAGGCCAGTGGATACAACCTTTGTAAAACCCGACGATGAAGTGCCAGTGGCCGAAGAACGACAGCATCAGACCGAGTTCTGGCACCGCTTCATCGTCGTAAACCTTGTACTTCACCCACGTCGGGCGAAACACAAACTTGACCATCTTAGCGAGAAACGAAGGGGGCTTGCCGAAATCGCTCAGCGGCTTGACGGCCTTGAACAGAGATACAGGACAGACGTAGTCATTCAGTTTCGGGAAGATGATTTCAGGCAAGTCACTCTCCTTCGAGGAGGATGGGTTTCGGGAACTTCTTAGGTTTGAAGTCTTTGAGGAATGCTTTGAAGAAAGCGAGTTCCTTAGTGTGGATTCGATTCCAGATTCGCATGGCGAATTCAAGGTCCGATTCGCCAGCCTGTTTGTTCTTGTTCCAATACGGCGTCTGTCCCGTTGTTGCCTCAAGCACTCGATCTCGTTTGAGACCTTCGTAGAGCGTCTTCCAATGACTCGACAGTAATTTGCAGCGTTCTTCATCCTCATAGAACATGAGGCATCTGTCAGCAACATAGACCGCTGCATTCAGCCAATCAGGATGTGGCTCAAATTTGCGAACCTCACCATTTTCATCTCTGAACTTCCCTGCATAAACTTCCCGAATGGGACTGTATTCACAGGTTTCAGAAGGTCGCCACGCATAGACGCTACTGGCTTCATGAGCCGTGTGAGTGCCTGTCCTTAGAACCCCTGCCGCTTTGAGTTCTTTGATTTGCTTGTCGAAAGCCAGCGTGAATTCTTCGGTGGCCTCTTCATCAGAGGCTTCGAAAACGATATCGATTTCGTACTTGTCTTTGTTGACGTAGTGGAATGTCTCACCCAAAGCAGATACAGCCGCTTTAAGATCGTTTGCGTCCACTTGGATCGTGAAAAGGTTTCGCTTATAGAAGCGAGGCGGCAAAGTCTCTGCCGAACGAACCTTACCCTGATGAGTGCGGTAAACGAGACGAAAATCTTTCCATTCGTAACCATGCCCGTAGCACAGAAACATATTCCCAAGAACCTTTAACCGAGACAGTGCATGGCAGCGGTCCCGATACAACGATGGGAACGCCTTGACTGTCCCTCGTATCACGCTCTCAAGGTCAGGTAAGGTTTTCATCTCACTCCTCGGGAGACGGGTTTTTGAGTTCTTTGATGACATTTTTGACGATTCGCCCGCCAGCTTCTTGGGCACGTTTCAGTAGTGCTCTCGTCAAATTGTCTGTTGGTTTCGCTTCCTTGTTTAAGAAACAACCGACAATGAAATCCAAAGTCGCTTCATCCTCTTTGTGACGCATTGCAGTAGGAAGCGTGCGAGTCAGGATCGCTCGCACCGCTTCCTTTGTTTCGTCATAGTCAGCACCATGCAGAGAAAGGTCCGCTGCCTCGACGTAGGCATCGGCGAACTGCGGCTCAACAAGTCCCTCTTCACTGAGCATTCTGGCAATGGTCGGCTTGTCAGTACAAATTTTGTTCCGCATCATACCGAGAACCATGATACCCACAGTGGTCCATCGATCCTTCTGGATCATCATCTCGACTTCTTGCCCGATTTTGACCCCAAACTGAATGCTTTTGGGGAGCATGCCGGAAACAGCCTGAACAACTGGACGTTTGAACATTGTTACCTCTCTATATGGAAAGCCGCATTCTAGCATCGGCGATACAAGAGGCAACTTCAAATCAACTGGAACGGAGCAGCTTTCCACTCAGCAACGATGCTGCCTGCTGGGTCCACAATCGTAGCCCGATTAGGGAAAACGATATGACCAAGGCTTTCTGAGATATGGAAATTCACGCCGCCCCTCTTATAAGAGGCGGCAGCAATGTCCACTTGCTTGGCAAGATTGGCCTCGTTCGGTTCTCCGAACTTGACGTACCAAGGATATTCCGAGACGCCTAGTTCATCCACGATTCGCATGGTGAGAACACGGACGGCCTTCCAAGCCGCCGGGCCACTGCTGATCGAACCATCCCCTTCGATCCGGAAGGAACTGCTTTTGGATGCCGTGCAACCTCCAACACTCTTCCAAATGGTCCCGGTGGCAGAGCCGTCGCTATGTTCTCGACGGCTGACTTCGAAGAAATACTCCACCCCTTTGACAAAGAAGGTGTTCTGACTCTTCGATGAGTTCTCACAGAACTCCTGAAGGAGATTTAGAGTGCGACTGACTGCATAGGTTCGTCCCATCGAATCTCCTTAGAATCATCCGTACATGCCGGGGAAGTCCACGTCATCCAGAGAACCAGAAGTGTCTTCCAGTTCCCCGATCAGAGTTTCAAGGTCCGAGAAGTCCGGTTCTTCGTAGTCTGCGGGAGCATCTTCCGGCTTCTCGTAGTTGTCGATGTGTTCTTGAAGGATCGTTGCAGCCGTCGTAAGACGATCACCCGCCGCACTGGCCCGAGCCGGACGGCTTCCAGAATCACCATCATTCGGAAGGTACACGCCAGTGATCTCGCTGCACTCGTCCGGAATGGATGAAGGTCGATCCAAAGCCCCCAAATCGTCCGCAGCCTGCCGACGCCGCTGGCCGATCTCACTCTCCTGAAGACTCTCGGGAGTGTTGTCCGCAGCCTCTTCCATCTCTCCAGCAAGCTCTTCGATGATGGAGTAGGCATCTTCGATCAGTGAAGACACGTCCACCGTGAAACGTGCGTTGCGAAGCCGGTTGTACTCGGTCTTGGCCGGGAGCGGTTTGACGATTTTGTACTTCTTGCGTTCCTTGCCCTTGGTCGGCTGTTTTTCGAGCCGATCACCGAGAACGGCAGCAAAGTGCTTGTCGTACTCTTTGGAGAGTGCGGTGCTGGTGAGGATGGTGCCGAGAGGTTTCATGGCTTTTTTCCCATAAGGGTTATCACGCAGAGTCCGATCATCGCCGCAATGGAGGCGACAACTACATTCAACGCAAATTCTCTAGCATGAGGATGGTACTCGATTCCAAATGGGTATTGAACTTGTTCGGAAGTACCAAAAACTACTGTCCGAACCTTCATAAGTACCAATTCTTCCTGTGCCGGGTCCACATCAATCAACTCCCGGTAAACGTCATCCAGACGATTGAACCACTGAGCAACGTCCGTCTCCGGTGATTCGTAGAACAGAGAGGTTGATCCCTCATCCATTCCATGCTGCTTGGCATACACCAGAGCATTGCCGAGGTTCTCTTCGACAACGTCGATGTCTGTGGCGTAGGCCAGAGCCTCAAGAGGCTTCTTGATGTTCTTGTCGAAGCGTGTCACGTTGGCAAGCATGACACACATGACAGCGATAAGAGGCACGAAAGACAGAAAACAATTAAAGAGGAGCGTTTTGGGTTTCACAGAGGTGCCCTTTCGGGGACAGGGGACATGCTCAATCCACCGGCAAAGCGGAGGATGTTGTTCTGGATGATGGAGCGACGGTTGACGGCGTACTCGCAGCGTTCACGAAGAACGGGCGTCATTTGCGTCTCTGCGACTTCACGCAGCAGATAGAAACAGTCATAGTCTGCATTCCGCAGATCCTCTTCCATCGCTGCGTGCTGCGGGTCCAGTTCGAGTTCTTGACACATAGTTGTTGCTCCTAATAGAAACAGCAGAGAGTCTAGCCTAGATTTTTCTCACTTGCGATCGTGAGTTTCGGAAGTCCCCGACTAGCTGGTAGCAAACCAGCACGGCTTTCTTCATCGGGTTTGCACTAGACTCTCCCGCAGAAAACGACGTTTGCGTTCCGCCCCTTCCCACGTTGCTGTTATTTCCCTTGGATAAAGACTTGGAACTTTTCCAACAGAGCATCGGCAATGTTCGCTTCTGATGCAAATTTTGGATCGTCCAAGCCACCATGTTCGATCAACTGACTCACGACTCTGGTCGCCTTCAAAAGTCGGCGAGCAGCGGTATAGACGTGTTTCCGACGGAGGAACTTAGCATGCCAAGAGATTTTCTCCAAGTCTCTATAGGCAAGTCGAAGCTCCTTGATCTCTTCTTGGTACTTCACAGGTTGGTTCCACACCATTTGTATTGGGTGGCTTTCTCTGCCAGCTTGTTGAGGTCCATTTCCTTCAGAGCCTCATTCACCTCAGCAAAACTCAGCCGTTCCAAAACCTCCACATGGAACAACCGAACGAGAATCCTGCGGTGTGACTGCTTATCGAAGTCAGCACACAGATCAGTATATGCCTTGGACGCATCTTTGGCTTCGTGATGCCACAGAAAACGATCTTCACCGTAGTGAACGATGTAGATCGTCTGTTTCTTGCTGTTCAGAAGATTGCGGTCCGCATCCTCCTCCAGCCGTCCGGCTTCGATCAGGAGTTTGGCAACCTGTTTTTCGAGGGTCGTGGCATCTTCCATGTTCAGGCCGATGAACCGATCCGTGATCTTTTCAAGCAGACCCTTTGACATGACGCCTCCACTCAACAGGTTTCAAAACAAGATCAAACTGACTTCCATCCAACTTCTCAATCGTCAGGATAACCCCTTCTTCGGTGAACTTGGATTCAACCAATTCACTGTAATTTGTCTTTGGAAGAAAGGTGTTCATCCCATCCACATGATTCAGTTCTTCTGTGAGCAGGTCCGAGAACGCCTTTGCTATTCGATCTGTCATAGGCGTTTGCATGACTACCTCACTGCTGAGAGCGAAAAATGTTGGGTTCGAAGTCCAACTGCTCAAGAAAGAAATCGAACTCTTCTTCATTGAGCGGCATCGAGACTTCTCCCGGAATCTCCCTTGCCCAATTGTCGGCCATATCCTGTCTGGTACTCCAGAAAAGACGGATGCGATTGTCATTCTCATGACCTTCGCAGATGATTCCACCAATGATACGCTCGTCGATTCTCTGAAGTGGAGCTTTCACCTTTGCCTTGAGGCAACAAGCGGCCTCACGAATCGATTGGCGGACGTTGCCTCTTGCCACTCCTTGGAAGGACATATAAAACCCTTCCTTGCCGATTTGCATAACCAGACAGTGTTCAAGAGTGCGAGGCTCATGAGCCGTTGCGGCTACCGGCCACTGCTTACGGGCAAGAGCATAGACCTTGTCGCCGACTTCCTGAGCGAGTGCTGTCATCTCGTGGTCCAGATTCCCGTCGAGATCGTCGAAGGATTCTGTGGACTCCATAATGCCATTGGCAAGATGCTCGACAAGCTCAGTTCGTGTCATTTACGACTCCCGTTGATACAACTCGTGACGGCCCTCGACAGTTCTGAAAGAGCCTCTTCTTCAGTAATATCAGCAACTTCGAGTTCTTCATACTCTCGTTGCTGATCTTCGCTCATGTCTTCGTGGTCCAGTTCACGAAGCTCAAGAACGAGCAAAGCCGTCTGAACGTCGTGATCCTCGTTGATTTCCTTAATCAACGTGGTGTACATAGAACGAACGGCGTTTCCATAGGTGTAGGCCGCACAACCAGACACCATGTCTCGCATGCCCTCGCCGCCAAAGAGACCAGAATCCGATGCTTCGAATTCAGAAAGCTGTTCGATGACTTCAACACCCTCACGGAAACCGAATTCCTGATCGACGAAAGTTTCATGAAAATAGGACTCAGAGTATCGATCCACGTCAGTGGACACACTGCCATGAGCACGAAGGTCATCGATGATCTCAGACAGGAATTCTTCGACCATGTCAGCAGCGTCGTTGATTGCTTCAGCACGGTAGTTTTTCTGTTCTCCCATCATGAACCTCCTCGAACTATGGAAATTCCTTCATCGTGCCACTCGACACCTTCTCGGCATTGCGGCCAGTTCTTTTCGCCCGGTCCGAGTATCGGACACATCTGAGGGTCTTTCCCGGTATAGATATTCCGGAACACTCGCAACGATCCTCTCAACCCCTTCGTCGCTTCAAGAACCGCATCATTTGATGCGACAGTAGAATCAAGAGCAAAGTGATGCTCTGCTCCGCTTTTACGATCCAAGGCGACGAAGTATTGCAGTATCATTTGAGGTGTTCCCGAATGTGTTTCAGTTTCTCAACGGTCGTCAGATGAGCGTCCCGCAGAGTGCTTTCGACCAGTGCCAAAAGATGGATACGGTTCGCTTCGGAACGCTGTTCATCCGTCAGCGGCGGGATCTGATCGTCCCGCAGATCAATCGCCTTGTAACTCGCTGGATTTTGGCTGAACTCAGGGCGACAGAAGTAAGGTGACTCCCAAATAAACTCGGGGTCCGGACGAATCACCGTGTACTTCTGTCCAACATCATTGCATAGCGACTTGTCGAATGCAATGTTTGTATTGCTTCGCACCACTTTTGCGTGCCAACAACACTGAATCTCTCCGGTTGGCGTGCGATGCGGACGGTCCGAAGTAGGCCACACTCCCACCAGTTCAAATGGCAGAAGTTGTTTCGCAGCCGGACTTCCGACGAGATTCACATCCACGACTTCGCACCGCACATAGTACGGACGTTCATCAATTGAGCCGTGCAACAAGTGAACAGTCTGCCCCAAAGTCAGACTCTTGTACCAGCGTTCGTTTGGTGATTCTCTGGTCATTCGATCATTCTCCTCTTTGTGGGTAAGAATGTCTTCCGTGGTGAAGACAACTTCGTTTCCGATGAACGGCTCGTTTTCGGCACGGTCCACCAACATGCAACCCCAAAGCCGTCGCCCACTCAAGTCACCGACGACTTTGAAATAGCGAAGGCCACCGTCGTACTCGGCTCGAAATTCAACACCTCTCAGGTCTTGGAGCATGGGTTCCTCAAGTACAGGAGCTATCCATACGAGCGTGGAACGAGCCGCCCATTTGAGCAGTTCGGTAACACCCGTACATTTGGTGAGTGATGTCGTTGCCGTCATCGTTCCAATTGATGATCGGGGCCATGCGAATCGGCTTATCCGGCATCGACGAGAAGTAACGACGTTCTGTCTGCTGCGAGCGAGGTTCACCCCACATGGAGTAATCGGACGTGCGAGATTCGTTGTCGTGGACAAAGTTTTCGTTGAAATCATCATAGACTTCGCCGAAACGGTAACACGACTTGCCTCGCCATCCATCTTCGGGAGCAGCAAGGTCCATGCGGATCTTGAAACCCGTCACGGCTTGCTCTGGAATCATCCCCCGATCATCCCGACCCTTGTCGAGTCCGTTGGCTTCGATAAAAGCCTTGATCTTTTCGTGTTCTTCTGGCTTGTCTTTGTCAGATTCACGCTCTTCGCCCCGCAGAGGCTTGAACATATAATGATTGAGAACCCGAGCATCCGGAGCGTAGTTCTCATGATTCCAACATGGACAAAAGAACATTTGATGCAGCTTGTGAGTGTGCGGCTTATATTCTTCCTGTTCTCCGCTATGACCAAGTCCACTCACCGGGCGGTCAAACTTTTCCTTGCCCTTCGAGGAAGTCAAGTGGTGAATGACCCACATATACGGCGTAAGGTCCATTTCACCGAGGAAGATCATGTATTCGTGGCACGAGCCACAACGAGGCCACACCTTGGCAACGTCATACTTCCCACGACTGGTGAGAAGCTGGTGAGGGACGCCTCCCATGTGGTTCGGTCCCTTGTGATCCGGCGTCATGTTGTCGGTGAGCAGATCGAGACGATAGGTCAGCGGAAGAAATTGGCCCTCTTCCTGACCGTGCTTCACCTTCGACACACCTTCAAGCAGAAGGCCGATATCCTTATGACCGAGCAGGAAGTTCCGAGCCTTGTCATAGGCTTCGAGGAACTCCTTCTGAATCTGAAGAACGCTGAATGTGTCGGCGTGCTGTGCCTTCAACCACAGAAGTTCTTTTGTGGGTTCGACGCCAATTTCACTAGCGAGCATTCGTTCCATCGATGCTTCCGAAGCAACAGCACGCTTCAGAATCTCTGATTCTCGGTGAAGATTGTAGATGATGTGCGGGTTGATTTCATCACGAGCCGGAACACCGAAAGCCGGAAACGACATGGAGACACCTCAAACGAGTATGCGGTTGGTGAGTACCTGTAATTCAGGTCCAGCGGAGGCTTTGAAGTTGTGACGACAGAACTGAGCGAAGCCGTTGACGCCTTCGAACTCTGCTACTTGTGCTGCGAAGCATCCCTGATGCTCTATCAGGAAACGGTCCGAGAAGGTCGCTTGACGGATGATGTCTTTCATTTCGTCAGTACAAACTTTGTAAGAGTAGCAGTGAACATTCACCGTCTCTCGATCATCCGTGTAGGACACCATCGGCAAGAGCCGTTTAGTGTCCAGAGCGTAGTCGATCTCTTCAAGAGTTTCTCGGCACAATCCCTCAACGAGTGTTTCAGAACGATTGACTCCCCCGCCGGGGAACCCGATGAAACCATCCCATCGCATGAGCATCAACACGAGCGGGATATTGACCCCTCGACTTTGTTTCGGCAAGTAACGAGTCGGGTCATACGTCCCATTCGTATGGATGGCCGCAAAGGCCACCTGCTGCTTGCCAGAGTCTTGTCGAAGTAGTTCGATTTCCCGATACATGAAGTCTCCTAGGGACGAAGTTGAATTTCTTGCAAGGCTTCAGGGTTATCTTCCATGATGGCATCACGAGCATCGTACAGGTTCGTCAGGTTGTGGATGTGCTGCTTGGCTGTTTGGAGAGACGAAAAGATTTTCTCATCATCCTCCAGAGGACGCCAGCCAACCACACGCCCTTCGGCCTTTTCCTCTTCCGTTGGTTCTCGCCCTTGGGAGACCTTCCGAAACTTCGCCGCACCAGTTGTCGCCATTGCCATGTGGTATTGTGCCCACAGCTTCACCGTCTCAATCTGCCCTTCGATGCGTCGTATACAACCTTCACGATCCGGAATTCGACTCATCGGCGTCTCCTATTGAGGATGTTTTCTGTGAACCACTTGTTTTGAGCATCAAGGGTCCGCTCAAATTCCTTGATAAAGGCAGCGTGTTCGCCGTTCTGGTTCATACAGAACTCAATTGATTTGCTGAATGATCCACAACTCCTGCCAGCCTCTTCCTTATTACTCCAACAGAAGAGAATGTAGACCGGCCCTATTTGCCGCTTCGGATCAAAATCATACCCGAATTGCCACTCCCATTCGGTATATCGAACTCCGTCGAGAAGACGATCCTGTTGCTCCTTCCACATTTGCATTGTGGATTCAACATAAGGCGTCATCGCCGCACGTTGTTGTGCGTTGAGCAAAGCCGATGTCTCTTCAAGCGTCTTAAGAGTCTGATGAATCGACATCAAATACGGCATCATCGTTTTTGCAGACATTTTTGATCCCCGAGTTTGCTTCGACTATGGTGTTGACTCGCTCTTGGAGTCGATTCAACGCTCCTAGTTGACGATCCACTTGTTCAATCAGTTCTTTTCGAACAAGTTTGATACCACCCTCTTCAAAGAGGCGGTCCATGTGGAGTTCAATCCATACCCTCATTGGGTAAGCCATTGCTGGATGCACTTGTGTGATAGAGGCTTCCAGTTGAAGTCTCGTCCAACGATAAATAGGCACCTGCATCCAGCGAGGGAGATATTCCGCAGTCAGTGAGTAAAGCGTGGAAAAAGCCACCATGCCAATCCACCAACACAGAAAGTAAATCGCTCCCCATGCCAAACCAGAGCCTATGCCTACGGTCTGAGACCGATAAGACACAAGACCAACCAACGGCAACCAGAAACTCAACAAATGCAAAAATTGCACTGTTGGGGAGAATCCTCGAATGACAGGGATCATCGGTTTCATGATTTGGTCCTTGCGACTTCCTTGCGGATTTCTTCGATGTAGGTGAACAACCTCGCCCCGAACGTCACGACGTTTTGGGCATTGTGCAGGAAGGCCAGAGCGTTCGGGAGATCCCGCTCAGTGGAACCCCAGCCGAAGATCAGACCATCGTCTTGACGGTATTCGCAGGAGATTGCCTGCGACCAACCGTCAAATTCAAAACGCAGCGTGCATCCGAGCGAGTCGGATAGCGACCAAACTACCCGAACCGGCTTCGAAGTTCTCGGAGCGAACTCCTTGATGAAACTTTCGATTCGAGCACGAGCTTGCATGGTTGCTGCATCATTCATTTCAGGGACTCCAGTGCAAAAGTGACACCGTCAACGAACCGTCCGTTGACTGTTCCGCCGCTTGGACATCCGCCGCATTCTGTGATGAAGCGAAGCCAATCCTCTTTCGAGTGATTGTAATGATTGCGAGATGACTTCTCAGCCATCCACCTCGCCAGTTGAGCGGGTAGTAGGAATGGTGGAGAGATTGGAGAACCGTCCGATACCGTTTCCCACATTTGGTAGGCATCGCCTATCGGGGGATCGGTCCGTTTCCAATTGTTGTATCGCTCTTCAGACGCTTTATCCGGCCACCGAGAACCATCGCCCTCACACTTCGGGCAAAGAAGATCAATTCCCTCCCGCAACGCTCTGGCACGAATACAGATGCCCCGATTGATGGCGTCGTGTCCAAGAGAGCAGGCGTGCCAAATGTTCACTTGTTCCGGAGTCGGACGGAATCCATTGCCGTGCGGAAGCCAGTAAAGATGTTGAGACTGATCGAGACATCCAGATCGATCCCTGTATTCGTTCTCAGCGATCACCCAACACTCTTCCGGAGTCTTGTCGGATTGTTCGAGTGAGACGTAATACGCTCGAACCCGGATGAACTCTTCGATAGATTGGTCCGGATAGAGATATGAAGTGAAATGATGGAGTCGCTGTTCAGATAGCAGAGCATCCACATCTGGCTGAATCAGATGGTGAGACCATTGTGTGTTGTAGATCGCCAGCATCCGTTCGCACTCACGAACAATAGCTTGATCCAGAGGGATGCGTCCATTGTTCGTGTAGTATTCGTTCTTGTTTTCACTTTGGGAGATTTCGATGGAACGGCGAACCTTGGCTCCAATCGATTCGACGAACCAAGGGGTGTCCATCGTGACCAACGTCGATCCGTAATCAACCGGATCAAAAGAGGCATATCCATGCCACTGGTCGGCTAGTTGTTTGCCAGCAGGGGAGTAGCCGCTTTCATCGCAGGTAGAACACGGCACCTTGTTGTAATGGGGGTTTCGAAATCCTTGCCACACCTTCTCTAAGGCGTAGGAGAAATTGATCGGCACACGACGGACAAGTAGTCCCATGACTAAACCCCTTTCGGGTACAGACGCTTTTGGATGACATACGATTCCCGATCTTCATCAGGAATCATTTCCTCCGCTTCATCTTCCGAAGTAAAGCGGGCAATGTCTTCATTACTCTCTTCCGAGGTCCAAGTCACGTCGCCATCACTCAGGCAGAGCCACTGACCTTGGACGCAGTCATAGATCGCAAACCGCTCGATGATTTCGCCTCGAAGAAGGACGTTACAAATGTAGTAACGACTGTCGTCCGACCGAATCTCTTGCTCGCTGACAATACCTTCCAAGGCAGTCTGAAGTGTTACGTCTCTGAAGTACAGGTCGATCTGTTCGTTCATCAGCACAAAGGCGTAAGTATTGCTGATCTGTAAACCGTCTTCAACTCGACGAACGAGAATTGGAGGATACAGAGGAATCGATTGGCTCATGAAACATCCTTAACTTACTTCATCGTCGGGCGAAACGACGGTGAAGATTGGGCGACTTACAACACTATCGGATCGGTTGTCATCCTGCCTTGGCTGGCATTCTTGGCCCAACGGAATACCAACCAACTCACACAAGGCTGACCGAATGTCTTCGGGCAGCTTTTCGATGGCAGTCAAAGCATGGCCGCTCTGATCCATCGCCATGACCTGTGTGTAGTCAGAAGGATGCAACTGATTCTCTGCGGCCTGAAACGCCCAACCTTCGCCGTCGGGGTTTGAGTCCGCCAACTGGATCATCTTTTCCACTATCTTGACACCAACTGCATTGGCAAGATTCCTCATCCGGTCCGCATGAGCGATGTGTAGAGGCACATACCCATCACCCATGCAGTGATAGCAGGTGTCTGTTTCTCCGGCCTCATACGTTCCGCCGGAACCGCCGCAGTTAGAGCAAATGAAGAACTGGCTCACCTCAGCCTCTCTTTCTAATCAACCCCGTCTTCGGAGAAGGAACGGAGAGCCGTATTTCGAATAACTCGGTGCCATCCATCGGCATTCAAATCGGCATGGTCGCCTTCGCTGTGAGTCAGGACGACGTTGCAAAGGAACACCTTACCATCCTTCGTCACGAATCCTTGATCGCATTCGATGTAGTGGAACGCCGAATCGTTAGTTTCACGAGCGAGACTAACCGTCTCGTCCTGCACTTGAGGATCTTTGAATTCCACCACCCAATCTTTGCGAGGCGGAAGTTTCTTCTCCACAACCGGCACAAGGAACCATTCGCCTTGACGAAGGACATTGTCCAACTTCCGGATTTCTTCCGGCATGAGCGAAAGAAGTGCTGCCTTCACAGTTGTGGGATGATCCACAAGTTCACAACCGAAGTAGGTTCCTTCGTCCTGTCCGAAGAGCATTGACAAACCGCTCTTCGTCCGCTGGTCACGCAACACGACGTTTGATGTACGATGCCAGACCATCTTTGATGAGCTATTCGGGTCCATGATAGCCGTGTAACCCTTTTCAGGCGGCTTGCCGGGAAATGGTGCGTCATCAAAAGGATCGTCAGATTTTTTCTGCCACTGCTTATAAGCCTTCAGTTCTTTCTCGGTGAATGGGATCTTGCTTTCCGGCGTGAAGTCCATAACCTCAAGCGATCCATTACCAAGCCACTCCATGACTTCGTATTGCGTGGCATCATGAAGATCGTCCTTCGAAAAGAAACGGGCGATGCAGTTGAAAGAGATTTGAGGCATGTCGCTGGGAGCAGCCCCGACAAGGATATTCTCATCCTGATCGGCGTTGACAAGAATATGAGCCTTGTATTTGCTGCCTTTCCAGCCTCGCTCCAAAACCACACCGCCAGCATCCGAACCAACCCAACTTTGGACTTCGTCGTTCTCGAACATCCCGCAGAAGTCCCGCCCTTCCATCTCTGGATTCAGAACTCCCGAGTAATGGAATAGGTCCGTGAGGTTGATGTTGTAGATCATGGTGCCAGTGATCGCAGCGTAACCTGCTCGGGCAGTACACAGGATCGGCATCTGACACAGCGTGGCAAAGGTCTTGCCAGTCAAACAGAATCGTTCAACACTCGTGTGGTGATTGAACGGAGACCAAGACGCTTTCTCCGTAGAGAAAGACACCATCTTCTGGCTGTTCTTCAGGATTTGGTCGCCGAACTTAATCAAGTGAGCCGCAATCTGAGCGTGTTCCCGGAGAGTGAGATCGAAGACAAAGTCCTCGTTCTCAAGAACGTAGAACTTGGTTTGCTCGTTCAGAACTACAACGACGCCATGTTTCTTGAACAACTCGCTGTTGTTGAGATCCTTGAGTTGCTTACCGATATTGCGGGCCATGTTTGCTCCTGAGTTGATTTGGTACAATTTTTGGAACAGGTCCATTTCAGCTAACCGGCTCCAACTTGTTCTTGTTGAGAACGGTTTCAGACCACTTCTCACCTTGTACAAAGCCTTCACGAACCATCTTGTAACGATGCGTGATCCAACGCCGGTCCGAGACTGTCACATAAACACCTTCTCGCACACCATCGTGAGTCAGAGGTGAACGACCATTCGCCAATGCTTCAAGCTCTTGGTAGCTTGGAACTTGCCCCCAATAGAGCAGCGGGACAGGCGTGAAACCGCAGTCAAGCATGACGCTGCGGGCCATTTGGGAGTCAACCCAACGCTGTGAATCGTAGTCAAAGAGACTGTGTGTTATGAACCACGACGGGAGCATATCGTACTCCATACCGTGTTGAGCCACACACCATTCACCATAGATGCTGAACGGCCCCGCTTCGCTCAAATTCCGAAAGAGATTCTGATGTTCGTGCCACCAATTCCAGACGGTAGCAAACTGTAGTTTCGCAGGGGTTTTGCCTTTGAACCCCTTGTGGATGATGTGATTGTGATTGCGGACGGCAGGATCGCCCTTGATGATCGACATACCGCAATTGCTGCCGTCCACTTTCTCTTCCACCGAAACACGACTTGATTCGAAGACAACAAGTGCCTCTTTGTCCGTACAAGTCATATCTCCTGTTTGAAGATTTGGCTTGTACGGGAGGTGTTGAGTTCTTGGAAACTCAGGAAGCATCCAAGCCTTCTGGTCCATTGTTGTTTTCATAGTGCAAATCTTGTATCAGGGTTTTTGACGCCGGTCGTCCATGAAATCCTTGAGCGTTCTGCCTTCAGGGCGTTGCTTTGGGATGTATCTGGCACGCAGGTCCGGAAGGATATCCCTCAGACTCTCGAACAGCTTCTCTGCATGTTCAAGAGACAGAACGATATCCGTGGGCATGAATGATGGCAGATTCTCCCTGATCGTCACAATAGCAACTGGATCGGCTCCTTCCGCAAGTCTACCGGGCGTCACAGAGAGCAGTTCAACCTGTCTTGCGGGAATCGTGTTCATGGGTACTCCAAATAAAACGACCCAGCTAAACTACCCGAAAGTTTAGCTGGGTCTCCGTGATTGCTATGCGTCATTCTAGGACGCACTTGCAATGGTGTTGACCGCACATAGCAGCCAACACCCTATTTATACGAACGCCGTAGCGTTCTGTCAACTTCTCTCTTCCTTGACATCTGCTTTTTCGAGCTTCGACTTCAGGTGCCGAAAGTCATGGAAGTGAGACCCGACCACTTCACGAAGCTCGTTGGAGAGCATGTTTGTGGTCGAAAAGATTTCGACACCCTTTCCGAGTGTCTTCAACTTGCGGATGGGTTCGACCATTTCGACGTTGCCCGTCACCAATGCCGCCGTGTCATAGCGGTCTTGAAGACAGAACAGGTCAGATACGATCTCAGCATCGAAACGATGCCCACGCAGATATTCGCCTTCGTCGTCACTTCCGGTCCGGACTTGCCTCGCCACGAGTGTGTAGCCGAGGTACGGGATGGCTTTCAGAAAGGACATTTGCCGAGAGTCTACCGGGTCATAGCAGACATAGTACATAGCCTCGACGACCTGACCAAAATTGTTGTGACAAAAGGCAACCAACTTTGAGGGATCGATCCGCCACTGTAGTTCGTTCTTTTGGGCGTAGAAGAAATGCGTCCCATCGAGAAACAGTGCGGTTCGGTTCACGATCTCCTCCGTTACGGTTTGTGTGTGATACCATAAAAAACGAAGCCTGACACGATTATCAGGCTTCGTTCGAATCACAACTGCCGAACAGAGGTTACGACGCAGCCTGCATCGCAGCCATCATCCCTTCGAACGCCGTCACCGCCGACTGGAGTTCGGCGATTTCTGCCTTCACCGCAGCCAGACCGCCCCGGCTCTGGATGAAGCCGACGGTGTCCGTGACCGGGACAGCCGCAGGCTTGCGACCACGCCGGACGGGTTCAGCCGGACGGCGAGCAACGGTCGCCGTGCGAACCTTCGGAGCAGCAGCCTTGGCGGGGGCGGCACCACCCTGACGCTTGAGCCAGAGGTGCTTGGTGACGTTGAAACCATTCTCGTTGACACCCTTGATACCCTGCTTGAGAAGGGCGGCTTCGCCACCGTTCTTGAAGGTGATGTCCTTGTTGGCATCAACGAGAGCACGAATTGCCTGAGTTTCCGGTCCTGCTTCACGAGCCATAGTTCGATCTCCCAAACATGAAGTTTTTAACCCGCCACCGCTACCATCCGACCATCGGATGATTGTCGCTTTCGACATTACTGTGGCAAGTCGCCCCAAGGGCTTTCACTAACCACCACTGGATCTTACGAACGAGGTCCAAGGTTGTAAACCTTTCGAATGGCCTTTTTCGTAAGATTCCAGAAAGTGTCTCACTCGTAGTCGTCTTCTTCCAAACCGTGGAAGTCAATGTTAAGACGACATACCTTACAGTGTAGCGTGGTGCCACACTTTAATTGATTCAACTGAACAGATGTCACTCGACATTTATTCGCAACTTCTGGATTGCCGCAATCGCTAACAATCATTCGCTTCTTGTTTCTCGCCAACCCCTTGCGGTCAACACAGTGGGTCCGATTCGGCTGAATTTCGCAGGCGAGCATAGCCCGCTTCCACTCTTCGCCATGAGGTTGGACCCGTCGGTTCTCATTTTTGTAACCGACGACGACGTGACACGCCTCGTGAACAACTGTCTCGTATCGCTCCTGCTCCGAGGCCCGAGGCCAAAGAGGCGAGGACAGTCTGACGATCCCTTGTTTCTTCTTCCGGTCCCACATGGCATCGCCCATGCGGCGAGTGAAGGATGACTCAAACTGGAACTTGATCTTGTACTTCAGTTCAGGGACTCCGTTGCTGTCGCAAGCGAAATCAATCCATTTCCTGATCTGAGATGTCAAGTTCTCGCTCATGTTCACCTTCTTTTGTTTCGTTTTTGGTTGCCTTTTTGGGCCGGTCCGATCGAGCAGCAAGGAAGATTTTCTTCGCTGCACTCTCAGTGCCCAATGTTAGGCGGAAACCACAATCGAGGAGAGAACTCCAGTTCGGCAATTTACTGATTTCTTCGATAAATCCGCAAGCCAGCCACCGGCACCATTCCGGTGGATGAAGATCCAAAAGGTGAACACCACCACGAAAGGTCCAAACCGTGACGGCTCGCCCCATGATTGGAGTGTGCTCGCCATAGTTGTCGCTTTCTTCGTCATCATTCGTGGTATTGAGCCAACAGTTCCAAGGCTCTCGGTCTTGGGGATTGGCGTGTTTGGTCTCGGTGAGGACATGACTGTCTTCATCGACCCCAAAGGCTTCGATAAGCTCCCAATCGGTCCGGTTGTTGTCAAGTGACTTGGATTGCCACAGACAAATGACAGCGTCCAACTGACTTCTTCTCGACATGTTCATCCCTTGTGAGGTGCAGTGCCTCGACACTCTGGATACTTCACGCAACCAAAGAAGTAGCTGTTTTTGCCTCGACCTTTGCGATAGACCGTCGGCGACTTGCACTGACGACAATCAGGCCCCAGCATTTCGTGCCACGTCTTGATGCGTTCCAACAGATTGTTTCGCCAACCTTCGACACGCAACACCTTGCGTTCCATACCGATCAATTTCGGCACAGAATCAGCCTCTTCCTTCCAGAAGAGGACAACTCGGATTGCGTCTGTGCCCTTGGGACGAGAAAGACCATTCTCCACAGTGGAGTAGATCCGCAGACTCATGTCCTCGCCAACCTTTTTAGCGTAGACCAATTCTCGTGTGCCTTCAATCGAAATGCGATAGAATCGCAATTTCGATCCCTCAGCAGGCTTCCCGAAAGGGTCCACTTCGAGAAGCTCGTCAACATCTTGTTTTGTGAACTCGACGAACTTCATTGACGCTCCTTGGTTGGGTTGTCTTTGAGTCGCCGGGTCCGTTTAACCGGGAAGCGGAACCTTTTGAAAGGGTTCTGCCTTGGTTGCGATTCGCTCAGCTTCGAGCATCGCTGACCCAGCGTACTGTTGCATACGTCTTTGAGCAAACCTCTTTTCGGACTGAAGCTCTTCAATGAGCCTGTCGATTTGACGGATGCGACTTTCTGCCGCCTCGTAAACAGTGGGTCCGAGGTAGGGCCTACTCATGATCGTTTCTCCGGTCGTTGGCGTCCTCAACCATCAGGTTTCGAACTCGCTCATACAGAGCGTGGTCCGTTTCGAGAAGAGTTTCGAACCGTTCCAAAAGTTGTTTTTGATGAGTCGGGGACAAGGAGGTGACTTCCATCGACCCTTGTTCAGAGAACAAGGTGCCGCCTAGAAGGCGGACGGTGTAATCTTCCAGTTCCCCGCCCTCAGCCGGATAACACTGCTCAGGCAGGCCACCTAACCGAGCGGGAATGAACGGCGAGACATAACCGCTGATTGAAAATTTCAGCAAGTCATTGTCATCGGCAAATTCGTATGTGATGTCTGCGTTGTATTTCATTGGTGGTAAATCTCGTACCGCTCTGGTTTGCCGCCTTTTTCAATCCGCACGAGAAAGTGTTCGGGTTTTGAAAACTGTGCAGCCGGAAGTTCGAGGTTGCCATCAGGCTCAGGCTCTTTACAGGATCGAGACACCCTGATGACATCATCGTTCTCCATGACTATGCGGTCATTGGAGTAATGAGCCACCAACTGACAGGTGTTCTTTTGGGTCATCAGACCTTGCCGTTCCTGTTCGTTCAGCGTGTAAATGAACAGATTGCGGCACACAGGAAAAAGGGTTTCTTTCACCAGCGTTTCGATGATACGCCAATCGCCCCCAGCACGCATGCTGCCAAATGCTGGAGCGTAAATGTCAAGTGGTAGGTTGTGAGCACTATTCCTTCGACAGAACTCAGCCACAGTCTCAAGACACTTGGCGAGTCCAGTGTATCGAATCGGAGTCGGATTGTCTGCCGACTTGGTCCCATGTTGAGCCATCATATTGGCGACGAACACATTCTCATCGACCCAAACCATCTGACAATTGCCAACGCCATAGGCAAGGTTTGGGTCGAAGTAATGCGACCATCGCAGGTATTCCTTCTTGGCTTGAGGGAACCGCTCACCAAGAGGCACTACGAAACCACTCCCCCATGCCCCTACATCATTGACGATATGCGGGATGACGGTGATATGGCATGTGGATGGAGCCGGGAGATCGTTGAAGAGATTCCCAACTTTGTACTGGATTTCATTCGACATGATTAAAGATCCATTGATGACTGTGCCAGAAACCTTCTTTGTGCCAGTCACCTTTCGCAAGGATCTGACCAGCACTTACAGTCATACTGCTATGACCGAATTCGTCTGGAGGAAGTTCAACGAAGAGAGCGGTATTCGGATCACAGCAGTGCAAGCACTCCTTGGGGTCCGGCTCGTTCTCTAGGGTGTTTTCGACGTAGACCGGAGCGTTGCATTTGGAACAAACGCTCTCGACACCTTTCAGGTCGTCACGAATGGTGTCTTCAATACGGCGGCAAACAACGATCATGAAAAGTTCACCAAGTAATGAGTTCGAAGATATCCGGATGCTGTGTTTGGACATACAGCTTGAACAGTTCCGGGTTCACAGTGGGATCACCCAACAAACGACAGAATGCCTTCCATCGCTCATTGATTTCACGCATGATAGAGTCCTGCGAGGCTCGGGTCGTGATGTTCCGAGCCTTTGCAAGCTGAATGCCCTCGTTGAACATTCGGTTGCAGATGCCAATGATGGCGTCGGTCACTCCAATTTTTGCATCGACCGGTTGGCCGTCATAGACGGGAACTTTCATGGCGAGGAAGTCATGGAAGAGAGTAACGTATTCTTTGGCTTTCACGAAACCTTCTCTTTCTTTTTGTCCAAGACCACACCGAGGACAGTTGAGCAAAACTCGTCTGTCAAGTCCACACGTTCGTCATTCCAAAACGTGTCGCTCCGCATGTTTTCGTCGAACCACGCTTCGTTGCCGTAGGCAAACCACCGAATCTTGGGTCGTTCTTCAACTGGCATCACGATCAGGGCCGCTCGAAGAGCCATGATGACGAGCAGGTTGGATGTGTGAATATCTTCCTGTCGAGCGAGTTTGGCAGCGACAAATTCTTTCACATGCACATCAGGCAGTGCATATCCTTCACCATCCAAAGCAACAATCATTCTTCGTCTCCTTCGTCTTCGTCCTCAGCCTCATCAGGATCGTTGAGGAGTTTCGAGTCCATGTGTTCCGCTAGTGCCGGGTCCAGACACTTGATGAGTTGATACAGACGGGCACGGTAAGTGCGGTATTCTTCCTTGCCGTTCAGCAAAAAGATCGCATCCTGAACCGTGAGTGTGAGGTGTTCAAGATGAACCGGCTGACCGTTCTCTCCGAGGATCGGCTTGTCCTTCTTGCCGGGTTTCTTAGCCTTCGGATCGTAGTCAGGGTTCTGAATACAAATTTCGAAAGAGAGAAGATCACGGATGGCCTTGACCACATCGGTGGATTCCGTCATGTATTCCACACGCTTGAGATTGTTCTTCTTGGCGAACTCATTCAGAGTATACACTTCACACTGAATCTGAACCATTCGCCCACGAAGAGCCTCATACTCCCGACGAATGTCATCACTTCGACTAAGGAGGTACTGTGCGAGATACGGTTCCACCGGGTTCTTCGCCACTCCGGCAACGACCGCTTTGCGGAACATGTAGTAGAATTCGCCTGCTTCTTCCTTGGTGGCGAATTTCTTGTGGCTGACGGCCCCAGCATACTCTTCTGGAGAGGTTCTGGAAATCTTCCAGTAATGCTTCGACTTGTCTTCGTCGTAGGTGTAATGATGCAGTTCGCACAGGTTGTAGAGGCGTTCATCGCCTTTCTCAACCACAGTGAGCATGAACGTGGACGAATCCTTGGCGTACCGAGGCTCGTAGTGGAATTGCGGTTCGCCCTTCTCGGTCGTCTTAGTAGTCTTCATGGTCCGCACCTGCTTTGATTCTGAGTTCGTCACATTCGTCCCAAAGCGGTCCGAATTCTTTTTCCCACGAGTCCGTGCCCGGCTTGGTGATAAACCGTTCTAAAAGTTGCTCGGCCTCTTTGGCGGGACACAGTGTTTTTGCAAGGTTATCGGGGTTTCTGTAGTCTTCAGAACTGTTGAAGACTACAGGCAGATTTAACTGCCTTGCCCGCTTCCCGAGCACATAGGAAGGAAGCCACGATGGAGAGATCAAATCATCTGCCATCATCGTGAACTTCGCACCACCCAATCGCAACTGACCAATCATTTCCTGCTCGTTCCAGCAGTGGATACGGCTGTTAGCGATCTTCCCACGACAGGCTCGACGGAGCGGAACGATGTGCGTTACCCACACTCGTTCACCAGTGGGTTGCCAGATATCAAAGAAAGCGTTCTTGAACTCTCTTCGCTTCATCTGCTTGACGAAGTCAAAAAGGTCCGCTTGTCGTGTTTCGATGCCCGGCTTGAGATGCGGAGCAACAAGCGAGATAACGTCGGGATTCAACTCAATGACCAGTGGAGCCGATCCAACATTTGTATTCCGCTCGGAAACCAGTTGAGCAAAGAGTCCGAGTCCAAGGCCCCCAACAAGCGTGCGGCCCTCACAAGCCACAATCGCCTCTCGCATCTGAACGATTTCTTGCAGCGTGTTCGTCATCCAGACGCCGCCCTCGTAGGACAGAGTCATTTCGAGGAAGTCGATAGGCAGAGTCACGTTCAGCGGTTGTTGCCGCATGAAGATGGCATTCCGCATCGAGACGACAGTATGTTTCTCACCCTTCGGGATAATCCGATGGCTCACTTCCACCTCATTCGACTTCCCTTCCGGGATTGTCGGCAAGGTAGGAATTGCCCATTCAAGGAATTCAGTTTGAGTGAGCAGCATGGCTGTTTCAACCTTGGTAATGC
>Ga0172380_10001450_pt1 | contig 40629 bp, 42 predicted proteins | sample Leawe162metaG_FD_119747 | JGI IMG/M metagenome (GOLD analysis project Ga0172380, IMG submission 119747) | Leachate microbial communities from a municipal landfill in Southern Ontario, Canada - Leachate well 162 metaG | ecosystem: Engineered > Solid waste > Landfill > Unclassified | place...
GTCGGACACCATCACCCTCGCTCAGACCCTCGCCTCCGCCCCCTCCGCCACGGACGGGTTCGAGATACGCCGTACCCTCGGCCCGTCCTCGCAGACTATTCGGCTGCTCAAACAGGTAAGCACTGCCCCCACCTCCGGTAGTGTTACGGCAGATGCGCTCGTATTTGGCGAGGATTTCTCCGCCTACCCGAACGGCACAAAACTCCGCGATATCGGGGGCGTGACGGATGCGCGGTGGCGGATGCTAACCATACCCGCTAGCAGCGTGATGGACTCCTCCGCTCCGGTGAAGTGGCTCCCTTCGTGGTCCACCAACACTACTATAATAAACTCCCACACCGTCACCAGCGGTACACTGTATAGTCTGGGTAGCACCAACTTCGACGCCAATGTGTGGAGTATACGCACGAACCCGTCCGTTGGCTCAAATTACCGCGTGGACGTTGCCTTTGGGCATCCCACCACCGTACAGGCATCAAGGGGGTTCGCGGTTGGCACGCGCCTGCTGGCGGACCCTTCCGCCGACGACTTGGGGGTGTTCGTTGTTGTAATACCCGATTCCAGTTTTACCAACCACGTTCGCTTGGTAACGCTATCCTCAACGGAGGTCAGTGTAGAGGTGGCGTCATTCGACTACCCGACGGACGTTCTTGCGACCGGGACGCACACCCTGTCTGTATCCGTGGCCGGTAATTTGTATTCGATCTATATGGACGGCGACTTCCTGTTCTCCGCAACAGTCACGGACCACGCCGCGAACACCGGCCTCGCTCTGGTTACAACGACACACTCAGGCGGGTTAACGCCCCGCATAAACTCTTACCTAGTCTACACCGGAGACGCAACGCAGGTAACAGCCACTAACAGCCTGATTGCCGTTTCGGGCCGCACCATTCACGCGGGGCAGTTGCGCACGGGGCTGCCGATTACAATCGGCGGACTCGATATCCTGACCGGCCCGTCCCGCCCAGAGGCCGCTATTCTGGACCGGTATTGCTATTTTGTTGACGGGGCGGATGAGATCGTAAAGCTGGACGTGATTACAAACTCGATCCAGACCTATACCGCCACTGCCGGTACTGCCCCGACCAAGATGACTCTTGCCGCTATGTGGCGTGGCAGGCTAGTCCTCGCCGCTGGCCTCGACGACCCCCAGAACTTCTTTTTCGCTCGCGTTGGAACGCCGACCGACTGGGACTACGCACAGACCGACCCCGGCGCGGCGTTCGCCGGTAACGTGGGTACAATAGGCAGGATAGGTGAACCCATCACTGCCCTCATCCCGTTCTCGGACGACGTGCTCATCATCGGCACGACCCGCAGCATCTATGCTATCAACGGCGACCCAGCCGACGGGGGCACGATCGACTTGGTAACATCCACAGTCGGTATCGCCGGGGCGCGTTCTTGGGCCGTTGACGATACCGGCGTTATATGGTTTGTTGGGCAGGGGGGTTTGTACCGTCTACAGCCGACCCCCGGCTCGGACCCGGAGAACGTGTCCCGCAGCGTATACCCGCAGTTTTTTCAGGTCGTCAATACGTCTGCAAACTTCTTTGACCTCCAGTGGGACAACGACCGCCACGGCCTGTGGGTGTTCGCTACGTCGGTTGCGACAGGTGCATCCACCCACCTGTTCATAGACGGACGAAGCGGCGGCTTCTGGCCCACTCAGTGGCCGAATGACCACGGGCCGATGTCCTCGCTCGCCTTCTACGGGGACGACCCCGACGACCGCGTGCTGCTCCTCGGCGGGCGCAACGGTCGGGTGTACGCCCAGTCGAACCGGACGCTCCGGGATGAAGTGTCCACGCCTATCTCGTGCCAACTGTTCGTTGGCCCCATGATGCTAAATCCAAAAGGTGACTGTATCATAACGGGGCTGGACATCGACATGGGCGAGGTGGCTTCCGGCGACAACCCTGCCGTGTGGAACATGAACGTAACGGTACGCGGGGCCAAGACAGCCTATACCGCTACAGAGGGTACGGACGCCATAGAGTACGTTGCGTCATACTCTGACGCCGGAAGAGGGCAGACGCGGGTGAACCGTTGCCGGGGCGGGTGGCACGCGCTGCGATTCTCCAACAGCGCCGACGGGGACTATTTCTCAATCGAAAAAGCAACCATCGGCTGGATTCCAGCCGGGACGCAACGGTAGCCTATGGCGCTTGACCGCAACCCGAACTCCATGAAGCGGATGCAGCGCAACTGGCAGCGGTTGCGGGACGGGGCGGGTACGGCGGTGATTGGCGTTACCCCGCCCATCACGAACTCCGGCTCCGCCATTGGCCTTGCGCTAGACGCCAACGGCGGTCTGCAAACTAACTCCGGTGCGCTGCAAATAAAGCTGCCCGCTTCCAGCGGGCTTGCGATATCTGCCTCCGGTCTGTCCGTGTTCCTGAATGCCACCACCCCCTGCCTATCCCTGACTAGCGGACTAAACGTCACCATCAACGGCACGACGCTGGAGAAAACCTCCACGGGACTGCGGGTGCGGGCGGGGGGCATCGGCAGCGCCGAGTTAGGCATCCTTACGACCAAAGGGGACTTGCTGGGGCGCTCGACCGTCCATGCCCGCATTCCCGTCGGGGCGAACGGGACGGTACTTACCGCCAACTCTGCCCTCACCCTCGGCGTGGGGTGGGCCGCACCCGCCGTGGCGGGCCTCACCAGTCAAACCCCAACTGGCACGGTCAATGGTACGAACCCGACGTTCACCTTGTCCGCCACGCCCGTGATACTAATGTTGTTCACTAATGGCATCCTTCAAAACGCGGGGGCCGGGAACGACTATACTATATCTGGTGCTACGATTACCTACCTGACCGGTGCAATCCCGCAAACCGGTGACGTTCTCCGTGCCGTGTTCTCTACATAAGGTGCTCCTATGGCCGTTACTCAAATCACAACCCCCCAGATCAAGGACTCTGCGGTTACGACCGCAAAGATTCTCGACACCAATGTTACGTTCGCCAAGTTACTACTGGCGACCGACCCCGGCCTTGAAGATTCGACAGGAACGCGCGTCAAGGTGGATGGCACGACCATTGGTCGCGGAGCCAGCGGCATCTTCGTCGCCAACGACGGCATCGGATCAGCGCAGCTTGGCATCCTGACCACCAAGGGCGACTTGATCGGGTACTCGACCGTTCCCGGCCCCGTGCCGGTTGGCGCGAACGGCGAATATCTGGTCGCCAACTCCGCCGCGACCTTCGGCATCGAATGGGCCGCGTTTACCGGGCTGGCAACCAGCAACTTTGTGGACTCCGAAGTCCCGTCGGGCACGGTCAACGGTACGAACCCCACCTTCACTCTGGCAAACACGCCCACGACAGGCACGGTTCACTTGTACCGCAACGGCATCCGCCAGAAGGCCGGGTCGGGCAACGACTACCAGATTTCCGCCGCCACTATCACATTTGAAACCGGCAATGAGCCGCAGACCGGCGATTTGCTGCTGGCCGATTATAGGAAGTAAACCGTATGCCCGCTACGCGCATTAAATCACAGGATATAGGGGCCAGCGAGGTCAAGACGGCGGACATTCTAGACGCCAACGTGACCTTCTCGAAGCTGCAAGTGGCATCCTCCCCGGCGCTGGAGGACTCGACCGGCATCCGGGTGCAGACCGAGAGCGGCGGGGGTCTGTCCCGGCAGTCCGGCGGCCTGCGGCTGGACGGCTTCCGAACCGCCGGGAGCCTGACGAACGCGGGCGACGTGCTCTACGACGCCACCCCCCAGCAGTTCAAGGTGACGGACGCTTTGGCGGAACGGGCTTTGTCCGGCGTGCTGGAGATCAAACGTACAGCCTCGGCCACGATCGCCAGTACCGCTGTCGAATCCTTTTTTGACTCGAACCAGCAGTACACCATTCCCGCCAACTGGTTCACGGTCGGGCGGCGTTGCCGCATTACCGCATTCGGGAAATATGGACTCGATGTCGCGGCCACGATGCAGTTGCGCATGTACGTCGGCGGGACGCAACTGGTCGATACCGGTGCGCAGTCACCGATCACGTCGGCGTCGCTGAACCGAAATTGGTACATCAGCTTCGAGCTGTTCTGCATTACCACCGGCGCAGGCGGTACGGTGACGAACGGCGGATTCGTGCTACTCCCCACCACCATCGTTCTGCCGATCGCCAACGCGGCACAGGCGCTTAATACGACGGCGGGGGCGCTGATCCAAACGAGTGTCGATTTCAGCGCCAGTACGAGCACGAACCGCGCGAACATGAACGGGTTGATCGTCGAAGGAAGCTAGGCCCACTAAGCCGTTGCTGTTTAGCCGTTTTTGTGGTATAATACAAATTAAGGAAATGTCATGCCTCAACTTACCGGATACCAGACTGTCACCCCTAATGACACCGGGGCCGCACAGCGTTTGATCGAAGATGCGAAGAAGGCAGCAGCGGCGGCGAAGGCCGCGAACGAGTCGCGGTATGCCGAGGGCCTCGGTACGCTGAAACTGGGGGCGTCTCAGTCTATGGCCTCGCTCACGAACGCGGGGCTGGCACAGAAGCAGGCCCTGCAACGCCAGTTGGCAAATGCGCGTGGCAGTACCACGCAGTCCGCAATCAGCCGGGGTATTGGCAACACCACCATCATGGATGCCCTCCAGCGGGGCAACACCGACGTGTATAATACCGGCATGAACGATCTGGCCTCGCGCCTCGCCACCCTGCGAGCTAATCAGCAGACGCAGAACGCCAGCAGCATTTCAAACGCGCTGTTCGCGCGTAACGACGTTGGCCCCGATGTAAACGCGCTCGCACAGCAGGTTGCCGCCGCGTCCGCCGCTGCGCAGCCGGTTCGTACTAACTCCTATGGTCCCAGCAGCAGCGGTATTTCAGGTGGCTCGATGGGTCCGTCGTCGTCCGGTATCTCCGGTGGCGGTGGCGGTGGCGGGGGCGGGGATGGCGGGTATAGCTCTGCAATCGGCGGCTACTTCACGGGCAACGGCTCGGCGCCCTCCGGTGGGAGCATCTTTACGCCCAAGCCGGGCGACAACTACTTCACGGGTAACGGATCAACCCCACCCCTGCCCCCCTCCATTTCCGGGGGTGCGGGGATCGTAACCGATTCCTACGGAAACCCCATTCCTAAGGGGTCTGGCGTAATCAAAGACCTCCAGAAGGGCACACAGACGGGGTTCACCGGCAACTCTGACCTAGTGTGGGACTCCCGCGCCAATAGCGGCATGGGTGGCTTTATTACCAAGGCGTATGCGGAAAAACTCAGGGCAGCCGCCGCCAAGAAGTAACTCTACAGGTAGCTCATGGCAATCAACATAGATTACACGCCCATTGGCTCCGTCCTCGGAGCGGCTCGTCTCGCGGGGGTAGGGCAGGGCATCCGTACCGATCTCGCGCAGCAGCAGGCCAACGACCTAGCCCAGCGCCAGTTCGCACTGGAGCAGGAAAAGGCCATCCAGAACGCCCGCGATAATGCTATCGGGACGGCGTTGGAGTATGACAAGCTCCGTATCGTTAATGAGCAGAGGCAGGCCGACGCCGCGAGGCAGGCCCAGTCGGAGGCCGCGCGCATCGCCGCCGCACGGGAGCAGGAGGCCCGCTTGTCCGGCCAGTCCGCGTTCGAGCAGAAGCAGGCTACCGACCGGGCCACGAAGCAGGCGGCGGACGATGCCGCCGTGGAAGAAGGGATTAGCAAGACCTTCACAGACCCCCGCGAGGCTGATCGTGCCCGCCTCTTATACAGGGCGACGGGCAGGCTGCCGCAAGAGGTTCTCATCCCGAAGGCGGGCGGAGACAGCAGTGCGGCGTTCAACCTCTCCCGCACCGCTACTGCCCTGAAAGGGTTTCTGGCTGTTGCGCAGTCCCCGTTTGGTGAGCCAAATCCGGGGTACACCCAGCAGCAGATCGACGAGGCTCGGCAGCAGCACGCGGACGTGATACGGCAAATGGCGGAGATTCCGCAGGCGGCATCCGGGCCGGTCGCACCGGCTCCACCCCCACCCCCGCCCGCCCCCGCAGTCCCGCTCAACCCGAACCTTACACCCGATATGGCCAACCAGATAATGCGGTCGATCCCGCACCCGACCGAACCGGGGCAGGTGATGGGGGACGCGGAAATGTTGACAGTTCTGCAAGCTGTCGCGCAACTGCTCGGTAAGTCGCCAAAAGACCCGCTCGTTATTGAACGCGCCACGCGGATTTCAACGGCGTTTGGCTGGAGTATCCCGAATGGCTAACGGCTTCGACCGGCTGGCGGCGACTATTGAGGATGCGTCTGCTCCGACGGCGGGGGGGAACGCATTCTCCCGCCTTGCTGCGTCCATTGTAGAAACCCCACCCGCCCCGCCCGAACCCTCCTTTTCGCAGAAGCTGGGGGCTGGCGCGAAAGAGCTATTCACGAACCCCGGTAACTTCTTCTCCGAAGCGGAGAACGTCCGCCAAGATTTTCGTCAGGGATTGCTCGGCCCTGAACTCTCGAAGCGCGTGGAGGCGGGGGGACGGGAGTTGCTCACGAACCCTCTTGGCTTCGCCGGGGAGGTTCCGGGGGCACTGCGCGATGAGGGCGTGGATACAGCGAAGGAACTGGCCTACTCCGCCCCCCGTGCCCTAGGGCAGATAGCCGGGGCCGGTGCTTCTACCACATACCGGACCATCGGGGCGGTGGCGGATGTGCTCGGCTTCGATGCGCTGCCCTACCTTGAAGCGGCAAAGAGGTCAAGCGGCGTTACCCAAGGCGTGGACGATTTCTTTGGCCCCACCGAGTCAGCCCGCAACAACCCATACGGGCTGGCCGGTATCACCCGCGCTGTCGGCCCGTCCATTGCTCAGTCCGCTACAGCCTTCGCCAACCCCACCCTTGCCCTCTCCCTCATCGGGACAACTGTTCTCGGCTCCTCAGCCGATGAGTTTGATTCGGTCCTTAAGCAGTCGCATCCCGAACTATCGCCAGACGCCCGCAACGAAATCTCCCTCGCCCTCGCCGCCGGTAATACCGCTGCACAGGTGGCGATGGAGCGGATCAACCCGTTCCAGAAACTTGCGCGCGGGCTGGGGCCTGCGGCGTCCACTAAACTGATTAAGAAACTTGCGTGGGCCTATTCCGTGGGTGCAGGTACTGAGGGCGCTCAACAGGCTATTCAGGAGGGTATTAAGGTCGGCATCAACCCTGCGGATGAGCAGGTCCGCAACGGCCTCGGTGAGGTGGCGAAGGCCATGTTCTACGGCGGGTTCGGTGAGGGCACGGCCCCCCTCGTGGGAGCCGCCGTCGGGCGTCGTGAGCCATTAGAGTCCCCCCTCCCCCCGCCCTCCCCCGTTTCAGGCGTCGTCCCCACGGCGTCTGACCTTCGCGCTGTCGAGGCCCTGCAAGAGCCTGCGGCCCCCGACTCGCTGCGGCGGTACTCGCCGAAGGATCAAGCTGGCCAGCCGATGGAGTTCGCGGACGACTTGGCAAAGGCCAAGTGGCTCGTAGAAACCCGTAACATGCGCGGGGCCAATCGCCCCGCCATTGAAGAATACATCAAACAAACGGAGGATTTTCGTGCCGGAAATCAGGCCCCCTCGACCGTCCCGCCTCTCGATGTACCTGTACCTGCTCAGGCTGGACCTGCGCAAACTGTTCCAGTCAGCCCGGAGCCAGTGGTCAGTCCTGTGGCTACAGTACCTGTTCTCCCGGAAGCACAGCCGGAAGGCGCTGCGGTCGTACAGCGGGGGCCGCCTGAACCGGGCGCGGTGCAAACTCCCAACCTGATTGAGCCGGATAAAGGCCCACCCCTGCCCCCACCCCCTGACCGGGCAGCGCGCCGGGCGGATGCGGTTGCATACGCTCGCCAGTTTGTGGACGACGGAGCCACGGTTGACCTGCCCCCCCTCACCAAACAGCAGGCCGACCTTTCCAAAGCCCAGTCCTCAAAAGGGTTCGATATCGTATGGTTCGATGCACCGGCGGCGTCGGGGGGATATGTTCTCCCCGGTATGGCGAACACCGTTTTCTTGAATCGGAATCACACAACTCCGGCTACGATACGCTCGGTATATCTCCACGAGTTCGGCCACCAATTACGGTTTCACTACCCCGAACTTTGGTCCGCAATCGAGGCCGAAATGACGCCTGAGCAGCGGGCATTCGGGCGGGGGCAGGCGGCGGCCCGTTCGGAGATTAGCGGCGGCAATCGGCAGGGAGCGGCTAAGGCCCAGTATGACCTAGAGGAATCTATGGTTATCCCGCTCGAACGCCTCGCCACCGACTCCGCACTTATCGACCGGTTGGAGGGGCGGACGCCCGGCGTGGTCCGTCGCGTCGTGGAGACGTTCCGTAAGTTTGTCGATAACATGCTCGGCAGGAAGCCCGACCGCCTCACCAAAGCCGTCCGCGACCTGCTAGACAAACTGGAGGCCACGCCCCTAGAACCGCCGTGGATGTCGCCCGCCCCTCTTGGCAGCCCCGGCGACCCCCGGCAGGGCATGACCGTCGAGCCAACCATCCCAAAAACCGACTACGGCTACTGGTACTCACCTGAAAAGGGGTGGAAGGCCGTCAGCTTTCAGGACCATGAAAATACGGCTAGGGACGCCGGATTTTCATCCGTGGAGGATGCAATCGTCAAAGGGAATGTCCGCGTAGTCTCCCTGCCCTCCTCCCCGACGATTGAGATTGAAGTTGCACATTCTAAAGCTGCCTCGCTTGAGGGCGTGAAACCCCTCGTCCGCGAGGCCCTCAAGGAAGGCCGTGGTATCGACCTGACCGTGTATGGGGACGACCCGATCCGTATCCGCAGGGGGACACCCCGTCGGGTGGGGGCTATCGCGTTCGATCAAGCAACGCGGGGGGAATGGGACGCGGCCCGTAAGACGGCGGACGGGGCGACTGTGGACCCCCGCCAGTTTGTCACCGCCCCGGAGCCAACCGTAAAGAACCGGGTTGCAGAGAAACTGAAAGAGTTGGTCGTCGGGGATATCCGCAAAACTGTCAAGACGCGGGTTCGCCGGGCGCGTGAAGCGCTGACTGGTGAGGTTGCGGCCCGGCAGCGGGCCGCCCGTGATATCATATATGATTTTTCCAATCAGGTGGAAAAAGAGTTCGGGAGGGCGCACGACAAGCTGACTCCGAACGAGCAGGCCGGGCTGTTTGCAGCCCTGAAGGGCGCTCCGGTTCCGTATGCGAGCTACGGCCCGGCAATGAGGGCGTCCATCGACCGTATGCGTACTCAGTTGGATGAGGGCACGGGCAGTCTCGTTAAGTTCCATGCGGAGGTGGTTAAGACGCTCCAGCAGGAGCGGGCGGACATTGACACGCAAATTACGCAGGCGAAAGCCCTGCTGCTTAACACGCCGAAAACAGACCCGGACTATACAGTCCGCCGGGACTCGGTTAAGTCTCTTGAAGGTAGCCGATCCGCCATCACTAACCGGATCGGGGAGGTACAGGGTCTGTCCCGCACTCTCAAAGACAACCTAGGCTCCTATGCAAACCGCAGCTACCGGCTGTTCGAGAGGCCGAAGGCACAGATACGCGCCGTAATGGAGGGCAAGGGCAGCTACGCCCAAGTCAGGGCCGACTTCGCGGACATGACCCGGACGGCCCTTCGCAGCGCCGGTATCGACAGCCCGACGAAGGCTCAGGTCGATGCCGCGATGGAGCAGACCCTCCTCTCCATTGCGGGCAATAAGGTGACGGGCAAGCGCCTCATCGTTGACGTAGGTGTGGGGCGCCCCGTCGGTATCCTGAAACGTCGCCAAGACCTGCCCCCCGAACTCCGTGCAGCAATGGGCGAGAATATCGCTACCGCATCGGTGTTCGGCATCACCGCCGCCAAACACGCTGCCCTCATTGCGGCCAACCAGTACCACACCCGCGTTCGTGATATGGGGCTGGGCGAGTGGTTGTCCAAGACCCCGACGCTGGACCTTGATACCCAGCTTTTCCCATTCGATACCAACTCCCCGCTCCACCGGCTGTATGCCACACCGGACGTGGCCAAGCTAATCACGGAGTATACCGCCGTACCCGCCGACACGACCGACGTTCTGATGAAGGTGCTTCGTAAGGCAAACGCCGTCGCGCGCCTGTCCTCCACGGCATACTCGACCGCCGCTGCCGGGGCAAACTACCTCGGCCAGTTTACGTTCCTTATCTCGAATGGCATATTCTCCCCCGTAAAATGGGCCTCTACTTTCGTTCCGAGCAAGGCCCAAACCTACGCCGTCTTGGACGACTTCCCGTCCGCCCGCAAGGTGCTGGATGCGTGGCTAAATCGCGGCACGCCGTCCGCCGAAACCCGCGCTGAGATACAGGAACTCACCAAGCGCGGCGTCCTCGACGATAACGTATACACCCGCGAGGCGCTTGAGTCCGCCCGCGAACTCGGCCTTGACGTGGATACGTTGCTGGAGCAGGGGCTGTCGAAGAAGATGACTAAGGCGCTGAAGGCGGCGGCAGTTCCTGCCCGCGTGCTCAAAGCCTTGTATAATCTGAGCGATACCAAATCGCGGATCATCATCTATTTTGACAATAAGACGCAGTTGAAAAGGATCAATCCGGCATGGTCCGAGGGGCAGTTGCAGGACGAAGCGGCGGATCGTGCAAAGAATACCTATCCCGACTATGGCCGGGCGTGGGAGTGGGCGAAGGCCATTTCTCGTGGCGGGTTCATCGGCACGTTTGCGACGTTTTCGGCGGAAATGATACGAACCACGCGGAACAACCTTGTCTATGGCCTTGCGGATATGGCCGACGGCGTGCAGAAGGGCGTGACCACCCCGGAGGGCCGGGCGCAGATTGCGTGGGGCCTTCGCCGATATCTTGGCACGACAGCCCTGCTCACCGCCCTGCCCGCCATCGCTGCGGCCCTATCAGCAATGTCCGGGGTGGACGATGAAAAGGACAAGAACCTCCGTGAGAGCGGGCCGTGGTGGGCGCGGTGGCTCACAGGTTTCTGGGTCAAAAGCCCCGCCTCGAAGGGCGGCTACACCTTCATCAACCTGAGCCGATACGCCCCGATTCTTATGTTCGCGGATATCGGGCGGGCGACGGTTGAGGGGGGTCCGGTGGAAGGAGCTAAAACCGCAGCCGCTCCATTTGTCAGCGAACAAATCATAACCGCCCGTATTATTGACGTGAAGCGCAACCGCACGTCGGTTGGTCGTCCGGTGTATAACGAGGAGGAAACAGATGAGAACGTGGTGGGCCGGGCGATTGCCCGCCACGTCCTCGAACCCGTCGTCCCGGACATCATCCGCCGCCCCCTGACCCGCATCGGCCCCGCCGTGGAGGGCAAGACCGACGCCGCCGGGCGAAAGCTGGACGTTGAGGATGAACTCCTGCGGATGGTGGGCGTGACCGCAATTACCGTTGACGTGGCGGATACCCTTGGCCGTCAGGTGGGAAAGCACCAGAACCGCCTGCGTGAGGCCGGTCGTATTTTTTCCCAGTCGCTGCGTGTGTTGGGTACGGCGAACGAGGACGACGTGTATGACGCTTACAAACGCTCCGAGGACGCTCGGTTCGCAATCTGGCAGGAGACATATCGGCGGATCGAGTCTGCTCGGTCCAGCGGCATGACGGAGCCGGAGATTTCCCGCACGCTGCTGACCGGCCACCCGTCCGGTCAGGAAATGGAGGGGCTGGGCAGGGTTGACGTTCAGGCGCTAATGAGTGGGCGCTACCTGCCCTATAACTTCATGGCAAGCGACAACTACGGCTCGGCCCGGACAAAGTTCAAGGACAAAGTGCCGCAAGGCAAGCTGATCGACCTACGGAACCGCCGACTTAAGCTGCGGTTGACAGGTGAGGCGAAGTAGTGTATAATGTTACGGTCGGTGTTCAGTGGAGTGTTGGTGACGTATGCCCGATATAAACGATAACATCGACTTGCCCGGCAACCTAGCGGATGCTGAGCGGTTCCAGAGGCTGTTCGTACAGCCTATGGTTGAAGCGGTAAAAACGGAGGTGCGTACCTCTATTTACCCCCTAGTTCAGGGGCACGCGGAGCTTGGCCGCAGGGTTGATGCTCTGGAAGGCTCGCAACGCAAGGCCCTCGTTGGCTATTCGGTGTTCGCGGCGGGGCTGTCGGTTGCCCTCGCCGCCGGTTGGGACTGGATCAAGAGTATTTTCTATAGGAGTGGTACATAATGTGTAAGAAGTTTGTTACATTGGCCGTGGCCGCTACCCTCGCGGGCTGCTCCACCGTGTCAAAAGAGGATTTCACCCAGTGGGCCGAGCGCCACGACGCTGCCCTTAATTCGGCCATCGGACACCTGAACAGCGCTGACGGCAACCTGACGGAAAGCCCCCCGGCAATCCCCGCCGCCCGGAAGAACATCGCCGACGCAAAGACCGACCTCGGCGTGGTAAAAAGCGTGGCTGGTGAGATTATCAGCGCTGCTGAGGTCGTCACCAACGACCGCGACAAGGCTAAGGAGGATTTCTTTAGCCCCCGCCAGCGTGCCCTTGCTGTCGGCATCGGGGCTACGGTTGCCCTTCTGGGCATTGTCGTTGTTCTGTTGCGATACGGCGGACTGGGCGGCTCGATTGCCGCAATCCCGCTACTCGGCGCTTTGCTTCTCAAAATCGGAATAGTGAGGAAAAACTAACATGGCGAAGGTTCAACTTATCATCGACGGAGTGGAGTATGCGGGCGACCTGTCTGTTGTAGCCTCGCCCCCTCCCCCTCCCCCGCCTCCCGCCCCCTCCCCTGACACCCGCATTTTCGAGCGCTTGACCGACCCCTATAAAGGGGCCATTATCCACATCAAGAACCGTATCATCGACTGTAACGGTCTTAATCTTATCGAGGGGCAGCGGGGTGGGCAGAGCGTACTGCTTGAAAACTGCCGCATCTATAACGCCCTATCCGTTTATGAATACGGGACTCGGAACACGAACGTGGTGTTCGACAACTGTGAGTTCCCAGACTGGCTCGATGCTCACAACACTCTTCGTCCAGCCGTGATGCGGTATATTGTCTATGTCGATGCCATCGACCCCAATTTGAAACAATACGTTAGCGGGAGGGTCAACGCGGTCCTCCTCAAGTCGTGCAAGCTGGGATCGGCCTACCGCGAGCACCCGATCCGAATCGAAGGGGCAAGCGCCCTGAAAATGACCGACACGGTAGTCACCGACAAGTTCGACGAATCCTTCAAGGCGAACAGCGTCCTTCGGTTCCACGGCACATATTGTGAAATCACACGTTGCAGCCTCAACGGGTACGTCAAGTTCGGTACGGCTCACCTTAACGCCGAGGACATCATCGTCGAGGACACGACGTTCACGGGCGGGATTAAGTGGGAGGGGAAGGCCAAGCGCCTCCTCTTCAAGAACACCAAGTTCGCGGGCCTGCCCTATACGCCACCGGCATGGGTTCAAGCCTAGCCCAAACCCCGCACCCCCCGCAGGTTCCCCAAACTATCCATATTACCAAACAAGCCCCGGCCATAAACCGGGGCTTTTTCATTGAATCGTCTGTAGCCCCTCTGCGCGGGACGTAGGGAGCATTTGGGCCTTGGGCGACCTTGGATATTACCCCCAAAGAAAAACCCCGCCACATCGTGCTGGCGGGGCCGTCTCTAGTATATCTCGGCAGGGTCCATGTAGGCTTCCTCACCGTCCGGGTCGAGGGGGTAGTCGTCCGGGGGTAGGTCGGTGGGCGGTAGCTCAGGCGGGGCAGCACCCCCCAGAGCCTTGGAGGGGAGAGCGGACTGGGGGAGCCACAGCGGGAATGACTTTCCACCCCCCTGCCTTCCAAGCACGCCGCCAAGTGCGGCTGTGACAGTGAGGGGGCGGAACTCGCCCCACAGGATGGACCGGGAGCCACGAGGGGCACGCGGGTAGCCTTTTTCTGCCGCTCGCAGGCTGTAGTCATACATCGACTTGGCCTGTTTCAGTCTGGCCCCGTCTAGATAGCCCCACCCACCGGCATTATCCCACACGACACAGGCCAGCCCCCCGTTTTTGTGAACGTTGACCAACGCCTCCAGTTGATGGTACTGTAGCCCCGTCCCCTTCTTACCGGGGCCGATGATGGGCAGGCTGACCTTTGGTTCAGCGGACTCCTTTATCTCGCACGCGATGAACCGGCCCGTCCCGTGATAGTACCCCGCCACATCGAAGGGGGCCTTGGCAACCTGTACCCACGCGGGGGACTTCCCCAGAAACCCGGCTGCCCTCATCTTGGGGAACAGGATAAAGAGGGAGGCTATCCCCGCAGAACTGTAGTCGTCGAACGACGCCTCGATCATTTTCTCACTGGGAGTCATGCTTCCTCTTCTATGAAGGGTATGTCTTTAAGGTGCTCATATGGGGTTCGCGGCGGCTGATAGGCGTTGTCCGCCTCAATCTCTGTTTGAAGGAGGGCCAAGGCTCGCCACGCCACCTTAGTCGTATGGCACACGCCGTCCGTGTCGATGGTCCCGGCGTCGATCAAGTGCCGAAGCAGGCAGTCGGCGTGGTCGCTGCTTTTACTGCGGTCCCAGTGAAGGGGTTGGCCGGGGTTATGCTGCTCATTCCCGACGTGGCTTAGGTTGGCCACGGCGGAGAGGGCATCGGGGAAGTATTTGAGCAGACCCCTATATAGGGGTGTCTTTTTTCGCTTTAGCCTATCGTTTGTCATATTTTCTCCGTTGCGGAGGCCGTGACCGTGACGTTTACCGGCACGAGGCTCCGCGTCTCCCACTGATAAACGTAAACATCCAAACCCAGCCACACGGCTAGGCCGACCTCGGCCCTTGCCCCCACCGACTCTGCCCACCCCCGCTTGTCGGCGGCGGTGGCGGGGAGCAGGACTATGGCGTCCCCGGCCCTATGACGCAGGGATAAAAGCGCATCCACATCCCGCCGAACGAACTCCCTAATTTCGGATGCCGAGAACGGGTAATCCGGGGCGTATTTGTCTGCCCGGAACCCGTGCTCCCGGTCGAGGGAGGCGGGAGAAATTACCTCCCACCCCTGCTGTCTCAGTTCAGAAGCGGCTGAATCGAAGGCGGGAAAGTTGAAGGCCGGTATTCCCCGCATCGGCCCCGCTAGATAGCAAATACGCTTATTCATGTCCACCCTCCACCAAGTGAAGAAATAGCACAGCGAGCCGCTTCTCCCCTACAGGATACTCGAAGGGCGGCTCCGAGTCAACTATCGCCTGTAGGAACCCCCGCTCCCACTTGAACCAGTGCCGCCACACCCACCTACGCAGTTTCCGCTCTAGTTTACTCATCACGCACCCCACGCCTTCTTATCCGAGGATAGTTGAAGTACCGACGTGGGGGACGCCGCCGGTCGTTCCCCCCGGTCCTGAAACCGGGTTCTCGGTTTGTTAAACAAGACGCTTACGAACCCTACCGGCCCCTGCCGCTGCTTCACGGCATAAATGTCGCACTCTCTTATCTCTTCCATAGCGTCATCCGGGTTGGGGTAGTGGAACATGATGATCGTGTCCCCAACCTGCTCAATTTGCCCAGAGTCCCGTAGGTCCGACATGCGGGGCTTCTTGTCGTCTCGAACGCTGCTGGCACGGCTCACCTGTGACAGGGCGATGAGGGGGATGTTGAAGTCCCGTGCCGCATTTTTCAGCATCCGGGTGTTCTTCCCTACCGCCTCTTGCCGGTTATCACTATCCCCCTCCATAAGCTGGATATAGTCCAGCATAACCAGACCCACCCCCAGCCCCTTCCATTTCTCAACCGTTGAGTAAACTTGCTCACCCGTCAAGCCAGACCGCACATCGACGCAGATGGGCAGGGTGCGTAGATACTCCGCCGCACGCTCGATGGCAGCCTGCTCTACCTTGTCGAGCGGCGTAGCAATACGCCGCCGTAGTTTGAGGATGGACACGCCCGAATGGGCGGCTATCTGCCGCATGGACAGCGCTTGCGTGCCCATTTCAAGGCTGAACACCCCGACATTCACGCCAGTGGACGCGGCGTGCTCTGCAATCTGCATGGCGAGTGCGGTCTTACCTTGCGACGGGCTGCCCGCCACGATGGTCAACTCTCCGTTGGTCGCTCCCACAATCAGGGAATCAAGGGCGTCCAGTCCGGTCGGGACGAACGCCGGGGGGTCCGTCGTCGCCACCTCCCACGCCACCTCACCGAGGGGGATGGGGTCAGGGATCGTGCTATTGAATCTCATCTTTCCCTCCCAAGCAGTCGGAACCCGACTGCAAGCCTGCGGGACACGCTGGCCGCCTGTAACGCACCGGGGCGGTACTCATACCCCCGCCTCCGGCTGTCACGGCGAGCCTTACACTCAGCACGGGCAATGGCTTTGCGGCTCACTTCGACCCCCAGAGCTTCTTAGTCACCGGCTTCTTTTCCGGGGGCAGGCTCGGCGTGGCCTTTGCCTTGTCGGATGGGAGGGGGGCAGGGGGTGGGGTGGGGGCAGGGACCGTCGTAAATCCATCGTCGCCGAGGGCGACAGTAGGCTGCGGCTTCGCCGCCGGTTTCCGGGTGAAGGGGGACGGAGCGGTTTTCTCCTTCTGGGGGCTGGCCGCGTGGCCGTCGTCGTCGTCAAGCAGGGGCAGGGCCAGCAGGTTGACGATACCGTAGCGGCTGGTATAGGTGGCTGCGGACCCGTAGCCCTGTGGGTCTGCCTTCGGGAGCGGGACGATTGCCGTGTCGCCAATGGCCGCCCCAGTCTCGACGTGATGAAGCGTTGTGGTCATGGCAAGCACGCTGCCGGTAATATGGGACGGCGGGGTCGAGAGGGCCTGCGTCAGGACGAACCCATGCTTGTGGAGGAAGGGACGGACGAACAGAAGGATATCGGTTCGGTCGGCGTAGGTGGACTTAAAGTGGGGGTTCTTCGCGTCCTTAACCACGCCCTCCAGATCGGCCTGTAGTGCGTGAAGGGACTTCAAAAATACGACCTGTCTGTTCTGTTCTTCTGGCATAAATACTCCTTCTAAAGCCCGGTATTCGGGCACTCTGTCTTGGCACGGCCCCGCACCCAGTGCTGGATGCTACGGGGGCCAAGCCCGTTTGCAGTATACATCAACTCTTCGTGTTTGCAACCACTAACTTTTGCTCGTCGGCAGGCCGCCGCTGGAACCGGTCCTGTGTCTCCAGCGTAACGCCGCCCGCTTCTACCAACTGTTCTAACAGTTTCTGTCGGGCCTCCGCCTTCTTACCGCGTGCCGCATACTTGGCGGCGGTGTCTAGCAAGGCGTCGAGATCGAACTCGACAAGCCCGTCTATGATGGACGAGTCATACCGGCGGCGGAGAACGGTCAGGGCCTTCGTACCGTGTACCCGGCGGCGGACAGTTTTTACCCGCTCATACACCATACCGTTGCCGATGTCCATCCGCTCCACGGCAGGGCCGGATATAGTGCCCTGCATGGCGGACTTTAGACTAATCTCTGTCCTCTCCAAGCCCTTCTTCACGACATATAGCCGGTCGAGGAGGACGCCGCGTTCTTCCGGGGTGAACTGCGTCCACGCCACCTTGCCCCCCTGTGCCTCTGGACCTTCCAAAAGCGACATCGTATACGCCCTGTCCGTCTTGTGGGCGGTGCAACTGGCAGCGATGCGGCAGTACCCGCACTTCCTGCTGATTACATACTGCCTGTCCGAAACCTTCGTAACCACGTCGTCCCGCCACTTCTGCAACTGCGGGGCCGTGAAAACGTAGTTTTGGACGGTGTTGTCCTCCAAATATACCACGGCAGCTTGTACCGAGTATGCCGACGGGCGACCGACGTAATCCCACAGGAGGAACGCATATCCGGCAATTTGATCGTAGTGGTTCTCATGCGACCGCCCCGTCTTATAGTCGAGGATGAACGCCGAGTCCGGGTCAATCTGGCACAGGTCAATGTGGCCCGACAGCACGACGGTAAGGGCGTCCGTCTCAGTGAGGAGCACCTCCCGGTGCAACTCGCACACCGGCTTCGTAATCGTATTCTTCGCCTCGTTCCACACAGTGAAGAAGTTGGACACGATCATGCGGGCACGGGGGGCGTCGTCAGGAAACTTGGCGTTTATTTCCGACAGGTCGTACTCCCCAGTCTCCACGATCCGCTGGCAGAACTCGTGGAGTGCGGTCCCCATAGCCGCAGGCTCGACGTACTGGTTCACCTCGGTCCACCCCTCTGGGTTGAGCACGGAGGGGGCACACGTCATTAGGGAGGGCAGGGAGCTACACCGCAGGGTTACAGTTTTCATATCGCCTCCAGAAACGGGTCGCCTGCACCGTCCACCACAAGCGTAGCACCTACCATGACCGCCCCCTCCTTTTTCTCCGGCGGGGTGGGCAGGGGGCCACCTCTCCAGTGTTCTAGCCGATACTCAGGCTCGCCCTTCTTGTCTAAGAAGGCGGGGGTAATGTCCGACGTGTTGTGCTCGATGGCCTTCAACCGGAGCAACTCACGCTTGGGGTCGCTCCCTAGATACAGGTGCAACGCAACCCGCTCCAGCGGGAGCAGCGGCCTCGCCATACTCAGGCGGACGTGAAGCCCCGTTCCCGATTTAGATTTACGGATGCGTACCGCTAGCGGGTCTATGTATATCCGGGACATTTCCCGAAGGCGGGCGGCCAGCACGCCAACATCGAGAGTGCCGTCGAGGTCTATGAACATTTCGTTAGGTAGGGCGAAGGACAGATCGAGGTCGTGGTCCTTTGCATAGGCAGCCAGCCGTGTAGCTGTTAATTCTGCGGACATGAGTAACTCCTTGGTTCGATGTTATCACGCGGAAGCTCCGCGTGCAACGGTAAAACGGTTTAATGGTATACGCCATAGGTTCTGTGCTCAATCAACGCCGGGTTATGCGTGATTCTGATAATCGTTTGCCACGACCTCTCGTGGTCCCACCACGGGGGCGGGATAACTTCCAACTAAACGTGCTTCATCATGTCACCAGCGTTCTGCTAATCTTCCCCTCGGCGTCGAGCACGAGTTTCGACCCGGCCCACTCTGGATTCGTTCGCAGACTCTGGATGAGCAGCTTCAAACAGTCCTCTGCTTTGTCCTCCGGGCTTAGCACGGCGATGCTGTCATGGACATGCAGCACCACGGGAAGGTCGAGTTCGGTCTCTGCCCTTACAATTGAGCATACGAGCAGGTCGCGGGATATGGCCTGCGTCACGTTCTCCAACAGCAGACCGCCGTACACCCGCTGCCCTCCCCCGTGCTTCCATTGCACCCGGCCATGTATCTTATCCGGCTCCGAGCGGAGGCCACGGTAGTATAGCTCACGCCCCGACGGAAGGCAAGCCCTGACTACGGGGCGTGAGTCGCCTATTGCGACGCCCCGGCGGAACGTGATGGGGCCGACTGACCGAACGCCCCCCTCCCTTGCGGCGTGAAAGCCGCCGTTGAGGGCGTCCCAGCCAGCCGTTATCGCACCGTTGTCTGCACGATATTTCTTGACGATACTCTCGCAGAAGGACTCTGTTAGTGCCCCGCTCGTGAACATTTGGGCCACCGCCGGATTCGACCGAAGGCGGGCGATGAACTTCTTATGGCCCATGCCATAACCCAGCCCAAGGACCGCTTCCTTGCCGACGTGCCGGAGCAGTGCCATGCGAGCCACCTTCGCCCGGATAGCCGGATCATCACTGGCTTCCTCCTCCTTCGTCGGCTTCCTAACTTCTTCACCGGCCCACGAACTAATCGACTCGCTATACACGTCGGCACGGCGGGCGAACCGGGCCAACAAGTCCCACTGGCCGGTAATCCACGCAGCCACGCGGCACTCAATCTGGCTGGCATCGGCGGCAACGAACATGTAGCCCGGCGGGGCCTCGAACGCCTCGCGGATTGCTGCGGCAATAGCCTTCTGGCCGGGGTCGGTCACACGGGCGGGACTGGTTAAGTTCTGGAAATTAAACCCCCCACCTCCCGCAAACCTCCCAGTGTGTGCCCCGCCGTAGACTAGGTGAACCGGCATGACACCCAACCCGCCTGCCACCGACCGCATCTTAGCAAGCCGGGAACGGCTCGTATCCGAACTACGCTCAACTAGCCGGGCAGTGACGAGAGCACTAATGCCCTCATATGGCGAGTAACACAGATCGACGAAGCCTTCGTCCTGCTTTGACAGGGCGGGAACAACCACGGTCTTACCGAGGGCATCGGGGAGGAGGTGGGCAGTGGCGAGGACTTTATCAGCGGCACGCTGCCACTTCGCCACACTCTTGCCCCCCAACGCCGTGATTTCCGGGGGCGGACCCTCAGAAGCGAGTTTCACGGCCTGTACCTTCTTGGCCCATACTCGCCGCTCGGCGTCCGTCACGTTACGCACCTTCGTCGGCATGGGCTGACCATATTTCCGCATGGCCGAGCCGAGGACTGACTCAAACTGCTTGTTTGAGGACAGCATCAACGCAAAGCCCTCCGGCGGCTGCTCTGGGTACGCGGCGGACAGTCGGTCCATAGCCGACTTACGGCGGGCGGCAACAAGCCCCTCAGCCCGCGTCACCGTATCGAAATTGAGGATGAGGGGCCGGGTAGCGTAGAGCCGGATGGTATGGTCAATAAGCCATAGTTCGGTATCCGGGTCGTTGACGTGAGGAAGTAGGGCGTCAAGAATCTTCCGACAGATGTTTAGGTCCGTCGATAGGTACACTTCCAGCATCGTTCGCTGTTCGGGCGAGGGGTCCGTAACGCCGTCCATGAAGTCAAGCTTGCCCTTCGCCTGCAAGCCAAGGCGTGTCGCCAGTGAGTCTAGACTGTTGCTTCCCCCGCCCTCCCTAGCCGGACCAAGAACATGGTTGGCGATGAGCAGGGTATCGGTCATATGGGCGGGGACAAACTTGTAGTGCCAAGCGAGAATGGCCGCGTCGAAGTATGCGTTGTGCATGACGAAACAGTAATCACCCTTGTAATCCTTCCATCCCGCAAGCCATTTGCGGACTTCATCATCCCCCCAGAGAACCTTGCGGACTCCATTAAACTCAACACCGAGGCAGTGAACTCGGAACGACTCGTGCCCTATGTATTCGGGTACGGACATTTTCCGCAACGTGTATGCGGCGGACGTGGAATAGTACGTTTCAAAGTCTATGCAAATATAGTTCATAAGTCAGTTCCAGTTATAACCATCGCCTCATGGCGGACCAATCATGCCTACGCTCAATTGGGTCAATGCGGGCCTCCCGGTCCGGCCAAAGACGCCCTTGTGCAATGGCATTTGAGCGACGTGTTTGCCAATCCGCCACGGCGTCGAAGTCGGCGTCGCCCCTACCGCCCATAACAGGCGGGGATACGGGCATCGGTTCACCGTCCCACAACCAATGGGCTTGCCATCGGGGTTTACCATGCCAACGGTCCCTGAAAATGGCGTAGTCATATTTCTCAAGAAGATAATAGGGCATATTAAACCCGCGTTGTTCGGGGTTTGCGTGAGCAAGCGGCCTCAATGTCGGTCGCGGTAACATACAAGCGGATGATATCGGCTACGCTAAGGCGGTTAGGGGTGGCGGGAAATCGCTCATAGTACCATTTCGCCGCAAACAAAGCGTCTTGAACGGCGAGCGTGTATTCGGTCCTGCTCCCCCCGGCGGAACGCACCGCGTCAATGAGGCGCAGCAATGGCATCGTCACCCGCCAGATACGACCTTTGCGATTCGAGAACACTAGGGTTCGGGATTGTAGCACGCCCGCACGCCATGCCACGATATCTTGATTCCACCTATCTATATTCCCTTCTAGTCGGCGGAGACGGGGGGACGCCAGTCCAATGAGTATCGTCCAGAGCCATTGAGAATCGGCGTGACCATCTAGGAACGCGGAATATGATTCGATGCATTCGATACAGACGGCAAGGGGCATGGCGGTATCAATGTCAAGCCGGGAAATTGCAAAGATCATCCAGTCGGCCCGCTCGCACTGGGTCCAAGCGGCGCGAATGGATCGTCCTTTTGCCCATTCTCTCGACCCGTCGCACGTCGGATACTTTTTCAGCACGGATAAGGCAGACGACATAGTTGTTCCTATACGTCCCAAGATTCATTAAAATCGTCCCGCCGGGGGTGATTGCGAACCCCCCGGCGTGACAGATAACGGCTAACCGCTACGAAAGTGGCGGCTAGGACGAAACATCCCCATACTACTAGGTCAATCATGCCAGCACCCGGCTTAGAAAATTGACTAAATCAGTCCGGCTACCTACACGATCCAACGCCCCACGATCCGCCGGAATGATGGCAACATCATCCTCCCCCCGCCGGAACAGATACGAAGCAACAGCCCCCCGCGCTTCAACGACTACTTCACTGCCGGAATTATCGAACCAAATCCTATCGGCTAGGTTCTGTACGGCGTTCTCACGCTCAACAGCCGCACTACCACCAAACGGTATCTCTCTCATAACTGTATCCTTTGCCCTACTGGGCGGTTAATCAAAGTAACTGAAAGCCTATCGGCCCTTCAATCGTACACATTACTTCATGTTGCTGGAATCGGTCCCTGAAAGCCGCTGCAAACTGGCGAATGCCAGACACTAGCGACTCCCGCTCTCCGTTCAACATAATCTCGAGTTTCAACCCCGGTTCGATGACCGTATCACCAGACACTGGCGACAGCCACGATCCCGATGTACGAGTGAGGGTCGCACCCCCGAACTGGCGTGCAGCCTCACGCAGTACCCACAAAACCGATTCCTCTACAGAATCGCGGATAAGGGGGGTAGAAAACTCTGTTTCGCCCGCACCACACACTATTGTAACTCTATAAGCCGCCACATCGTCCATAGTTCTATTCCTTTTGAGTGAGTGTACCACACATATGCCCGCAGTCAAGCACCCATTCCTTTTTTTCTCCATTGGGGGGAAGGGCATTCGATGGCGTTCGCTACATCCAGTTCACGTTGCAAATACTCATCTAATGGCATTCCGCCATGATCCTCTTCCCGCCATGCTTCGATACTCACTGCGTCACGGGAATACCATTCCCGCATGAAGCTATCCGCCTCAAACTGGCGATATCCCGTGTTACTGTACCAAACACCATCGTCCCATAGGCCAAACGACTCATTGACGATGGACATTCGCGCGTTCCTGTCAAGCAATACAAACTTGTTGCCCGTACCGATGATATCGGCTAGCCAAACTCGCATCGTGTCCGACATTAGATCATCGGCGGATCGGTTGCCTAGGACTACACGACAGAATTGCGCCGTATCTGATTCATCACTATTCCATACCGGTTCGTAGGCTAGAATGCCGTTGTGGGCTAAGCCAACGTCGCCCCCGCTCAACGCAAATGGGTGGCAGTTCTCCGCCCCTATTGTCCCGTGCGTTGCGAACCGGAAATGCACGACGATGGGCGACACCGCACCTACACGGCGATGGATCGCTTGATAAGCGGCGATCAAAACCTTTAGCTTGCCGAATCGTTTTTCGATTATAAGCCTTCCACCCTCACAATACATGATACCTGCCCCGTCTTTGTTCCGCTCCCAAGCGGTGCGCAAATACTTGTCAGGAACGGGGGATAGGCCGGACGGCTGGGCAATTATCAGGCACATTGGTCAACTCTTTTCTTCATATTTTTTAACCCAAGTTAACAAGGCTTCGCGGGCTGGGGGACCGATCGCTCGATCAGTCCGAGGCGACGCCAGCCATTCTATAAATCCTCGGCACGTCAAGCCGGTTGTATGACTGGCAAAGGGGAGATAGGCTAACAGAGCATTAACAAACTCTATGTTGCGCTTATACGCCCCCTCGTCTAGCGTTGCCCGGAAGATGCGTATCTCGATGGTATCCCGGTTAAGCAAATTGATCGCAACGTGCCTGTGGGCGTGATTAGGCGGGCGTATGGCCGACTGCACCGCCAGCCGAACGGGGTATATTTCGACTTTTGCCCAGCGGTCCAAGTTTGTTGGTTTACGGCGTGAAATCCATGCCACAAAATCAGCATTTTTGGAAAAGAACCGCAAAAGCTTGAACAACGTCAAGCGGGATACGGCTGATCGCGTGATATGAACGTGCATACCACAGGTGTCTGTATTATAGGCAGACCAACCGGCACGTTGCAATTGGGCAAAGGGCGGGTCGATAAGACGCCATGCTTCGATAGTGGCGGGGTGCGATACCGCCTCGAGGCCGTCGTCTAATGAACCGTCATACTTTGCGTAGAATACCCCGCTCTCGCCTACAATCGCTGCTGCGGAGAACGTCGCGATTGATTCACCACGACGCGAATGCTCCATCTCGTTCTCTACGCCAAAAAACAATGTGCGATCCGTCGCCTTTGCGTCGGCAGAGCATGTTAGGCCATTAGGCCCTACTTGCCAAAACAACGGCGGTGGTTTGTATGCGTAAGGGAATAAGCCGTTTTCATCTTGTTCGTCCGATGCAGACTCGCTGCATGATTCGCAAAGACCGCCGTAGGCTAGGCTATCTGGTTCCGCAACATGGCCACACTCGTTACAAAACTCATACTCCCTATAGCACCGTTCGCAGACCCAGTTTCCGTCTGGTCGATCACCACCATCACTGCGAGGCGAACCGTTGACGACGTATTCTCCACAATCAATACAGTACGTCACACACTCGCTGCAAACCGTTTGCGTTTCCGGGCGCGCACCCGTCACACCTTCGATTGAGTCTGCTATTAGAATAATCCCCCCGCATTCCTCGCACGCCAGTACGCAATCACGACAGCAAGACTCGCCGTCTAATTCGAGCACGTCGGCATAGGGGACGGTGGCATCACAGCGTGAGCAGAGCGTCGTTGTTGTTGGTTCAGTAGTGTCGGGCATGGCAGACCTCGCTCTTTCAGACTCTATAGGCATCGCTTGGCACGGCGGGGGGACGGTCCACATCGCCAGTTAAGGACACGGCTAGGGGGTGTGATGGCAGGAGTTACAGCGGGTTCCACGTTCACGACCGTGGGTAGATCGGCCCTCGCCCGCACCCTTGTCCATGCTTCTGCAAGGCGGCGGCGGTCGTCTGCCTCACTATACAGCGGAAGAATGCCGCCGGGTAGGTGATATCGGTCAATCTCGCCGCTCGCCGGGGGCGTTGCGTCCTCTTTCATAACTCCAACCTTTGCCCTACTGGGCGGTCAAAACCCCGCCGCGCCAGTCACGGCGCAACGGGGTAGGGAAGTGGCCGCATTAGGTTCGGACGGGCAAGCCGTGCGATTGCCCGTAGGCCAACCATTCCGCAAGCCATGCACGCCGTGCAGAGGGGGCATCGGGTTTTGGCTCGGGGTTGTAGTCCTCTTCAATGAAGAAAGCCGGGAATACGAAGTCCTCAACGAGGCCAAGCGTACATTTTATCCCGCAAGCCTTTGTAGAAGCAAACGCTTTTCTGGCAGCGGCAAGGGAACGAAACTTGCGAGTCTCTGCCAGCTTGCGGCAAGGCCCGAAGAGGCGAGAGACGGCGTAAATGTCCCGTGAGTAAACACGTAGGTAGTACGCCGCCTTACGCTTGGTGATGGTGTGTTCCATGAACGCACCATACACCATGCACACCGAAATGCAAATGTTTTTTCAGATTTATTTTTATAACGAACGCCCGCACGCACGCATAGCAAACGGCGTGCCAGAAGAGGGGGAAATGGGGGGGATAATAAATATAATTTTATAATTGACTGCCATTTTGTCAGTCGGACCCCTAAACAGGTGTCCACGTCCTATAAGATTTCTTATGTTAAGTTGCACACTTACCCGTCGTAACGTCGCCGAACTACACAGCGAACGCGCGCGCGCGTGCGTGTGCGTGTGCGTGTGCGCGCGGGCGTGCGTGCGGGCGTGCGCTGGGCGAAGGCCCCCCGCGTGCGTGCGGGCGCGGGCGCGGGCGCGCGTGTGCGGGCGCGTGTGCGCGCCTGCGCGCGCCTGCGCGCGCCTGCGCGTTGGGCGAAGGCCCCCCGGCGGCGGCCCCCCGCGCGCGCGCGCCCCCTTTGAATCCTATATATCCACTCACCAGTAATCCATTCCCCCGCCTAAGTAACCCGTTCTCGGCGCCCGATATCCACTATATGCACACTCGCGCCTTCCTCCATGACCCGCACCCAATCGAACGCCTCTAGGAGTCCCACCAGCCCGCATAGATACCCCAGATTCACATGTTAAGATGGGGTATCTGTACGACCGGACCCCCTCCCATCTACGGTATTCGATGCACCGCCGTTCAATCGCCGCACGGATGCCCCTCCGGGGCCGCGTAGACCCTACAATCCTCATAAACTGTACACAACAAGGGGCTACTAATAAGCAGACACCAGCCTATCACCCCACATACGAACACGCCCCGCACTTGGCGGGGCTAGGTCGCGCTTTGTTTTACGGCTGTCCGCTACGGGTTCGCGGTCGGCTTGGTCGTCGGGCGTGTAGACGGCGGGGTGGTCGGACTAACGAATGGGTTGAGCGTGAGTTCCGACGCCTTGCCAATCACGTCCGGGAACAGGAAGTCGCTGACTGTTCGGTCGGGTTGGGGGGCCACGCGATCCGGGACAACCCACAGAGACTCCTTCCCGTACAGGATTCCCGGCGCGTCTAGCACAATGCCAGTCGGATTACACACAAATAGGACGATTATTCGGTCAGGATACTGACTGCGCAGCCGTTTAATCACCCACGTAACAGGCGATGGCACGGCGTCGGCATCGTAAACCGCCCACTCCCCTTCTTCCACGTTACCGTGCCCCACTACAAGGACGATATTCGTCCCCACCCGGTCGATAATCTCCGGGAGCCATAGCATGACCCCATACATGAGGGCCGGGTTGCGCACGAGGATAGGTATTTGGACGGTTGGTTCGGGGGGAGGGGCTTGGGGTGGGGGAACAGCCGCGCAGCCATGAAACAGGGCGGCGATCAACAGGATGAGGGCAGGGGTGGGAGAACGCATGAGACTACCTTCCTAGGTCATAGAATAGCTGGATACGGTCGCCCCGTCCGGCGCGGGCACTAAAGCCCTCCTGTATGAGATTGATTAGCGAGATCGGGTTCGTATAGTGCGTCCACGTCACCGCGTTCCCAAAGTGGGGGCGCTTTCGCAGCCATCGCAGCCTCGCCCGGATCATACGGCGCTGAATGCCCTTCCCCCGATACTCCGGCAGAACCGCGCAGGACGACAGGAATGCGTCTATACCGCCTACGATCTCAAGGGAACTTACTGCCACCAGCGCCCCGCCTGCAAAGCAGCCCCACCACTGCGTATTGGCTTTAGGCAGACGGGCTATGTACCCGCTACCGAACATCGACTCGAAGGGGGACAGATCGGGGGCCTCGTTCAGCTTTCGGACTCGCATCGTGCCTCCTCACTGTACGGGTTTCGTTTGGTCCGGGAGTTCTTCGGGGAATGTCGTGTATATCGTGGGGGCCGGGAAGGGGTCTACGGCGGTCGTGGCTGCGTCGGGGGGCGTGGCTGACCAGTCGGGCAGGTTATCGAGGTTCGCCGTGTTGTAGCTGCGGCAGAGGCGTATGAGGCGGATACTGGTTGCCGAGATGCCGAAGGCCCGTGCGAGGGGGTGTTCTGATGCGCCCCGGTTTAGCGCCTCCCTGATACGGCACGCCTGCCAGTCAAACAGGCTCCGGTCACTCCTGCCTCCGCCACGGGGCGGAGTACCGAGGTCGATCTGCTCAAACCCGATTGCCCGGCTCAGCGCATCGGCCTCTGTATTCTGCTCACGCGGAACCCACCGCAACTTGGCTGAGCGAAAGCACCGGAGTATGTCCTTCGCCTCCCTGTGGAGCCTCTTAAGGTCACGGTGCTTTACCTTATATCGGCCACATATCTGCCGGATGACCAACTGTGAGTCGGACGACACCCGCACGCTATCAAACCCCAGCCGGAAGGCGTGGCGTAGGGCAGCGATGATGCCCAGATACTCGGCTACGTTCACTGCCCCGACCCCGGCATACTGGCCAACACGGGCCACAACTGCCCCTGAGTCGCTGCGTATGACGTATCCTATCCGCATCCGGCACGGGTCTCCGCCGATTGATGCGTCTGTGTTTATAGTAGCGGTACTCATACCCCAATTATACAAGAGGAGGGCAGGGGTGTCAACCCTTTATCCCGAAGAATACCCTCCAAACGCCGGAGGCATGTGCTCCGCCCCAGTACCGAAGTACCCACGTTAAGATTGGTAAGCTGTAAGGTTTAATCCTTATAGGTAGTCTAGGTTGTATAGCTAAATGAAAATAAAAATGGATTTATTTCCAAAACATGCAAATGCTCTTGACAAGAGGGGGGGTATTTATGGTATTATATGCATATATCATAAAACGTGTCTTATACGGTTGAGTGGTATTCGGCAGTGCGGTGTGACGCACTGCCTACCCCGACGTGTACCACGACGTGTATTCGTCGAAGCGTACATCGAGTACGCTCCGACTAACTTACAACGACTATAGCTAACCAAATACGCTTACTGACTTGACTGTAAGGGCAGTAGCATCTCACCTGCCCTGTCTTAATTTTTAAGTGTATCTCTGTGTGGTAACATTCACGAGACGTATACGAGATAGTCTAGTACACTATACAACTTCGTTGTAATTGCTGGAAGGTCTATCAACGCTCAGGGGACTGGGAATACCCGGTCGGCAGCAATGGCCTCGGTGAAATCACCGGGGCCGTCTGTTTTCAATAGGGCGTAGGGGTGGATAAAATCACTCGCACTTTGTACTTTGTGTTGACACGAGCCTTTTTGTGTGGTACAATAGTAATGGCCCCTGATGTTGCAACATGACGCAGGTGTATGAGCGACTCAGGGGCCGGGCAGCGTGTCCTTAGTGACACAGTGGATAAATTATCAGAATAGCTCCACAGCCCGGTACGCGACCGGGGCGACGATTCTGGGACGTGCAGTCGTCCGTAAACAGTGCCGTGGTATGGTCCCAGCCACGTTAACTCAGGGCCTTGGTCTTTCCGGCTCGACTGTAAAGAAGCCGCGCATTGGTGGGGTGGGTCGCCCTCCGAAGGGGCGACCTTTCCCCGCTAGGTGTTTTTGGAGGCTACAATGGCGTGTGAAGTTGTGGAAACCGGAACAGGCTATGTCGTTAGGCTCACTTGGGGCCGACATACGGAATACTGTGGCAAAGACGGGTATTGGTCCCGTATCATTGACAACGCGGCAGAGTTCCCAAGCCGTGACGCGGCTCAGGACGTAGCCGACGCGATCAATGATGACGACACATGAGGGCAGGACACAATGGGCTTACGATGCGAAAAGTGCGGGCAAAGACTGCCGGATCGGAAAGAGCGGTTCTGCCAGACCCACCGGGAGGCGTTGCTCCGGCGGATGGAGGAGTCAGGTTATTTGGAGCCAAGATACCACCGGACGATAAGCGGGGTGTCGGACCTGAAAACCCTGTACCAGAACCGACGGGAGACGGAACAGTCCGATCCGAACTCCTTCGACTCCTGAAACTGCCGCTAGAGAAGTCGGTCGATACGGACCTGAACCGCCGTATGAGCGGAGACGAGGCCCTTGCCCGCATCCTGCTTCGTAAAGCGATAAACGATCAGTCTCAGGCCGCGATTGACGCGGTGCTCGACCGGATCGAGGGTAAGCCGACGAAGGCTACCGCAAACAAGGCATCTAACAGCCACATCGACGATCAGCTAGATTTAGCCGTCGATTTCCTAAACGAGCTAGCAACAGAGGAACAGCCATGAGCAGTGTTTTCCGCCCCCTCGCATCCGGCAGGCCGTTCATCGGTACAGCCACCGTTGACGGCGCATTCGCCTTGAAGGGCATTGATGGCGAGACAGTTACGGTGTCAGCCCGGCAGCGGGTCGTTCTCTACGCTGTCTCGGCAGACGGGGATGCGAAGGTCGGGTATGATACGACCTACCTCGTGGCGGTCAACAACCAAGCCGTGTCCCTCCCGTGGGGCCTGCCCCTTCCGCTTGGCGAGGCTCCCACGACCGATGTTGGTACGGTCACGCTCGTGAGCGTTATTGGCGAAATCCTTGATTAAGGGACTATGGAACTCGCTCTGCCCCCAGCGACAATCGAGCAATACGGGGCGCAGTGCCTATGCCCCCGCACGGGCCTCGCCATTCCAAAGGAACTGGGCGCAAACCTGCGCTGGCGCAAGCAGCTACTGGCCTCCGCCGAATCATCCCCTTCCGCTCGCCGCCAGATCATAAGTGCGTGCCACAAGTCGTCCCTGTTCTGGCTAAATGCGTTCGGCTGGACCTACCGGCCCAAGCACGTTAACGAGCGCGGCGTCGAAGTCGCCCTGTCGGACTCCGCCACCCACGCCCCCTTCGTGACGTGGAAGGTTCAGGACGACGCCCTCCTGACGCTACAGGATTGTATTGAGAGGGGTAAGGACGTGCTCATTAACAAGAGCCGCGATATGGGCGCTTCGTGGCTCGGTATTGCCATGATCCAGTGGTTCTGGCAGTTTAGGGGTAGCACGACGTTTCTGGAGTTGAGCCGCAAAGAGTCCCTCGTGGATCGGCGCGGGTCTATGGACTCCCTGTTCGAGAAACACCGCTACCTCCTGCGGTGGCAGCCGAATTGGTTATCCCCTGCCAACGTGCGCGACACCTACATGCACTTGGAGAACCGGGACAACGGCTCGGTAATCGACGGCGAAAGCACGAACGACAACGCGGGGCAGGCATCCCGTGCCACCGCGATCCTGCTCGACGAGTTCGCCCGCGTTGCCAACGGGGAGGCTATCGACCTCGCCACCGCCGATACCACGGCCTGTCGCATATTCAACTCCACCCCCGGCCTGCCCAACGCTCAGTTCACCCGCATTTATAGGCAGAAGCGGGCAGTTATCATCGAAATGCCGTGGTGGAGACACCCGGAAAAGGGCAGGGGTGCGAAGCAGGAGGTCGATACCGCGACGGGTAAGGTCGTGTGGACCTCCCCGTGGCGAGAGCAGCAGAAGGCGCGCCGGTCCAAGCGCGACCTAGCCCAGAACATCGACATGGAGCACGGTCGTGTCGGCGACATGGTGTTTGACGCCGATGAAATCGCCCGCCACCGCGAGGCGTTCGCCCGCAGGCCCGACGCACAGGGCACTATACGGTTCAACGACGAACTACCGGACGCCGAGAAACGCTCCCTTTTGCGGAAACTGTTTCGCACCCCTGCCCTTGTCCTCGACTCGGTGAGTTTCTCGCCCCTCGGCGGCAGCCTACCGTGGCGTCTCTGGGTCGATCTGGTTGAGGGTCGTCCGCCACAGGGCGACCGGTACGTTTTCGGGGTGGATATCAGCGGGGGGACGGGTTCAAGTAACTCCGTCTGCACCGTCAAGAGCCATAAGACGGGGGCCATAATCGCCAAATACTGGGACGCCCATACCCCGCCGGAAGCGTTTGCCGAGCAGGTGGCCTTCGCCGCCGCATGGGTCGGCGGTCGAAAACCGCCGTATATCGTTCTGGAAAAGAACGGCCCCGGTATGCAGTTCGGGAAGAAGCTGATTGACCTCGGCTATCCCTCCCTGTATTACCAGCGTAACGATTCAACTAAGAATGCGGACCAAACGAAGCGGTGGGGCTGGCACGCCTCCAGTCAGCGCAAGGAACTCCTTGTTGGGCAGTATCGGGAGGCGCTGAAAACTGGCAAGATCATCAATCCGTGCGAAGAGTCCTTAGACGAAGCGCTGGATTACATCTTTGACGATGCGGGCCGGGTCGTCCCCGGACGATCCAATAAGGACGACGGAGGGGCGCGGTCGGCCCACGGCGACCACGTTATCGCCGACGCCCTGACTGTCCTCGGCTCCGCTGACCTGCCAGAGGAGGTATCGGACGACGTGCGGCACGCCCCGTGGGGTTCCTACATCGACCGCCGTATTCGCTCCGTTCGTCGGAACAAGGAACGAAAGGTGTGGGAGGGCTAATGGCTGTTGAATGCAAGTTTATCGGCGGACCTATGGACGGGCTGATCGGCGCAGTCTCGTCGCTCGTTCAGTGTCAGGTGTTCTTTGATGAGCGGGGGCAGAAGGTGTATCTCTACAACCGCATTGATGAACTGGTGTACGAGTACCACCCGGACGTGAGCCGTGCCCTCTCCCTCCGATATGATGAAGCGCGGGAGAAGCTGGCCAAGACGCCGCAGTCGGTCGAGCGCTGGACAGGGAAAACACACAATTACACTTGACCCCCTGCCCCCTATGTCGTATAATGGTGTAAGAAGCCATACTTTTACATAGGAGATAACATGGCGAGCGGTAACAAGAGGTACGACGACCGGAACAATGGGGCGCTGTTCATCAACGACAAGGGCGACAATGAGAATCGCCCTGACAAAACCGGGAAGATTTTAATCGACCCGAATGACTACCCGCCGAACGAGGATGGCCTCGTGTTGATTTACCTTGCGGGCTGGGTTCGGGAATCGGAGCGGGCGGGGGAATATATCTCCCTGCGCGCCTCCCCCCCGAAGGTCGCCTGATACACGCCGCTGCCGGGGCGGTTCGCAACCCCCCGGCGGCACTTTTATACTTGGAGCTAAATGGACCCCCTCACACCGTCACGGCTTGGGAAGCTAGTAGAGGCTTCTTTTGGAAAGTTTGACTCGTATCGGCGGAACCGTGTACGGTTCCTTAGCCAGTACGTCGGACGGTTCTACCGGGATTCTCCGAGGGGGGAGGACGACGGCTCCAAGGCGTCACCCGTTAATATGATGTATTCTGCGGTGACGACCCTAGTTCCAAACCTTGTGTTTAACGACCCCCGCGCACGGGCTACCACGTCGGTCCTAGCCTACCGGGAATACGCCGATCTGTTGGGTAGCGCCATTAGTGAGGCGTCGAAGCGTATGCGGTTCCGTGATGAGTTGCGCATGGCAGTCGTTGACGCAATCTTCATGGCCGGGTTCATCAAGGTTGGGCTGGCCGTCGGGGACCGGCGGCTGTGTATCGAGGGCGTTGACGTGAACGTGGGCGAGACCTTCGCCGAACGTGTAGACCCGGACGACATGATCCTCGATCCGATGGCAAGACAGTGGGACGAGCAGGCATTCGTCGGCAACCGATACCGCGCCGACGTAGACCGGCTGCTTGACGAGGGATATGGCGACCCGGACCTCCTGCGCAGCTTGGCTGAACAAGTCGGCTACGGTAGCAAACTGGACCGTGCGTCGGACCTGAGCAGGGCTTCGCGCCTTGGCTCCGAAGAACCCCGCCGGTACGTCGATTTGGTGGAGGTGTGGCTGCCCTACGAGCAGCGCGTCGTCACGATGCCCTACAGCAAGGGCAAATCGTTCGATACCTTCATCCATGACAGCGGCTTCGACGGCCCCGCCACCGGCCCGTATCACATGCTGGGGTTCGCCCCTGTCCCCGATAACATAATGCCCCTTGCCCCCGCTGGCGTGTGGTATGACCTGCATCTGTTGGGCAACCGCATCGCCCGCAAGCTGGCGCGGCAGGCGGAGCGTAACAAGCGGGTGCTGGCCTATGAAGATGATGCCGAAGAGGATGTGGCCCAGATTGCGGACGCCAGCGACGGCGAAACCGTCCGCGTCACCGACCTGAATAAGATCAAGGAAGTGGAGTACGGCGGCGCGTCCGATCAGTCATACGCATGGATGGAGTGGGTCAAGCGCAATTTCTCGGAGCAGGCCGGGTCAATGGAGTTGCTCAGCGGGACGGGCGGCGGCGCGCCGACTGCTACGCAGGCGCAGATGCTACAGGCTAACACGAGCGTCCGCGTCGGGGATATGCAGAACTCGGTCTATGACTTCGCCGCCTCGATCCTTGGCGACGTTGGGTTCTATTTGCACACCGACCCGCTTATCGAACTCCCGCTCATTCGCCGCGTTGATGGCGTTGAGCGGCAGGAAATGTATACGCCTGAAATGCGTAAGGGCGAGTGGCTCAGCTATAACGTCAGTGTCGAGCCGTTCAGCATGGCCCGCCCCGATCCGAATACGAGCCTCCGCCGTAAGATGGAGTTCGCCACAAATGTCATTCCGGCGGCGGCACAGGCTGCCCAGATGCTTGGGCCGGGCTTCAACGTGGCCGCGTTCCTCACCCGCATTGCCAAAGAGGTTGGCATTGACGACGCCGACGAGTGGCTCAACCTGCCCGAAATGCAGAAGTGGATGCAGACCAAAATGGCCCTCTCCCTCAAGACGGGAGATGCGGGCAAGGCTACGGCAACCGATTCGATGATGCAGTCTATGCCCATAGAGGGCATTATGGGCGCTCCCGCCCCTAACCCGAACCAGCCGAACCCGTCCGCCACCGGGCCGACTGGCGGTATCTCGGTTAATACCGAGCGCGCCGCCGCCGAACAGGAAGCGTCTGCTGACGTGCAGAGCACACGCGACCTAGCCATGTTGCTTGCGTAGGAGGTAATATGTCCCGATCCGTATGCGCCGTGTACCACTGTGATGTGTGTAAGACGTGGGCCACGCAGTGGTTAAAGTATGACGCCATCCCCGCCGCCTGCCCCGGCTGCGGAGGCCCCGTACACCGGTATACGGCTTGCGTGAGAAGTCCAGAATACTACTCCGACGCCTTGGGTGTGGCCCCTAATCAGGTGGAAGAGGCCAAACGGCAGTTTCCGCATCACGAGTTCGCACCAGACGGGCGTATGCGGATTCGTAACCCGCAGCACCGGAAGCAGGTTCTGAGGGAGCTAGGCTACGCCGATTATAAATAATTTTTAGCTTGCGTCATATACGTTTTTGTGGTATAATACACTTATGGAGGCTTTGTGGCAAACGAATTAAATGAGAGTTCTGAGGCGAACCCAAATCAGGCCGCCGAACAGGTCGTGTCTGATTTCTTCAAGGAGCATGACCGCGAAGAGGCCGCATCGCGCGAGACGGGGCCGTCCGCCCCCGTGTACGGGGAAGTGCAGCAGCAGGCCGACGAACTGGAGCAGGACGGGCAGGTCGATCCGCGTACCGCCGACGGCACGCCCGAAGCCGCCCCCACCCCCGCAACCGAACAAAAACCCACCCCGGAGGCCAGTAAAGAGGCCCCGGAGTTGGACGACGATCTTCGATCCATCGCCAAAGAGTTTGGATGGGCCGATGCCAAGATCGACCGCCTCGTGAAAGCCGACCCTGAGTTGGCCCGCGAGACGTTCGAGACGTTTGCCGCGACGCTCGCGGAACAAGCCCGACAGTTTCTGCCCGGAGGCCCCGGTTCGCCCGCGCCCCGCCAGCCGATTCAGTCCGCCTCCGTTCCACCCAGCACGCCGCAACCCCCTGCCCTCCCTCCCGAACTGTCGGATGACGCCCTCAAAGCGTTCGCCGAAGAGAACGGCGAGCAGGCCGCAAAGCTAATCAAGCTAATCCGCGATAATTATGTGGTGAAGCAAGATGCACTAGAGGAACGCCTCGTTCGTGCAGAGCAAGCGGCACAGGTTCAGGAACTCAAAGCTGTCGCGGCGGAAGCCTCCACAGTTATTGCCGGGCTTTCGGGAAAACATCCGAAACTGTACGGCGAGGGTGATAACGTTAATGTCCTGACTGTCGAGCAATACAACCGCCGGGTCGAGTTGACCATGTTGGCCGATCAGATTCGGCTGGCGGCTGGTACTCAGGGCCGGAGCATGACTGTCACGCAGGCCCTGACCAACGCACACTACGTTCTGTCCCGCGATTCGGTTAAGTCCGAAGCCCGGCAGGAAGTGGCGGCTGCGGTCCAGCGTCGGTCCAAACAGGCCGTCGCAAAGCCCACTGCGCGGGTTAATCCCGAAGGCAGGGGGCAGAAGCGGACGAATGCGGGTGCGGCGGAAGCCTACTCGCGTCGCTTGGCCGAACTCGGCATCGAATAGCGCCCCTTTAACTACACAAACAACCTAGAACGGAACGTATCATGGCTAATGGTATTAGCAACTCAGATTTGATTGACCTCCAGCGAACGACCACGGAGAACCTGCCTGACTTGGACTTTGAAGTCGCGTTGGACTACCAGAACTACCTCATCGTGAACCAGTGGTTCAAGAACGAGAAGGTTCAGTCGGAATCCGGCACGTCGATCAAACGTAACATCATCCTCGACGACTCCGGTAACGCACAGCACGTCCGCCTGTACCAGAAAACCGCCGTTGGCGTGGCTGACGTTCAGCGTCAGATTACCGCACCGTGGGTTCAGGTACAGACCCATTACGCGATTGAGCGCCGTGAGGCCCTCCGCAACCGCGAAAAGTCCAAGTATGTCGATCTGCTCACTAGCCGCCGCGTTGACGGTATGGTTAGTTTGGCGAATCTTCTGGAGCGCACCGGCTGGAGCGCGCCCGTCTCCGCCTCGGACGACCTCAATCCCCGTGGCCTTGCCTACTGGCTGAGCAAACTTGTCCCGTCTGCGGGTGTCGGCTACAACGCCGCAATCGACGTGGCCGGTACTTTTGCCGGTCGTCGTATTCGCTATACGGGCGGCACGGATGCCCTGACCGATAAGGGTGGGATTGATCCCACCGCCGAAAGCAAGTGGCGCAACTACGCCGACACCTACTCGGCTATCTCCACCTCGGACGCTATTCGCAAGCTGCGCAAGGCGTTTCACGCCACCTCGTTCCAGTCGCCCATGCTGGCGAAGGACTTGGAAACGGGTCCGAAGTCGCGGTATAAGATTTACGCGAATCTTTCGACCATCACCCAGCTTGAAGAGTTGGTTCAGGCGCAGAACGTCGGCAGCGAAAAACTCGGCCCCGATCTGGCAGCGTTCCACGGCGTCACCGCGTTCCGTCGAGTCCCGCTGCTCTATGCCCCGGTCCTCGATACGGACGTTGATGAACCCATCTACGGCGTCAACCACGCCAAGTTCTACCCAATCGTTCAGGAAGGCGACTGGCTGCGTGAGTCTGAGCCGATGATCGACTATGAGTTGAACAACGTGCTCGTGACGTTTGTGGACGGAAGCTACCAGTACTTCTGCACGAACGTCCGCGACAGCGGGTTTGTGATTCACAAAGCGCTGACAACCTAAAAGAGTTCGCTGATTAAGCGGGGGTGGACGGCATTTCCGTCCACCCCCGGTGTGATGAAATGAAAGAGAGATTATAATGGGCCTCCCTGTTTACAATAAAACGAACGTCCGTGTCGAGCGTGTGTATTTTACCGGTACGGAGACACTGGCCGAAGGCCAGCCCCTGTGCTTCCAAGAGTCCCCGGCAACGGCCTCCAGCACGAAGGGGTTTCCCTTTGATGTTGAGGTTCCGAACTCGGCCAACCGCGCCGTGTTTGCGGGCATCGTCGCATCATCCAGCGTCGGCGTTACGGGTCCGGCGTATATTGACATCTTCGTCCCCCAGAAGGGCGACGTGCTCCAAGTGTTGGTCAGCAAAGCGGCTGACGTGGCCGCCGGTGTTCTCATCAAGCTCAACGAGGATTTGGACACCACGACCGACACCGGTGACGCGGGCTGGGACGCGCTTGCCGCCGCGACCGTTACAACTTCCGTTGCGGGCAGCGTTTCGGCGCTCTTGTTCAAGGAACTGCCGAACTTGGCCGTCACGCTGGAGTCGGTGGCATCGACCTCCGTGAACAACTCCCGCTCACTCGCGTGGGTTCGGTTCCTGTAGTTTTATTGTGCCTCGGCTACCGGCCAAAAACGTAGCAATCTGCCACTGGCTGGAAACAGTGGGTGGCGGTTTTTATCCCGGACGGGCGTCTGGGTCAACGGAGGAATAATGAGGCTGACGACGGCGCACCTGCCAGACGCTGGGCAGAGGATGGAACCCATCGAGTTGATGGGCACGGTTATCGGGACGGCGGGAACGCCAGCCTATATCCACTTGCAACTCGAACTGTCAAAAAGGCTGTTCGGCGACTCAATGCCGGTCTTGATCGTGAATGACGGCATAGAGGGCGTCGAAGCCCTTGACGATATCGTGGCTGACTACCCGTTCGCCACCCTTAACAGCTTCCCCCTCCCGCTCGGCCACTCAGTCGGCGACATCCGCGTGTTCAAGGAGGGCATGGAGTGGTGCAAAGAGCGCGGCCTTGACATTATGGTCAAGCTGAGCCGTCGGTTCGTTCCGCTCGTCCCTTGGCGTCATGGCCTACAGGTCTTAGCTGCCGAGAACCCGAACGTATGCTGCTTTACCCGGCGGCATAATGATCGTCCTGACGGGCTGTTCCGAACCGACGCCATCGCGCTCCGCGTGCGGAAGCTAGACAACGAGCAGACGCGGGCGACCATTGACGAGAGCCTCGGCAGGGGGCACGTCAATGTCGAGCCGATGTTTGAGGCGTTCGCCCGTGCGAACGGCGGGTGGGCCGTGTGGGACTTGCTTGGCCCGTCCTTCTACCGCCCGTATGCCAAAGCCATGCAGTGGCGCGGGCTTTTGGCACATCACTACGGCGATCTCAGCCGCGAACTCGGACTCCCCTACACAGACGATGACTTTTTCAAGGGCACGTTCACGACCGAGCCTGCCCCCTCCCTGTTCAAGCCTACAGACGCCACCGCCGCCCTAGTAATCGCCCCTCCCGGCTCTTAAACCGGGAGTCCTCCTGCCTGCCCCGGCCTCATAACTGGGGCAGGTTTTTTCTTTGCGAGAACGATATGTCCGACACAACGCTCCGCCTAACCTTTAGCCAGCTACGCATCCGGGTCGCGGAATACCTTGGTCTCGCCCCGATTGTCGGCTCAGTTGCAGCCCTGCCCTCCGATGCCCATGACCTCGACCTCGTGGGGCGGTTGGTGAACGACGGTATGCGGCGGTTTATCAGCGAGAGCGAGCGTTGGTCTTTTCTCAACGCCCCGCTCAGTATTCGGTTTGTTCCCCAGCTTACCGGCTCCATAACCGCCCGCACCGGTGTGTCTGTCACCGTCGGCGACCTTGCGGGCGATTTCGCAGACGACTTCTTCAATGGCTATCAGATTACTCTGGTTGACGCCGCCACCGGCGACGAAACCATCCAGACCGTAACCGACTATACCGGGGCTACCGGTCTGTTCACCGTTGCAGCGGTCCCGGCAGCGATTCAGATCGGCGATACGATTAAATACTCCGGGGCGGAGAACGTCGGGGGGCAGGCGTACCGATATTTCCTGCCCGATGACTTCTACGGCCTGCTGAAAGCCCCGTTCACCTATGACACGTCCGGCCCCCACGTCGTCATTGAAGAAGTGCCGGAGGTCGAGATTCGGGCGTATCGGGCGGGAGCGCAGTCTACGGGGACGCCCTCGGTCGTCGCCTTCCGTCCTATTAACACGACAGCCGCTTCGGACGGCAACCGGTGGGAGGCGTTGTTCTGGCCCGAACCAAGCGGTACGGAGCTAGTCAGCGCCGTCTACAAGCGATTCCCGCAGGCCCTATCCGCCTCCGGTGACGTGTGCGTGGCCGGGTTCCAGCACGACGCAACTGTGCTCGCTGCGGCGCTGGCTGCGGCTGAGCTATATCGTAACGACCGGATCGGTATCCATGAGCAGAGCTACCAGCTTGGTCTGGCCCGCTCCGCGAAGCTGGACGCACGGGCAACCCCCGCCCGCAGTCACCCCTACGGGGACCGGTCGGGTGAGGCGTCATTCCGCCGCCCATCCAGCTATGCCCGAATTACCTCCTTCGGTGGCGTGACCCTGTAGCGGGCTTGCCCTCTCCGCCGATATCGGGTATAATAAACAAGGAGGTACGATGATTCCATTTATCTTTGCCACGGACTTGCACGGTATCGAAGCCGATCCGCAGGCCGTCCGCGCTTTCAAAAACGCTACGGCGGCGCTTGACCCTGCCCGCAAAGCCCACCGTGTTTTTGGTGGCGACCTGTGGAACTTCGCTGCCCTCCGCCGATCCGCCGACGAAGAAGAAAAGACTGTACGACTGCTGGAGGACTTCAAGGCGGGTCTTGAGTTTTTAGACTGGTTCCGGCCCCATGCCATTACGCTGGGGAACCATGACCAACGGCTGTGGGACTCCGTGAAGCGTGAGCGGGTTAAGCGGTCTGGATGGCTGTCCGAATTGGCGGCGCTCTACGTTGAGGAGTTTACCCGGTTTGCCAAGAAGTTGAAGATCAAGGTCTACCCGTATAATAAGCACGCGGGCGTTCACCGTGTCGAGGGCGTGGCTTTCGCTCACGGGTTCGGGTCGGGTGGGACGCTGACCCGGAACATGGCCGACGCCTATGGCACTGTCATTTTTGGGCACGGGCATAAGATAGTCCGTGATACAGCGATGAAGGGCCGGGTGACGGCGGCGGGGTATCAAAGCGGGTGTCTGTGCCGCACGGACATGGAGTACGTCAGGGCAGACCTAGCCGCCCTTCGGCAGCAGCAGGGATTTATTTACGGCGTTCTCGACGGCCCCCGCTCAACTATCATACAGGCCAGCATTGTGAAGGGCACGACCGGCGTGTTCACGGAGTTCAAGCGAGTATAATAATGCCAGCCAGCTTTAACCTGCCCCTCCCCCTGAAAGGCGTCAATCGGTTCTGTTCCCGCTCGGAGCAGCCGCCGGATACCTGCTGGGACGCGCTTAACATCCTGCCCTTCGACCGGTATGGGCGTCGCCGCATCGCCCAGCGTGCGGGCAGCGGGCGGCTGTATGAGGACATTCTTGGGCTTACGGTGGAGGCGGGTTCAACGACTACGACGGTCGTTGACGTTGGGTTGGCGGATGCCGGTTACACAGAGGATGAGATATTCGGAACTGTTCACTTTACGTCGGGGGCGCTGCTGGGCCAGTCCGCCCTGATCTTAAGCTATGACCGCGAGTCGGACACCATCACCCTCGCTCAGACCCTCGCCTCCGCCCCCTCCGCCACGGACGGGTTCGAGATACGCCGTACCCTCGGCCCGTCCTCGCAGACTATTCGGCTGCTCAAACAGGTAAGCAC